>Ga0255052_10000194_pt1 | contig 46579 bp, 37 predicted proteins | sample JV7_2_21_MG_FD_188632 | JGI IMG/M metagenome (GOLD analysis project Ga0255052, IMG submission 188632) | Seawater microbial communities from Jervis Inlet, British Columbia, Canada - JV7_2_21 | ecosystem: Environmental > Aquatic > Marine > Inlet | place: Canada: British Columbia | collected...
ATCAAGTCGAAGTAGTCGAAAAGTAGTTCAGAAATCTAATGCTCTTCAATTGCCAGGCTCAAATAAACTATGGTCAGCATCATGAATATAAAGGCCTGCAGCGTAACGATCAGCAGGTGAAAAACCGCCCATGCAAAATGCAGCGGCAGCTGCCAGATCCCGAGTAACGCGATCAGGATAAAAATCAGTTCCCCGGCGAACAGATTGCCGAACAGCCGCAGCGACAGCGATAACGGTTTCGCCAGTAATGAAACCGACTCGAGAATGAAATTAAAGGCAATAATCAATGGCGCGGCGATCAGTCCGAGGCCCTTGGTCGGTGGCGCGATCGGGTGCAGGGTCAGCTCACCGATGAATCCGCCAATACCCTTGCTCCTTACCGTATAAAAGATGATCAGGAAGAACACGGCAATGGACATGCCAAAAGTAATATTAACGTCGGTGGTAGGCACAACCTTGAGATAAGGCACGCCGATTGCCCCTGCTAGCATCGGCAGCCAGTCGACCGGGATCAGGTCCATGAAATTCATCAGGAACACCCAGACGAATATCGTCAGGGCAAGCGGTGCGATCAGCCGGCTCTTGCCGTGGAATGTGTCCCGTACGCTCGAGTCAACGAAGTCGATGATGATCTCGACGAATGCCTGGACTTTGCCTGGCTTGCTGCTCGATGCTCTTTTCGCGACCCCGCGAAACAGCCAGACGAAGATCAGGCCGAGCAGCACCGAAAAAAACATCGAATCGACGTTTATGGCCATGGGATTGCCGGCGCAATGGTTCCACACCCACTCACCATCCGCCCTGCAAACCTGCAGGTTCTGCAAATGATGCTGAATGTATTCGCCGGAGGTTTGGCCTCCGCCTTCACTCGCCATTTTCTGTTCTCTTTTCCACCTGTACTTCTTTGTCCCGCATCAGAAAGCCAGCAAAGATCACCAGCTGCGCGCCTATGAACCCCGCGAACACCGGCCAGGCCGCAAGTGGTTGTACCAGCGTAAAGACGACGCTGAGCATGATCACGGTCAGCGCCAGCTTTCCGAGTTCCCCAATATATGCCGCTTTAACCAGGGCTCCGGCCCCGGGCTCCCGGCGCGGCACTACCAGTCGCAGCGCCAGAAAGGCATTTGGAATAACACAGGTCAGGCCGCCCAGCAACGCCGAGTAGCCGGCTACGCGTCCGCTCACACCCCAAAACAGCATCGCAAGAACCACGCTAAGGCCCAGTTGTGCCAGCAGGACTCTCGAGATAAGACTCAACTTGCCTCCGGCACTAAAAACGCCACGTCCATCGGCTAACCGGCGGTTGGTGGCGTCATGAAACGATATTTCCAGGCGGGCCTGTTCTTGGCCCGCGCATTATAGTGTTGCAAATGGTGCAAGGCAATAAATCCCGGCCCATCAAATACCTGTCATTACCAGGCTTTTATCGGTCTTACTGAAGCCCTTTCAGCGCTTGCGGGGCCCACCGGCATTTCCATATTGCGACATACCGCACATTCCGCAGGCGCTGCGGCACGTATAAATGGAGGAGCTTGCCGGGACCGCGTGCCGAGGGCGGTGAAAGCGGACGGGGCGAGTCTGACAGGATTGCCCGGCTCTGGAGGCGTCATGCTAATGGTAACCAGCGAGTCCGTGGGCAGGACTCGAACTCTCTTCGAGGTTGCGGGAGAGCTCAGCCTGTCCCCCAGTTATTTCGCCAGCGTCGACACGCTGGATAAGCTGATGAGCGGGCAGTCGCGGCGCATCGTCGTCCTCACAGAAGATGACATCAATGAGGGAACCCTTTCCAGCCTCGAGAAAAGCGACGGCCGCGCCCAATTCGGCCTGATTGTCTGCGCCGATCGGGAAGGCTTGAGGACCAGTAACCGCGCCGAGCTCCTGCACCGCGTAGGGGGCCTTATGAACGTCGAATGGATCTCAAGAGAATACGACGTCGATTCCCTTTGTGCGGCAGCTCGGGAATGCCGCCGCCGGATGCTTCGAATTTCGAAGCACGAACTCGAAGTTGCACTTGTTGGGCAACAGTTTCTCATTCAATACCAACCGAAGGTTCAACGTAGCAACGGTTCCGAGTGGATTACGATGGAAGCAGAGGCGCTTTTGCGCTGGCACCATCCGGATCACGGTCTGCTCGGCCCCCTGGAGTTTCTGCCTGAGGTTGAGGCGTTCGACCTGATTGGCCCGGTCAGTGAATTCGTGCTTAACGAGGCCGCCGCCCAGCTCGTCAGGTGGCGGGAGCGGGGCCTCAACCTGAATTCCTGCATAAACCTGGCCTCCAGCCTGCTCAAAGACCCGAAGCTTCCGGACGACTATGTGGAGATCGTCAAAAAGCATGGCCTGGAGTGCACGAGTTTCACATTCGAAGTAATCGAGAAGGATGTTGCCAATGCCAGCGCCCCGCACCTGCGTGTGTTGAACGCCCTGCGCGAAAAGGGTTTCCGGATTTCCCTCGATGACTTTGGCGCCGTGGTGTCTTCACTCGGCACTTTCGAGCAGTTGCCGTTCGACGAGATCAAGATTCACGCCTCACTGCTTGCGAGAGCACGACGTAAACCGGTCACGATGCAGGTTCTTGCTGCTGTCACCGGCCTCGCCCACAAGCTGGGCATTTCCGTTTGCGCCGAGGACGTCGAAGACCAGGAGACTTTCGAATTCCTGAAGACCATCAAGTGCGACAAGATGCAGGGCTACCTTATCTCGGAGGCCGTGATGCCCGACATCATCCGCCGCGTCTACGGCGCCAAGTTCAACGGCGTCGAAGACGTCGCGTAACAAATAGTAATAAATAGGGACAGACCCCGGGGTCTGTCCCCGATTAGTTACGACGGCGATTCCGGTCTGATATTCGCGTTCAGGCGGAACAGATTGTCTGGATCGTACTTGGATTTAATCTTCACCAGACGTGGATAATTGCCGGCATAGTTGCCCCAGGTCTTTTTCTCAGTGTCGTCGTTAAGGTTGGTATAGAAACCGGCCATATGCGGTTCTACTGCCGCATAGAAATTTCTTAATGCGGCGATCCTTTGTTCGGACTCCGATTCGTCTGTCCACATCGCGTTGATGCCGAAATTACTGTGCACGTTCCGATGTGCGAAGGCTGTCGCATCAGGTGCCACCTGAGCAACCTGTCCGCCCAGGTGTTGCGTCCAGAAACCCGGAAGGTAGTCGCCTTCGTAATTTTCGACTATCGCGTCAATGGCCGCCGGTGTTATCTCATTCAGGTAGCCGGATTTTAGATAGTTCAGCAAACCATGGTGCATGATTCCGTCGATGCTGGTCTGCATTGTCGCGTAGGCCATCGGCCCGACATCATCAGATACAGGTTTTCCGAATGCGCGCAGCGGCGCGAAGATTTTCTCCGCTTCCTTGTGATCTCCGGCATAGCACACCTCCACCCCTATGAGTTTGTCGCCTTCAGGTGACACGTTTGTAAACAACTCGACGTTTGCTTCGTCCGGAAGCGATTCCGAATATTCAGCGAAAAACAACAGTACATCTTTCGCTTGTTCGAAGGGGTAGACGACACTGCCACCATAGATTTGCGGGTTGAATGGATGCAGTTGATACTTGAACGCCGTGACGACGCCGAAATTACCGCCGCCTCCTCGGATCGCCCAGTGCAGATCCGAGTTCTCCTCGGCACTCACATGCCGCAGCTGTCCGTCTGCAGTCACGAGATCGGCCGAAATAACGTTGTCGATCGCAAGACCGAATTTGCGGTCGACTCTCCCCAGGCCGCCGCCAAGTGTGAAGCCGCCAACACCCGTATGAGAGACGACTCCCGTCGTCACCGCCAGATTGTGTGCCAACGTTGCAGTATCCACATGCCCGAGAAGGGCGCCGCCACCGACCACGGCTGTTTTTTCGTCGGAATCGATCTCGACCGAGTGCATTGACGACAGATCGATCATCATGCCGCCCTCGCAAACCGACTTGCCAGGGAAGCTGTGGCCGCCACCCTTAACTGCTACGAGTAATCCTCTTTCGCTGGCGAACTGCACCGCATTCTGGACGTCTGACGCGTCCGCGCAGACGGCGATCAGCGCGGGATGCCTGTCGATCATGCCGTTCCAGATCGTCCGCGCCGCGTCGTAGCCATCATCTCCGGACAACAGCAGCGGTCCGCCGAGGCTTTCGCCCAGCTCCTTTACTGCAGCGGCCTCCAGCGTCAGTTCCTCGCCACCCAGATTGATTGCCGATACTCCGCCGGAAACCTTTGTGCTGCATGCCGGGAATGTCGCGGCCACTGCTGCGGCTACTGTTGCTTTACAGAAAGTTCGTCTTTTCATGAAATGAGCCCCCGTTTGCTAATGTAGTTTGCCGTCCTTGATGACGGCGCTGACGTTCTCCAGCACGCTGATGTCGTCCAGCGGGCTACTGTCCACCGCAATCATGTCGGCGAGCTTGCCTGGCTCGATCGTGCCAAGCTTGTCCGACATCTCGATTAGCTGTGCTGCTGCAATGGTAGCGGAATGAATGGCATCCATTTCACTCATCCCTGCTGCGACCATCACAGCAAATTCCTCCGCGTTCGCGCCATGTCTTGTCACGCCCGTATCGGTGCCGAATGCGATCCTGACCCCACCTTCATAGGCCTTGCGGAAACTGGCCTTTGACCCCGCAGAAGCGGCCCGCGCCTTGGCTTTTATCGCCTCGGTAAAAAACGGGTTCTCTTCCATCGTCGCGGGAACCTTGTGCCCGGGCAGCAGCGTCGGCACGAGATAGGCGCCAGTTCGTTTGAAGATCTTTATCGATTCATCATCGAGAAAGGTGCCGTGGTCAATACTATCTACGCCGGCTTTCAGTGCGGCGTTGATGCCATTGGTGCCGTGAGCATGTGCCGCCACTTTGACACCGAGACCGTGCGCCGTCTCCATTATTTCCCGCAGCTCATCGTCCGTCATTTGCTGGTCCGTGCCGGTCGCCGTATCCGATAGCACGCCACCGGTTGCCGTGATTTTAATCCAGTCGGCACCGTACTTGATCGCAGAACGCGTTACGCGACGGCAATCATAGGGGCCGTCACAGATCGTGTCCGGCGTCCACAACGTCAGCAATTCGGCTTTGACACCGTCCACGTCTCCGTGCCCGCCTGTCGCAGCAATCGAACTGCCAGCCGCGAGAACTCGCGGCCCGGGAACGACACCCTGGTCGATCGCGTCCCGAAGGGCGTAAATTGCTTCCGGTTTTCCGCCAAGATCCCGCACCGTTGTGAATCCTGCATGCAAGGTGCGCTTTGCATGCAACGCGCCTTTCAGCGCTTGCATTGACGTGGTGACTTGCAAGGCCTCCGTGCGCGAGTTAGGGCCCAGCTCGCTGAGCAGATGCACATGCATGTCCATCAGTCCAGGCAGGACGAATTTGTCGGCAAGATCTATGAATGTAACCTGGCCGGTCATACTTGCCGGGTCAACGAACCCGTCATCGATGGCCGTGATGCGATTACCCTCGATTGTTATCGTCTGCCTGGTTTTCGGTGCTTCACCGGGCACCGCCAGCAACGTGCCCGCATGAACAATGGTGGTGCGCTCATCGGCGAGTGAAATATTCAACAACGTCGGCATTAGTATCAGGCAGGCGGCGAAACGCATATTTTTCCTCTTTTGCTTTTTCGCGGCTTTAGCCGCAAATGGCTAATGCCAATTCTATTTTATGTGTTTGAGAATTCCATCGAGTTCGTCGAGGCTGTTATAGTTGATCACGAGCTTGCCTGAGCCTTTCTGCGAATGGTCGATGCGAACTTTCGCCCCAAGCGTTTCCGAAACTTCGACTTCCAGCCGCCGAATGTCTGCGTTGCTGCCTGATTCCGCTTTCTTGGTTATCTTACCGGTCTGGTCTGACAGCAAGCGCCTGACAAGCCGCTCGGTTTCGCGCACCGACAACTGCTTCCTGACAACCTGCCGGGCCGCCTCCAGCTGATGCTCGCTACTGCTGATGGCAAGGAGCGCCCGGGCGTGGCCCATTTCGATCTGTCTCGACTCGAGCATCGCCTTAACGCGTTCGGACAGGTCGAGAAGTCGTAACAGATTGCTGACAGAAACCCTCGATCGTCCAACTGCATCGGCCGCTTCCTGATGCGTCAGTTTGAATTCCTCGATAAGGCGGTCGAGTGCCTGTGCTTCTTCGAGTGGGTTCAGGTTCTCCCGCTGAATATTTTCGATAAGCGCCACTGCAATCGCGGCATCATCGGGCACCACGCGTACGACGGTCGGAATATCGGCCAGGCCGGCCATTTGAGCCGCGCGCCATCGACGTTCGCCCGCGACTATTTCATATCGCTGCGTTTCGCCATCTGTTTTTTTCAGCAGTCGGGCGATGATCGGCTGTACTACCCCCTGCGACTTGATTGAACTTGCGAGCTCCTCCAGTGTGTCCTGCCGCATGTCGATGCGCGGCTGGTACTTGCCACGCTGCAGGAGCTCGAGTGGGATATTTTTGAGCGTGTCCCTGTCCGCCCCTGTAACAGAAGCGGTATCTGCGACGGGCTTGCTCAACAGCGCCTCAAGTCCGCGGCCCAGCCGTTTTTTCTTAACACTCATTCACACATCTCTGAATAATGGGGAACAGACCACATTCTTCTGTCACTACACTGCGACCCGGCGCTCGTCTTCGCGTCGCAGCACTTCGCCGGCCAAGGCCAGATACGCTATTGCGCCGCGCGACGACCTGTCGTGAAACAGCACTGGCCGGCCAAAACTCGGAGCCTCTGCCAGGCGCACGTTTCTCGGTATGACCGTCCGGAATACCTTGTCGTCGAAATGGGCAACAAGTTGTGCGGAGACTTCGTTCGACAGATTAATGCGCGGATCAACCATCGTGCGCAACAAGCCGAACACTTCGAGATTCGGGTTGACCGTTTTTCGTACCTGCTCGACCGTGTTCAGAAGCGCACTGAGCCCCTCAAGTGCATAATATTCGCATTGCATCGGTATCAACACACCGTCAGCCGCAGTCAAGGCGTTGATGGTCAGCATATTTATCGATGGCGGGCAGTCGATCAAAATAAAGTCGTACAAGCCGCGAACCGGCGCGAGCGCCTGACGCAAGCGCATTTCCCTGCCGAGCTCCTGCAGAAGCTTCACCTCTGCGAGCGTAAGGTCCTCGTTGCCAGGCAAAACGGCGAAATCGCCTTCGGGCGCCGAAACAATCACGTCTGCCGCTGTCTCCTCGCCCAGCAATACCTCGCAAGCGGAGCGTTCGAGGCTCATCTTGTCGATGCCGCAGCCCATTGTGGCATTCCCCTGCGGATCCATGTCGACGAGCAACACCCGACGCTGCGTTGCAGCCAGTGACGCCGCCAGATTGACACAGGTCGTCGTCTTGCCAACGCCTCCTTTCTGGTTTGCTACGGCAATGATGCGCGTCATGCGTCAGGATTCCTGCGTTTAAGGGCGATAACGTGTCGCGCTTCCAGGCCCGGTACTGCCAGATCGGTCACCTTGTATGTCCATGCATCGGGTATATCTTTCAGTTCCTCGGCCGGATACCGGCCTTTCTGTGCCAGCATAACGCCTTCTTCTCCCACCAGATCGCCGGCAATCCCGAGCAATTGCGGTAATGGAGCCAGTGCTCTTGCGATCACGGTATCAAAGCGCTTGCCGGGTGCATAGTTCTCGGCGCGTGATCTCACTGCAGTCGCGTTGGAAATTGCAAGCTCGCCAATCATATGCTGCACGAAGGCGATTTTCCTTGCGTTGCTGTCCAAGAGCTCTACGGCCAGTCCGGGCTCCGAAATTGCGATGGGCAGGCCCGGAAAACCGGCGCCTGTTCCAATATCGATCAGGGTCTTGCCAGAGATCAGCGGCCGCATCGCAAGGCTGTCGAGCACATGGCTGCTGACCATCTCAACCGGTTCGCGAATCGCCGTCAGGTTCATGCGGGCACCCCAGCGATCGAGCTCGCAAAGCAGCTGCGCGCACTTTTGCACGCGTTCCGGCGAAAGCTCCTGTTCCAGCGACTCGATGCCGCTCGTAATCTGATCAATGAATTGTGCCTGCTCCACGACAATCAGGCTTGTCCGCTAAATCGATGAATGTCGACAGTCTCCATTTATCACACAACGAGCAGGGCCATAAAATCATCGACCGTGGTTGCGGCGAGTTTTTCCGGATCTGCACAAAGTGCATTCAGCGCTTTCCACTGCCCCGCTTTCAACTTCGGCGATATGCTCGATTCGAACTTGCGGATGAGTACCGGCATGCCTTCTGTCCGACGCTGACGGTGACCGATCGGATAGTCGATGCTGACGCGCTCGGTACTCGAGCCGTCTTTGAAGAACACCTGTATCGCATTGCCGATGTAACGTTTCTCGGCATCGAAATAGTCTTTGGTAAAACCCTCGTTTTCCGTGACTTCCATCTTATCGCGAAGCGCGTCGATGCGAGGATTGCTTGCTATGTCATCTTCATAGTCAGCCGCAGTCAATCGACCGAAAATCATCGGCACGGCCGTCATGTATTGAATGCAATGATCCCTGTCGGCGGGATTGTCGAGCGGCCCGGTCTTGTCGATGATTCGTACGCCGGCTTCCTGAGTTTCGATAAGGACTTTTTCTATTTCGTCGAGCCGGTCTTTGACCGCCTCGTGCAGCGCCATGGCTGCCTCGACTGCAGTCTGGGCATGAAACTCCGCCGGGTACGAGATCTTGAACAATATGTTTTCCATCACATAACTGCCGAAGCCCTGCGGAAAAGTGAACGGTTTGCCGGCGAAGAGCACGTCGAAAAAGCCCCAGGTCTTTGCGCTTAACGCCGACGGATAACCCATTTCGCCGCTCATCGCGATCAACGCCAGGCGCACCGCGCGGCCCGTGGCATCACCGGCCGCCCAGCTCTTGCGCGAGCCCGTGTTCGGCGCGTGCCTGTACGTGCGAAGTGCGCCGCCATCGATCCAGGCATTGGAGGTGGCATTTATTACCTGCTCTCGCTCACCGCCCAGCATCCGTGTCACGACAGCGGTCGACGCGACACGCACGAGTAACACATGGTCGAGCCCCACACGGTTGAAGCTGTTCTCCAGCGCCAGTACGCCCTGGATTTCATGCGCCTTTATCATCGCGGTCAGAACATCCCGCATAATAAAAGGCGTCTTGCCCGCGGCGCGGTTTCGCCTGCTCAGATAATCGGCGACGGCCAGGATGCCGCCCAGGTTATCCGACGGGTGGCCCCATTCGGCAGCCAGCCACGTGTCATTGAAGTCCAGCCAGCGGACCATCGCTCCTATGTTGAAAGCGGCGGCTACGGGCTCGAGTTCGTAAGACGTTCCCGGCACACGCGCACCGCCTGCCAGCGTCGCGCCCGGCACGACGGGACCGAGGAGCCTGGTGCATGCCGGGTAATCGAGTGCCTGAAAGCCGCAGGCCAGCGTGTCCAACAGGCAGTAATGCGCCGTCTCGAAGGCAAGCCTGCTGTCGATATCCGTGTCGCAAACGTAATCGGCAATATCGATGAGAAGCTGATCCGGCTCGGCGCGCCTCGCCGATCGGCCATCTGCTCCCGACATGGCGTTATCCCCGTTCGTCTATCGGGACCCAGGTCTGAAGACCGGGCCCGATGTAATCTGCAGCAGGCCGGATCAGTTTGTTGTCCGCACGTTGTTCCATGATGTGTGCAGCCCAGCCCGTGATGCGAGAGCAGACGAAGATGGGCGTGAACAGATGAGTCGGTATGCCCAGGAAGTGATAGAGGCTCGCTGTAAAGAAATCCGCGTTAGCGAACAACTTTTTCTCATCCCACATCACTTTTTCGATTGCTTCGGACACAACATAAAGCCGTGTATCACCGGCCTCGTCCGAGAGCGCTTTCGACATCTTCTTGTTGACCGAATTACGCGGGTCGGAGGTCGTATATACCCGGTGGCCAAAGCCCATGATTTTTTCCTTGGCGGCGAGCATGCCCAGTACGCCTTCGGTCGCCTCCTCGGGCGAGGAGAATTTCTCGATGAGCTCCATGGCCGCTTCATTTGCGCCGCCATGCAGTGGGCCACGCAACGCGCCGATCGCGCCGGTTACTGCCGAGTGAAAATCCGTTAAGGTGCCGGTAATCACTCTCGCCGCAAATGTCGATGCGTTGAACTCATGCTCGGCATACAGAATCAGCGTCGTGTCGAGTGATTTTCGGTGAAGCTCGCTCGGCGTTTTGCCATGTAGCATGTTGAGGAAGTGGCCTGATACGCTGTCATCATCGGTCTCGACATCGATGCGCTTACCATCGGTATGAAAACGGTGCCAGTAAAGCAACATCGAGGGCAGACAGGCGAGCAATCGGTCGGCGACGTGATGCTGGTTTTCGAAATCGCCTTCGGGCTCGATGTTGCCAAGAATTGAAACACCGCTTCGCAGAACGTCCATCGGGTGACTGCCCGCCGGAATCATCTCGAGCACCTGCTTTACCTGATCGGGCAGGCCGCGCATCGTCTTGAGTTTTGCAACATATGCGTCGAGTTCCGCCCTGTTCGGCAATTTTCCGTACAGCAAGAGGTAGGCAACCTCCTCGAAGCCTGCATTATCAGCCAGATCGTAGATGTCGTAGCCGCGATACGTCAGTCCCGCGCCTTCCTTGCCAACCGTGCACAGCGCGGTTTCTCCCGCGGATACGCCTGCCAGTCCGCCTATTTTTTTGTTTCCTGCCACTTTTTTCTCCAGTGTAATCGGGCTAATCGTCCGACTTGTCGGTTAGCCCCCCGTCCGCAAACAATTCGTCCAGTTTTTGTTCATATTCATGATAGCCGAGCACGTCGTACAGTGCGGACCTGGTTTGCATCGTATCGATGATCGCCTTCTGGGTCCCGTCCTTACGCAGCGTTCGGTAGACGTTCTCGGCTGCCGCCGACATCGCCCGGAAAGCCGATAATGGATACAGCGTCAGTCGCACGCCAGCCCCCGCCATCTCCTCTTTCGTGAACAGCGGCGTCTTGCCGAATTCCGTGAGGTTCGCCAGCACGGGAACATCGCTTGCCGACGTGAATTGCCTGTACTCCTCCACCGTCGTCAGGGCCTCGGCGAAGATCATGTCCGCGCCGGCTTCGACATAGCCTGCGGCCCGGTCCAGCGCAGCCTGCTGCCCTTCCACAGCATGGGCGTCCGTGCGAGCCATGATCACGAATTTCGGGTCGGTCCGACCATCGACGGCTGCCTTGATCCTGTCCATCATCTCCGCCGTATCGACGAGCGCCTTGCCGGGACGATGGCCGCAGCGTTTTGCGGCGACCTGGTCTTCGATATGGCAACCGCCAGCACCGGCCCGAATCATTTCGCGTACCGTCCGCCCGATCATGAACGCACCGCCCCAGCCGGTGTCCGCGTCCACCAACAACGGCACATCGGTGGCATAACAGATCCGCCGAATGTCCTCGCAGACATCGTTCAGGGTTGTCATTGCCAGGTCGGGCAGGCCGAACGAGGCATTGGCCACGCCGGCACCGGACAAATAAATCGCTTTGAAGCCGGCGCGTTCTGCCAGCAATGCGCTATAGGCATTGATCGTGCCAACGACCTGTAGTGGTCGCTCTTCTTCCAGGGCCTGCCATAGCCTCGCACCTGCGCTCATCGCAATTCCTCGCTCGTCAGGAATTTGATCCTGGTCAGGATATTGGTCCTGATCAGGACATTTGGTCCCGATTAAGCTTCCGGGGGGGCGGCGATTCTATCAAATTGTGTGACTTCGTATGCTGCTGCAGCGGCCGGCAGCAGTGCTGCGCCGCCATGCCGGCGCCGCTACGCGACCCGGTATTTTGTCGGGCATTGAGAACTAGTACTCCGTCAAGGTGATATTGACGGAGTACTAGCCTATTTTGACGACAGTGCGTCCCGTCACCGTGCCGTCGATGTAAGCCTGAAAGGCATCGGGCAACTCGTCGAATTCAATTGTGCGCCCGCTGATTACATCCAGGTGCCGAGGGCGAAGATCACCGCCGATTCTCTGCCAGACCTGAAGCCTGAGATTCCTTGGCGTATCGACAGAGTTGATGCCCAGGAGGCAAACGGCACGCAGAATGAAAGGCAATACGGTCGTGTTGAGCGCCGGGCTTGCTGCGAGGCCAATGCTCGCGATGTTGCCCCCGTATTTGACGGTGCGTGTCAGCCAGGTCAGCACGTCACCGCCGAGATTGTCGATTGCGCCACCCCACCGTGCTTTCTCCATCGGCCTCTTGCCGAGATCGACTTCGCCCCGCAACAGTACCTCGTGCGCACCGATGCTCTTTAAATACTCCGCCTGTTCCGCTTTGCCCGTAAGCGCGACCACATCATATCCACGACCATCCAGCATATCGACCGCAATGCTGCCGACGCCGCCGGTTGCTCCCGTAACAACGATGGGCCCGTTCTCGGGAAGCTGGCTGTTTTGCTCCATGCGCTGTATGGCAAGCGCCGCCGTGTAGCCTGCTGTACCGATCTGCATCGCCTGTCCCGCAGTCATCCCTACCGGCACCGGCACGACCGAATCGCTTTTCACGCGTGCGTATTCCGCATAGCCGCCATCGACCGTTTCGCTCAGGCCACAACCATTAACGAGCACTTCCGAACCGGGTTCGAGGCGTTCATCTTCGGAACTAACGACCGTTCCCGCGAGATCAATGCCGCCAACGAGCGGGTACGTTCTTAATATTTTGCCAACACCGGTCGCTGCCAGCGCATCCTTATAATTGATCGTCGAGTGGCTGACTTTGATGACGACCTCTCCTGCGGTCAGGTCATCGAGGCTAAGCTCGCAAAAACCGGCTACGATCCTGTCATTCTCCTGGTCGATTCGAAAAGCACGAAAGCTTTCCATAACAGTCCCTTTTCTTATCAGTCTATTTGGCGGTCTCGACCGTATCCAGCCAGTACTCGAGGCCCATCGTGTCGATCTCAATATCCATGTCGAGGATTGCATGGAGCCGGTCCTCATCTAATTCGCCGCCATGCATCTCGAGGCAGGTGGCAAGATACGAAAACATGGCTGTCTGCATTGCCTCGGTTCTATTGCTGTCGCTTGCGTGTTCTCTTGCAATCGCAACGAAGTCGTCTATTCGTCTGTGCATGTCATCCGCCAGCCGGGCAAGGTTGGTCACGCGGCTGTAGTGCGTCAAGTATAGCTGCTCCGGCTGCAGGCCCATTATCCGGTCAATTGCCTTGTGCGCCTCGGGCGGATCGAAGTGAATCGGTGTCGTGGTCGGATAAATAAATTCGCCGGCCGCGGTATCCAGCTCCCGATAGGACAAGCCGAAGCTGTCGCCTGTAAATACGCCTTTCGATGCCGGGTCCGACAGGCAGTAATGATGCCGCGCATGACCCTCGGTGAAAATGCATTGTAGCGACCGGCCTCCTAAAAGGATCGTTTGTTCATCGTCGACGACGATTATTCGATTCGCCTCGATTGGCACAGGGTCCCCATATGCCTTATCGAAGTGCTCCGCACCAAACACGGCCTTAGCACTCTGAATGAGCTTCGACGGGTCAATCATATGCGCTGCGCCGCGCGGGTGAATGACGGCTTTCGCGTTGGGAAGGCGTTGCATTAACGCCCCGGCCCCGCCCGCATGATCAAGGTGCACATGCGTTAGAAATACGTACTCGACTGCTGCTGTATCAATGTCCTTGCGGGCCAGCGCGTCAAGCAACAGCGCCACGCTGTGATTGACGCCGGTGTCGACAAAAGCGGCACGATCATCCTGAATGATGAGGTGGCTGGCATCGAATAACGGCCGCAAGTAGTCGGTGTCTATCGCCGATATGCCGTTTTCAAGCTCGGTTATGTGGGCCCCTTGATTAGGTCTGGTCACCAGTCTTTGTCCGGGAAAAGGGAGGCGCGCTATGGTAATAGCAGAACTGCCTGAGTTCCAGGCCGGCCAGGGCGCCGTTCCGGCGCCAGCCCGATCACCGGTGCCATGCTAGCATCGTCGGGATCAATCGATGCAAATGGAGATTTAGCGTGAATCGATGGTTTGTGGCCCTGTTGATCACACTCGCTGTCATCGTCCTCGTTTCGCCCGGCATTGTCGGGCGCCTGGCGGAGAAAAGCGTAGAGGAGAATCTCGATTTTATCGCCAGTGAAAACGACGAAGTTGTTGTCACGACCGAAAGCTTCGACCGCGGCTGGTTCACTTCCGAAGGCCGGCACCGCATCGAGCTTCGTGACGGCGCCGTCGGTACCGTCTCTGAAAACGACGCAGACGAGCATGACCGTGTTCCGTCGTTGATTATCGACACTCACATCGATCATGGCCTGATCCCGGTCACTTCCATGTCGCGCGATTCCGGTTCGCTCAAACCCGGCCTCGCCAGCGCAGTTTCAACGATGACGCTTGACCCTGGCGACGGTGAGCTGTTCGAAATACCCGGCAAAATTTACAGCGATGTCGGATTGACGGGCGAAGCAGCATTGCGCTTCCTTCTGGAGGCTGGCTCCAGAAGCTTCCACGACAAAACGGCCGAGTGGCAAGGCGCCGATGTCACCGTGCACACGAATCCTGCAACCGGCTCGGTTTCCGTAAAAGGCGACGTTCTGCCATGGTCGATCCTGGACGACCTCGGCAGTGTCAAATTCGGCGGCATGACGCTCGAGGGGCGCCAGGAAAAAGGCCCGTATGACCTTGGCACCGGTAGCGTTCAGCTTGAGATGGGCCCGGTAGACCTCGAAAACAGCTATGGCCCGGGAACCGGCTTTAACAAGCTCTCGTTCAACGCCAGCAGCAAAATCGACGGCGACCGGGTCAACGCCGCTTCTAAACTCGACATATCGGGTATCAGGGTCCCGGACTTCGGGAATATCGACGTGGCGATGAATCTCGTTCTTAACAGGCTCGATGCGCTTTCTTTTCACAGAATTGCACAAGCCTTACAAAATACGAGTGGCTCCGCTGATCCGGAGTCCGCAATAGAAGATCTGTATCCGGTTATCGAAGCCGACCTTCAAAAACTCCTTGTCACGGGCTTTGAGATACGGATTGACCGATTCGACGTCACGCTGCCGAGCGGCAAAGTGACAACGAAACTTCGCTTCGATCTGCCGGCCTCTGCTACGACTGCAGGGTTTTCCTGGCCCGCTCTTTTGCTTGCACTTGACGCGTCCGCCGATATCCGGCTGCCCGTGAAATTTTTCGACATGGTGCAGGAGATGAGCCCGGAGGCCGGGGCGCTTGTCGCTATGGGGTTTTTACAGAAGGACGGTGATTTCTATGAAATGCGGGCCGAGTACACAAAAGGCCTGCTAACTGTGAACGGCGCCCCCCTGCCCATTCCGTTACCCGGTTTGTAAAAAATAATGAGGGCTCGAACCGAGCGTTTCCAATGGCGATATTCACCACGGACATGAATTGCCAGCCTTAAGTCTTAGAGCGTGGCCCGCAGGGATGCGGGCCCCGAGCCTACATGGATGTACTTGCCGCGTGTCTAAGACTTAAGGCTGGCAATTCATGTCCTCGATCGTTATACCCGATTTATGGGATCGTAGTGGGTTCGACCCCTGTTTGTTACAGAGCCAGTTCAGCGGCCCGATGACAGGCCGCGCTGCTTTTATTGAAATCCTGTAGCTCCGGCAAATCATCGCTACAGCGCAAGATTGAATACGGGCAGCGCGGATGAAACGCGCACCCGGATGGTGGCTGCAACATCGACGGCGCTTCCCCGAGGTCGCTCGATACAATAATACCGACAGCCGGATCGGCAATCGGTACCGCGTCAAGAAGCGCTTTGGTATACGGATGCTTCGGCCGCATGAACAGGCTCTCTGTATCTGCCAGCTCGCAAAGTCGTCCGAGGTACATGACCAGTACGCGATGGCTGATCTGCCTGACCGTCGTCAGATCATGCGTGATAAATAACAACGACAGTCCCGATTGTTGCTGCTCGGCCCTAAGCAGTTCGAGTATGTCCTGACGGATCGAGCCATCGAGCGCCGCCACGGCTTCATCACAAATCAGAATTTTCGGTTTCAGAACAAGCGCTCTTGCAATCGCAACGCGCTGCGCCTGTCCACCCGACAGCTCGTGCGGAAATCGTTTCTTCAGGGCATCGTCCAGCCCGACTCTTCGAAGCATCGCTGCGACAATTTCTTGCTTGTCAGCTTTGATCTTGTCCGGCTCATGAACCGTCAACGGCTCGGCGATTATGTCGTCGACGCGCATCGCCGGGTTTAACGATCCCGCCGGGTCCTGAAACACCATTTGTACATCGCGGCGCAGCGCATTCGACCTCGATTCGACGCGGCCGGTTAACGGTTTTCCAAGGAGCACCATTTTGCCTCTCTGCACGGGCAGCAATCCGACGATAGCGCGGGCCAGGCTGGTTTTGCCGGCGCCGGACTCACCCACGAGCGCAACCGTTTCACCGGGCGCGATTGTTATTCCCAGCTGCCGCACCGCGGACAGTCTTTTCCGGCTCCTCCTTTCACCTGGAACGGCATAACTGACAGCGAGGCTTTCGATTTCGAGCACCGGTTTCTGATCGTTTGGCGTCCGCTCCTGAGAACGAGTCAGAAAGTCTGAACGCCTGGCCGCCGCGAGCATCGCCCTGGTGACCGGATGCACGGGCTCCGCAAAGATTTCAGGCGTCATTCCCTCTTCGACCAGTTTGCCGTCCTTGAGCACAATCATCCGCTCACAATTGCCGGCGACGACGCCCAGGTCATGCGTTATCAGCAGCAACGCTGTGTTGAGATCGTGCCTTAACCCGCGCAGCAGACCCAGAATCTGCGCCTGTACCGTGACGTCGAGCGCTGTCGTCGGTTCATCTGCGATCAAGAGGTCCGGTTTGCCGATCAATGCCGCGGCGATCATCACGCGTTGCCGCATGCCGCCTGACAGTTGATGCGGATATGACCTGAACTGCCTTTCCACATCGGGCAAGCCAACCAGTCGCAGCATTTCCAGCGAGCGGCTGTCTGCTTCATCGTCGCCTGCCAGGCCATGCTCAAGCAAAATCCTGTTGAGTTGATCGCCAATCCGGACGTACGGGTTCAGCGCAGACATCGGGTCCTGGAACACGATGCCCATGTGCCTGGTGCGGTACAGATTCAGCGTTCGCTCCGACCGGCCAAGCAGCTCCTTGCCATCGAAAACAACGCCTCCCGTTGCCCTGGCGTTCGTCGGCAGCAAGCCCATAATCGCAAGCGCCGTCTGGGTCTTGCCCGAACCTGATTCACCGACCAGGCCGAGCGATTCTCCCCTCTCGATTGCGAAACTCAAGCGATCGAGCACCGCCGCTGATCCTGGATAGCTGATACTGAGTCCGCTGATTTCGAGCAGGCTCATTTAGCCTCCTGCCTCGGATCGAAAAAATCCCGCAAACCGTCTCCCAGAAAATTGAAGCAAAGAAGGACCACTGCAAGCAGCACCGCAGGTATTAATAGCATCCAGGGTGCCTGCTCCATGTGGCTGACGCCGCCGTTTACCAATGCGCCAAGGGATGTCTGCGGCTCCTGAACGCCGAGCCCGAGAAAACTGAGAAATGATTCCACAAGAATCGCCTGTGGAATGGTCAGCGTGACGTAAACAATCACAACACCCAGCAGGTTCGGCGTGATGTGCCGGAAGATAATTCTCCACGCGGGCACGCCGATTAGTTTCGCCGCGTCGACAAATTCGCGCTGTTTAAGGCTAATTGTCTGGCCGCGCACGATGCGCGCCATATCGAGCCAGTTTATTGCTCCGATCGCCACAAAGATCAATAAGAAATTTCTCTCAAACACCACCATCAACAGGATGACCAGAAAAATGAAGGGCAACGCGTACAGCGCATCAACGGCGCGCATCATAATCGCGTCGATGTGGCCGCCGACATACCCGGCAACCGCGCCGTACGCGACGCCGATCACGAGACTGACAATACTGGCAATGACGGCGACCAGCAGTGTAATTTGCCCGCCCATAAGCGTACGTACGAACAGGTCGCGGCCAAGGTCATCGGTGCCGAAGATATGAAAATTGCTTAGCGTCGGTGCGATGAGGCGGCCATCGAAGTCCGTGGTCAGATAACTGTGCGGACTCATGAGCGGGCCCATTACAGCGAGCACCGCGACGAAAACAAGAATGCCGCCGCATATCGTGATCGACCTCGAGCGTCGTATCTCTTTCCAGATTTGCGGCAGAACAAGCCCGGTGTTCATCGATGACGAATCCTCGGGTCGAGGAGGCCGTAAAGCACATCGACGATGAGGTTTAAGAGAATTACGAGCGCCGCATAGAAAATTACGATGCCGAGCACCAGCGTGTAATCGCGGTTAAGCGCGCCGCGCACGAAGAATTGCCCAACCCCGGGGATACCAAATATCTCTTCGACGACGACGGAACCCGTCAATATCGCCGCAATAGCGGGCCCCATGTAGGACAACACGGGCAACATCGCCGGTTTCATGGCGTGGTAACGGATGATCGCCGCCGGCCCGAGTCCCTGTGCTCTCGCGGTGCGAATGAAATCGCTGCCTAGCACCTCGATCATGCTGGCGCGTGTCAGGCGGGCAATGTACGCGATCTGCGGCAACGCGAGTGCGATAACCGGCAACAGGAAGCGCCAGGCACTTGTGCTGCCGCTCCAGCTGGCCGGCAGCCACTGTAATTTCACAGCGAAAAACAAAATAAACAAGGGCGCAATGACAAATACCGGAATCGAGATTCCGGTCATTGCCAGGCCCGTCGTTAACCTGTCGAGTACAGAGTTCTGCCGTAGCGCGGCCAGTGTTCCAAAGCTAACGCCCACAAGGACAGCGAGCGCCATCGCAAGAGCACCAAGTTTCATCGAGACGGGAACGGCGTTGCCGATCAGTTCCGACACGCTGTAGTCGCGATACCGATATGACGGCCCAAAATCTCCGCTTAAGACGCCACCGAGATACCGGGCGAACTGTTGCGGCAATGGCTCATCAAGATGATAGGCCCTGGCGATGTTTGCCTCGATCTCCGGAGGCAAAGCACGTTCTGCATCGAAGGGTCCGCCTGGCGCCGCGTGTACCATGAGAAACGCGAGGACAATCACGAGCAACAAAGTGGGAATTGCCCACAGGAATCGCAGCAAGGCAAATCGCAGCATCAGGCTCTATTATTCGGCGATACTCAGGTGCTGACTGTAATGGTAATCCAGCACATTGTCTCCCCAGCCATGAACGCGCGGTTCGACCAGGTGCTTGCTGACATAGAAGTAGATGGGGATGACCGGGTGGTCTGCCAACAGCACGCGTTCCGCTTCCTCGAGGTAAAGCCGGCGCCGGGAGGGGTCTGCCTGCTCCGCCGCCCGTCGCATCAGGGAATCGTATTCCTCGCTCACGTAACCGCTCATGTTTGACGGGTTCCCTGCTTGTAACACCTGCAAGAAAGTGTGCGCGTCATTGTAGTCACCCGTCCAGCTCGAGCGAAATACCTGCGTTATCTCCCTGTTGCGCATGTTGGCAAGGAGCACCTGGAACTCTTCGTTAATCAACGTGGCCTCAAAACCGAGCGTCTCCCGCCACATCGACTGAATCGCAAGCGCAATGCGTTGATGTGTATCCGACGTGTTGTAGCGAATCTCCACCTCAAGTGGATTGTTTGCGTCGTAACCCGATTCCTTATATAAGCGTCTCGCAGCCGCATGACGCTCTGCCGGCGTCATGTCGGCATACGGCAAGCGAATCGCCTTGTAGTTATTGACGCCCGGCGGCACCCAGCTATACGCGGGCTCCTCGCCGCGCCCGATAATTTTTTCCGTCAATACCTCGCGGTCGATCGCCATGGACAGCGCCTGCCGCAGTGCCGGATTGTCCTTGAATGGCGCCCGGGTCACGTTCAGGCCGTAGTAGTAGACGCCAAGATAAGCTGCAACACGTAACTCCTCCGGCCGCCCTTGCCGGAGAGCGGCAAATGCTTCGGGAGGCACTGTTGCCGTCATATCGAGCTCACCGGCGCGATAGCGGTTGAGTTCGACCTGCGGTTCCGGCGTTACGTAAAAGTTTACTTTATCTATTGCCGTGCCGGCGTTGTTCCAATAGTGAACATTCCGGCTCAATTTTATGACCGAGCCCAATTCCCAGGAATCGAGTTTATATGCGCCATTCGATAGCAGATTGCCTGCTCGGGCGAACGCGTCCCCATACTGCCTGACGGACGCGGGATGGACAGGAAACGCACTTGGATGCGTGAGCAGGCCGAGAAAATACGGCGTCGCGTTTCTCAGTCTGATGCGGAGATGAAATTTCTCCACCGCTTCAACGGCAAGGCTGACTATGGTCTTGTTGCCGGCAATGATCTCTGCCGCATTTTCGATATCCTCGAGCGCCTGGGCATAAAATGCAGCCGTTTCCGGGTTTACAAGTCGACGGAAGCTAAAGACAAAATGCTCGGCGTGCACCGTGTCTCCATTTGACCACCGGGCAGCCGGCCTCAGCCAGAAATCGTATTGTCGGCCATCCTCGGAGACTTCCCATTTCTCGGCAGCCGCCGCGATCAACTCGCCGTCTGCCGAATACCCCACCAGGCCCTCGCCGATATCTCTGAGGACATCGGCTGCCTGAACGCTGCGGGACTTGTGTGGATCCAGCGATTCGGGCTCCTGTCCGTTGCCCCGGTGCAGAACAGTCCCGGTACCGCCCTGCGGCTCGGTTGCGCTCAGGTATATGAACGCCGCGAATGCGCATACCAACAGGATTATCGCGCCGCGGATCGCTCGTCTCTGCCCTGCGGTCATCACGCCGATTTCTTCATCTGGCGCTTCTTGAGATGGATGAGCAGCAGGGAAACCGCTGACGGTGTCATGCCTTCAAGCCGCGACGCCTGGCCCAGCGTTGCCGGTCTCGTGGTCTCCAGGCGCTGCATGGCTTCGGTCGACAAGCCCGTCACAGTCGAATACTCGAGGTCAGCGGGCAGTTTCAACGACTCCTGCTTCGCGTGCCGCTCTATTTCTCGCTCCTGTCTTTCGATATAGCCCTGATACTTGGCCTGCACCTCGACTTGCAGCTCTATCTGTTCGGCCTGTTCGATGCCGATCGTATCGTGCCAATGACCGCCCCCGACAGCGGAGAGCCTTGCGATATCCCGGTAGCCGTACTCCGGGCGTCGCAACAAATCCGCCGCGAAACATTCCCGCTGCAGATTCCCGCCGAGAATCTCTTTGTCTGCAGCATTCAGGTCGGCATTGCGCACAAACTGCCTGGCCAGCCGCCGCTGCTCCTGCGCAACAGCATGGCGCTTGGTTTCGAAGATTCGCCAGCGCTCATCATCAACGAGCCCAAGCTCACGCCCGATCGGCGTCAGTCGCAGGTCGGCGTTATCTTCGCGAAGCAAGAGTCGGTACTCAGCACGGCTGGTGAACATTCTGTATGGCTCGCTGACTCCGCGCGTGATCAGGTCATCGATCAATACCCCGAGATACGCTTCATGGCGCGACGGGTACCATTCCTGCAAGTCTATCGCGCGGCGCGCGGCATTAATGCCGGCCAGCAGCCCCTGGGCCCCGGCTTCTTCATAACCCGTGGTGCCGTTTATCTGCCCGGCGAAATAAAGGCCGGACAGGAATCGTGTTTCGAGTGTCGGTCGGAGATCACGCGGATCGAAATAGTCATACTCTATCGCGTAGCCCGGCTGCGTGATGTGCGCGTTTTCAAAGCCCGGTATCGAGCGCACGAAACGAAGCTGCGTTTCATGAGGCAGGCTCGTTGAAATGCCATTCGGATAGACTTCGCGGGTGCGCAGGCCCTCGGGCTCAACAAAGATCCGGTGAGACGGCCTGTCGGCGAAACGAACGACCTTGTCTTCGATCGACGGACAGTAGCGCGGGCCGACGCCCTCGATGATTCCCATGAACATCGGCGATTTCTTGAGCGACCCGCGAATGATTTCGTGTGTTTCTTCCGTTGTCCCGGTGATATGACAGTGCACCTGCTCCGGGTGATTGCTGCGCGTTCCTGTAAAAGAAAACACCGGTCGCGGTTCGTCCCCCGGCTGCGGTGTCATTACATTGAAATCAACTGTCCTGCCATCGAGTCGCGGTGGCGTCCCGGTCTTCAGCCTGGCAACGCGAAAGGGCATTTCACGCAAACGCGCGGCCAGCAGATTTGAGGGCGGATCGCCGACGCGACCTCCGGCGTGTTCCGTACTACCGATGAGAATGCGGCCGCCCAGAAACGTCCCGACTGTCAGAACAACTGTTTTCGCGTAGAACCTGAGACCCTGACCGGCCACAACGCCGGCAACCCGATCGCCTGCAACAATCAGGTCCTCTACCGACTGTTGGAACAGAGACAAGCCCGGCTGGTTCTCCAGTATGCTGCGTATGGCCTGGCGATAGAGTTGTCGGTCCGCCTGCGCCCTGGTCGCCCTGACCGCGGGGCCCTTGCTCGCATTCAGCGTCCGAAACTGTATCCCGGCCTGGTCGATCGCCCGCGCCATTGCGCCGCCCATTGCATCGATTTCCCTCGTCAGGTGTCCCTTGCCAATGCCGCCGATGGCCGGATTGCAACTCATCTGCCCAAGCGTTCCGATGTTCTGCGTAATTAGAAGCGTGCGCGCGCCGGACCGCGCGGCAGCGAGTGCCGCTTCCGTTCCGGCGTGGCCGCCGCCAATCACAATGACATCGATTTTGGTGTTCATGACACTGGTCAAAAATTGAGCAATACGAGGCGGGCCATTCTAATGCGGGGGCGCACGCGGCGCCATAATGCTTTACTTAATTTCGTGGAGCTTGGAAGATAGCGGCGCCGCTCACATAGCGGCGCCGGGCACCACGGGACGACAGCTTGAGACCACGTTTTATTTTGACAGCCGCGCTGTGCGTGATTTGCACCCTGCCGGCGGCGGCTGCCGATCTCATTCTCGAGGAGTGTCGCATCAGCGGCGGCGCCGGCTTTCCCGGGATCACGGCGCGCTGCGGAACCCTCGAAAGACATGAAGACCCGTCGGACAAGAATTCGCCCCTGCTTTATTTGCGTGTCGCGGTCGTGCCGGCCCTGAGCCTGGAGCCGGAGCCTGACGCTTTTGTTCCGATCGCCGGCGGTCCCGGTCAGTCGACCATAGAATTCTATTCGCTGCTGTCACATGCCTTCGAGCAAATACGGCGCACACGAGACATCGTATTGCTCGATCAACGCGGGACGGGTAACTCAGCGCGCATGGAATGCGATATCGGCGATGAGATCGTGGAGGGCCAATTGACGCCCGAACAGACCATCGCCGCAGTCGAGGACTGTCTCGAAGCACTGCCTTACAGCCCAGAGTTTTTTACGACCAGTGTTGCCGTTGCCGATCTGGAGGCTTTGCGTATCGCGCTCGGCATTCCCCGGTTCAACCTTTACGGGGTCTCCTACGGCACGCGGGTGGCACAGCATTATGTGCGTCGTTACCCGGGCTCTGTGCGCACAGTCATCCTAGATGGTGTCGTGCCGCCACAGCTGGCGCTCGGCGCCGGGATCGCCATAGAGGCACAGAAGGCCCTGGAAAGCATTTTCGCTCGCTGCGCGGAGGACTCTGCATGTAATACGCGCTTCCCGGGGCTGGTCGATGTATTTGCGGCACTCGAGGAACGCCTGTTGGCCGGCGGGGTCTCGGTCGATCTGGCCAACCCGCTGACCGGCGTTCCACAGACGGTGCAATTCGGCGATGGGGAGCTCGCCGGCGCAATACGCCTTATGAGCTACAGCCCGCACACGGTTGCGCTGATACCTTTATTGATCCACGAGGCCGCAATCGGGAATTATGCGCCGCTCGCGTCACAGTTTCTTATGGCAATGGAGCGCATGTCGGACTTGCTCGCCATTGGCATGCACAACGCTGTTGTCTGCACCGAAGACGCCCCATTTTACGATGCTGAAAGCGTCAGCCGGGAGGCGCTAGAATCGACCTATATCGGCCCGATGCAGGTCGAGGCCCTCGAGGCAATCTGTTCGGTCTGGCCAGCCGGTGTGCTGGACCCGGAATTCAAGGCGCCGCTGGCTACTGACACGCCCGTACTCTTGCTATCCGGTGATGCGGACCCGGTTACGCCACCGCATTTTGCCGAACTCGCCGCCGTGGCTCTCGGCAACGCGCGGCATCTGATTGGCCGCAACCAGGGTCACGGCCAGGCTGCAACCGCTTGCATGCCGAAAATCATGGGCCGCTTTGTCGAAGCCGCCAGCGTCACCGATCTCGATGCCGATTGCCTGTTGCGTCAGTTTGCGATGCCCTTCTTTCTCGACTTCTCGGGGCCCGAACCGTGATTTCCGTGCATGGCCTTTGCAAGTCCTTCGGCGACATAAAAGCTGTCGACGGCATCAGCTTCGAAGCACAGGATGGCCGCATCACCGGTTTGCTCGGGCCGAACGGCGCCGGTAAATCGACCACGCTCAGGATTCTGTACACGGTGCTCAAACCCGATTCGGGCTCGGCACTGATCGATGGCATAGACGTCGTCGCCGAAAGCCTGAAGGCCCGCAGCCATATCGGCACGTTGCCGCACGCCTCGGGCCTGTATCCGCATCTGACGGCGAGAGAAAACATCGCTTACTACGCGAGGCTTTACGGCATTAGATGCGACGTCATCGACGAGCGCGTGCAAAAAGTTATCGAGCAACTCGATATAAGAGATTTCGCCGACAGGCGAACGAAAGGGTTTTCGCAGGGGCAAAGAACAAAAGTCGCTTTGGCGCGCGCCCTTGTGCACGAGCCCCGCAACATCATCCTCGATGAACCGAGTAACGGCCTGGACGTCATGGCGACGCGCTCCCTGCGCGCTTTGATCCGGGAGCTCAGGTCGGCCGGTAAATGCATTTTATTTTCAAGCCACGTCATGCAGGAAGTCGCTCAGCTCTGTGATGAAATCGTAATCATTGCCGAGGGGCAGGTCGCATTACACGACAGCGCTGAGGGCATCAGGAACAGAACGGGCTGTGACGACCTCGAGGATGCTTTCGTTAAAGCCATCAACCTGGCTGGAGCACCGCTATGAATCCGCTGCGCACCGTTTTTGTGAAAGAGGTGCGGGACAACCTGCGTGATCGGCGGACCCTGCTTTCTGCCTTGCTCATGGGCCCGCTTTTCGGGCCGATACTGTTTGCGTTCGTTATCAACATCTCTCTCAAACAATCACTCTCTGATGACAGCGAACCACTCGATGTGCCGGTCATCGGCCAGGAATATGCGCCCAATCTGATCACTTTTCTAGAAAGCAACAACATAAACATCACCGAGGCACCGGCAGATCGTACGGCGGCGGTGGAAGCGGTAAAGACCGGCGATCACGACCTCGTGCTTGTCATTCCCGAGACTTTCGGCGAACAGCTCGCCGACACGGTCCCGGCAATGGTAGAGGTCATTTCCGACCTGGCTAATACCCGGGCACAACGCCAGTCCCGGCGCGCCGTACGCGCGCTTCGCTCATACAACCAGCAGCTTGCGGCGATGCGGCTCGTGGCCCGGGGCGTGAGCCCGTTAGTTCTTCGTCCCCTGAACATAGACGTCGTCGATGTATCCACCCCGAGCGGCCGCTCTGCGCTGTTGCTCGGAATGCTGAGTTACTTTTTTGTCTTCGCGCTTTTGACCGGCGGCATGAACCTTGCGATCGATTCGACCGCCGGAGAGCGGGAGCGCGGTTCCCTGGAGCCACTGCTGTGCCTGCCGGTCACCCGCGATCAGTTGATTTTCGGCAAGATATTTGCCGCCTGCCTGTTCATGGCCGTGTCACTCGGCTTAAGCCTTGTTTCGTTCCATGTGATGCTGAAGTTCGTGCCGCTCGAAAAGCTGGGCATGACGCCGAACTTCGGGCCGCTTGTGGTGGCGAAAGCGTTTCTGTTGTTCGTGCCGTTTACTCTGCTCGGTGCTGCGCTGATGACCCTCGTGGCATCGTTCACCAAGAGCTTCAAGGAAGCCCAAACCTGGCTTAGCGTGGTGCTTCTTGCGCCAACGCTGCCGATCCTCATCGTCAGCATTCTGATGATCCGGCCGAGCACGGAGCTGATGCTTATCCCGAGTCTGAGCCAGCACCTGTTGCTCGTTGGCCTTATCAAGAACGAGCCGGTCGACATGCTGCATGTCCTTGTCTCGGTCAGCGGCACATTGATTATCGGTGGGATCGTGGCATTGATTTGCGCGCGCCTGTACCGGCGCGAGGGCCTCCTGGGTTAGTCCGGTAGGGATGATCCCGTATTGTTCTCGCAAGCCCCCGTGGAACAGACTGCCTTTGTGGAGGACTGATGATGTTCCGATACTTCCTGTTGGTTGTTTTTCTTGGCGCCGCTGCTGGCTGTTCAGCCACCGATAACGCAAATGCCCCTTCCGGGCAGAGTGCGCCTGCCGCAACTGCGGGCGATTTGCTAGCCAGCCAGTGTGCGTATGAACGGGCCTGCGCCGCTTGTCACGATGAAGGGCTCAATGGCGCGCCGGCCGTGAGCGACCGGGAAGCCTGGGCAGGTCGGTCTTCATTGTGGGTAGCGGTGCTCGCGGAACATGCGAAAGAGGGCTATTTAGACATGCCCGCCGGGGGTGGCGATCCCGCCCTCTCCGACTGTGAGGTAGCCGCCGCCACAGAGTACATGCTGTCACTGACCCATCCCGACCGGCTCACAGACTGAAGCATTAGCCTGAGCCCCCGCGTGATCGGGGCTATTTGCCGATACAGAACTCCGAGAAGATCTTCCCAAGCAGGTCGTCGCTCGTGAACGAGCCGGTAATTTGGCCCAGCGCTTCCTGGGCAAGCCGAAGCTCTTCGGCAAGCAGCTCGCCCGCCTTTGCTTCCTCCAACGCGTTGCGGCCTGCCTGGAAATGCGCCTCTGCCCGCCCCAGCGCATCGATGTGCCGGCGTCTTGCCGTGAAGGCTCCCTCTCCCAAATCCTTGTGGCCGGCAAGCTTCAGCATTTGTTCCCGGAGGACGTCCGTGCCGGCGCCCGTTTTCGCAGAAATATTCAGCGTCAGCGACTGCTTATCTTGCCGGCCCGAGTTTTCATTGGTCAGGTCTGTCTTATTACGAACGGTGATGACCGGCACATTGGCCGGCAAGTCTTCACCCAGTGCGGCCAGCGATTCATTTTCTATCGCGTTCTCTTTCGCGCTCGCGTCCTGAATCCACAGGACAGCATCTGCACTTTTGATTGCTTCGCGCGCCCGTCGGATGCCCTCTGCCTCGATCTGATCCGGATTCTCCCGGAGGCCCGCCGTGTCAATCAGCTCGACCAGCAGGCCGTCGACGTTGATCTGCTCTCGCAATATGTCTCTCGTGGTCCCGGCCACTTCAGTGACAATTGCCGCTTCCTGGCCGCTAAGGAGATTGAGCAGGCTCGACTTACCGGCATTTGGCCGCCCGACAATGACTACCCGATAACCGTCCCTGAGTACTCGGCCAGCGCGCGCGCCTTCTCCAAGCGCTTCAAACGCTGCATGACAATCGTCGATTCGTATGGCTAATTGTTCATCAGAGAGAAAATCAATTTCTTCTTCGGGAAAATCAAGCGCCGCCTCCACATGCAATCTTAGCCTGATGAGTTGCTCCTGCAGCGCATCGACCGCAGCTGAAAATGCTCCCGACAAAGAACGAAGCGCCGCCCGTGCTGCCTGTGCTGTGCCACTGCCAATGAGGTCGGCAATTGCTTCGGCCTGGGCGAGGTCGAGTTTGTCGTTAAGAAAAGCTCGCTTCGAAAACTCACCTGGTTCTGCCTGCCGCGAACCCAGTGAAACTGCGGCATCGACAAGAAGCGCCATGACGAGGGGGCCCCCGTGGCCGTGCAGCTCGAGCACCGGCTCGCCTGTGAACGATCCGGGCGCAGGGAAATAAAGCGCCAGGCCGGTATCTATCGGCTCGCCCGCCGCATCATGAAATTCCCTCAAGGTCGCCACGCGCGGCGGTGGCAGGCCGCCCAGCATTTTCCCGGCTATTTGCGGCACGTCCGGGCCGGAGATACGCACAATACCAATGCCGCCGACGCCGGCCGGCGTGGCCGCCGCGACGATCGTATCATGCAGGTAGTCAGGCTTGTCGCTCACAAACCCTCCGTAATCAGGCTTTTGGCTTGCCCTTGCCCTTCCCTTTCTTGCTTTCCTCGTCCACGATTTTGTTGATGCGCCATTGTTGTGCGATCGACAAAACCGTATTCGTCACCCAGTACAGCACAAGGCCTGACGGGAAGAACGCAAAAAACCCGGTAAACATGATCGGCATGATCTGCATGACTTTGGCCTGAACCGGATCCGCTGGCGCCGGATTGAGCTTCGTTTGCAGCAACATCGCGACACCCATGATGAGCGGCAAGATGAAATACGGGTCCCGGGACGACAGGTCCGTAATCCACAGAGCAAATGGCGCCTGACGCATTTCTACGCTTTCCAGAAGCACCCAGTAAAACGCTAGAAAGAACGGCATTTGAATCAGTATCGGCAAACAGCCGGCCGCCGGGTTGACCTTCTCCCGCTTGTAGAGCTCCATCATCGCCTGACTGAGTTGTTGCCGGTCGTCTTTGTAGCGCTCCTGCAGCGCTTTCATGCGCGGCTGAATGGTTCGCATCTTCGCCATCGAGCGGCCGCTGGCTTGTGTCAGCTTGTAAAAAGCGAGCTTGATGAGAATCGTCACGAAAATAATCGCCAGCCCCCAGTTTTGCAGAACCGCATAAGCCTTGCTTAACAACCAGAAGAGCGGTTGCGACAGAATGGTCAGCCAGCCGTAATCAACAGTCAGCTTGAGGCTTTCGGTTACTTCTTCGAGCTGGTTCTGCAGCTTCGGGCCGACAAACAAGGTCGTGTCGAAGGTCGTATCGGCGCCAGCCGCGACGCTTCGCGCCGGTCCGATCATGCTCGCCACAGCCACGTCGCCTTTCTGCGAGATGTTGACGCGATACGGCTCTTCCGTCGTTGGCACGACGGCGCTCAGAAAGTGGTGTTGAATTGTCGCGATCCAGCCAGCCTGTGCAGCTGCTGAAAACGGGCCGTCCGATACCAGATCGTCCCGCTTGATTTTCTCTGTCTTGTCGCCGTCGTATATGACCGCCCCGTCGAATGAATAAGTATCAACATTGAACATTGAGCGCTCGACCGGGTACGACCGCCGCTGGATCTGTGCATATTCTGCGCCGCGCCACACGTCTGCGCTTCGATTGATGACTTTGTGCTGCAGCTCGATCACGTAACTGCCGCGCGTGAAACGATATTGCTTGATAACGGTGAGGCCGTTCTCATCGGTCCAGCTCATGGGCACGATAAGTTCATCTTCGCCGTTCAGCGCGTAGTTGTTTCTGTTGCTCGAAAAGCTTGCGAGGTGGTTCGCTTCGGGGCCGTCGCCGGCCGTACGCAATCCCGATTGGATGAGTCCGAGATTCGCTGGCTGTGGGCTGAGCAGCTCGACAAGTGTATCGGGCTGGTCTTTGGCTACCGGATAGTTGCGCAGCACTGCTTTTCGAATAGTGCCGCCACGCGTATCGATCTCCACATCGAAGACGTCCGTGCTTACCCGTATAAGGCCGGCGGCGGCCTCGACCGCCGCAACTTCCGGCAGCTCGGGAGCCGCCTCCATTACCGGAGCATCAATTGTCGCCTCCGGCAACGCCGGCAGCTCGCTATCTCGAGCAGCCGGCGACAGTGTCTCTTCGCTGACGGGCGGCGCCACAGGCGGCCCCGGCGGGGGCCCATAATCCTGCATCCATTGCTGGTACGTAAACCAGACCAAAAGCCCGAAGGCGGCCCACACCAGCAATCGTTGATTATCCATTTGGCCCTCTTCCTGCACCGGTCGGCTCGGCGTCCCCGGCCCGGCATTTTTGCCAGTGTCTGGCCAGGCTGTCAAAAAGCGTCCTGTTGCTGGCCCGGCTTGCGGTCGGCCGGCTCATGACCACGACATCCAGCCCGCTTAATGCCTCTTTGTGTAAGCGGAAGGATTCGCGAACCACTCTCTTCAGGCGATTTCGCTGAACGGCCAAACGGCAGCTCTTCTTGGAGATCGCCAGGCCCAGCCTGCCGGCCTTCTTGCCGTTCGCTCGTGACAAGACAGTAAACAGTGTGTCACGACTCCGGTTTGATTTCTCGAATACGCGCTGGAAAGAACCCGCGTCGAGCAGCCGGGCTTCTCTGGTAAACCGGCGACTCGAGATGTCTTCCTGCTTTGGCTTATTTTCAGTCGTAACGGAGGTCGCGGCTTAACGCTTGAGTGCTATTGTGCACCATGCGCGATAATTTACGGCGACAGCTGCGCGCGCCGTTTCGCGCGTCGGCGATTCAGGATTTGCCGCCCGCTCTTTGTTGCCATGCGCGCTCTAAAGCCGTGTGTGCGTGCCCGCTTGATTCGGCTGGGCTGGAACGTGCGTTTCATTTGCCTCAATCCTGGACGTGCCGCAACCTCAAGATGGTTGCTCAAAAAGAAGGCCGGCAAGGGTACGCGGGAGAGAAATTTGTGTCAATAGAATAAGGTCCTGGAATCTCCTGCGCGACAATTTAATTGAATTTTGCCGGTCTCTGGCGAAGCCCGGATAGACGTTATAGACTGCTTGGTCTTTGCCAATTTTTGTGTCTGATCCAAATGACCGTTGAGGGATCCTTGTTGCAGGCCGAAGCCACTCCCTGGAGCCGGTGCGTCGGCGCCTTACAGGCCGAGCTTACGGAGCAGGAATTTAATACGTGGATTCGGCCTCTTCAAGCTGTGGAAGACGGCCGCGTATTACGGCTCTTGGCACCAAATCAATTTGTCATCAAGTGGGTCGAGCGGCACTATCTCGAAAAAATCAACGGGCTTCTCAAGGGTCGGCTCGACCCGGTTCTCGAAGTCGGCTCGCGGCAACCGGCCGCACCCGGGGGTAATGGCGCTGTAAGCAAGTTGCGCGCAGCGCGCGTTGAGCCGATCGCAAGTCGCCTCAATCCCACATTTACCTTCGCTACCTTTGTAGAGGGCAAGAGCAATCAGCTCGCCAAAGCTGCTGCTACCCAGGTCGGGCAGAACCCGGGCACCTCGTATAATCCGCTCTTTATTTACGGCGGCGTCGGTCTTGGCAAAACGCATCTGATGCAAGCTGTCGGCAATGCCTTATTGGCAAACAATCCTTCCGCAAGAGTGAACTACCTCCATTCCGAGCGCTTTGTGGGGGATATGGTCCGGGGTTTGCAGCACAACACAATTTCCGATTTCAAGCGCTTCTACCGCTCACTGGATGCTTTGTTAATCGATGATATTCAGTTCTTTGCCGGTAAAGAGCGCTCGCAGGAAGAGTTCTTTCACACTTTTAATGCGCTTCTCGAGGGGCATCGGCAGATCATCCTGACCTGTGATCGATATCCAAGAGAAGTCACCGGTCTCGAGGAACGATTAAAGTCCCGGTTTGGCTGGGGGCTAACGGTTTGCATCGAGCCACCGGAACTGGAAACTTCTGTAGCAATTTTAATGAGTAAAGCTGCCATAGAGAACGTAACACTACCGGAGGAAGTGGCATTTTTTATCGCTAAACGAATTCGCTCGAATGTGCGCGAGCTTGAAGGGGCACTACGCCGAGTAATGGCCACCTCTCTGTTCACCGGCCGCCCTATTGATCTGGAATTTGCGAAGACAGCCCTTAAAGATTTGCTGGCATTGCAGGACCGGCTGGTTTCTATAGAAAATATTCAAAAAACCGTCGCAGACTATTTCAAGATTCGCTTGGCAGACCTACTGTCAAAAAGACGCAGCAGATCGATTGCCCGACCGAGGCAAATAGCAATGAGTCTGGCAAAAGAACTTACAAACCACAGCTTGCCTGAAATTGGCGACGCCTTTGGCGGGCGTGATCATACAACCGTCTTGCATGGCTGCCGCCGTATCGCGACGCTACGCGATACCGAAAAACGAATAGATGATGACTACCGGAATCTATTAAGAACCCTGACAGGATGATGTGCATAAGCGGTGGATAAAAGACCAAGCAAAGTTATCCACAGGAAATCCACATCCTTATCGCAATTGTTACATACCTGTAGACACCCTAAAACGGATCATAACCCTTTGATTTTTAACGATAAGTTAAACTTATCCACAAGCCTTTGCCTTGCTAATAATAATAGTAAAGCAAAATTTCCAATATTTATTAACAGGAAAAATTAATGAAATTTACCGCTGCTCGTGAAGCGTTGTTGAAGCCCTTACAGGCGGTTATTGGTGTTGTAGAACGCCGGCAAACGATGCCCATACTCGCGAATGTGTTGCTTGTTGCCAAGGACGACCTGGTATCAGTTACGGCGACCGACCTCGAAGTCGAGCTGGTAGCGAGTACCGGGGCTGAAATAGGCGGCGCCGGGGAAATCACGGTGTCCGGCCGGAAATTGCTGGATATCTGCAGGGCTTTACCGGAACAAGCGGAAGTCGCAATACAGCTAAGCGGCGAAAAACTTAGCATCAGATCGGGTAGAAGCAAATTTACATTGACGACACTGCCAGCAGCTGATTTTCCCACGGTGGAGGATATTAACGCCGGGCAGACCTTGGCTTTGCCCCAGGCGACGCTCGGGACACTGCTGGATAAGACGCATTTTTCAATGGCACAGCAGGACGTTCGTTACTATCTGAATGGCCTGCTTGTGGAAACGGACGGCAAGTATCTACGCGCGGTAGCTACGGATGGTCACCGGCTGGCACTTTGCCAGGTGCAGCTTGATGGCAAGAAAATGCCGCAGCAACAAGTCATTATGCCGCGAAAAGGCGTGCTTGAGCTGCAACGGCTAATGAGCGGTGAGGGGGATGTGGAGCTGCAGCTGGGGAGCAATCACATCAGGATAGAGCTGGATGGTATTCGATTTACATCGAAGCTTATCGATGGCCGGTTTCCGGAGTACGAACGGGTAATACCGGAGGATACGAGCAATCGTCTCACTGCGGACAGACAGCTTTTCAAGGGGGCATTGCAGCGGACGGCGATCCTGTCGAACGAGAAATATCGCGGTATCCGGCTGATTATCCGCGATAGCGCCGTGGTTCTTCAGGCGCACAACCCGGAGCAGGAGGAAGCGGAGGAAGAGTTGGAGGTCAGCTATAAGGGCGAGGATATAGAGATAGGCTTTAATGTTAATTACCTGTTGGATGCTCTTGGGGCAATCGAGTCCGAGGAAATCAGTCTGGCCCTGGTCGACGGAAATTCCAGCTGCCTGCTTCAGATGCCGGGCAACGAGGACTGCAAATACGTTGTCATGCCAATGCGATTATAGGCAACGCAGTAGAAACGGTTGGCTCTTCGGCATTTCCAGGCCACTAACTTCCGCTGTCTGACAAGCGTCAGTTTAGAGGCAGATCCTCGCTACAATTTGATTTACGGCCCGAACGCCTCTGGGAAGACCAGTGTTCTGGAGGCTATAGCTTACCTTGGGCGGGGAAAATCCTTTCGCGGCGCCAGTCCGCAAAACCTGATTACGCACGGGGCGAAGGAATTCCTGTTGCTCGGAAAAGTAGATGCCCGGACGCGGCAGGTGACCGTGGGGATTCGTAACAGTAAAGTCGGCCTTGAGATAAAGATAGATGGTGATAGGGAAACGAGCGCAGCTGCGCTGGTAGGAATCCTGCCATTACAGGTTCTCGACCCCGAGGTTCACAATCTCGTGGCCGGTGGGCCGGAGTACCGACGGCGATATCTTGACTGGTTGGCGTTCCACGTGGAACAGGGTTATCAGGAGCGATGGCGCCGGTTTCGTCGTGCGCTTCGGCAACGTAACGCAGCGCTGCGGGAGGGTGCAAGCAAGGCATCGATTAGCGGCTGGGATCGCGAATTTCTGGAAGCCGCCGAGGAAGTAGACCAAACCCGGCGCCGGGCCCTCGACAGCGCGCAGACGGCGCTGGAGGAGACTGGCGCGGCGCTGCTCGGCTGCGCTGTCGGCTTCGAGTACCAGCAAGGCTGGGCATCGGAGCGGGGCCTGGAGGCGTCCCTGGCGATTGGCTGGGAGAGAGACAAGCAAATGGGCACGACGCAAGCCGGCCCACAACGAGCCGAGCTTCGACTGATTTATGACGAACGGCGCGCAAAGCCACTGGTGTCCAGGGGCCAGCAAAAACTCTTCGCGTGCACGATGATTCTGGCCGCCACGGAGGTCGTGCAGGCGGCACTGAAGCAGCCGTTACTGCTGTTGCTGGATGATCCTGCGGCTGAGCTGGACGAAGCGGCGCTGGATCGACTCATGAGCCGTGTTTTCGGGCTGGGCAGCCAGATTATTGCGACGGCCCTGGATGCGGAAACGCTGCGATTTCCAGGGCCAGCGGCGGTGTTCCACGTGGAACAGGGCGGTTTAGAAAAAACCGCCTGATTTATAGTCCAGTCTGGTCAAAACAGCGCCCGGAAATCGACCCCCGATTTACCCTGAAAAGCCTTGTAAAAAGCGGCTTTGCGCACAGTTTCCGGGGCCCTTTATGTGGCCCTAAATGGTACAATATTCCGGTTATCCTCAGAGGGCATCGAATGACGGACGAATCAGAATATACTTCCAGTAATATCAAGGTGTTAAAGGGCCTGGAGGCCGTCCGGAAAAGGCCGGGAATGTACATTGGCGACACCGATGATGGCACCGGCCTCCACCACATGGTTTTCGAAGTTGTCGACAACTCAATTGACGAAGCGCTCGCGGGTCATTGTGATGTCATTACGGTCACGATTCACGCTGACGAATCGGTCACCATTACCGATGATGGCCGCGGCATTCCGGTAGATATACATCCCGAAGAAGGACGCTCCGCGGCTGAGGTCATCATGACCGTTCTGCATGCCGGCGGAAAATTCGATGACGATTCTTACAAAGTCTCCGGCGGCCTGCATGGCGTGGGCGTATCCGTGGTTAACGCGCTGTCCGAGCATCTGGTGCTGACAATCTATCGCGACGACAAGGCCTATCAACAGGAGTATCACCTCGGTGAGCCCGCCGCTGCCCTTGCCGTTGTCGGCGATACCGACAGGACGGGCACGACAATCCGCTTCAAGCCCAGCGCGAAGACCTTCACCAATATCAAATTCCACTATGACATTCTCGCAGGACGACTGAGAGAGCTTTCGTTCCTGAATTCCGGCATACGGATCCATCTGGTCGATGAAAGAGAAGACAAAGAAGACATCTTCGAATACGGAGGTGGGATTCAGGCCTTCGTCACGCACCTCAACCGTAACAAGACACCAATTCACGATCGGGTTTTGCATTTTAAGTCGGAGAGGAACGGCGTAGTCATCGAGGCGGCGCTGCAGTGGAACGATGGTTATCAGGAGAACATGTTCTGCTATACCAACAACATTTCACAGCGCGACGGCGGCACTCACCTCGCGGGCTTTCGCAGCGCGTTGACCCGGACGCTCAACACCTATATCGAAAAACAAATGTCGGGCAGGAAGGACAAGCTATCGCCGACCGGTGACGACTCCCGCGAAGGATTGACTGCCGTTCTTTCGGTGAAGATGCCGGACCCGAAGTTCTCGTCGCAGACAAAGGACAAATTGGTCTCATCTGAAATCAAAGGCATTGTCGAATCGGCGATAGGTGAACGCCTTGAGGAGTTTCTGCTGGAGAACCCACAGGAAGCCAGGGCCATTGTCTCGAAGATTATCGACGCATCACGAGCGCGGGAAGCAGCAAGAAAAGCGCGGGAAATGACGCGGCGAAAAGGAGCCCTGGACATAGCAGGGCTTCCGGGCAAACTCGCTGACTGCCAGGAGAAAGATCCCGCGCTGTCCGAATTGTTCCTCGTCGAGGGCGACTCAGCGGGCGGGTCGGCCAAGCAGGGTAGGGATCGCCGGACCCAGGCTATTCTGCCGCTCAAAGGAAAGATTCTGAACGTGGAGAAGGCGCGCTTTGACAAAATGCTGTCGTCCGCCGAAGTAGGGTCGCTGATCACGGCCCTGGGTTGCGGTATCGGCCGGGCAGATTTTGATCCGGACAAACTTCGCTATCACCGCATCATCATAATGACTGATGCGGACGTCGACGGCTCGCACATCCGAACCTTGTTGCTGACTTTCTTTTACCGGCAGATGCGCGAGTTGATCGAGCGCGGCCATGTTTATATTGCACAGCCTCCTTTGTACAAGATCAAAAAAGGCAAGCAGGAGGTGTATGTTAAAGACGATGCCGAACTAAAGGAGCATCTTTTGAACACTGCTCTCGATAACGCGAAGCTGTACGTGAATTCAGAGGCGCCGCCGTTAACGGGGCAAGCGCTCGAAGCGCTGGCGAAAGAATACATGGCTGCGGAAAGCATAATTGAGCGCATATCCAACCGGTATGATGAAACGGTGCTCCGCGCGATGACCGCGCTGCCGGAAATTGATTCAGATCTGTTTGAAAACCTTGATGGCCTGGAGAAATGGGCGGAAGAGTTGTCGGCCGCTTTACCGAAAGCACATGGCGACAGGGCGACGAATGGCAGCGGCGGCTATTACACTGCGGCATTCGAGCGTGGTGCCGGGGAAGGGGAAGGCGTTCGCATCGCCGTGCAAAAGGTGCAGCATGGTACTGGCGCCACGCGCTACATACCGAGAGAATTTTTCGATACCAACGAGTACCGGCACATCATGGAGCTCGCCGGCAAACTAAAGGAGCTGATTGGCGAAGGCGCATACGTTGCGCGCGGCGATAAACGCATGGCAATCAACTCGTTCGAAGAAGCTGTCGAGTGGCTGATGAATGAGGCGCGCAAAGGCCAGACAATTCAGCGATACAAAGGCCTGGGCGAAATGAACCCGGAACAGCTCTGGGATACGACCGTGAACCCGGAAACCCGCCGATTAATGCGGGTGAAAATCGAAGACGTTGTCAAGGCGGACGAGATTTTCACAACGCTGATGGGCGACCACGTGGAGCCGCGCAGAGAGTTCATCGAACAAAATGCGCTGACGGTTTCGAATCTGGATGTGTGATCGGAATCGCGGCTTGTAGGAGGGGCTTTAGCCGCGATCCCGATAACCCTCACTAATTTCCGCCATCTTTGTTTCAATCCAGGCCTGGGCAATCTTGTTTGTGTCTTTTGGATCCTGCGCTGAAGGGTCGACAGGCGGGCCGATGCAGATACGAATCCGGCCGGGCCGCTCAGGCAGCCCGCTGCGGGGAAAGAAATCCCGGGCGTTGTGTGCGACCGGGACGATCAGGCAGCCGGCCTCTCGGGCAAGGGCCGCGCCGCTGATTCCGTAACGACGGGTTTCTCCAGGCGGCATTCTGGTGCCCTCCGGAAAGATTGTGACCCAGATGCCTTCAGCCAGGCGCACTTTACCTTGTCGAACAACCTGCTTGACGGCTTTGCCGCCGCCGCGCCGGTCTATCGCAATGCTTTTCATCGCAGACACGCCCCAGCCTATGACGGGGGCCCAACGAAGCTCTTCTTTAACCACCCAGGCGTGAGGCGGAAACACACCGATCTGCGCATAGGTCTCGAAGAGCGAAGAATGCTTCATATAAATGACGCTCGGGTCGGTGGGCAGGTTCTCCTCGCCCTCGACGACCCAGTCGAGCCCGCATATAAGCCGCCCGGCCCACAGCATACCCCGGGACCACGCCCGGGTTATGCCGAAGCGAATCCGATGTGGGAACGGCCAGAGTAATACGAGGGCAACGACAAGGGGGACGACCGTTAGCACGAAATACAAAACGAGAAAGAGTACCCGGAGCAAAAACATTATCTGACTGGGAAGCATGGTTTCTATACCGAAGGGCTGGATGCTTGCGTAGCAGGAAGACTTTCTACTGCGCAGACTCCTGGCTGATAGACAGGCGAGAAACATCTGCGACATTCAGAAACATCGCGTGCAGTTCGCCAAGCAAAGCGAGACGATTATTGCGAAGCGCCGCGTCGTCCGTCATCACCATAACGTCGTCGAAAAACCCGTCGACAGGATCCCTGAGATCGGCAAGCGTCGTCAGAACATTGGTGTAGTCGCGGCTTTCCAGCAGAGGAGCAACGGCTTGTCGTGCCTTTACGACGGACTCGAATAGTGCTGTTTCAGCCGGTTCTGTTATCAACGATTGATCGATGGAAGCGCTGTCGTCCACGCCCGCCTGTTTTAGTATGTTGCCAATCCGCTTATTTGCGGCAGCCAGGCTCGACGCCGGTTCGAGCTTCACGAACGCGGCGACGGCCTTGAGGCGCTCATCGAAATCGAGAAGAGAAACCGGGCGCTTTGCCATCACAGCGGCAAACATTTCTGCTGTCAGGCCGGTTTTCCGATCCAGATAATAGGCGCGCATTCTTTCGGTAATAAAGTCATACAGGCTTTCCGATAGACCTTCCTCGTCTTTGTCACGGACGGGCTGATCGGCAACAGTCGCGGCGATCAGCGCCGTAAAATCAAGATCAAGCCTCTGCTCGACAATGATACGGACAATGCCCAGAGCGCTTCGCCGCAAGCCGAACGGATCGCGATTGCCGGACGGTTTCTTGCCCACGGCAAAAATACCGGCAATCGTGTCGAGTTTGTCGGCAATAGCGAGAGCCTGTCCGGTGACGGTTTCCGGCAGGGCGTCACCGGCGAACCGCGGCAGGTACTGCTCTCCGATCGCTTCGGCCACGGCTCCGGGTTCGCCGTCTGCTGCCGCGTAATACCTGCCCATTAAACCCTGCAGCTCGGGGAACTCGCCAACCATGCCGGTCAGCAAATCGCATTTGGCGAGCGAAGCCGCACGCGCGATGGCCCGTGCCTCCACGCCGACCTGGGAGCCTACCGTGACAGCGAGTTTGGCGACGCGAACACTCTTGTCATAAATGCTGCCGAGGCCGCGCTGATACACGACATCTCTAAGCGCATCGCGGCGGTCTGCGAGACTTACCCGCTTGTCAGATTCCCAGAAGAACGCGGCGTCAGCAAGCCTGGGCCGAATCACGCGTTCATTACCGTGGCGCACCCGGTCAGGGTCTTTGCTGACGAGATTCGCCATCGTTATGAACCGGGGCAGCAAATCACCGCTCTTGTCGGCAATAGGAAAATAACGCTGATGACTGGAGAGCGTGGCGACAATGACCTCCTTCGGCAACGACAAGAATGACTTGTCGAAGCTGCCAATCAATGGCACGGGCCATTCGGTCAGGGCCGTGACTTCATCGTACAGGGCCTCGCTGGCTACGGGCTTGCCACCGGCTTCTTTCGCAGCCTTTTTCACAGCCTCGACAATGGTCTTCCGCCGCATGTCGAAATCGGCGAGGACGCGGGCTTTTTCGAGTAGAGACAAATACTTTGCCGTCGCATCGATTGCGATCTCGTCCGGCGCATGAAAGCGGTGGCCGCGGGTCATCCTGCCGGCGGGCACACCCATCACGGAACCCTCAACGACATTATTGCCGTGCAGCAATACGATCCAGTGAACGGGCCGCACGAACTCGGCCTCACCATCGCCCCAGCGCATTCGCCGCGGTATCGGCAGGTCCTTGAGAGCGCTCTCAACGAGCCCCGGTAGAAGCGCCGCGGCTTTTTGGCCGCGCTCGAGCGAGCGAAAGCAGAGCCGCTCGCCTTTGTCGCCCGTCAAACGATCAAGGGCCCCGGGTTCGACGCCGCACTTTTTCGCAAACGCATTACCTGCGGGCGTGATTTTTCCGTTGTCGTCGTAGGCGACCGATACAGGCGGACCCTTTACGACAACTTCCTGGTCGGCCTGTGCAAAGCCAAGAGACGCGACGATGACAGCAAGCCGGCGTGGGCTCGCGTAAGCGGAGACTGATGCGAGCTCGAGGCGGGCGTTATCCAGGGCCTGCTGCAAACTGCCGGCAAAGGCATTCATGAGATTCCTGAGCGCCTTCGGCGGTAGCTCCTCGGTGCCTATCTCGACCAGAAAATCAGCAACATTACTCACCGCTAAGAGTCTCCGCGCTTGAGGGCCCTGGCGCTCTCGACCATCGGAAAGCCCATGGCCTCGCGGCTTGCATAATAAGCCGCAGCCACGGATTTGGACATGTCCCTCACGCGAAGAATGAAACGCTGCCGCTCGCTGACCGACATAGCCTGTCGTGCGTCGAGCAGATTGAATGTATGTGAGGCGACCAGCATTTGCTCGTAGGCCGGGAGCGCCAGCTTGAGATCGATGAGGCGTTGGCAATCGTGCTCAGCAAGATCGAATGCATGGAAGAGCGAGTCTATATCGGCCAGCTCAAAGTTGTACCTGGACTGTTCGACCTCGTTTTGATGATAGACATCGCGATAGCTGATGCGGCCGAGCGGCCCGTCCGTCCAGACGATGTCGAAGATGCTCTCGACATCCTGCAAATACATCGCCAGGCGCTCGAGGCCGTAAGTTATCTCGCCGGTGACCGGCCGGCACTCCTGTCCACCAACCTGCTGGAAGTAGGTGAACTGGGTAATCTCCATGCCGTTGAGCCAGACCTCCCAGCCAAGGCCCCAGGCGCCGAGGCTGGGTGACTCCCAGTTATCTTCGACAAAGCGAATATCATGAACGGTCGGATCGATGCCGATCGTGCGCAGCGATTCCAGGTAAATGTCCTGAATGTCCTCAGGCGACGGCTTGATGACAACCTGGAACTGATAATAGTGTTGCAGTCTGAATGGATTATCGCCGTAACGGCCGTCGGTCGGCCGGCGGCACGGCTGCACATAGGCAGCGCTCCATGGCTCCGGGCCCACGGCACGCAGGAAGGTGGCCGGATGAAACGTACCGGCCCCCATTTGCATGTCATAGGGCTGTGCAATGACACAGCCGCGCTCGGCCCAGAATTGCTGCAGCGCCAGAATCAAATCCTGGAAAGTCAGCAACGCAGGCGGGTTGTCCTTTTTCATCAATGATTTCAATGCCTGCAGAGGCGCGCAGTATAACCAAGTTGAGGGTGTGTGCCGATGGTCGTGTCAGGCGCAGCACCGGGGGAAAAGTAACGCGCCCAGAATAGTGCAGACCCGACCGAAGTGCACTACACTGGTGCGATACTCGGTGGGACCGCACCTTTTTGGTGCATGCCTGGCCCCGGTCGAATTCGAAATACTTTGATAATTAATGACTTGAAGTTTTCGGCCGCTGGCACGGTTCCTGCAATGTCAGTAAGGCTGGCCGGTCGGCCAGCGTAATTTTAACGCAATCCTGATTGGAGGAATGATTCATGACACCTGCTGAGGTTCTCGGCCTGATAAAAGAAAGAGAGGTGAAGTTCATCGACTTTCGGTTTACCGACACGAAAGGGAAGGAGCAGCACGTTACTGTGCCGTCCCGGGCCGCCGATGAAGACCTTTTTGAGGAGGGCAAAATGTTTGACGGCTCGTCGATCGCCGGATGGAAGGGCATCAACGAATCCGACATGATTCTGCTGCCGGATCCGGCAACGGCAGTCGTCGATATCTTTGCAGAAGACGCAACACTGAATCTGCGCTGCAACGTTATCGAGCCGTTAACAATGCAGGGTTATGACAGGTGTCCGCGATCCCTGGCTCAGCGCGCGGAGGCCTATATGAAATCGACGGGGATTGCCGATTCGGCTTATTTTGGTCCGGAGAACGAGTTCTTCGTGTTCGATGATGTGCGCTGGGACGATACGATGCAGGGCGCGTTCTATTCGGTCGACTCGAGCGAAGGCGCGTGGAACACGAGCAGAAGTTACGAAGACAGTAACACCGGCCATCGGCCAACCGTCAAAGGCGGCTATTTCCCGGTACCTCCAGTCGATTCCCTGCACGATATCCGTTCGGCGATGTGTCTCGCGCTGGAGGAGCTGGGCCTCGAGACAGAGGTTCACCATCATGAGGTAGCGACAGCCGGCCAGGGTGAAATAGGCGTTAAATTCAATACCTTGGTGAACAAAGCGGACGAAGTTCAGGTCCTCAAATACGTCGTTCACAACGTGGCGCACAGCTACGGCAAGACCGCTACCTTTATGCCCAAACCGCTTGTCAATGACAACGGCAACGGCATGCATGTACATCAGTCGCTCTTCAAGGACGGCAAGAATCTATTCGCGGGTGATGGTTACGCGGGCCTGTCCGACACAGCGCTGTTTTACATCGGCGGCATCATCAAACATGCGAAGGCACTAAACGCGTTTACGAACCCGTCGACGAATAGCTATAAGCGACTCGTGCCGGGCTTCGAGGCGCCGACGATACTGGCGTATTCTGCACGCAATCGTTCCGCCTCGATTCGCGTTCCCTACGATTCGAGGCCGAAGGGACGCCGACTGGAAATCCGCTTCCCTGACTCGATGGCCAATCCATACCTCGCGTTCGCCGCGATGATGATGGCTGGCATTGACGGCATTCAGAACAAGATTCATCCGGGCGACCCGCTGGACAAGGATCTTTATGACCTGCCGCCTGAGGAGGAAAAGGATCTGAAGCTCGTCGCATTTTCACTCGATGAGGCGCTGGAAGCGCTCGATGCCGATCGTGCGTTTCTCAAAGTTGGTGACGTGTTCAGCGATGACGTGATCGACGCTTATATGGACCTCAAATGGGAAAATGTGACCAGGCTTCGAATGACCACGCATCCTGTGGAATTCGACATGTATTACAGCCTCTAGGGCCTAAAATTGTGAACCGGGCGACATTTTGCCGCCCGGACACTGGCCGAGACCCGGAGAGCGCTGCTATGCTAGTCCTATGCGCAAGCATCTATTTCTCGCTGTCTCGATCCTTGTGGCCACCGGCACTGTCCTGGCTCAGGCGTACCGCTGGGTGGACGAAAACGGCGTTGTCCATTTTTCCGACAGACCCGCGCCGGGGGCTGAGCAGATCGAGTTGCCCAAGTATACTCGCAGCGCATCGCAGCAACGACCCAGGGCGGCGAGAACAATCCCGGCGAAGTCTGCCGGCGATCGGGCGGATACCGGGCCATTCAAATACGAAAGCCTTGCGATCGCCTCACCGGAAGCAGAACAAACGCTGTGGAATATAGAAGGCGTACTGGACGTAACGCTGGCTCTTCGCCCGGCGCTTCGGGACGGCCACCAGGTCCGGGTGTATTTCGACGGCAAACGCCAAACGGTGGGCAGCGCGTCCTTTCAGATTCAGGAAGTCTGGCGTGGCGTGCACAATCTTCAGGCGGAGGTCGTCGATGCGAAGGGCAAGCTGATGATTCGCAGCGTGACGAACCGGTTCTACGTGCAGCAAAACACGATCAACGTACGGCCAGCCCACAACTAAGCGGAAATCCTTCCAATACCGGGCGCGGCGACGCATCGTCGGGCGATATCGTTGCCGCTTTAAACACCGGCGTTGTACTTCTGGATCAGAATCTCCTGATCACCGACCTGAACCCCGCCGCCGAGAACCTGCTCGGCATCAGCCAGGGCAGGGCGCACGGCAGGCCGCTGCTGCAGCTCGTGGACGACGATCCCGGGTTCCAGGATATTCTCTCCCGCGCACTGAGCAGCGGCCAGACGTACGCGACCGAGCTTCGGCTCGCGCCGACGGAAGTTCATGCCGAAGACCGCAGCGTGGATTTCCGCGTGTCATCCCTCGAAAATGCGGATCTGACCGCGGACCTGTTGATCGAAATGGCGGACGTCACTCGCCGCTCAAGAATCAGCCGCGAAAACGCGCTGCTTATTCAACACGGCGCAGGGCGGCAGATGATTCGCCAGCTGGCACACGAAATAAAAAACCCACTCGGCGGAATTCGTGGTGCAGCGCAGTTACTTAGCAAACAGCTTCGAAGCGAAGAGCTCCAGGAATACACGAACGTCGTCATCAACGAGGTTGACCGTCTCGCCGGTCTCGTGGACACGTTGCTCGGCCCGGGTGGGCCACCAAACAAACAAGCATCCAATGTCCACGAGCTGCTCGAATATGTCGTGCGCCTGATTCAGGCGGAAGCCGGTGACCAGATCGATATTCGACGCGATTACGATGCCGGCTTGCCGTTGATCGATCTTGACCACGATCAGCTGGTGCAGGCATTTCTTAACCTCGTGAGAAACGCTGTTGCTGCATTGGACGGACAGGGCACAATCATCCTTCGAAGCCGCGCGATCATGAATTTCACAATTGGCGAAACACGACATAAGGCCATCGCCAGTATAGAAATTGAAGACGACGGACCGGGCATTCCATCAGACCTGCAGGGCTCGGTCTTCTATCCGCTGGTCACGAACAGACCGGATGGCACAGGCCTCGGGCTGCCGGTCGCGCAGGAACTGATCAGTCGCCACCATGGGTTGATCGAGTTTGAAAGTCGGCCGGGGCGCACGGTGTTTTTCGTCAGAATACCGCTGGTCCCCCCCATACCTCCTGACCGGCGCGCGGGGGATCAGCATGGCTGATGGCGAACTAATCGTTTGGGTTGTCGACGATGATGAGTCGCTGCGCTGGGTTCTCGAAAAAGCGCTGCGCCAGGCGGGCATGGAAACCAGGAGCTTTGATCGCGCCGAACACTTGCTCGAGGCAATCGAGCACAACAGTCCCGACGTTCTTATTACAGACGTGCGCATGCCGGGCATGGATGGTATTGCATTGCTTAACAGAGTCAGCCGCAGTTGTCCCGACCTGCCAATCATCGTCATTACCGCGCACTCGGACCTGGATCACGCGGTGGCCGCCTATCAGGGAGGCGCATTCGAATACCTTCCCAAACCGTTCGATCTCGACGAGGCCATCGAGCTCGTAAGAAAAGCCGCGCGCAAGAACGGCAGACCTGCATCACGTGACAATGCAAAGGAGGCGAACGAAATACCGATGCTGATCGGCAAGGCGCCCGCCATGCAGGAAGTCTTTCGCTCGATCGGGCGCCTGGCACGTTCGAGCATGACAGTCCTGATTACGGGCGAGTCAGGTACCGGCAAGGAGCTCGTGGCGCGGGCGCTGCATCAACACAGTCCAAGAGCCGGCAAACCGTTTGTCGCGCTCAACACCGCAGCGATCGCGTCGGAATTGCTGGAGTCGGAGCTATTTGGCCATGAGCGGGGAGCATTTACCGGGGCGGATTCGCAGCGCATCGGACGCTTCGAGCAGGCCGATGGGGGTACGCTGTTTCTCGATGAGATCGGCGATATGTCTTCCGCGCTGCAGACACGAATGCTGCGAGTGCTTGCGGAGAGTGAATTTTTTCGCGTCGGCGGGCAATCTCTGATCCGGGTCGACGTCAGAGTTATTGCTGCCACAAACCAGGACCTTGCGCGTGCCGTTAGAGAACACCGATTCCGCGAAGATCTTTTCCACCGGCTAAACGTCATGCGCATCAATACGCCGCCGTTAAGGCAGCGGCGACAGGATATCCCGGCACTGCTCGAGCATTATTTGTCAGACGCTGCCAGAGAACTTGGCGCCGCCGCGAAAACCATCAATCCTGAGGCAATGGAAATTCTGCGGTCATACGACTGGCCTGGCAACGTACGTCAACTGGTCAACGCGACCCGCCGTCTGACCGTGACCGCGCCCGGCGGCGTCATCAGCGCCCTCGACATACCTGAGGACCTCGGTGGCAAGCCGTCAGGCAAAGGCGCTTTGCAGGAGTGGACACAGAGTCTGGCACACTGGGCCGAACAGCAGCTGAACGATCAGGATCGTAGCCCGCTTCTTGATGCAGCCCTGCCCGAATTCGAGCGGACGCTTATTCGTATCGCGCTCAACCAGGCAAAAGGACACCGTCAGGACGCAGCGAAACTGCTTGGCTGGGGACGCAATACGCTGACGCGGAAGATCAGGAGCCTCGAGCTGGATTAAGAATCGCCCGTCCTGACGAGCGATGTCACACGATCAAAGAACCAATCAACTGACCTGAAGATCGCATATCGTGCCGAAGCAAATAGTCGGCGATGCCGCTGTTAATGGTCTTACAGACGAGCGGATCGTAAAACAAGGCCGTGCCCACACCCACGGTGGCCGCTCCGGCGATCATGAACTCCAGCGCATCTTTCGATGTCATGATTCCGCCCTGACCAATGATTGGCACATTCAGGGGTTTGGCAATTTCATAAACCTGATGCACTTTCAATAGCGCAATTGGCTTTATCGCCGGACCGGAAAGACCGCCTTTCAGGTTACCGATTACGGGCCGGCGCTCTTCTACATCTATCGCCATTCCCGAAATCGTGTTGATGACGGCGAGCGCATCGGAGCCGGCTTCAATGCAGAGACGGGCATTTTCCTGTATGTCTGTCTGGTTTGGCGACAGCTTGGCGATGATTGGCTTACTCGTCTCCCGTCGGCAGGCCGCTACGACTTTGGCCGACATATCAGGATAGTTGCCGAATGAAATACCACCTTCGGCGATGTTCGGACAGGAAATATTGATCTCGATAGCGTCGATCGGCGAGTCTTCGAAGCGCCGGGTAACTTCGGCGTAGTCCTCGATCGTCGATCCGCAAACGTTTGCGATGAAACGTGTCTCGCTGAAGTCCAGAGTCGGCAAAATCTCGTCGATAACTTTGTCGACCCCCGGGTTCTGCAGACCGATCGAATTAAGCATTCCCATCGGCGTTTCGCAGACGCGGTGTGGCGGATTACCGAGCCTCGGTTCTTTTGTCGTTCCCTTCAAAACGACGGCGCCGACATCGCGATTCGAGAAACCCTGGATGCGAGTGTATTCCTCCCCGAAGCCAACACAGCCCGAAAGGAGAACGATAGGCGAGCTAAGCATCATGCCGCAGAACTCAATGCTTAAGGGATTGTGTTCAGGATCTACTGCCAGGGCCATGTTTCCGGGTTTCTTAATGAATTGCGAACGGGCGGAGCATGCAGTTTACAATCAGCGGGCGACAAGGGGGATTCTTAAAGCGCCGATGTTCAGCCTTATTCTCTATCAGCCGGAGATTCCACCGAATACCGGCAATATCATACGTCTTTGCGCCAAT
>Ga0255052_10000195_pt1 | contig 46459 bp, 48 predicted proteins | sample JV7_2_21_MG_FD_188632 | JGI IMG/M metagenome (GOLD analysis project Ga0255052, IMG submission 188632) | Seawater microbial communities from Jervis Inlet, British Columbia, Canada - JV7_2_21 | ecosystem: Environmental > Aquatic > Marine > Inlet | place: Canada: British Columbia | collected...
AACGGCCACGTCGACGCTAATCTTGGGTATCGGCAAAAAAACACTATAACGCCGAATCAAGAAAAACGGGGGGACTATGAGAAAGACCTATCTGATCGATATCGGGCTACTGGTCGTGGCGGGCGCTGTGGCCGCGGTGTTGGCTGATAAGCCGGTGCAACCCGAGAACCTGTCCGCAGACGACATCGCGGGGGAAGTCATCACGATTCCGAAAGAAAGAACCGGCATGAAAGAAGCGGAAGGCGGCACAAACAGCGAGCCCATCATATCAGGGGACGGATCTGGCCTTGAATAGCGAGCAAGACGCACTGGGTGAATCGAAAATCAGGGTGGCGGTAGTCACCGGCGGCGGACACGGCATTGGTCGCGCGCTGTGCCGGCGACTGAAAAACGAAGCCGGGAAGGTTGTTGTCGCCGATATCGACGGCACCGCAGCAGACGTAGTCGCGAACGAAATTGACGGCGTTGGCAAAGCGTTGGACGTCAGCGACGAACAGGCGATCGTCGCAGTTGTTGAAGATGTCGAGGCCAACCATGGCCCGATCGACCTGTTCATCTCGAATGCAGGCGTCGGCTTCGGCGACGGTGACAGTGGCGCCATTTCTGCAGAGGGCGGTGTCAATGCCAGCGAAGATCGCTGGGATGCATGCTGGAAGATCAACGTCATGGCGCATGTGTATGCGGCGAGAGCATTGGTACCGCGCATGCTCGAACGCGGCGGCGGGCACCTGGTCAATACCGCATCGGCCGCAGGCTTGCTGAGTCAGATCGGCGATTCAGCTTACACGGCAACTAAGCACGCTGCGGTCGCTTTCGCCGAGTCACTGGCTATCGATTACGGTGACGACGGCATACGGGTATCGGTAGTGTGCCCGCAGGCTGTAGCCACACGGATGATCGGCATTGAGGATGACTCAGATTCGATGGAAGGCGGATTCCTTGGCAACGACGTCGACGGCATTATGAGGCCTGAGGCCGTTGCCGATATCATCGTTAGCGAAGCACTGGCAGGGCACTTCCTCATTCTTACACACCCCGAGGTCGCGACCTACGTGCAGCGAAAAGCGAGTGACCATGATCGTTGGATCAACGGCATGCAGCGATTTCGAAGGAAGATGACCGAGGGCAAGGTGAACTAGGGCGAACCGCTCGCCTGCCACAGAACCGAGGATCGTTGTCCCGATCGACAGTACGCAAGAATCGGGCCGTCACTTGTCGCCACTATTGTCTGAAAGCGTTCGACCATGTCGGCCGTTATGCCAGTTCTTGATACTGGCAAGTGGTGAAATGCGACGTTGCGTTTTTCGCATTCTGTCGCAATCGAGGCGGCCGTTGGTTGTCCGAAGTCCTCATCGTCGGGTCGATTGCAGACGATGGTGACGTAACCGTCTTGCTCAAGCGCTCCGATGTCATCGGGCTGAATCTGTGCCGCGACCGAACACGACTCTGTAAGTTTGTAGATTTGCAACTCTGTCTACCGGCCTAGACGGCATCCAACGGAATTTTGAGATACCGAATGTCGTTGTCCTCCGGATCCGGTAATTGTCCTGCACGCACGTTTACCTGGATGGCTGGCAGAATCAGCTTGGGCATGCCCAGCTCACGATCGCGGCCTTCGCGCATCTTGATAAACTCTTCTTCAGACACGTCCTTGTTGATATGAATATTGTTGTCGCGTTGCGCGGCGACGGTTGTTTCCCAAGCATAGACGTCGCGGCCCGGCGCTTTATAGTCGTGGCACATATACAGTCGGGTGTCGTTTGGTAGCTCGAGTATCTTCTGGATAGAGCCGTATAACTGCGCCGCGTTGCCACCAGGAAAATCAGTGCGAGCGGTGCCGAAGTCGGGCATAAACAACGTGTCACCAACGTAAGCCGAGTCGCCTATAACATAGGTAACGCACGCAGGCGTATGTCCTGGAGTAGCGATCACCCGTCCGCCGAGGTTTCCTACGTTGAATTCTTCACCATCGGCGAACCGGTGATCGAACTGGCTGCCGTCCGTTGCGAGGTCCGACAGATTGAAAACGTCCTTGAACTCGGATTGTACGGCGGTGACGTGTTGGCCGATTGCTGTCTGGCCGCCGAGCTTCTTTTGCAGAGAAGGAGCGCCACTCAGATGATCGGCATGCACGTGTGTTTCGAGGATCCAGTCGACGCCGAGGTCATTATCCGAAACAAAGGCAATAATCTCGTTGGCCGAATGTGTCGACGTGCGGCCCGATGCGGCATCGAAGTCAAGCACGGGGTCGATGATTGCGGCACGTGACGTCGCCGGGTCGCTCACGACATAGGAAACGGTAAACGTCGCCTCGTCAAAAAATGCTTTTACGTTGGGTGCTGTCATGACTCACTCATCAAAGATAATAACCGTATATTATAGAGTCCCATCGATGGGGCAAAATTTTGATGAAACGCTTACTTATTTCAGGTCTGTTTCTGTTATCGGCCTGCGTCATCATCTCCGCGTCGACTCGATTGACCGTTGCGGCAGTACCGCCATTGCCCGCACCAGTCAGTAATAACGCAGTAGTTTCCCTTCGCTCAAACGATAACGACTACATTATTAGTTTCGCCGGACTTGGCGCCGGTCGCGGCCAAGCCGATACGCTTGCGGTTACTTATGTTCTTGATGGCGAGACCAACCAGTGGAGCGAAGCGGCACCTGTTCCCGGCGGCGTTGGCAGGTTGGCGGCAGCCGCTGCCGCGGCCGGCGGGCTAGCCTATATATTCGGTGGCTACACGGTGGCGGAAAACGGAGAAGAGTTTTCCACGCCATGGGTTCACGCCTTCGACCCGATGACCGGGACTTTTGAGCAGCGACAGCCAATGCCTGTGCCTGTCGATGATGCAGTCGCTGTGGTCTACAAAAATCGCTTCATTTACATGATTAGTGGTTGGCACGACCTCGGCAATGTCAATCTCGTGCAACGCTACGACACGATAGAAGACAGCTGGGTGCAGGCGACGCCGATACCGGGCCGCGGCGTATTTGGTCATGCAGGCGGAATCGTCGGAAGTACAGTCATTTACTGTGATGGTGTCGCCGTTGCACCGCATGCCGATCGTCGCCGGGAGTTCGTCGCCAACGATGAGTGCTTTGCCGGCGTGATCGACCCTGACAACACTCGGCGTATCGACTGGCGAACGATGCCGGCACACCCGGGACCACCACGTTATCGCATGGCAGCTGGCGGTATGGATGAACTCAATGCTGTCCTGTTCGTTGGTGGCAGCGACAATCCATATAACTACGATGGTATTGGTTACAACGGCGAGCCGTCGCAGCCGCTGACCGATGTTTTGCGCTACGACATTGAAGGTCAGTCATGGACGACGGTATCAGCCGAGGTCGGGTCGATGGACCATCGTGCGCTTGTCCACTTTCGCGGCTCATGGCTGACCGTCGGTGGCATGCTCAAAGATCAGCGCGTTACCGATCGAGTTGTCACTTACACGTACAAGTAACTATCTGTTAAGAACGGCTTCTCGAATTTCATCGATTTGTGGTTTGAGTTTCGGCGGCGCTTTGCCAAGACAGTGCTTGTCACGGGGGCAGTTTGAACTTCGCTGGCAAATAATCGTTGCGTCGGTCGCTGCACCCTGTTCGATCCAGCCGATATTCAGAATCTTGCTGATACTTTCAAGTTGCTCGCGAGCCTCCTTGGGAATCGGGGCTGAACCGCCGCCGCTGTTACAGCTTGCCTCGATCATATCGATCGTGCGTCTCGGGTCGATGCTTTGTGAAATGAGCGCAGGGGAGAGATCGACGCCGGCACAAAGGACGTGCGGATTGCCGGCCGCGTCCTTACTGCGTATGGACTGACAGCAATAGAGGCGTTTGTCCTCGCCACTCCTGAGCACCGATATCTGCGATGAGGACTTGTCCGAATCGGTATTCAGCATGCGAAACACGGCCCAATGCTGGCAAGGATCCGAGACCAGCGTCATGTTGCCCCAGGGCAATGGAATACCGTTGCCGCGATACACGGCGCGTAGATTTCCGGGCGGATAGGCGTCGAAATAATGCCAGTGCGGATACGGAGATACGCTTGGCATACGGCGCATCACCAGCGTCGTTGTTAAGTCAATCTTGTTGCCCGCATCGATTGCGTACGCATGTTTCGCAAGGAATTGGCGAAACGGCGTTTTCGGTGCAAGCAGCGCGGCAGCAAAGTAGCTGCATTCGAAATCACGCCAGGCATACAGAATGTCCTTTGCATCGACATTCAACGATTCGGCGTCGTGGCGACGGCCGGACACCCGGCCACCTGATACTTGTGGCGCGCGTGCGCCATCACCGCCGTGCAAGACCATGTGGCCAATGTGGTTAGCAAGATCAAACTTCAGTCTAGCCGGGTCTTTCTCCAGCTCGCGGTTAAGGTACACCGTGTCAGGTGTATCGAAGAACGAGCGCACAAGTGTATTCAGCGGCTTGCCTGAGTCGCCCTTGTCTTCGAACGTCGAATTATCGAACCACCGTATTCTCAGACCGAGATCTCTGGCCATCGCGAACACGTCGTCGAGGTGCAACGGAAACCGTTTCTTGCCGACGTTTTCAGCCGCGCGTTCAATGTCAGGGAAGCGGTTGTTGCTCGCCTCCTGGTGCGCCCGAATCAGGAGATGAGCAAATTGTCGGCCGGTTGTGCCGGTCTGTGCAAGCAGCTCCGGGATCGCGAGTTGCAGCAGAGATTCAGAGAACAGGAATCCGGGTTCCAGCGGCATGCCGCTGACGGCGGCGCCGGGCGCGACATTGATGGCCGTATCGTCCAGCGACTCATCAAAAAACCAGCTGGTTTCCTTCTGAAAAATCTCGGCGATGATCTCCAGCAGACGTTCGGACGGGACGCGCTTGCCGTTTTCGATCATGGAAAGATAGGAAACCGACGGCCCGGCCTCGGTATCGATCTGGATACAACGCACTGACAAGTCTTCGAGCGTGAGATTGTTGCGTTTACGTAAGCTCTTGATTTTAGTACCAAGAAAGTGCGCTCTGCGGCGAATTCCCTGCTGGCTACCCATGTCAACGTCCCATGTGAAATTAACACTGTGAAATTTTTTCTGTGAAATTCAATAAAAGACCCCCGTAGTATAGGGCAAATGGTGTTATTTGCACGCTCGTATGTGCGCCCGGATCAAAAGGAACTGAGACATGACGCGACAGGAACAGATCAAGAAGCTTGAATCGGAGTGGGCCGACAGTCCGCGGTGGAAGGGAATCACGCGTACCTACAGCGCTGAAGACGTCGTGAAATTGCGCGGCTCTGTTCAGATCGAACATACGCTCGCACGCATAGGGGCTGAGAAGTTCTGGCGTCTCATCAATCAGCAGGATCCCGTTTGTGGACTGGGCGCCCTGACCGGCAACCAGGCCATTCAGGAAGTACAGGCAGGTTTGAAGGCGATTTACTGTTCCGGTTGGCAGGTGGCCGGCGATGGCAACAGTGCGGGCGAAATGTATCCCGACCAGAGTTTGTACCCGGTGGACTCGGTGCCGAAAATGGTGGAGCGCATTAACAATGCGCTTATTCGCACCGATGAAATTCATGCGCTCAATGGCGACGACAGTGTCGATTGGCTTGCACCGATCATTGCAGATGCTGAGGCCGGATTCGGTGGCAACCTCAATGCGTTCGAACTCATGAAGAGCATGATTAAAGCGGGTGCATCCGGTGTGCACTTCGAAGACCAGCTGTCTTCCGCCAAGAAATGTGGCCACATGGGCGGCAAGGTCCTGGTCCCGACCCAGGAAGCCGTCGCGAAACTCAATGCGGCCCGACTCGCAGCGGATGTTTGTGGAGTACCGACCGTACTGCTTGCGCGCACTGACGCAGATGCAGCCAACCTCATAACGTCCGACTCGGATGAGCGAGATCATCCGTTCATTACGGGTGAGCGGACGCCGGAAGGTTTCTATTTCACTAACGCAGGCCTTGATCAGGCCATCGCACGCGGCCTGGCGTATGCGCCCTATGCCGACATGATCTGGTGCGAAACGTCAAAACCCGATCTCGAGCAGGCTCGTCGATTCGCTGATGCGATTCACGCGGAATTCCCGGACCAGTTACTGGCTTACAACTGTTCGCCGTCTTTCAACTGGAAAGCGAACCTCGATGACGCAACGATGAAGATCTTCCGCGAAGAGCTCGGCAAGATGGGCTACAAGTTCCAGTTCATCACGCTTGCGGGCTGGCATGCACTGAACTCCAGCATGTTCAATCTAAGTCGTGCGTATAAGCAGGACGGCATGTTCGCGTACTCGCAACTTCAGGAGAAGGAGTTCGCCGATGAACAACACGGCTTCCGTGCGGCCAAGCATCAGTCATTTGTCGGTGCCGGCTACTTCGATGCCGTGCAAAACACGATCATGCAGGGGCTGTCATCCACGACAGCACTCGATGGCAGCACCGAGGAAGAGCAGTTCGTCGCATAAAGCGATTGACAGACGCAGGCTCGGCGAGCGCTAATACTCGTTGTTTTCGCGACGGCTAACGCAATGAGTACAGAGGATCGACAACCTGTTGGTGGCTTGAGTATTGCCCCAGTGTTCTTCGATTTTGTTGAACACGAGCTTCTGCTGGCGATCGGCTTCAAGTCCGAGATTTTCTGGAGCGGTCTTGAATCGATAGTCGCGGAGCTAACACCGACCAATCGTGCCCTGCTGGCGGTTCGTGACGAACTGCAGCAAAAAATCGATGATTGGCATATCGCCAGGCGAGGGGCCGCCTGGCGGCATGCTGACTACCTCGCGTTCCTGAAAGATATCGGCTATCTCGCTGACAAGGGCGAGGCGTTTGCAATAGAAACGGACAACGTCGACGCCGAGATCGCGGACATCGCAGGGCCACAGCTGGTAGTACCTGTCAGCAACGCTCGATTCGCGATCAATGCCGCAAATGCGCGCTGGGGCAGTCTGTATGACGCGCTCTATGGCACCGATGTTATTGACGAGGGAAATGGCCAGGAGCGCGACGGTGACTACAACCCCGTGCGCGGCGCGGCCGTCATTCGTTACGCGACCGCGTTTCTGGACAGTGCGATTCCACTCGACGGCATCAGCCATGCTGACGTCAACACGTATGGGCTGGACCGCACGAGTCCGGAGGCCGCATTCGTCGCGTCTCACGCCAGCGGTGAAATGACGCGACTGAAAGACGCGGCGCAGTTTGTCGGTTTCATGACTGAGGAAGACCGATGCGCTTACCTGTTTCGGAATAACGGTCTGCATATCGAGGTGCAGGTCAATGCTGACCATCCAGTCGGTCGTGAGGCGACAGCCAGCGTCGCCGATGTCATTCTCGAATCTGCAATAACTACGATCCAGGACTGTGAAGATTCCGTAGCCGCGGTTGACGCCGAGGACAAGGTCGGCGTCTATCGCAACTGGCTGGGGTTGATGCAGGGCGACCTGGAAGCGACCTTTGCAAAGTCCGGCAAACCGATTACTCGCAAGCCAAATCCCGACCGCGTCTACGAAGGGGCTGATGGCGGCAAAGTCGAACTGTCCGGCCGTAGCCTGTTGCTGGTTCGGAACGTCGGTCACCTGATGACCACGGATGCTGTCCTGGACTCGGCAGGTGACGAGATTTTCGAAGGCATACTCGATGCCGTCATGACGACAGCTTGTGCGATGACCGATCGCAGGCGGGACGGACTCCAGGCGAACAGCAAGACGGGCAGCATCTATATCGTTAAGCCAAAAATGCATGGCCCGCAGGAAGCCGTGTATACGGACGAGTTGTTCAGTCGAGTGGAGCAGCTTTTCGAATTGGCGCCGGACACGATCAAGGTCGGCGTCATGGATGAGGAGCGCCGCACGACTGTCAATCTTGCCGAGAGCATACGTGCGGTCAAGAGGCGAGTCGTGTTCATCAATACCGGCTTTCTGGATCGTACTGGCGATGAAATCCATACGAGCATGCAGGCCGGTTCCGTGTTGCCAAAAGAGGCAATCAAGCTTGAACCGTGGATCAACGCCTACGAAGACTGGAACGTCGACATTGGCATACGTTGCGGTTTGCCGGGAAAAGCACAGATCGGCAAAGGTATGTGGCCGAAGCCAGATGAAATGCGACAAATGATGGATACCAAGCAGGCGCATCCGAAAGCCGGCGCGAACTGCGCATGGGTACCTTCACCGACTGCCGCCACTTTGCATGCCATGCACTACCATGTCGTGGATGTTCGGCGACGACAAAAGGCGCTGGCGAAGAGAAAACTGGCCAGCATCGACGATATCCTGACGCCGCCGATTGGTGACGTAAGTAACCTGACCGCCGCCGAAATACAGGCGGAACTCGACAACAACGCACAGGGAATTCTGGGCTACGTTGTTCGCTGGATCGATCAGGGCGTCGGTTGCTCCAAAGTGCCCGACATCGATGACGTCGGTTTGATGGAGGATCGGGCGACGTTGCGAATATCGAGCCAGCACATGGCGAACTGGTTGTTGCACGACGTAGCAACACAAGCCCAGGTGCTTGATACATTCAAGCACATGGCGAAAGTCGTCGACAGGCAGAATGAGAGTGATGCATCATACGAACGCATGAGTGACAACTTTGACTCAAGCATCGCTTTTCAAGCCGCCTGCGCATTGGTGTTCGATGGCTGTAACCAGCCAAACGGCTATACAGAGCCGCTCTTGCATCGCTACCGCCGGCAGAAAAAAGCGCAGCTCGCGACCTGAAGCGTGTTCTCGTTTCGCGGACGACGTCGCGACTTTCTACTCCTGGTGGCGTTGCTGCCCGGTTGCCTGTTGGCCGATGACGTTGTCACAGCCGCGATCGCCAGCAACTTCGCGTCGACGGCCGCAGAAATCTCCGCAGCGTTTACCGAAAACACGGGAATACCGGTCCGCATAAGCGTCGGTTCTACCGGAAAACTCTATGCGCAGATTGTGAATGGCGCGCCGTTCGACGTTTTTCTGGCGGCCGATACAGAACGGCCACTGCTACTGGAACAGGCAGGCCATGCTGAGAGGGGCAGCCGCCAGAGTTACGCGGTCGGTCGCCTGGTGCTGTGGTCTCGCGACACGGCACTTGAGGGCAAGAGCTGTCGCGAGGCGTTGTATCGAGGCGAGTACAGCAAGATAGCGATAGCCAACCCGGAAACCGCTCCGTACGGATCGGCTGCGCGTGAGTATTTGAAAATGGCAGGATTGTGGGAATACGCCTCAGGCCGGGCCGTGTACGGAGAAAATATCTCGCAGACACTGCACTTCGTTGCCACCGGAAACGCGACGCTTGGCTTTGTTGCCCGATCGCAATTGGTTCTCGCGAATTTGCCACCCGCTGTATGCACCTGGAGTGTTCCGGAGTCACCGCAAACGGCTTTGCACCAACAAGTGGTACTGTTAACAAGCGCGCGTGGCAATGATGCCGCGCGGCGGTTTGTTGGCTTTCTTGTGTCGTCTGAAGCCAGGAAAATCATCGGCCAACACGGATATGGGATACCAAACTGATGGACGCGCTGGCCGGCATGTCCAGTTTTGCACCGCTGTTGCTCTCGGCGCAGCTGGCGTTGGTTACGTCTGTTGTCCTGATACTGCTCGGCACGCCGCTTGCCTGGTGGCTGTCGCAGACATCGTCACGTTTCAAGCCCGCCGCACAGGCGATCGTCGCAATGCCTATCGTACTGCCGCCGACCGTTCTGGGTTTCTACCTGTTGATTCTACTGGGCCCCCATGGGGCGATCGGGGCCTGGTGGGTTGAACTGACCGGGAGCGCATTGACGTTTTCGTTCGCGGGTCTCGTCATAGCATCGTGCGTTTACAGCCTGCCATTTGCGGTGCAACCCCTGCAAAGTGCGTTTGAGTCCATGCCCCGGCAGACACTCGAATTCGCGTGGACTCAAGGTGCCTCGAAGCTGGACGCATTTTTTGCCGTCACGGTGCCAATGTCAGTTCGAGGGTTCATCGGCGCCGCTGTATTGAGCTTTGCCCATACACTGGGTGAGTTCGGCGTCGTCCTGATGGTGGGTGGCAACATTCCCGGCGAAACACGGGTGATCTCCATCGCCATTTACGATCATGTCGAGACGCTCAACTACGGCGCAGCACATCAATTGTCGTTACTGCTCTTAGGGTTCGCGTTTCTTGTATTGTTAGGAATGTTTGTCATCAATCGGCGCTGGAGCGTGCGATGACGACGCGTAGTCAGGAAATGACCGATGCCACGGTCATGTTAAAGCACACGTTACGACGCGATGATTTCGAACTCGATGTCGACGTGCAGATTCCGGCGAATGGTGTGACCGGTTTGTTCGGCCAGTCCGGTTCCGGCAAGACAACGTTGTTGCGATGTATTGCCGGACTGGAGCCGGGTACGTCAAAGGACATTCGTCCGGTACATAAGCGCAGCATTGGCTACGTGTTTCAAACACCGCAACTTTTCCCACACTTAGACGTGCGTCGCAACATCGAATTTGGCCTGCGGCGGTCATCCTCACCCCGTGTCGACCAGGCGCAGGTTGTGGAGATGCTGGGACTAAGCGACTTGCTTGAGCGAAAACCTGGCGGTTTGTCGGGCGGTGAAGCGCAGCGCGTTGCTATCGCAGCGGTGCTATTGCGATCACCACAGCTTGTTTTGATGGATGAACCGCTTGCGTCCCTCGACGAACGTCGCAAAGGCGAATTGCTGCCGTATCTCGATCGTCTGCATGATGATATGTCGGTGCCAATGATCTACGTGAGTCACAATATCGACGAGGTTAGCCGACTATGTGACCACCTGCTGCTTATCGATAACGGGAAGATTATTGGCGACGGTAGCCTGCACGACATGTTGTGTCGACTGGACTTGCCAATGCTATCGGGTGGCAACGCTGGTTCCGTTATCGAAGCGAAACCAGAGCATTACGATGACGGCTACGATTTGACGCGCTTCAGTTTTTCGGGAGGCGAGCTGTCGGTGCCTGGCCAATACGATCTGCGAAGGCCGAGGGTTCGGCTGCGCATAGCGGCCCATGACGTGAGCATTTGTCGAACAAAGCCCAACGATTCGACTATCCTGAACATCCTGGACGCGAGGGTCGATGAGGTTCACGTCGCCGACACCGCCTCGGCGTTGGTGCGTCTTGCCATTGGCACCGATTACTTGCTCGCGCTGATCACCCGGTGTTCGGTGGTTCGCCTCGACATCAAAAAAGGCGACCGCCTGTTCGCGCAGGTGAAATCGGTGACCGTCAGGCGATAGCGCTGTTACTCCGGGTGCGATATTCCGGTAGCCGCCGACGCGAAAAGCTTCGGCCAGGGATTGAGTCGTGACATCAGCCCGGACTCCGGCGATCTCATGAGCTGTTGATCGAGCCAGCTGATGATGAGGTCCATTTGCTCGACATCCTGTTTGACCGTGTGCCGAGGCAATTCATAAATACCCAGGCCGAGGCTGGCAGCGCGCACGAAATTCTGGCTGTTGCGTAGCACCGCAATGGTCGGGGTCTCAAATTCGGTCAGTGTACGCAGCAGCATCGCGAGGCTCTTGGTGTTCTGCCGCGTACGATTTGCGACGATGGCGACCGGACGGTCGAAATCCGTAAGCAGCAACAGCGTAGCAACGAAGCTGGTCGTAACGTGGATATCGAATGCTGAGGGCAGAATGGGAACCAGAATGCAGTCGGCATCATGGGCCAACTCGGCAATTTCGCGGCGGCCGAGGGCGCCGGGCGTGTCGATAATGACTGCTCCGGCTTCCTTTGGTGCGCGGAAAGACCAGGCGCTCTTGCCACGCATCGCAAACTCATCGATGCTGATGCCGTTGATCTTGCGACTGTTTGCCGGGCGTCTATCCAGCCAGCGCGACGTGTAGCCCTGCGGGTCGGCATCGATCAACGTTGGCGGAGGACCGCGAAGCGCAAAGTAGCTTGCCAGGTTGGTCGCCAGCGTGGTCTTTCCGCAACCGCCCTTGGGATTAAGAACGACGATCTTGTTCAAGTCGTCTCGATAGGGAGCATTGATCATTGGTTGAAAGAATATACGCTTTCTATTTTGGTTGTGAAACGAATCGCGGTAAAGTTTGACGCTGCGGACATGGCCACGTCACGACGTAATAAAGAGAATCGCTATGAAACAGTCAGTTGCAACATTTACTTCAGTGTTCTTATTAACATCGCCACTTGCACATGCGGGCGCGGTAATGAACATGGTGACTCTGGATGCGTCAGGGGAGGAGACGGGGAGGACGAAAATCTACGGACAGTCGGAGATGATCCGAATGGATGATGGTGATACGACGATTGTCTTCCTGGGCAATGAGCTGCTGTATATCGATCACGACGACCAAAGCTATATCGTTATGGACGAAGCCATGCTCGACAGAGTGTCGGCGCAAGTGAGTGATGCGATGAAAGAGATGGACGCGCAGCTCGCCGGCATGTCTCCAGAACGACGAGCTATGGTTGAGCAGATGATGAAAGGGCGAATGCAAGGCATGACCGCGCAAAAAAACGCTCCGTCCGAAGGTCCCAGGGTTGAGTCGAACGGAAGCGGCAAGTGGCAGTCCTACACGTGCCGGAAATATGCGGTATACGAGGGCGCGCAAAAGACACAGGATGTATGCGCCGCGGAGCTCGACGAGATCGATGGTGCCGACGAAGTCATGCAGGCATTTCGAGATATGGCGGCATACATGACAAAAATGACCGAGTCATTGCCGATGAGGTCCAACCAGCAATTGAACCCCGGCGAATTAATGGACCAGATCGGCGGTTTCCCGGTGCACACGATCGACTACGAAAATGGCGTCATCGCACAACAAACGTCGCTGGATTCTGTAACCAAGCAAGATCTCGAGCGGGACCTGTTTGCGGCACCCAAGGGCTACCGTCGGCAAGGCCCTTTTGGCGGTCGCTAGGCCTGTTTTCGCCGCCGTTTTGGCGGGCCATTGCGATTTCCGCTACGGCTTTTCGGTGGACCCGAGCGACGATTCTTGGCGCCATTATTTCGCGGCCGACCGGATCGTTGTGACCGGCCGTTCTGAATCGGCTCGGCTTTGATGCGTGGGTCAACGTCGTAACCGGGAACGATTTCCTTGTCGAGCTTGGTGCCCAGCAACTTCTCGATATCTGCCAATAGTCTGAGTTCATCAACGCAGACCAGTGAAATCGCATGGCCTTCGAGACCGGCACGCGCCGTTCGCCCGATACGATGCACGTAGTCTTCTGCAACATGTGGCAACTCATAATTGACGACGTGCGGCAAGCGCGCAATATCGAGACCACGGGCCGCGAGATCAGTAGCAACCAGAACACGCACGGTGCCGCTCTTGAAATCCTGCAATGCGCGAGTTCGTGCGCTCTGCGATTTATTGCCATGAATGGCAGTCGCTGTGATGCCATCGGACTCGAGTTGAGTCGCCAATCGGTTCGCGCCGTGTTTTGTCCGCGTAAAGACCAGAACCTGTCGCCAGTTTTCTTTGCCTATGCGGTGCGAAAGCAATTCGCGTTTGCGGCCCTTATCAACCGGGTACACGATTTGACTGACTTTGTCGGCCGTCGTGTTTTGTTGTGCCACCTGGATTTCAGCAGGTGAATTCAGTGTACTTGCGGCAAGTTGCTTTATCTCTTTCGAAAAAGTCGCCGAGAAAAGCAGGTTTTGGCGCTCGTTGGGGAGCACCTTCAGGACTCTGCGAATGTCCCGAATAAAGCCCATGTCGAGCATGCGATCGGCCTCATCGAGAACGAGTACCTCAACCGCAGAAAGATCAATGGTACCTTGTTGCATGTGGTCGAGCAGTCGGCCTGGCGTCGCGACAACGACATCGACGCCTTTCCGCAGTCGGCTGATTTGAGTATTGATGCTCACGCCACCGTAGATGACGCCGACTCTGAAGGGCAGGTAGCGTCCGTAGTCACGTACGCTCTCGCCCACCTGCGCCGCGAGTTCACGCGTCGGTGTCAGTACGAGGGCCCTGATCTTGCGGCGATTGACTTTGCCAAACTGCAGTCGCTGTAATAGCGGCAAGGTGAAGCCCGCTGTCTTACCGGTGCCGGTTTGGGCGCCGGCCAGAATGTCGTGGCCTTCGAGAATATGAGGTATGGCTTGCTGCTGGATCGGGGTAGCTTCGCTGTAGCCCTTTTCATCGACCGCACGCAGCAATTCGGCCGACAGGCCGAGTTGATTGAATAACATTGTAATTTTTACTCCAGGTCGCCTGACCACCCGCGACGTGTAGCCGCGCAGGGTTCGGTCCAGGCTGGAAATTCTTTAAGTGCTCGGAAACCCGCGGAATTGCTGGGCTCAGAGTAAGTGGCGCAGACCGAAGTGCGCCAAGACGCGGCGGACTATAACAGAGTGCCAGCCGATTGGAAGGGCACAGACGGATCGCTACGAGGTTTTATTTACACTTTGCTCAAAAGATTTGCGCGTCACGTCGGCAGGCAGTCTGTCCAGGACGGGTCCGTCAATGGCCAGTCCCCAGGTGTTGATCATGCAACCCAACGTGATGTACATGCCGTGTATAGCGATCACATCCATGATTTGATTGTTGCTGAAGTGATCGGAGAGCGTTATCAGGGTGTCTGAACTGATGGCGCGCTCGGCGAGAAGACCATCGATTGACTGCAACAGCACCGCATCTCGTTGGTCCCATTCCGGAGAGTCCGGTGCCTGTTTGACTCGTTCGATCTCTTCTATCGACAGTCCTGCCGAAAGTCCGCGATCGACATGTGAAGCCCATTCATACCAGCTTCGCATATGTACTGCGACCCTCAGGATGACGAGTTCACAGTCGCGCTGTCCCAGTGCTCCGCCGCGCACCGCGTAGTTTCGAAAATTCCACCAGGCGTCAAGGAGTTTCGGGTGATTGGCCATCAGGCTGTGAACGTTGAGCGGATGACCCTTCATGTCATCGATGACATGCTCAAGTGACTTGTCCCATTTAGACAATGGCACGGGATTCATGACTGGCTCCGGTTATTACGCTAACTTGCGAATTGATTTGGCAGTGTAGCGAAGTTCAGGATTTGCGGTACGATAGCCCACGGTTTTCGAGGCGAATTCAGAAATGGCTACAGGCGACAGACTAGTGGGCGTTATCGGCGGCATGGGCCCCGACGCGACTGTCGATTTCATGTCCCGGGTGATTGCGTGCACGCCTGCTCAAGCCGATCAGGACCACATACGCATGGTCATTGAACACAATCCGCACATTCCCAGCCGGCAGATGGCGATGCGTGGCGAGGGCGAAAATCCCGGCCCTCTTCTTGCCGAAATTGCCGCTCGACTCGAAACCGGCGGCGCCGACTTTATCGTTATGCCATGCAATGCTGCCCACGCCTGGCAGGATGACATCACTGCAGCTACAAGTATCCCGTTCATCAGCATCATTGCGGAGTCCGTATCGAAATCACTGCAATGCGCAGGCAATGACGGTGCCGTCGGCCTGTTGACAACGCCGGCCTGTTTCGCGGCCGGTCTCTACCAACGCGCGCTGGCCGACGCAAAGCGTGCGGTGATTCTGCAATCGTCCGAGGAACTGATCGAGACCATGTCATTCATTGATCGCATCAAAGCCGGCGACAAGTCGAAGCGGGTTGTTACTGGACTGCGCGAGCTGGCAGGCTTGCTCGTGACCCGAGGTGCAAAGTCGGTCATAGCCGCGTGTACGGAGTTACCACTCGTGCTCAATCAGTCAATGCTGACTGTACCGCTTGTTGAATCAACAGACGTGTTGGCGCAAAAGACGGTTATGCTCGCACTGGCGACTGAATCTCTGCCGAAATAGGAAGGAACGAAACAATGCAGTTATCCGATTTTCCACGTGTCGCTCTGGCACACTTGCCGACGCCGCTCGAACACATGCCGCGGTTGAGCAAGCACCTTGGCGGCCCGGAAATATACGTCAAGCGTGACGACTGCACGGGTCTTGCAACGGGCGGAAACAAGACGCGCAAGCTCGAGTTCTCCATGGGTGAGGCACAGCAAAAGGGCGCAGATACCATTATTACTGTCGGCGCCGTGCAGTCGAATCACGTGCGTCAAACAGCCGCAGCGGCTTGCAAGCTGGGTATGAAGTGCGAGGTATTGCTTGAGCATCGCGTAGGTCACCCAAGCGACCTGTATCGAAATTCCGGCAACGTTCTTCTGGACCGGATCTTTGGCGCTAATCTTCGCGAATTTGACAAGGGAAGCGACTTCGATGCGGCGATGGACGAAGTCGCCGATGAAGTCAGGTCCGCAGGCGGCGCACCGTACATTATTCCGGGCGGCGCATCGAATCCCGTAGGCGCGCTCGGTTACGTTGGCTGCGGTCTGGAATTGTTGCAGCAATTCTCGGAGCAAGGCCTGGACGTCGATCATATCGTCACGGCAACAGGCAGCGCGGGCACTCACGCGGGTCTTGCGGTCGGCATTCGAGGCGAGGGCAGTGACCTGCCCATTCTTGGTATCGGCGTCAATGCTGACCAGGAAACGCAGGAAGAACGGGTTTACAAACTTGCGTGCGAAACGGCCGACCTGGTCGGAGCGTCAAGCGCGGTTACGCGTGACGACATCATCGCTGACTGCAATTATATCGGCCCCGGTTACGGCGAGCCTACAGATTCGATGAACGAAGCTGTACTAATGCTCGCACGCCTGGAAGGTCTGTTGTTCGATCCTGTTTACAGCGGCAAAGCGCTCGCCGGCTTGATCGACTACGTGCGCAAGGACCGTTTCAATAATGCGAAGACTATCGTGTTTCTGCATACAGGCGGCGCCGCCGGTTTGTTCGCGTATGCGGATACACTGAAACTTGATTAGCAGGATTTCGAAAAGAAAAAGGCCACGTCATGATGACGTGGCCTTGCTTCTTCATGCATGGTGACGCGAGAGGTCAGTCGCGGAACGAAAGTACCTGCAATAATGATGTGCTCATTACTGTGCGGTACTCGGCACGATTGCCGCTTTCGCCCACCATCTTCTCGATGCTCTTCGTTTGCCAGTCTAGATACTCTTTAGTACGTTTTTCGCCTTCGGCACCTGACGGTACGTCTTCAACTACTCTGATCAGGTAGAGGTCAGGCTCATCGCTTCGATTGTGGACGTTCGCGATGATCATGTAATCCTTTATCCACCCTTTGGATTTGGCAAACTCGAGATTCTTGCGCCATTCCGTGGCCAGCCAGTTGGCGTACTTCCAGCCGCCACCGTCCTTTATATCAATCCCCGTGACTTCCCAGTAGTCGCCCTCAACGAGCGGCCATTCTTCGGCCAGCGCGCTCGACGTCATCATTGCGGATGAAGCGCCAAACGCCAGAACTGCCAATACCTTCGTTATTGCTTTTCTCATTTGTACTTTCCTCACTGTGACAAGATTAGCTCACATTAAAGGTAGTACATTCTCACCGAATGGCAAGTCTGCTTGTATCGGGAGGAGGCTGATCGATCTGCGATCTCGAACTCGCACAACTACTCGGTTATCGTAACGCCCTTCCAAAATGCCACCCTGCCTGCAATTTGTTTAGCGGCGTCCTTCGGCGCTGCGTAGTACCAGGCAGCGTCCTTGTTCTCGTTGCCGGCTACGCTCAATGTGTAGTAGTTGGCCGTGCCTTTCCATGGGCACGATGTCGTTTTCTCGCTGGACTTTAACAGCGATTCGTTGACCGAGCTCAAGGGGAAGTAGTGATTGCCTTCGACGACGACAGTGTCGTCAGATTCAGCGATAACTTCATCATTCCAGATTGCTTTCATGTCGGATTCGTTCCTCTAATCGTTCAAGCGCCAGTCATAGTCGCGAAATTCGACGGTGTAACCGTCTGCACCGTCGAGATCATCCTTGAGGGTGCCGGTCGCGATAGTTGCGACATAGTCAATCAGTCCTCGATCGGCCGGACGACCTTTGGCGCGAAGATCGTTTAGGAAGTCTTTCTGGTACCACTTGAAAATCGTGGATAAGAAAACGGTTCGGGTATCGTGATCTACAGAAACGTTATCCGGATCATTGACGAATTCGCCCGCTGCCAGCTCCATCATCTTCTCCAGGTCCTCACCCGTTGGCAATTCAGGTCGGGCCACCGGACAACTTTCGCTGGCACAATTGAGCACGAAGTGAATTCTCGCGTCACGATAGCGCGATCGAATCTTTCTGTTTTCAACCGCCAGGAGGCTCAGGTACTCGCCGCCGAAAGAAAACCGCAGGCGATAGAAGAAGCCCAATCCTTTTATGGCCTCAATTGGCGCTTTTATATCCGTCACGCTGGACAGCGGCCAGTGGTCGAGTACTGCCTTGATGACATAGGCATTGTAGCCGTACATCCAGTACGCGAGCTCATCGTTGCGGCTCGGGAATCGGTTTGCGGTAGTTTCGGGACTGTAGCGGCTCACAGCGGCAAGGTAAGCGTCCAGATGGTCCACAGATTCCTGGGACGCATGCCAGCGGTCATAATCAACCCGGCCCTCTGGAGTCACGTATTGACGAAGCAGTTTTTCAAAGGAGTCGTGTGAGAATCCGTGCTCAGGGAAACTCGCGGCGACAGGTGCGTCAACAATGACCCTGCGCGGCCGATTGACCCATAAAAAGGTCGCCACGACGGTCGTGAGGATCAGGAGAACCCAGATTGTTATCGACACCTTCGTCATACCCTAAATAGACCCGTCGACTATCCCAAGTATTACGCACATGCTGCTCGACAAACGATCAACGAATCATCGTATCATTGTGCCATGCAACACGTGATAGACATTCGAGGCCTCAACAAAACCTACGCCGGTGATTTTGAGGCACTTAAGAACGTCAGTTTGTCGATCGACAGGGGCGAAATATTCGCGCTGCTCGGACCCAACGGTGCAGGCAAGACCACCCTGATCAATATTGTATGCGGCATCGTAAGTCCAACAGGCGGCAAGGTCTTTGTCGATGGCCATGACATCATTAGCGAATTTCGCCTCACACGCGCCAAGATCGGGCTTGTGCCACAGGAGTTGCCCACCGAGACATTTGAGACGGTTTGGAACACCGCTCGATTTAGTCGCGGCTTGTTTGGCAAGGGAGAAAATCCGGAGCACGTTGAAAAAGTCCTCAGGTCGCTATCGCTCTGGGACAGGAAAGACACGATCAGCATGGCGTTATCGGGCGGCATGAAGCGCCGCGTATTGATTGCCAAAGCACTGGCTCACGAACCCGATATTCTGTTTCTGGATGAGCCGACGGCTGGCGTAGATGTTGAGCTTCGCCAGGATATGTGGAATGTGGTCAAAGCGCTGCGGGAAGAAGGGGTGACCGTTATCCTGACCACCCACTATATCGAAGAGGCCGAGCAGCTGGCCGACCGCGTCGGCGTAATCAACAACGGTGAAATCATACTTGTTGAGGAAAAACAAAAACTGATGCGGGAAATGGGCAAAAAGCAACTCATGCTGCACCTGTATGACGCGCTGGATAATGTGCCATTGCAGCTCAGCAACTACGATCTCGTGTTGAGCGAAGACAGGCGCGAACTAACGTATACGTATGACACGAAGGGTGAACACACAGGCATCACGGACTTAATCAATGATTTACGTCGCTCCGGCATTCGCTTTAATGATCTGCAAACTTCGCAAAGTTCCCTCGAGGACATCTTTGTCGACCTGGTGAACAGGGATCAATGAATATCTACGCCATAAAGGCCATTTACCGCTACGAGATGGCGCGTATGTTTCGGACGGTCGTGCAGAGCATTGTTGCCCCCGTGCTATCCACCTCGCTGTATTTCGTTATTTTCGGGTCCGCGATCGGTTCGCGCATTACCGAGATCGATGGCGTTAGCTACGGGTCGTTCATTGTGCCGGGCTTGATCATGTTGTCGATCATGACCGAAAGCATTTCAAATTCGTCGTTCGCAATTTACTTTCCCAAATTCACCGGTACGATATTCGAGATCCTGTCGGCGCCCGTATCGTACGGTGAGGTCTTGCTTGGCTATGTCGGCGCCGCGGCGACCAAGTCTGTCATTATCGGCACGATCATTCTCGCAACGGCGAGCTTCTTCGTGGATTTGGAAATCGCCCATCCACTGATCATGGCGGCTTTCCTGGTGCTGACCAGTGTGTCGTTTTGCCTTTTCGGATTTATCTTAGGGATTTGGGCAGACGGCTGGGAAAAACTGACGATCGTCCCGATACTGGTCATCATGCCGTTGACGTTCCTCGGCGGCACTTTCTATTCGATCAGTATGCTGCCACCAGCCTGGCAGACAATTAGCCTGTTCAATCCGGTTGTGTACCTTATCAGCGGGTTTCGCTGGAGTTTCTATGAGAGCGCCGACGTTAGCGTCACGCTTAGCCTCGGAATGGCAATTTCATTCCTCGCAGCTTGCCTGATCATCGTGCGCTGGATTTTCAAGACCGGCTATAAACTCAGAACCTAGGCTCAGCCAAGGTGTATTCGTCGATGACCTTCTCTATGGCTTCGGCGCACACGGTACAAAACTCTTCGGTACGTGTGAACATCAGGCAATTCTGTTCTGATCGATAGTAGCCTTCGACCTGGTAGTTGCCGCCCTCGAATGCACCAACGATTCCGCGCTTGCCGGACTTCTCGAACAGTTCTTCCACGAATTCCTTCGTATATCGAAAGAGGGCGTTCATCTCGGCCTCGCTGACGTTGGCTGCGCGCATCTCACGGCGGCGTTCCTGGTACGCGAGCGAATGTTCTTCGTACTTCGCTTTGGGCCATGGCGTTGGCAGCGGCGTGTTTGCGGCGACATGGTGCTTCCACTTTAGATTGTCGGGATCCAGCAGCGCCGTAACATTGGGCTCGTAGGGTTCCGTGATCTCGGCCGGCGCTTCGTAGGCGACCGAACTCGTGTAGTACTCATCCGCGAGGCCAGCAAAATGATGGCCAAATTCGTGCACGAACAAGTATGGCGCCCACTCACTGTTCGCCGCGGCCGTACTGAACAAGCCATAGATTCCGCCACCGCCGTAAACCTCGGTGTTCGTCAGTATCTCGATGAAATCGTAGGGTGCCGAAGACGCGATACGGCGCATCGACTTGTTGTCGAAAGTCAAAACGTAGCGTTCGGAACGAAACGCGTCGTAAGTCGCACCGATCGGTGAATCCCGATACGTTCCGGTTGACGGCCGGGATACTCCGGATTGAGCGGCCGCCGGTGCTACCGCCCAGATATTAAAATCCTCCTTGCGTTCTTTGAAAGGGGAGGTGGCAAATAATATGTCCGTGAGTTCATGCGCTTTGGCGATGAACGCGCCACGCTCTTCACTCGTGTAACCATCACCCATGAGCAGCAAGTCGACTTTCTCAGACGGGTCGCCACTTTCGTGAATGGCCACTAATTGATCGGCGTACATAGGCGATTCGCGATGGACCAGGAAATCATTTGGATCGAGTTCGATTCGCCAGATTTCCTCGAATGCGTTATCCACGGCACGCTTTTTCAACACAAGGTGGAACGGGCCAGCCGGTGCCGGGAATCGCGCCGACTCGTGGAAGGACCGATTTATTGCGCGGGCCTCGGATGTTGTTTCCCACTCGCCGTAGATACTGCTGAAACTTCGTGACCAGGCGACGCCGTTGCCGTCAATATTCACAACTTCGAAGAGGTACTTGCCACGCAGCGTCTTGTCCGTGGATTGCGCCATGTTGCCTGACCACGATAGCGGTTCCAAAACCACCTGATCCAGGCTGAACATTTCCATTTCATGGTTGCCGCTGTGAAAAAAATCAACGCGCATTGTCGCCGGTGATTCTGCAGACGTCGTAAACGGCGCGAGAATCAGCGCCAACGGTACCAGTCGATTCATCGAAGTTCTCAGTGTCCCGAAACCACTATCAATAGCAGAAAAGTCGCTGCAGTGCCCGCTTACGCACAGCCGCCATACTGGTACAATTCCACGGAATGGCTTCGCAGAACAAGATCATAAGGTTCATAGTCGCACGCGACTGGCGAATCTGGCTTGGAATCGTCATCACGATAATTTGGATCGTTGGCGGCGTCTGGTATGTGAAGTGGGCAATGGCCAATGAGCCCACGCAGCGCCTTACCCTGTCGGTCGTCGGTAGTTTTCTTGAAGGTGCATTCGCACCGCTGGCCTTTCTCTGGCTGGTTCTCGGTCTGTTCATTCAGCAACGTGAACTCACGAATAATACGGAGGCGCTGCGAAGGACTTCCGAGCAATCAGAAAAGCAGACGCATGCGATAGCAGCGACGGAAATGAACGCCCGCCAGGGGACCTTTTTCCAAATTGCCGACAACGTCAAGGTCCAGCTCGGTGGAATTACAGGGATGTTATACATGTCAGGTCTCGGGCCGATTGGCAGCGGCAGGATAAATCGCGAGCAAATGGATGAACTTTTCAACCAGATGGGTGCCGGGGACCACGGACTGTTTGCGCGATTGTTTATCAGTAGCGATTATCTGGAAGAAGGGGGAATCCAGGAACTGCTGTACGGAACCGAGATCAGACAACGACATACGCGAAACTTCATACAGACATTTGAACGCCTCTGTCGGCTGGCAAGTAATTGTGATGTGGAAGGCATCATTGAAGATTCTCTTAGGCAGAGTGCATTCGGTCTTCTGTATCGTCGGATGCTCGAGTACGCGCCGGATAGCGAAACAGAGTCCGGTACTTGATGTCCCGATATCTGCTAATGGTCACGCTTGTATTTGCGGGCGAGATTATTTTCGGACTGCCTTTTCACACGGCACGTTTCTTTCGCCCGACTTTCCTTGAGTCTTTCAATTTCACAAACACCCAGTTGGGAGATGTGTTCGCCGTGTACGGCGTGATGGCAATGCTCGCTTATTTTCCTGGTGGGGCGCTGGCGGACCGCTTTTCGGCACGGAATCTACTTACCGTCTCGCTCGTCGCGACCGGCGCTGGTGGGTTCTACATGGCGAGCTTCCCGGGCACCTGGGGCATGGCGATGCTCTATGGTTATTGGGGGTTAACGACCATATTGTTGTTTTGGTCGGCACTAATACGGGCAACCCGGGAGTGGGGCGGCACGACGTTCCAGGGCCGGGCGTTCGGTATTCTCGAAGGCGGGCGAGGCGCTGCGGCTGCGATATTCGCAACGCTGGGCGTCGCGGTGCTTGCCTGGTACATGCCCGAAGATGCGGCGCTTGTCAGTGACGAGGAACGGCGAGCGGCATTTCGCGCCGTCGTTCTCCTCTATTCGGCGGCCGCCTTTGGGACCGCTTTGCTGACCTGGTACCTGATCCCGCCCGTTAAGCGAGTGGGTGATTCCAGCCAGAGCCTGTTCCATGGAGCTGCAGTCGTAACGCGGCGTCCCCTTGTTTGGGCACAGGCGGCGGTCATTATCTGCGCTTACTGCGGTTACAAAGGGCTCGACAACTATTCTCTGTACGCTGTGCAGGTACTCGGTATGAATGAAATCGAGGGCGCACAGCTGTCGGCGTATGGCGCGTACATTCGGCCGTTCGCTGCGGTCATGGCAGGCATCCTGGCCGATCGTTGGAGCGCAAGCAAAACTATCGGCTTGAGTTTCGTTGTCTTGCTAATTACTTATGCATTACTTTCCGTCGCCGTGCCGGTCGGCGCTGGGCTTGCTGTCATTTACGGTAATATTTTTGTCAGTTTTTTTGCGGTGTTCGCGCTGCGAGGTGTTTACTTCGCGCTTCTCGAAGAAAACAGAACGCCAGCGTTTCTCACGGGAGCGGTGGCGGGCATGGTCTCATTCGTGGGTTATACGCCAGAGATATTTTTCGCACCGATTACGGGCCGTATTCTGGATGCATCTCCGGGCATCGGTGGCCACCAGAATTACTTCCTGTTTCTGGCCGGAGTTACGGCAGTAGGCATTGTTGTCGTCGCGTGGCTGCTGCGATTACAGCGCAGGAGTACAGATACTCAATGGCCGAATGATCCTGTGTTGCGTATGGGGTCGAGCACGAAATAAATCGTTGGAAGTTCCGGTCTGATAAAGCAGTGCAAGGGGAAACTGATGGCCAACAAAATTCGAATAAGAGAGCAAATACAGAGAAATGCGGTTGCGCTGATCAGCCTTGTTGTCGCCGTCACTAGTCTCGGTTATAACACGTGGCGCAACGAGGCCAGCGAATACAATCGCAACCAGCGACTCATCTCCATCGAGGTTCTGCGTAACCTCGGCGAGTTGCAGCAAGTGGTCTTTCACAATGTCTGGGAAAAGGATGCGAGCAACAAGGGCAATCCGCGAACAGGCTGGGTGCATGTGCTGGCGATAAAGGACCTCGCACAGATTCTGGATGGTGAAGTTCCGGTGTCGGCTACACAACTGTGGCAGGTCTGGAGCAAGGACTGGGACGAAATCGGGCCGGACAATGACCCGTACGTTCGGGTGACAAAAGCGTTGGATCAAGTGCGCAAGGACACGCATGCGTTGCTGCAAGGCCTCGACTAGCGCATAATTTTCTTGTTGAAATTTGCAGTTCGCCCTGGGGAATAAAATGAAAAAAGCCATCGCCTTGTTCTTGGTAATCGGCCTGTCGGCGTGCCAGCCCGCGACAGAATCACAAACCAGCTCCGACGATACGGCCGCTGCAGCCCCTGCGGCAGAAGAAAAGCGACTGGTCGGGCTACTTGGTGCTCAGCCGGAGGAAGTGCAAGCGCGCTATCAATATCGCCACCCGCAGGAAACACTCGAGTTTTTCGGAATCGAACCGGGAATGACGCTCGTTGAAGGCCTGCCCGGGCGTGGCTGGTACACCAAACTGTTACTCCCCTATCTCGGCAAAGGCGGCCACTTGATTGGCGCCAATTACGCATTGGACATGTGGCCTAATTTTCCTTTTGGTACTGAGGAGTTTGTCGAAACGATGCGCACCTGGACGACCGACTGGCCTGCTGACGCCGAAGAATGGCGAGATGATGACAGCGCGAGAGTCTCCGCTTTTATTTTCGGCTCTATGCCAAACTCATTGGCGGGTACTGCAGACGTCGTGTTTCATGCAAGGGTTTTGCACAATCTCGCGAACTTCGAAGAGGAGGGCGGATATCTAACCGCGGCGCTCGCCGACTCCTTTGCGGTGCTGAAACCAGGTGGCACACTTGGCATCGTCCAGCACCATGCGCGCGACGAAATGTCAGATGAATTCGCTGACGGCAGTCATGGCTATCTGAAAAAGTCGTTCGTCGTTGCGGCGGTGGAGCAAGCGGGTTTCGAGTTCGTCGCCGAAGCCGGTCTCAACGCGAACGCGAAAGACCAGCCAACCGAAGAGGACATTGTCTGGCGTTTGCCACCGAGTTTCGCGACCAGCGCCGAGAACCCGGAACTCAAGGCGGAACTGGAGGCCGTCGGCGAATCCAATCGCATGACGTTGAAGTTCCGCAAGCCGCAGTAGTGTCTAGTCAGTCAGGTCGAGACCAATAATCACGGGGTCATGGTCTGACGCGCGGTAGGCGGAGTCGGCGTCGAACAAGCTCGGATCGCGGCCGTTCCCGAGGTTGTAGTCCAACAGTGCTGGTTCATCGGCATTGATATGCCACTCGATTGTGTCTTTGACCTGCGGCACCAGGCTCGCCGACCCAATGGCGTGATCCAGGGCGCCGGCCTGCGCGTCAAACACAAAAGAATACGGATCGTCATTTGTGTCGAGCAGGTTTGTGAATCCTGCATTCGCAAACGCCGTTAACGGGTCTTCCTGCGTATACGCGTTGAGGTCCCCGATAATGAGGTAGTCAGGGTCACCACTGCTCGTCGGATCGGTTGCGATCCAGTTGACGATAGCGGCCGCCGCGCTCGTGCGTGTCTCGTTGCAGTTGCCCTGGCCGTCGCCGAGGTTCGGATCGCCTTCAACCTCACAGGAAGAGCCTTTCGATTTCAGGTGATTGACGATCACGGTCAAGATAGCGCCCGTCACGTTAACCTCGAAAGATTGTGCGAGCGCCGGGCGATTTCGCGCATCGTTGTATCGAGAGTCTACGCTTCGATCCAGCAACGCGAACGTGCCAGCCAGGCTTACCGTCGACGACCTGTAAATGAAGCCGGTCTTTATCGCGTCATTATGAATCGTACCCGTGTTCAAGAAAGCGTAGCTATTCGTTCCGATCCGGGTATTGAGGGCGTCTACTACCAACTGCAGAGAGTCGTTACTGTTATTTTCCAGCTCGATAAGCCCGACAATGTCGGCGTCCATCGGCGCCAACGCCGACACGATCTTCGTGAGCTGCCTGTCCAGTTCTTGTGCGCTGTCGGCACAACGGCAGTTCTCGTTGCCTTGAGGACCGCATACGCTCTGACCCGTATCGATTGTCGAAAAGAAATTCAGGACATTGAAACTGGCGACGCGCAGGTTGCCGCCTACGGACGGGTTGCCTGGACGCGGGTTCGTCGCGTCGAACAGGAGGCCAGTTGTGGGCATCAAGCGCCAGAGTTCATCGCCGTTACCGCCACTGCCGCGCGAGTAGCGCAGGTTTCCGGTGAAGCCAGCAATGCTGTCGCCCGTGCGAATAGAATAGTCGGCGCTATTGCCGACATTAAGATAGCGGAGCATCGCCGGATTTGACAATCGCTGCCCGTCGTCAAGCTCGATGCTGCGGCGGGCGTTTGCTGCTTTGTGCGCGGCATACCCGCTCGACCCAGGGGTATTCATGTTGGTGAACTGATACAGGCGCCCGCCCTGTGACAGGCCAACCGCACCAAATCGCTCGAGATCGCGGAGATTCGTGACGGACAGTACCTGTGGAAAGCGCAGCAGCATTCCCTCGTAACGCTCCAGGTCTGCGATCAGGTCGCCATCGCTGTTCGTTACCGTATCGTCTGCTGGTAATGTGACGTCTGTCGGCTGAACAGATCCCGAGCCAACGATATTCACGGTTGGTGTCGTAATCTGGGTCTCGCCGAAGTACTCGCTTACGGTGCCCTGCACATCTACGCGATCGCCAACGGCGACGTCGGTTGCAGGGTTGTTGCCGTCGAACACGAAAACGCCATCCGAGGTCGTGGCATCCTCGTCCGGCGATTCCTGCTGAACGTAGAAACCACCGAGGTTGCTTGTCTCGTCAGCATCGTCGTCCTGGAAGTCCCCGGTGACAATGCCGGAAACTGAAACCATCTGTCCGACAAGCGGGCTGGATGACCCGTTTCCCTGAACGTCTGCTATCGAAATGCTGCCTGCCGGCGGCATTATCGGCACGGCAGGGGCCGTTCCGCTGCCGCCGCTGCAAGCGACAACACAAGAAACGCAAAAGATCGTCGCCATGTATCTCATGGCGACATTCTACCGCTACGGTTAACCCATATCGAACAACAGGAATTCGGCTTCGCTGGATGCCGAGACGTTGATAGTTCCTTGGTCTTCCAGCTGCATGCCATCGCCTGCGGAGAGCTGTTCGCGATTAACCGCGATGTTGCCATCAATGACCTGAACGAATACTTTGCGAGCGCTCGGCAAATCCAGTGACACTTCTTTGCCAGCTTCAAGCACGCTCGAATACAGATTGACGTCCTGGTGAATCGTAATGGAGCCTTCCCGGCCGTCCCGTGAGCCAACCAGTTTCAACTGGTTGAGCTTGTCGTCCCTGGAGTAGCGCGTCTGCTCATAACCGGGTTGCAGATCGTTTTTCTCGGGGAATATCCAGATCTGCAGCAGGTGTAACTCCGAGTCCTCGGAATGATTGAATTCACTGTGTCGTACACCGGTACCCGCTGTCATGCGTTGCACTTCGCCTGCCGTGATGACAGTTCCGTTGCCCATGCTGTCCTTGTGCTCGATCGCACCGTCAATAATATAGGTGACGATCTCCATATCCTTGTGCGGATGCGTTCCAAAGCCTTTGCCCGGCGCAATCCGATCTTCGTTAACGACGCGCAGCGTACCGAAGGAGACGCGCTCCGGATTTTGGTATTCCGCAAACGAAAATGTGTGTTTCGCTTTTAACCAGCCGTGATCCGCACTGCCTCGCGACTCTGATCGAATGATATCCAACATGATCCGTTTCTCCCGCCTTCAGGCCGCGCGAGGCGTCAGGTGTACGAGCTCTGCGATGCGCGCGCGGGCCGCATCCATCGCTTCTTCCCGCTGACTGTTGAGCTTGTCGGCAGCGATGATCTCGACATCAGTGATACCTACGAAAGCCAGTGCATGTTGCAGATAGGGCGTTGCGAAGTCCATCGGACTGCCCACGGGCACACCGCCCGTCGCAACGACGAGGTAGGCTTTCTTGCCATCCAGCAGGCCTTCAGGCCCATTCTCGGTGTAGCGAAACGTCAGGCGAGCGCGGCAAATCATATCGACCCAGGCTTTCAGCGCCGCCGGAATCGAAAAATTATATACGGGCACACCGAGTACGAGAACATCGGCATTCCTGAGCTCTTCGACCAGTTCATCGGAGAATGCCAGCGCTTCACGCTGCACAGCGGTGCGCGTGTCGTCGGGCGTGAAATTTGCCTCGATCCAGGCCTCATTGACGAACGGTATGCCGTTCGTTAGATCACGGCGAACCGCCTCTACGTATCCGTAGCGGTCGCTCAGCGCCGAAATGAGATCTCTTGTCAGTGCCCGGCTTGCGGACCCATTGACGCGTCCGCTGGCGCTTATTTCAAGTACCCGGGTTTGCTTGCTGTTCATCTCGTTAATCTCCTTTTGGGCCAGGCCCAGTTCGTTGAGGGCAGTCTCGCTGTTGACAAAGACGAGATAAAGGCTAGTCTGTCGATAACATTGTTCTAATAAACGCAACAATATGCATAAATTCGAGGACCTACAGGCGTTTGTGGCCGTCGTCGAAGCGGGCAGCTTCACGGCGGCGGCGGACCGCCTCGATTTGGCCAAGTCGGCGATCAGCCGACGCGTTTCGGCACTGGAAGAACGTCTCGGCGTGCAATTGCTGCGCCGCACTACCCGGGTTCTCAACCTCACGGAAACGGGCAGCAGCTTTTATGAGCACAGCGCTCGAATTCTGGCCGACCTTGAAGAAGCCGAAGCCGCGGTGCAGCAGGAACACGGCGAGCTGCGCGGCACGCTGCGAGTCGCCCTGCCGCTATCCTTCGGGGTGCGACATATGTGCAAGCCGATTGCGGCGTTCAGCAAGTTGCACCCCAAGGTCGAGTTCGACTTAAACCTCAACGACCGGCGCATTGACCTGATCGAAGAGGGCGTCGATGTCGCGTTGCGGATCGGGCGCCTGCAAGACTCCTCTCATATCGCACGACGATTGTTCGACGTCCGCGCTGTTGTCTGCGCATCCCCCCACTACCTGAAGGTCCATGGCGAACCGCAAACGCCCGACGACCTGCGTAATCATCGCTGCCTGGTTTACTCTAACCTCGCCGATCCACGCCGGTGGGGCTACAAGGACGAAGACGGCAACGTGCTCAAGGTCGAGGTGCAACCCGTCATGTCGGCGAGCAGTGGGGACTTTCTTGCCAATGCCGCCGCACACGGCATGGGTCTCGTGATTCAACCGACATTCATCGCGTCCGAGTCAATTCGCCGCGGAAATCTCGTGCCGGTCCTTACGGAATACGATTGGCCAATTTCGCCCGCTTACGCCATCTATCCCCCGACACGCCATTTGTCCTATCGTGTAAGGTCGTTTATCGATTTTCTCGCGGAGCGATTTTCCGGCACGCCAAAGTGGGATCGGGATTGCGAGACGCTGAGCGCCAGGCAAACCTGACCCGCGTAATACAACGGCAGGCCCCAAACATAGGTCGGAAAATCCGTCTGCACAAGACGCAAAGCGGCAACCGAAAGATCCGACAGGAAAAAAAGCAGGGCACCTGCGAGAATCAAAGTCGATGCACCTCGTCCGCGCGTCCCGAACGCTGCAACAACCATCAGACTGATGACGGCCGTGTAAACACGCACCGAAATTACGAGTTTCGGTGGGATGTGAGGAGCCAGCCAAACTGACACGGCTATTGCGATTACCGCGATGGGTAATACCGCGGCCGCAATCCATCTGACGTCAATGCCCTTTACGATGAATGCGGCGATGTAGGCGATATGCGCGAGGAGAAAAGCGCCGAGACCCAATAGGAAAAAGGCCTGAGTCTTCCCAATAAGAAACGCATCGCCAAACCAGGAAAACACGAGGCCCAGCAAGATCGTGCGGCCATAGTTGGAATGCAGACCACCAACCTGAATGGCGACGGCAATGAACGCTGTGGAGGATACGATTTTCGCCGCAGCTGCGGCACTATCGTAATGAAGTAACAGCGAGGTCACGAGCGCAACGCAGCCCAACGATGTAAGTACAATGAGGTTTCGGGTCGAAAGCAGATGCATATTCGGATTGTAGTCGGATGCTCCAACCAAAGTGCGGATAGTCTACAATTGATAACGAATATTTCAGCGACGGCATTTCTGAGGAACTTCCTAGCCTTCTCTCGCGCCTACAACGCCTACGGGTATGCTCGAGAACTTCGTCTTTTGCACTGAAAGGGACCGCAACATGAAAGTCGCGATAATTGGCGGCACAGGGTTTGTTGGCGGCTACCTAACCGCTGCGCTGCTCGCCGCCGGCCACAGTGTGTCATTACTTGTGCGCAACGGCAGTGAAGCAAAAGCCCAACAATCGGAGTCAGTCAGCACTACATCGGGCGATATTTCGTCAGAGGAAGCACTGCACTCAACGATGGCAGGGTGTTCCGCCGTCATTTACAACGTCGGCATTCTTCGGGAATTTCCGAGTCGCGGGATCACGTTTGAGGATGTGCAATACCAGGGCTTGGTACACACCATAGAAGCTGCTCGCGCGGCGGGTATACGGCGCCTATTGCTAATGAGCGCCAATGGTGCGAAGCAGCCCGGGGCGCCATACCAGGAGACCAAATTTCGCGCCGAGCAATTTGCGCTGCAGAGCGGAATGGATGTCACGGTGCTCCGCCCATCGGTTATCTTCGGCGACCCTCACGGCAAGATGGAATTCGCCACGCAGCTTTTTAATGACATGATTCGACCGCCAATTCCGGCCGTTAGCTTTTTCTCGGGGCGCAGCCCGGAAAAGGGAGCCGTAGTCATGTCGCCGGTACACATCGACGACGTCACAAGCGCGTTCGTCGCAGTATTACAAAATGATGCGACGATCGGACAAACATACTGCCTCGGTGGCCCGGAGGTCTTGACCTGGCAGACCATGCTGCGCCGCATTGCGGATGCAACGGGCCGCAAAAAACTGATCTTGCCCATACCAATATGGATCATGAGGGTCGGCGCAGCGCTGTTCGATTGGTTACCGTTTTTCCCGGTAACCCGAGGTCAGCTAACGATGCTTGAGGACGGTAACACTGCGGATCCCGGGATATTGGAGCAGTTGATCGGCCAGAAGCCTCGGGCATTCACGGTCGAAACGCTCAACTACCTCAATTGATCGTGCAACTCGTCTATAGTTATCCTGTCGAAAGATGCGTGAGCCCTTAGGAATTTCAGCTTGGCAGGTAATAGCCCGTACCGCGATGGAGTGTTAAATGCGTAACAAGGTGTTGTCTTTAATGTGTGCGGCGATTCTGCTGACGGGCGCGTCGACTACAACACTTGCGGCTGATCGCGTAACGGAATTTCGCGGTACAGGTAATACAACGACTGCCATTTTTAGAGTCGAGTCGCCGTGGATTCTCGACTGGCGACTCGACGGTGACTACGATAGGCAGGTCGCTTTGGACATTACGCTCGTCGAAGCAAAAACGGGCCGCCACGTTGGCCGTGTCTTGCACACCAAGCGCAAAGGCAATGGCGTCAAGTTGTTTAAAGAAGGTGGGCTCTACCAGCTTCGTGTCAGCTCATCGTTGGCGCGCTGGACCATCAAAATCGACCAACTTACTCGGGAAGAAGCCGACCTGTACACCCCCAAATAGTCGAGTGCTCACTGCCTGAGGCCGACGCCAGAAAAACTCAGAAATAGTCCGGCTCGTTGCCGGGAATCCACTTGATATTGCAACCAATGCTCGGTTTTTGTGTGGCGGGCGGTGGCTTGTTGTCGAGCGCGGCCTCGAGTGCCGAACGCAGATCCTGACCGTCGACGGGGACGTTATTCGACGGTCGGCTGTCGTCCAGCTGGCCGCGGTAGAACAGACGCTTGTCGGCGTCGAATACAAAGAAGTCCGGTGTACAAGCTGCGCGGTAAGCTTTGGCAACCTCCTGGCTCTCATCGAACAAATACGGGAACGAATAACCCCATTCCCTGGCTTCGATTCTCATGCTGTCTGGATTGTCGTCAGGGTGCTTGTTAGCGTCATTGCTGTTTATCGCATAAACAGATACACCGCGAGCCGCGTAATCCCGCCCGACCCGAGCGAGCTCCTGGCGCACGTGTTTGACGAACGGACAATGATTGCAGATGAACATTACGAGATAGGCATTCGCATCATTCTCGAGGGAATGACGCTTACCATCCGGATCTGGCAGGGAAAAAGCTGGCGCCACGGTTTCCAGCGGCAGCATTCGTGATTCGACAGCGCCCATTCGATCGGCCCTTTTGGCTCTCGTGACCGGCACAGACTAGCAAATGTGGCGGTCGTACGGCATGCGGCCGAGTCATTGTTGTGCGATCATCACGCGCACGGTAGTGATTGGTTTCAGCGTGAACGACGCGTCCCCACATAAGAGCAGTGCCATCATGATTCTCGCGGCCATCGTGGTCGTGATCTATGGCATGCAGATGGCCAAAGTAGTACTGGTGCCGTTCCTGATCGCCGTGTTCCTGGCGTTGATTACTGTGCGGCCGATGCTCTGGTTGCAGCAGAAACGCGTACCGTCGATTATTGCTGCATTGTTTATCGTAACTATGATCATGCTGATCCTGGCTATGGTCGGCATGATTCTCGGTACGTCCATCGCGGATTTCACGGCCGCGCTGCCGGGTTATCAGGCGCGCCTCGAAGGGATCGTCGACGGCTTCTTGAAGTTCATCGCCGAGCACCTCAGCGATGACCAGTCGATTGAAAGTCTTGGTGACATGATCGATCCGGGTTGGGCAATGGGACTTGCGGCAACCATATTGAACAGTCTCAAGGACGTGTTGACCAATACGTTTCTCATCATTTTCACTATGATTTTCATATTGCTCGAAGCGTCCAGCGTGCAAACCAAGGTCGAAGCGGCCTTCGGTCGCACAGAAAATTCACTCGAACGTCCGAGAATATTCCTGCAGAACCTCGGTCGCTATCTCGGCATCAAAACGATCGTCAGTATGGCCACGGGTTTGTGTGCCGGTGTTCTGACGTGGTCTATCGGGCTCGATTTTCCTCTGCTGTGGGCGATGCTGACCTTCTTGTTGAACTACGTACCAACGATCGGCTCGATTATCGCGGCGGTTCCCGCTGTCCTGCTGGCGCTCGTGCAATTGGGGCCCAGCGAAGCCGGTGCGACAGCGGTCGGATTTGCAGCGATCAACGTAGTTTTCGGCAACCTGCTCGAACCACGTCTGATGGGGTACGGCGTCGGTATTTCCCCGTTGGTTGTTTTCGTCGGCCTGGTTTTCTGGGGCTGGGTATTCGGGCCCGTCGGCATGTTGTTGTCGGTGCCGCTCACGATGACACTTAAACTCGCTCTGGAGAACGATGAGCGCACGCGCTGGGTCGCAATTCTGTTGGGCTCGGAACGGGACGCCGAGTACGAGCTGCGCAGCAGAGCGGCGGAAGAAGCGCGTTAACTAGCCGACGTCAATATCGCCGTAGTCGTCCAGTACCGGCTCTGTCTCTTCGAGCTGCTCCAACAGGTTGATGGCGACAGCAACAAAATCGGTATCGGTAATGATGCCGACGAGCTTGTGGTCGTCCATTACCGGCAGGCACCCGATCTTGTGCTTCTCGAGAAACAGCGCCGCCTGACGCAGGCTGGCACTGATATCCACGGTAGCGACGTCCTGAACCATCGCGTCTTTAACAATAATATCGTTCGCGTGAATGCGATTCTGTGAGTCGCGCAGAAAACTGTCTGTTGCGGCCAATACGTTGGTCAACGTGATCAGCCCGACTAACTTGTCGTCCTCAACAACCGGGATGTGATGAATTCGATTGTCGTGCATCAATGTCCGAGCCTCGGCCAGAGTCGCGGACGGTGCCACCATAATCAAATTGGTGCTCATGATTGCTTCGATGCTGAACATTGCCCCGTCCTCGTTCTTCGTCTGTCTACAGTCCAGTCTAGCCATGAGGGACCGGAGTGCTATTGCGAGAAACACGTATTTAGCCATCCGGCGTGGCAGGCGACGAGCAGCCCGCGTGACGACGCGGAAATTACGGATGTGAATTACTGAGCAATCGCCTACAGTGGCGGTCAAACCCTGTATGAATAAGCGATATTTTTACCTGTTTCTGCTGTTAATGCCGATGTCCTCCTCTGCCGAAGAGCGCGACGCATCACAAATTGTGCGCGACGCAATCGACCACTGGCGCGGCCTTTCTTCGTACACCGAAATGACCATGGTAATTCACCGTCCTGACTGGGAACGCTCAATGACGATGCGTGCCTGGACGAAGGGCCAGGACCAATCGCTCGTGCGGGTTCTGGAGCCCAAAAAAGACCGCGGCAGCGGCACACTGACCGATGAAGACAGCATGTGGACGTTTTCGCCGAAGGTGAACCGAGTCATCAAGGTGCCGTCGTCGATGATGGGGCAGAGCTGGATGGGTTCGGACTTCTCAAACAAGGACATCGCTCGCGCGGACGACATTATCGATCAGTACGAACACGCGATCCTGCAGCGCGAAGAGATCGACGGCGTCGTTATTTATGATATCGAGTCCGTGCCGCACGAAGATGCGGCCGTGGTATGGGGTCGAGAAGTACTGAAAATCCGTGAAGACCATGTTGTGCTCGAGCACGCGTTCTACGATCAGGACGGAGAGCTGGTCAAGAAGCTGGTTTCACTGGAAGTCGAAGAGATGGGTGGCCGCACGATCGCGAAACGTCAGCGCATGGTGAAAACCGACGAACCCGACGAATGGACCGAGATCAGCGTCAACGACGTTGCCTACGATATAGACCTGAAAGACAGCCTGTTCACGCTGTCGAACCTGCGTAATCCACGAGATTAAAGACTATGGACATCGTCCTGCGCCTTGCGTGGCGTAACCTCTGGCGACAACCACGACGGACCTGGTTGACCATTGGGGCGATGGTATTTTCGAATACGTTGCTCGTGTTCATGATTTCCCTGCAGTTCGGCATGTACGGCCTGATGATCGACAATACCTTGCAGGTCTTTACCGGACACATGCAGATCCAGGCGCCCGGTTACAAAGACGACCAGAAAATGCGACAGACAGTCGCTGATATCGTGCCATTGGCCGCCAAACTAAGGGAAGAGTTTCGATCGGGTAGCGTTGCCGCGCGAAGCTGGGCGTTCGGGTTGGCGTCGAGTGACGAACGCAGCTATGGCATCGGTATTTTCGGTGTTGAGCCAGAGTTCGAACCGCAGGTGTCCAATATTCCTGGCCTGATCAACGAAGGCCGGTACTTGCAGGAAAACAACGCAACGGAAATCGTTATCGGTTCCATACTTGCACGAAACCTTCGTGTGGAAACTGGCGACGAATTAACGATTCTCGGCAGTGGTCGTGACGGTTCATTCGCTGCAGCCGTCCTCAATGTTGTTGGCATATTCGAAAGCGGCGTCGCAGATATCGATCGCAATTTCGCCGAGATGCCGTTGGCTTTGTTCCAGGACGTTTTCTACATGGACGGGGCCGGCCACCAGGTTGTGATCACCGCGGCGACTCTGGACGATGCTGAATTGTTGCAACCCGGTGTTGCGCAAGCGCTGCCCGATGACCACGGCCTCGTCGTGCATGGCTGGGATGCGCTGCAGCCCGGGCTTAAGCAAGCTATCCAGGCGGACATGAGCAGCGCGTTTTTCATGTACGGAGTGCTCGTGATACTGGTCGCGTTCAGCGTTCTCAATACGCAGCTAATGTCTGTACTAGAGCGTACGCACGAGTTTGGAATTGTGATGTCGCTGGGGCTCAAGGCCGGGCGCCTGGGCCGCTTGATCATGCTGGAAACGGCCTTGATGGGCTTCATCGGCCTGGTCCTGGGCGTGATAACGGGCGTAATTCTCACGTCGTGGTTTACGGTCAATGGCTTGTCCATTCCAGGCATGGAAGAAATGGCAGCGAATTTCAACCTGCCCGCCCGCCTATTCCCGCAGGTAACGCCCTGGACGATGGTTGCCGGACCGTTGGTGGTGTTCCTGTTCACACTGCTGGCCGCGGCATACCCGGCGCTGCGCTTGCATCGATTGCACCCGGTTGAAGCGATGAGGGCGAACTGATGCGTATGCTGCCTGTTCTTACGCGTCTTGCCTGGCGCTACCTCTGGCGTAACCATCGGCGCACGATCATCATGTTGAGCGCCATCATTATCGGCGTTTGGGCCATGATTTTCATGACTGCGCTGACGCGCGGCATGGTCGATCAGATGATCAAGGACGGCATCAGCGTCATGCCGGGTCACGTCCAGGTTCACAACCCGGCATTTCTCGATGATCCAAGCGTAAGCAATCGTATCGCCATTAGCGATGAGCAGCTCGCGGCCAGGTTTGACCCGGCGGGTTTCAAGGCCTGGGCGAGCCGGGTAAAGGTACCAGCGGTCATTACCAGTGAACGCGAGTCACGTGGAGTTACGCTGCTGGGCATCGATCCCGCCGCTGAGCGCGAGTTTTCGTTCGTGTCTTACGATGACGTAGAAGGGCGCTTTCTTGATAGTGTTGATGACAAAGGAATCGTTATTGGCATGAAGCTCGCGGATACGCTGGACACTGAAGTCGGAAAACGCGTCGTGCTCATGAGCCAGGATCCCGACAATGAAATCGCCGACCGCGGATTTCGTGTTGTCGGGCTGTTCAAGGCGAACATGCCCTCGTTCGAAGAGGCGTACGTGTTCGTCGGCAAGCGCGTCGCGCAGAAAATGCTGCGTATCGGTGACACGACGACCGAGGTCGTATTCCTTGGCGACGATTATCGAGACGTCGACCCTACGTTTGAGCGCGTAAACGCTGCGGTGGACGGCACGCTCGAAGTCAGGCGTTGGTACGAGGTTGATGCGTATCTCGGCACCATGCTCAAAGTCATGGACGGTTTTGTCTTAATTTGGGTCGTGGTTATTTTCCTGGCGTTGTCGTTCGGCCTCGTCAATACGCTCGTCATGGCCGTGTTTGAGCGCATACGCGAGATTGGCCTGATGCTCGCGCTCGGCATGAAGCCCGCGAGCATTCTCGGGCAGATCATTATTGAGTCGATGATGTTGCTCGCAGTTGGTCTCGCCATCGGCGACCTGCTCGCCTGGGCCACGATCGTGCCCTTGCAAGGTGGTATCGACATATCTGCAGTCGCCGAGGGCATGGAAATGATGGGTGCGTCGAGCGTTCTGTATCCGAAGCTGTACTGGAACGACATGCTTCTGGCAAATATCGTTGTGCTGATACTTGGATTTCTCGCGAGCCTGTCTCCGGCGTGGCGTGCGTCGCGTTACGAGCCGGTCGAAGCAATAACAAAGGTGGGGTAATGAGAGCAGTACGTTGTGTGGACCTGTGCAAGACATATCGGCAGGGCGATCAGGACATCAAAGCACTCGATCATGTGAGTATCGAAATCGAACAGGGCGGGTTCGTTTGCCTGTCCGCACCGTCCGGCGGTGGCAAGACAACGTTGCTCAACGCGATCGGTGGGCTGGACATACCGGATAGCGGCGAAGTCTGGATCGGCGAACAACGTATCGACCAGATGAGTAAAGGTGAGCTCGCTGACCTCAGGCTTTCGAGTATCGGCTTCGTATTCCAGGCCTATAATCTGATTCCCGTATTAACGGCACAGGAAAACGTCGAATTCGTAATGCAGGTACAAGGTATCTCGGCAGCCGAACGACGCGATAAGTCGTTGGCGATACTCGAAGAGGTCGGCCTTGAAGGCCTGGAGAGTCGACGGCCGGCGGAAATGTCGGGCGGACAGCAGCAGCGTGTCGCGGTTGCGCGCGCCATCGTCTCACGCCCCGCGTTAGTGCTCGCCGACGAACCGACCGCCAACTTGGATTCGAAAACGTCGGATGAACTCATGGAGCTTTTTACCGAGCTCAATGAACATCACGACACGACCTTCGTTATCGCGACGCATGACCAGCGAGTGATGGCTTACGCGAAACGCCTGGTTCGCATGCTGGACGGTCGTATCGTCGATGACATCGAGCAAAATGCTGCGTAGATTCTCTCTCGCCCTTCTTTTGTTGTCAGTCGCGGCGTTCGCGGATGAACCGGAAACAGAGTTCGGTGGTCACACCAAATTCGCTCTGACTAACCAGGCTTACCCCGATCAGAGTGTATTCAGGGACTTGGTCGGCAGCAATTCACTCGATGTTTTCGGTGGTCTGCGAGTCAATTTCAAGAGCGACGCGGACCGTTGGTCTGTCGATGCCGCGTATCAACTGCTCGCGCTCAACGGCGACAGTGTCGAGCTCGGCCGCATGTTGCCTGCCGGTTCCGATATTTTTTTTCCAGGATTGCCGAATGACGACCGTCGCTTGTTCGATCTGACGCACGTTATCCAGGACAGCGGCAAGACCGCTGTATTGCACCGCCTCGACCGATTGAGTTTCGGTTATACGAGCGAAAAGGCTGTTGTTCGCATCGGTCGACAGGCGTTGTCGTGGGGCAATGGCCTATTCTATGCACCGATGGACCTGGTGAATCCGTTCAATCCGGCGACGGTTGATACCGAGTACAAGAGCGGCGATGACATGTTGTACTGGCAGTATCTACGTGATGATGGCGACGATATGCAGGGTGCGTACGTAGGACGTCGCGATCCGCTCAGTGGCAATGTTGAAGCCGATGCGGCGACCATCGCCATCAAGTACCACGGTTTCTCAGGTGAGTTCGAGTACGACGTGCTGCTGGCAGAGAGCTATAGCGACACCGTCGTCGGTTTCGGCGGCGGCAAGAGTATAGGGGGTGCTATATGGCTAGCGGATGTCGTCGTGACGAAAACCGACAGCGATACCTATATACAGTTGGTAACCAACCTCACCTATTCGTGGAATTGGTTTGATAGAAATATGAGCGGCGCCGTCGAATACTTTTACAACGGTTTCGGTCAGAACTCGGGGCGCTATGATCCCGTCAGCCTCGGCAACAATCCGGATCTCGTTAGTCGAATTACACGCGGCGAACTCTTTTCGATTGGCCGCCACTATGTCGCAGGGAGCGTGCTCATTGAAGTCACACCGCTCTGGGGGCTGACGCCGACAGTGCTCGCAAACGTCTCAGATCCTAGCGGCTTGTTTCAGCTCGTGACGAACTACAGCCTATCGGACAATATGAGTTTCCTGGCAAGCATCAATGTGCCACTTGGCCCCAAGGGTAGCGAGTTTGGTGGCATAGAATCCGGATTGCCGGATCGCTATTTAGCGGGCGGTGCGGGACTTTTCGCCCAATTCGCCTGGTATTTTTAGTTCGCCTTTTTTCTACGGACGCATGCTCGACACGAGGCGCTCGAGTTCGTCGTCGACCTGAAGCTCGAATACCGGTTCCCTGACGTGTGCATATTGCGAGACGTCGAACTCCATAGGCTCAGCTTCCAGCATCGAGTCGATACGATTAAACAGATCGCCTTCTTCCCACTGCATGTGTGCACGCAAACGAGTGACGTACGCCGACGCGTCTTCAATTAACTTCTGACGACGCACAGCGGCACCGGCGATGACGGCTTCGACATCGTCGCGAAGACGCGAACTTAGCTCTGCGATCGCGCGATGATCCTCCGTAACGTCATCCAGGCCCTCGGCCACGTCCGCGCGTTTGCTGAGCAGCCGCTCATATACGATGTCCTCTTTTGGATGATGCACGGCGTCGGAGTAGACGGTCATGTAGCGCATGATTTCGGCTAACAGTTGAAAATTGGGGTCCTTACCTGAAGAGGCCATCCCTAAGACATCATCGAGCAGATCGAGAATGACCGCCATGTTGCAATGGTCCTCTCGAAGCTCCTGCATAATTGTCGTGCCTTCGGATTCCATTTTATCTCCCGGGGATCCCGTTACAGCCCATACTGGCTGGGACATGTATTTCGATGTTGTTCTAAGTCGCAGGCTTGAGGCTCGCCAGCAGGCGCCGAAATCCAGCTTCAATTTCCAGCTCAAATACCGGGTCTTTGATGTGCTCGAATTCCGCGACGTCGAATTCGTGTGGTTCATCGTCAAGCATCGAATCGATACGCTTAAAGAGATCGCGCTCTTCCCACGACATGTGTTCTCGTAATCGGTTTACGTAGCCCGATGTGTCGCGAATCAATTTGTCACGCCGCACCGCGGCGCCGGCAACGATTGCTTCTACATCATCACGCAAAGCCGAACCCAGCTTTGCAAGGTCGCGATGGTCGACCGAAACGTCCCCAAGGTTTTCCGCGAGATCCGGACGCTGTGTCCGGAGCTGCTCGTACATGACGTCCTCTTTCGGGTGGTGCACGGCGTCGGGATAGACCGTCATGTAACGCATAATCTCGTCAAACAATTCAAAGTCGGGATCTCTGCCTGAAGCAGCTTCCCTTACGAGGTCATCGAGAAGATCGAGGACTGTCGACATATTTCGATGGTCTTCACGCAGCTCTTCCATCAATGATCTGGCTTCGGTTTCCATATTGGCTCCCGTCAATCCTATTACACCCCATAGTGACCGGGACCAGCCGGTCAATCAATGCGGATTTTCACCTACGACGGAGAACTGTGCCGCCGATCGACAAAACGTCGGGCCGTTTTATTTTATCTAGCACAACTGCCAGAATGGCAGCGGCCAACCGAAACAGACGAAGCAATAGTGAATGAAGGACATTTCATCCGTGTCATCCAGCGCAAGGAGGTTTTAACGCTTGCGTTCGGGGCGATGATTGGTTGGAGCTGGGTCGCGCTGACCGGCGGCTGGATCAATGAAGCGGGTAGTGTCGGTGCGATGGTCGCCTTCGCAATCGGTGGCGTTACGGTCATTCTTGTAGGCTTTACGTACGCCGAACTCGCCGCAGCCATGCCGCAGGCGGGCGGCGAGCATGCGTATTCTTATCGTGCGCTGGGTAGAAGTGCCTCCTTTCTCTGTACGTGGGCGATACTGCTTGCCTACGTCTCGGTTGTGACTTTTGAGGCCGTTGCATTTCCAACGGTCATTGAATATCTAGCGCCCGATTTTAGCAGGGGATACCTCTGGACCGTTGCTGGCTGGGATGTCAACGCGACCTGGGTCGCCGCCGGAGTCGCCGCCGCGGTCGTAATGACCGCGATCAACGTCATCGGCATAAAAACCGCCGCCCGTGTGCAGATGCTCGTTACGACATTAATCCTCCTGGCCGGCGTAACGTTGATGTCGGGTGCCCTTGTATCCGGGCAATCGACCAATATGCAGCCGCTGTTCACAGATAGCTACAAAGGCATACTCGGCGTGCTCGTCATCGTGCCAACGATGATGGTTGGTTTCGATGTCATTCCGCAATCCGCGGAGGAAATCGATCTGCCGTTCGAGGTCATTGGCAAACTGCTGATGGTGTCGATCGTCATGGCGGTTGCCTGGTACATGCTGATCATCTGGGGTGTGTCCATGGGGCTTTCGGGCGAGGAGCGTGCGGCGGCCGCGCTGCCGACAGCCGATGCGACGGCGGCACTGACCGGCACGCACTGGGGCGGTAAGCTGCTCATTCTGGGCGGTATTGGTGGAATACTGACGAGCTGGAACGCATTTTTGATCGGCGCGAGCCGCGCGGTTTATGCGCTTGCCCACGCGGGCCAGTTGCCAACATGGCTGGGCGCGCTGCATCCGCGTTTCAATACACCGCACCGCGCGGTAATCGTTATCGGTGCGATGTCGATGCTGGCGCCGTTCTTTGGGCGACAAACGCTGGTCTGGCTTGTCGATGCCGGCAGCTTCGGCGTGGTTATCGCGTACGCCTTCGTCGCATTGTCATTTGTCGTGTTGCGCTACCGGGAACCGAACATGCCGCGCCCCTATCGCGTGCATTATTGGCGCGCGACTGGTATTTCCGCATTCGTATTGTCTTGCGCTATTGGAATGCTGTTCATGCCCTTTAGCCCGGCGGCGCTCGTTTGGCCTTACGAGTGGTTGATCGTGGGCGGCTGGTGGCTTGTCGGTTTTCTGATGATGACTTACACAGCGAAATCGGCAGTTGGCGAATAAAAAATGGCCGGCACAAGGCCGGCCATTTTGTTTTTAGCGACGCAATGGGCGTCAGAAGAATTTTTTCGCCATTCCCAGGATGTCATCGAGCCCGCTACTCGATTTGCCGCCCATGCCGAGCAGGTCGCCAAGCGGCCCTAGACGGCCTTTCGTAACCGACGCGCCAATGTCCCGGCCTGCTGAGGTCTTCTTACTCATCGCACCCATGGCAAGACTGGCAAGCAGTGGCAATGCCTTCTTGATCAGACTGGCATCGATGCCGGTGTCCTTTGCAGCAGCGGCCGCGACATTGCGACTGACATCCTTGCTGCCAAAGATGTGGCCGAGAATGTTGTTGCCATCAGTGCGCGTCGCATCTGAAGCAAGCAGCGAAGGATCATCAATGTAACGATCGTGTCCGCCGGTTTCCAATGCGTTGCGCAAACCCGCCAGGCCGTCTTCGTCCGCCGTGTTCTTCTGCATGCCGCGCATCAGCGCGGGCGCGAGTGCTTTGACAAGGCTGGAAGTGTCCGATGAGCCCAGTCCAACCGTTTTTGCCAGCTGGCCGATACTGTCACCGCCGCCCGTCGCCTTTAATAGGTCCATTAAGTCCATGATTTTTCCTCGTGTTATTTAGTCGAGCGGAATCTTGATTTTCTGCCCGGGGTATATCTTATTGGGGTCAGAAATAATGTCGCGATTGGCCTCGAAGATCTTCATGTATTTGCCGGCGCTGCCGTAAAACTGTTTGGCGATGCCGCCGAGTGTGTCGCCGCCGACGATTTCGTAGAACTCCGCTTTTTCTTCGGGCTCCTCCGGTTTGGGTGGGGGCGCTTTGAGATCATCCGCGACGACCTTTTCGACGCCCTTGATATTGCCTGCGATTAGGACCGCCTGGTCGCGTACCGCCCGGTTCGTGCAATCACCGCATATCGTCGCGACGCCGTCGTCAAATTCCACTGTTAGATTACTAACACCGCTGGTCTTGATTTCCAGGTGTTGCTTGATGTTATCGGCAGCTTCGCTGTCAGTATTGAAGACCTGGCGGCCTACGTCTTTTACAAAGTCAAACAGTCCCATTGGGCTCTCCCTTTATTGTCCGTCTTATTACCAACCGCGGCATTATATCAGGCGTTATAATGAAAATTGGCATTCGTGTGATTGAGGGATAAAGATGCGGAAAATCACGGTATTCCTTGCAGTTGGAGCCGTATTGCTGTCCGGTTGCGCAGTCAATCCCGTCACCGGTAAGCGTCAGATAATGACCGTCAGCACGGATGCTGAGATCAAGATGGGGCAAAATAACTACGCCCCGATGCAGCAGTCGCAAGGCGGCGCCTACGATATTGACCCGGCGCTCACCCAGTACGTAAGCAGCATCGGCGCGGGTCTTGCCGCGAAAAGTAATGTTGAACTTCCGTACGAATTCGTAGTGTTGAACAACTCGGTTCCCAACGCATGGGCACTGCCCGGCGGCAAAATCGCAATCAACCGGGGTCTGTTGACCGAGCTTGAATCGGAGGCCGAGCTCGCTGCGGTTCTCGGGCACGAGGTTGTTCATGCGGCGGCGCGACACACGGCCAGTCAAATTTCGCGCGGCATGTTGCTCCAGATCGGTGTCTTGGCAACCGCCGTCGCATCGAGCGACAGCGACTACGGCAACCTCGCGGTCGGTGGCGCTAGCGTGGCGGCGCAGCTCGTTAGTACGAAATACGGGCGCGATGCGGAACTTGAATCGGACTTCTACGGCATGCAATACATGTCGAAAGCCGGTTACGACCCGCAGGGAGCCGTGTCGTTACAGGAGACTTTCGTGCGTCTCAGCGAGGGGCGTAGGACCGACTGGCTCAGCGGTCTGTTTGCGAGCCATCCGCCTTCCCAGGCAAGGGTACAAGCGAATATTGCGACGGCTGCGACATTGCCTGCCGGTGGGAGAACCGGAGAAGACGCCTTCCAGCGTACTATGCAGAGAACAAGGGCGGCCAAACCGGCTTATGATGCTTATGACGAAGGACGTAAGGCGCTCTCGGAGAAAAAGACCGACGAAGCACTCGCGCTCGCCAACAAAGCGCTCGACCTGTACCCGGCCGAGGCCCATTTCCACGCACTGCGTGGCGACGTTCGACTGGTTGCTGACAAATACGACATGGCGGTGACCAATTACAACCGTGCGATACAGCGGCGTGACGGTTTCTTCTACTACCACCTGCAACGCGGTCTTGCGAAGAAAGAGCTTGGGCAAACCGATGGCGCGGTCGTTGATCTCGAGATGAGTATCGAGTTGCTACCGACTGCACCGGCGCACTATGCGCTCGGCGGCATTGCGAAAGAGCGTGGCGACCTGCCTACGGCCATCGGTCATTTCAAAGTCGTCGCCGGGGCTGGAGGCGACTACGGCAAAGCCGCCTCCGCCGAACTCGTGAGACTGGAGCTTCCATCAAACCCGAGCGCTTACGTATTGCGGCGTTGCGATCCTGATGCCAATGGCAATCTTGTTGTTTCCGTGAAGAACGACACGCAAGTGCAGATCACAGGTGTCCAGGTTGTCGTGCAATACGGGGATGGATCGGGCCGGCAGCAACAGGCGCGACATGCGATACGCGGGCAGATTCCGCCGGGCCAAATCGCCAGCGTGAATACGGGCCTGGGGCCGTACACGGCGGGGTCGGATTGTCCGGTCACGGTTGTTTCCGCACAGATTGCCGAGTAGCTGCGCTTGATGGCTCAGTTGATGTTCCACGATTTGAGGTTGCTGGTGTTATTGTACTTGGTCTATTTCGAGATCCTGCCGGAAATCCGATGGGGCTCGTCGAAATGAATGGAGACAGTCCGCGTGTCCCATGATGATCTGAGACGAACTCGATTCTCCGGTGACAGACACTTACTTGCGTAACTAGCAAATCGTGCAATTCTTTTATGCACCTGTTACAGCCGAGAGCGACACCTCAGGAGGCCACAGTGCCAGAGTACATTCGAAGCGCGAGAATCCCTGTTTATCTGTTTGTCCTTTTCATATCGATTCCATTGACGGTGGCTGCAGCTGGAAGTGATGACAAACCCAACATAGTCCTTGTTCTGATGGATAATTTTGGTTACGGCGAGATTGGCGTTTATGGTGGCGGCGTAATGCGAGGGGCCGCAACGCCCAATATTGACGGCATTGCCGCGGAAGGTTTCCAGCTAACAAACTTCAATGTCGAAGCAGAGTGCACACCGTCGCGCGCAGCGTTGATGACCGGTCGTTACGGGATTCGTACTCGACAGCGGCAAAATGGCCCTCCGCGAGGTGTGTGGTACGGGATTACGAAGTGGGAGATTACATTGGCCGAGATGCTGTCAGAATCCGGTTACGCTACTGGCATCTTCGGAAAATGGCATCTAGGAGACACAGAGGGACGTTACCCCACGGACCAGGGGTTCGATGAATGGATCGGAATCCCCAGATCGTCAGATCGCGCATTCTGGCCGGATAGCAACAGCTTCACGCCGGATAGCCACCCAAGCGCCGTCTTCACCCACGTCATGTCAGCAAAGCGAGGTGAAAAGCCCAAGGAACTGGAAGTGTACGGTCGAGAGAAGCGCACGACGATCGATCGCGAAATTACCGACCAAGCTATCGATTTCATCAGACGCAAGGCCGCTAGCGAGCAGCCGTTTTTTGCCTATCTCCCCTATACGCAGACCCATGAACCGGTCGACCCTCATCCTGACTACTACGGTAAGACAGGAAACGGGAGCTTTGCTGACGTTTTAGCACAGACGGATGCCTACGTGGGTGAACTCCTGGATACGATCGACCAGCTAGGACTAAAAGAAAACACCATCTTTATATTTACATCGGACAATGGTCGCGAAGGCGTGCCGAGGTCGTTTGGATTCACCGGCCCCTGGCGAGGGGGCATGTTTTCTCCCTATGAAGGTTCCTTACGCGTCCCTTTTCTGATCCGCTGGCCTGGGAAAATCCCTGCCAAGCAGATATCAAACGACATTGTCCATCAGATCGACCTGTTTCCCACGTTGGCTAGTATTGTAGAAGTCGATCTCCCCACGGATCGAGTATTCGACGGTGTGGACCAATCTGATTTCCTGATGGGGACTTCGGCCAAATCCGCTCGAGAGTCCGTCATCATCTACATCGGCAACGAGCTTTTTGGTGTGAAGTGGCGCAATTGGAAATTGCTTCTTAAGGAAATCGATGAAGATAGTTATGCGATCAGAAATATGGCTTATCCAACAGTCTACAATCTGCTCGTAGACCCAAAAGAAGAGGTACCCGAACTTAACTATCTCAACGACACCTGGGTGGATTTTCCCTTGTACCAAGTTTTGGAAGATCACGAAGCGTCGATCAAAGAAGATCCTGGCGCTCCGGACCCGTAGGTACCGAATCAATAGGCAGCTGTCGACGTCTGCTATTGAGGACAGCGGACACTCAGGCGTGGAATATGGA
>Ga0255052_10000197_pt1 | contig 46406 bp, 44 predicted proteins | sample JV7_2_21_MG_FD_188632 | JGI IMG/M metagenome (GOLD analysis project Ga0255052, IMG submission 188632) | Seawater microbial communities from Jervis Inlet, British Columbia, Canada - JV7_2_21 | ecosystem: Environmental > Aquatic > Marine > Inlet | place: Canada: British Columbia | collected...
ACTTGGCATCAAAAAGATTTTTACCCCTGCCGATATTCTCAGAGGACGTGCTTACAGCAATATCCATGGCTTTATCTTTTTTATATGCTTTTGCAGACGTGCTTTTTTTCTTGTACTGCATGATCTTGTCAAACGTCATATCAGTACCGGATTTAGTGATAAGAAGATAGTACCCGCCGGATGTTCCAACCATTGCAAAGGTAATAAGTGCAATTAAAAGGCCAAATACCCGTGCCTGGTTATAGAACTGCCTGTAAACCCTTATGATTGCAAACTTGACTGTAAAAATGACTATTACAGTTAAAGCAAAAATGCTGTGAAAAGCACCTCTGGCTGACAACTCGGCCTTTGACATAACAATAAAGCTAAGACAGAAAAAAGTTATAAATGCAAAAATAAGAAGAAAGACCCTGCCATTGATCACATGAAGCTTTTTAAGCTTTCCTATATCAAATCTTTTCTCACTCCGGCCGAATATTTCAAACATGGTAAAGATTGCAATAACAGCCAGAAAAAGCATTAAAACGGATAATATGGATTTTATAAGAAGAAGTGTCATGGAAAACTCTCCTTTTCAGGTTTTGTACTGCAAAACAGATTAAGGCCCTTAATTTTCAGTTAGATTTTAACAGAAGGGAAAAGAGCCTGCAACTTTTCTGCTTCAAATACATGGTAAAGTCTTTAATTTTCAGTGCCATTTTAAATCAGGCATGATTGAAATTTTAAATTACTCGTAATATGTAGCTGACGCTGTTTCAGACTCCCACACGGTTACAGAAAAAACGTTAATATTGTCGTTTGTTATCTTTTTGTTAATTGAATCGTACAGCCACTTTGCAATATTTTCTGAAGAAGGGTTAAGTTCTGTAAAGGGGAAAATTTCATTCAATAAAGAATGGTCCAGTGACAAAATAAACTCGCTGATTGTGCTTTTGAATTCGTGGAAATCTATAGCCAATCCTATTTCATTAAGTTTCTCGGCGTTTATCACAACCTGCACCCTCCAGTTATGCCCGTGCAGGTTTTCACATTTCCCTTTGTACCCCCTTAGCTGATGTGCTGCTGCAAAATGTGTTTCAACCATTAGTTCATACATCTATTTTCTCCTTAATTATTAATGCCAGGTGAAAAACACACCTGCCTGCATGCCTACGGCATGTAAACCGGCACCTGTCTGTCGATAGGTAGAGGCAGGCCTGCCTGCCGGTAGGCAGGGATGATCGCAAATTATATACAGATAATCTCAGATATGTTCCGGGAAGCTGACATCCTCTGCGTTCATCTGTTTTCCTGTCTGTGGTAATCTGCGATATTTTGAGTGGTTATTTTTCATCCTTAAACTTGAAAATAATCTCACCTTCTTTTGTAAGCCCATGTTTTCTTGCAAGTTCCTCCAGTATGATAGGGTCTTTTTTACTTGCCTCTATCTGTCTCTTCATATCTTCATTCTGTTTTTTAGCCTCCATTATCTCTTTCTGTATGTCAGCTATGACAGACCTCAGCCCTATATATTTTACCAGACCGTTCTCCCCTAAAATCAGGGCAAGAAGAAGATAAATAATAACTAAAGTCCCGAGTGTAAAAAAGACTGTTCTTTTTCTCCTTTTTTTAGCCTCAACCTTTTTTCGCCGCCTGTTGCGCATTTTTTATATCGTTACATGTTACGCGCCTGCCTGCCGGCAGGCAGGTTACCGGTTATCTCTTTATATTATAAAATACTTCTTTCCCTTTATAGACTGCTGATTCTCCGAGCTCCTCCTCAATCCTTAACAGCCTGTTATATTTTGCGACCCTGTCAGTCCTTGACAGAGAACCGGTCTTGATCTGTCCTGTGTTGCACGAAACAGCCAGGTCAGCAAGAGTTGTATCTTCTGTCTCGCCTGACCTGTGAGAGACCACTGCTGTATATCCGGACGCTTTTGCGAGGTTAATAGCATTAAGGGTCTCGGTCAAGGTCCCGATTTGATTAAACTTTATTAATATGGAATTGGCAATGCCCTCCTTAATTCCCTCCCTGAGTATCGCCGGGTTAGTGACAAAGATATCGTCACCCACAAGCTGAATTTTTTCCCCGAGCCTTTCGGTCATAGACTGCCAGCCCTGCCAATCGTCCTCAGAGAGTCCATCTTCGATAGAAACCACGGGATACTTCTCTACAGTTTTTTTATAGTAAGTTATAAGTTCATCCGAGCTGATTTGCCTGCCTTCAAAACTGTATTTTCCTTTCCTGAACAGTTCTGATGCCGCAACATCGAGTGCAAGATAAATATCTTTTCCTTCCTCATAACCGGCTTTTCTGACAGCCTCTATTATCAACGCAAGCGCTTCTTCATTTGATTCCAAACTCGGGGCAAACCCGCCTTCATCACCTACTGATACACTGAGATTCTTTGACTTCAAAACTGTTTTAAGGCTATGAAAAATCTCCGCACCCATTCTCAGTGCTTCATGAAAATTACCTGCGTTTACCGGCATTATCATAAATTCCTGAATGTCGAGGTTGTTATCAGCATGAGCACCGCCATTTAATATATTCATCATCGGTACGGGAAGTTCATTTGCATCAACACCGCCGATATATCTGTAAAGAGGTAGATCTGTCTCCATGGCTGCAGCCTTGGCAACTGCAAGGGAAATACCGAGTATAGCATTAGCACCGAGTTTACTTTTATTTTTAGTACCATCAATCTCAATCATAAGGTTATCAATATATGACTGCTCACTTCCCTCGATACCTTTAATGCGGGGGGCTATCTCTTCGACCACATTCCTCACCGCTTTTCGTACTCCCTTGCCATGATAACGCTGCTCACCATCCCTTAATTCAAGGGCTTCCTTTTGTCCTGTTGATGCACCTGATGGTACCGCAGCCCTTCCATGTGCCCCGCTGCCAAGAATTACATCAACTTCCAATGTGGGATTCCCCCTGCTGTCAAGGATTTCCCTTGCACGGATATCTAAAACTTCACTCATTTATGCACCACCTTATAATCCTGCCGCAAGATATCCAAGGCTAAAATCTTAATATCTGAATCCTGATTTCTGAAACAAATACTAAATATCATTTTCAGATCAACTCTGTTTTTGCTTTTCTAATGATGCGCGGTTAAAAAGAATCTTCTTTTCTCTGTATGCAGCATCTATAAATGAACTAAAAACAGGATGGGGCTCTAATGGTCTTGACTTGAATTCAGGATGGAACTGACAACCGAAAAACCAGGGATGATCAGCAATCTCAATTATCTCTACCAATTGCTTATCTGGACTTATGCCGCTTATCTTAAATCCTTTTTTCAATAAGACTTCTTTGAAAGAGTTGTTAAATTCATATCTGTGCCTGTGCCTCTCGGATATTTCCTTAGTCCCATATGCCTTGAATGCAAAAGATTCTTCAGTTAAAATACACGGGTAGGCGCCAAGCCTCATCGTTCCTCCCTTGCTGGATGAAACATCTCTTTTCTCAACTGCCTGAGTTCTGAAATTGTACCACTCCTCTATCAAATAAATAACAGGGTAATGGGTGTCAGGATCAAATTCAGTGCTGTTTGCCCCGGCAAGGCCGCAAACATTACGGGCAAATTCAATAACAGCACACTGCATGCCAAGACATATACCTAAAAAAGGAATCTTTTTTTCTCTGGCATACCGTATTGCATCTATTTTTCCTTCGATTCCCCTTTCGCCAAACCCCCCGGGAACAAGGATACCGTCAACATCAGCAAGAAACCCTTCTGCCCCGGATTTTTTTATTTCCTCCGCATCGACCCAGCGTATATCAACCCGGACATTATTGGCTATGCCCCCGTGGATTAGTGCTTCATTCAGGCTTTTATAAGAGTCCTTGAGCCCTACATACTTTCCTATTAACGCAATGGTTACCGTATCTTCAGGATCCTTAATCTTCTTTATAACGTCAAGCCACATCCCCATATCCGGTTCATTTGTTCTAAGCGAAAGCTTTTTGACAATTAAACTATCAAGCCCCTCCTGTCTAAGTATGTTGGGAACTTCATATATAGAATCTACATCCCTTGCAGTGATAACTGCATCTATGTCGAGGTTACAGTGCAGGGCTATTTTCTTTTTAACAGACTGGGACAGATGCCTGTCTGTCCGGCATAACAAAATATCAGGCTGAATACCTATTGCCCTTAATTCCCTCACACTGTGCTGGGTTGGTTTGGTTTTAAGCTCTCCTGACGTATTTATATAAGGAATCAAAGTAAGGTGGACATAAAGAACATTGTCCCTTCCAACATCATATCTAAACTGTCTTATAGCCTCTAAAAAGGGGAGACTCTCAATATCACCGATGGTCCCGCCTATTTCAACCAGCACAACATCAAAACTGTCAGAAACAGACTTAACAGCGTTCTTTATCTCATCAGTTATATGAGGGACAACCTGTACAGTCTCTCCGAGATAATCACCTCTTCTTTCCTTCAGGATAACGCTGTAATAAATCTTGCCCGTGGTGTAATTGTTTGCCCGGGAAGTACGCATAGAGGCAAATCTTTCGTAATGCCCGAGATCAAGGTCAGTCTCAGTTCCGTCATCGGTAACAAAGACTTCCCCGTGCTGAAAAGGACTAAGAGTTCCCGGGTCAACATTAATGTAGGGATCCAGTTTCTGGAGCGTTACTTTAAGTCCCCTTGCTTCAAGGAGCGCTCCAATGGCTGAGGACGCAATGCCTTTCCCAAGGGATGAAACAACACCGCCTGTTATAAAGATAAATTTAGCCATTCCTCTGCCTTCCTCAGATCCTCAACTGTATCAATGCCAAATGTATCATACGGAGTTTCTTTCACCTTTATTTTTATTCCAGCAGCAAGTAACCTTAACTGTTCAAGCCTCTCGTTTAACTCAAGTCTGCACTGTCCCATTCTTGAAAATTTCATAAGTGCCTCTTTTCTGAAACAATATATACCAATGTGTTTAAAGACCTCAACATGCGCATTAGTAAAGGTTATACTTCCCAACCCCTTCCATTCGTCCCTGTAATACGGTATGGGCGACCTCGAAAAATACATGGCAAACCCTTCATTGTCAATAACGACTTTCACTACATTTGGAGATAAAATCTCTTTGACATCAGCGGTTCTTTTTGCGAGGGTACTGACCGAAGCCCCCTGATCATCATTTAAAAGCTTAACTACGTCATCCACCATCTCAGGCTTAATAAAGGGTTCATCCCCCTGAACATTTACAATCAGGTCGCAGTCTATATCCCTGGCTACATCAGAAACCCTGTCCGTGCCGCTGGTGTGTCCGGAAGAGGTCATTACCGCTTTTCCCCCAAAGCTGGTTACGGCATCATAAATCCTTTTCTCATCTGTTGCGACAAAAATATCGTCGATGAGATTTGCAAATGCTACCTGCTCATGAACAAGCTGTATCAGGGGTTTTCCTCTAAGGACAGCAAGGGGTTTACCGGGGAAGCGGGTCGAATCAAACCGTGCAGGAATTATGACGACCGCCTTAAGCATTATTTAGTTTACATATTCAATTTTAAAATGTAAATTCAAAAATATAAGATTTACAAGAAAATGGTTTTTTACAGGGTAAATCTTATAAAATAAAACATGACAAAAGCGATTGCACTTTTTTCGGGCGGTCTTGACAGTACACTTGCGATACTCGTGATGTTAAGGCAGGGCATCAACGTAACCGCCATAACATTCCTGAATCATTTTGGCTGTGAGATAAGTGACAGGTCCTCATGCTCTAAAAATCCTTTTTCTTCAGCGGAAAAATTTGGTTTTAAGGTAAAGCTTTCGCACTTGTCAGAGAAATTTATTGACATAGTTAAAAACCCAAAACACGGACACGGCAAAAATATGAATCCCTGCATTGACTGCAGAATACTCATGTTAAAAGAGGCTCGGGAGCTGATGCAAATGACAGGCGCTGATTTTATTATCACTGGTGAAGTGCTTGGCCAGAGGCCAATGAGCCAGAGAAAGAACACTCTCCCTGTAATTGATAAAGATGCAAACCTCAGAGGGCTTGTGTTAAGACCGCTAAGTGCCAAACTCCTGGATATTACAATTCCCGAGCAAAAGGGAATTGTTGACAGGGATCAGCTTTATGATTTCAGCGGCCGTTCAAGAAAACCCCAGATAGCACTTGCCAAAGAGTTCGGGCTGACTGACTACCCTGCGCCAGCAGGCGGCTGCCTGCTTACTGAACCTAATTATTCTTTCAGGCTGAAAGACCTGTTAACCAATATCAAGGACCCCGGATTCAAGGATATAAACCTTCTAAAAATAGGCAGGCACTTTAGAGTTTCTTCTGAATATAAAATTATTGTTGGCAGGGATGAGAAAGAAAACAAATCCCTCCTTTCAATAGCAGATCCAGAAGATTATGTATTAAGAGTGGAAGATTACGGAAGCCCTGTAACTCTTGTAAACGGTAAAACTTCTGGCGATGCACTGGCCATCGCTTCTTCCCTTTGTGCAAGATACTCTGATGCAAAGCATCTGCCGGAAGTAGATGTAACAGTTTCAAGGGGAAATGAATACCACCATTTAAAAACGCCACCTGCAAATAACGAAATTATTGAACGCTACAGGATTGAAAAAAAACATTCCAAAATTATCGAAGTTGGACTTCGATAATTTTTAATCTATCCCAGTACCAAGAGGACCACGGCCTTGGCCGTGGGTGAATTGGTCCTCTGGTACGGGATGTTCGCCCCAGCGGGCCTAATGATGGTACCACGGGCTTGCCCGTGGGGTTCCATAAGTTTTTTTTATATGTTTTATAAATATTTTTAAATTGACATTGATCGCATGTGGTGATAAGTTTGTTGACATAGAGTAAGTTTTTCCGCAGCAAAGCAACTATGTGTCAATCATGGCTGGTATGTGAAAACGGTCGCTTCCCTGTTTTCCGAAAATACTATTGACATTACTATCATAATACGTTACTATTAGTCAATGATAGTATCATTCCGTGATGAAGAAGCAGGGTTCATATGGGAGGGCAGATTTTCCAAGAAGATAAAACTGCCTACTCAACTTCATAATCTTGCTAGACGGAAATTAAGAATGATTGCAGCGGCAACTGCTATTGAAGCATTAAGAGTTCCACCGAATAACAGACTGGAACAGCTGAAAGGCAAAAGAAAAGGTCCGTGGAGCATAAGGATTAACGATCAGTGGCGTATATGTTTTAACTGGCGTAATGTCAATGCCTATGAGGTTGAAATAACCGATTATCATTAGTGTATACATTACAGAAAAAAGGAGTGAAAAAATGAGACATTTAAAAAACATCCACCCGGGAGAAGTACTCAAGGAGGAATTCCTTGATCCAATGGGAATATCTGTTTACAGGCTTTCCAAAGAGACGGGCCTTTTCCAGACACGGTTGGGTCAGATAATCAAGGGGAAAAGAAGCGTAAGTGCTGAAACCGCTGTAAAGCTGGGCAAGTTCTTTGGTGTAGCTGCTGAATTCTGGATGAACCTGCAATCACTCTATGATCTGGAGGAGGTCAAAAAACATCACAGGAAAGAGATTGAATCAATTCATCCTTTGAAAGAGCTGAAAAGAGCTATAGCATAATTAAGGGTTAAGCAAAATAAATGGGGTCTACTTTGTTGATATAAAGGATTAACTCTTCAAATAAAGAGTTTGCTATTCCCCATAATGAGTCTTTGCTCTATGAATATAGACTGTCTTATTCTTTTCATTAATTGTGTAGACAATCCTGTCTTTCAAAAACAGCCTAATGGAGTAAAAACCTGTTAAGTCACCTACAAGCTTTTTACCGGAATGCGGTTCTTGTATAATTTGATTGGTGATTATTTCTCTTAATTTTTTCTGTATTCTTGGGGGTAATTGTTTGACGTCCTTGAAGGCTACTTTTGAAAAACGGACTTCATAAGGCATTATTTGATTTTTTTAAACACCTCGTCCATGGAAAGAGTTTCACCTTTTGAAATCTGTTTCAGGGATTTTGCTATGCTTTTTCTAAAGCCTGGAATTGAAAGAAGCTCCAGTGTTTCCTGTATGCTGTCATATTCTTCTTCAGACATAAGCACAGCATCACCATCACGATGGTGAATGCGGAAGACTTTATGTTTGTTAATCGAGTCCTTGATAATATCAAAAAACTCTTTTCTAGCCTTTGTCGCGTTTATAATTGCCATGATTAACCTCTAAAGAAATGTACGTTATAATGTACATAATAACCCATATATATATTTTTGTCAAATTTTAGGAGACAATCCCCATATTTTTCACATATTTCCAATATAATGATGTAAGCTTCCCAATCAGGTAGACACTTCTAAAATAGAGTTCCCGGCATGTTTTTCCATGTATTCCTCTGGTGTGAGATTGCCTAGTGAGCTGTGAGGACGCTCCTTATTATAATCAATTAGCATTCTTTCCAAACCCCTGCCTCTACCTACGGCAGACAGGTACCGGCAGGCAGGCGCATTGGAATATTGGAGAAAAGACCTTTAAAGTCTTACCGGAACACCTTTTAACTGGAGATACTCTTTAGCCTCTTTTATAGAGTATTCCCTGTAGTGAAAAATTGAAGCGGCAAGAGCTGCGTCTGCTTTTCCCTCTACAAGACCTTCACGAAGGTGCTCAAGTGTCCCTACCCCGCCTGAGGCAACCACCGGAACTGAGACCGCCTCAGATATCTTCCTGGTCAATTCAATATCATAACCGTCCTTTGTCCCGTCCCTGTCCATACTTGTAAGCAGTATCTCACCGGCGCCGAGTTCCTGCATTTTCCTTGACCATTTTACAGCGTCGATAAGTCTCATCTTTCTGCCTCCGTGTGTAGATATTGCCCATACAGGTTTTTTGCCGGACGGATATTTAAGGCGCACTTCATTCAAAGCAGGATCGCTGAACCACGGTTCTTCAGATGCATTGCTTAATTCACCAACAACTCTCTTTGCATCAACAGCAACAACAATGCACTGGCTTCCGAATCTCTCAGACGCCTTCTTGATAAAATAAGGGTCACGAACTGCTGTGGTGTTAATTGAGATCTTGTCACAGCCGGAATTCAGGAGGTCTCGTATATCGTCAAGGTTCTTAATCCCGCCCCCAACGGTCAGGGGCATAAAAACGTCATCAGCAGTTCTTGCAACGACATCGAGGATAATTTTCCTCTTCTCATGAGACGCTGTCACATCAAGAAACACCAGCTCGTCTGCACCCTGCCGGTCATAGAACTTCGCATTTTCAACCGGGTCGCCTGCGTCGGTCAGGTTCTGAAAGTTGACGCCTTTTACAACCCTTCCGTCCTTGACATCAAGACATGGTATTATTCGTTTAGCAAGCATTTATCCTCTTAAAGAAACCGGGATTACAAAATAACTTCAGAATTTATAACTCAAAACACCGCCGTACCTGTTAAAATCAATCTCAGGGTTATCTGAATTTTCATCAAAACCTATTCGCTTATAAAAATACCCCAGGGTCAGCCTTTTATATTCTATACCTGCCTCGGCATTAAATCCTATTTTGGCATCAGGGTCATCATTGTCTGTCATAAGAAGAAAAGGCGCGATTATCCCGGCTTTAAAATAAAATATATTTTTCTTTACTTTTATCCCTAACAGGGCGCTGAATACTGAGAGTTTCTCCCAGCTGCCCGGGAAACTCTCATTTGCATGTCTTTTTATGTATTCATAAGAAACTCCGGCGGCAGGTGTAATATATGTATCTTTATATATGAAATTATATCCTATCTCCCCGCTGGCATTGTAACCCTTACGCGGAAGTTCTACATCCTCATCCAGCGGTTCAGCCATTGTCCACCATTCAAGCGTAAGCTCCCCTGTCAGCTTATCCAGATCTGTCCTGGTCTTCAATCCCACTGCCGCCAAAGACTTGTGCCCCTCATCAACCCCGTCTTCATCAAGGTTAATCGTCCCTCCCCTCAGATAAGGCTCAAACTCAACTGCATGAACGCTGTTTATAACTGTAAAAAAGACAGCCATTACAGCCAAAATAACAAACAAGTGCAGATGACCTCCCAAGTGCATATGCCTCATTGTACCTGTCCTTTCTTTTTACCCCGTTAGAAGAGCAAAGTTCTTCTAACGGAGTTTACTTTTCTCTTAAGGTTTGTGTTTGAACTTCTTATCCACTTCAGCATAATGCTTATTGATTAATCTTAACGGCTTTAATTGCTTCCTCTAAATCCAATCTGCCTGAATACAGCGCCTTCCCGGTTATCACACCCCAGAGATCTTTTATCTGAGCCAGGTTTTTTATATCATCAATTGATGAAACACCTCCAGAGGCGATAACAGGGATTTTGAGCCTGTTCACCATTCTGGCTGATAAATCAAGATTCGGACCTGAAAGCATACCATCCTTTGATATATCTGTATAAATGATGGCAGCTGCTCCGTCAGACTCCATCTTCTCAGCAAACTCAAGGACATTCCACCCCGTCATCTCTTCCCAGCCTTTAACAGCAACTTTTTCATCCTTTGCATCTATTCCGACAAGCACTTTCCCGGGGAATTTTTCACAGGCCTTCTTTACCATATCAGGCTCATTGGCAGCAGAGGTACCGATGATTGTCCTGTCCACTCCAAGGCTGATAAGTTTTCCTATACGTTCTATATCCCTTATTCCCCCTCCAACCTGAATAGGAATATCAACCGCTTTCCTTATAGCTATAATTATATTAAAGTTCTTCTGCTCGCCTGTAAATGCCCCGTCCAGATCGACTATATGCAGTAATTCAGCGTCCTTACCGGCCCAGTGTACAGCCATGGAAACAGGGTCTTCAGAATAAACCGTAGTAGTGTCTCTTTTACCCTGTAGAAGCCTGACACATTTGGCGTCTTTAAGGTCTATTGCGGGGATCACTATCATGGGTTGAGTATATCAGAACACTTTCAGCCAAATCAATAATTCGCAGGTGCTAATCTTCGATCGGAAGGCTTTTGACGGTTTCTCTTTAAGGCCCCTGATTCTGCTTTAAAAATCTTTGTCAGTTTTCCCCTTGACAGTGTTATCTTGTTTTTTATATAATTAATTAAGACTAAACCTTTAAACTGGTCCGGAGAGGCCGGAAAGGAAACCCAGAGTGCACTTTACATTTTCCAGGACAATTCAAAACAGCGCCCCGCTAAAAGCCTTTTCTCTTTCAAAGAAAGAAGGTTTTTTTTATGCCTAAAGAGCTGCTCAACAACAAAGACATTGAAAGAATCCTTACAAGGATAGCCCATGAAATTATTGAAAAAAATAAAGGTGTAAAAAACCTTTGCCTGGTTGGCATTCAGAGAGGCGGTGTTATTCTTGCCAAAAGACTTGCTTCTCAAATCGAATCCATTGAAGGTGGACACATTGAAATCGGTGCCCTTGACATTACTCTTTACAGGGACGACTTCAATATAAAAAAAGAGCAGCCGGTAGTTAAAATAACTGACATTTCATTCTCAATAACAGATAAAACAGTAGTTCTTGTAGATGACGTTCTTTTCACAGGCAGAAGTATCAGGGCTGCCATGGATGCCCTTATTGACTTTGGACGGCCTGCATACATACAGCTTGCTGTACTTATAGACCGGGGACACAGGGAACTGCCCATAAGGGCCGATTACGCAGGTAAAAACATACCTACATCCTTCAACGACACTGTAGAAGTTTATTTCAAAGAAGACAATAACCAGGATAAGGTAGTTTTAATCAGCGAAAAATAGACAAGATTTATGTTTAAATCAAAAGACCTCTTAGGCATAAAAGAACTCACCCCTGAAGAGATAAATTTTATTCTTGATACTGCCTCGGGCTTTAAAGATGTCCTTGGAAGGGATATAAAAAAGGTCCCCCCGCTAAGAGGCAAAACAGTTGTCAGCCTCTTTTTTGAACCATCAACGAGAACAAGAACTTCCTTTGCACTTGCAGCTAAAAGGCTGAGCGCTGATGTTGTAAATTTTTCTGTTACCACCAGCAGTTTGGTAAAGGGTGAGACATTAAAAGACACTGCCCTCACTATCCAGGCCCTGGGTGCAGATTTTGTAGTTATAAGGCACTCCTCGGCAGGAGTTCCTCATTTTCTCAGCAAGCTGCTCGATATATCCGTGATAAATGCAGGTGACGGTTCAAACGAGCATCCAACACAGGCCCTGCTTGACCTATTCACAATGCGGTCTTATAAGAAAAAAATTAATGGCCTTAATGTTGCAATAATTGGAGATATCGCTCACAGCAGAGTTGCCAAGTCTAATGTCTACTGCCTCACAAAGCTCGGTGCAAAAGTAAGGTTAATCTGCCCTCCTACCCTTATGCCTGCTGGAATTGATACCCTCGGAGTAGAGGTATTTGATTCCATGGACCAGGGCATTAAGAATGCCGATGTAATCATGACCCTCAGGCTCCAGCTTGAGCGTCAGGGTAAGGGTTTCCTGCCATCCCATGAGGAATACTTTAAACTCTACGGTCTCACTGCTGAGCGGCTCAAACTGGCCAGGGAGGATGCCATAGTTATGCATCCCGGCCCCATGAACAGGGGGATTGAAATTGACTCAGAAGTTGCTGACGGTAAACAGTCTGTAATCCTTGAACAGGTAACCAACGGTCTTGCCATAAGAATGGCGGTTTTGTATATCCTTGCAGGAGTAAAAAAATGAAAATACTGATAAAAAATGGACGTGTGATAGACCCTTCTCAGGATATAGATGCTCACCAGGAGTTATTGATAGAAGAAGATAAAATTAATGGTTTGTATCCTAAGGGCAAAGGGCCAAAATCAGACAGGGTTATCGATGCTGCAGACTGTATAGTTATCCCGGGGCTTGTTGATATGCACTCACATCTGAGAGAGCCCGGCTTTGAATACAAGGAAACAATAAAGACCGGCTCCATGGCTGCTTTAAAAGGAGGATTTACATCTTTATGCTGTATGCCCAATACAAAACCAATAAACGATAACATTGCTGTAACGGAATTCATAATCGAGAAGGCTCTTAAAGAAGGTGCTTGCACTGTCTACCCTGTCGGAGCAATAACCAAAGGTCAGCGGGGAAAAGAGCTCACAGAGTTAGAAAATTTGAAAAAGACCGGATGTGTTTCTTTCTCTGATGACGGAAAACCTGTAACAAACAGTCTTATTATGAGAAGGGCACTTGAGTACTCAAAAATATTTGATGTCCCTTTAATATCTCATTGCGAGGATTTAAGCTTATCTGAAGGCGGGGTAATAAATGAAGGTTTCATCTCGACCATTCTTGGCTTAAAAGGTATCCCGAAAGCTGCTGAAGAGATAATGGTAGCAAGAGACATAGCACTGTGTGAACTTACAGGCGGGAGACTGCATATCGCACATGTCTCGACTGAAGGCTCGGTAAAATTGATAAGGGAAGCAAAAGCACGCGGTATAAATATAACTGCAGAAACATGCCCACATTACTTCTGCCTGACGGATGAATCCCTCAAGGACTATAACACAAATCTTAAAGTCAACCCGCCCCTCAGGACAGATAAAGACGTTGAGGCCATAAAACAGGGTTTAAAAGACGGCACAATTGACATAATTGCTACTGACCACGCCCCTCACCATACAGATGATAAAAACAAAGAATTCGACGTAGCCGCCTTTGGAATCTCAGGTCTTGAAACTGCCTTTGCACTGAGCCTTCAGCTTGTCGAACAAAAAGTTTTAAATTTAAAGCAGCTTATCAAGAAAATGACTATAACTCCTTCAAAAATAATGAAAATTAAAAAGGGAAGCCTGGCACATAATGCTGATGCCGACATAGCAATAATAAACTCTGAAAAGAAGTTCATAGTTGATTCTTCAGGATTTTTATCAAAAGGCAAAAACACCCCGTTTGATAGATGGCATTTAAAGGGCACAGTTGAAAAAACGATATCCATGGGGAAAGTTCACGAATGGACATAATAATTTCGATAAAAGATTCACAATCCAGGATACATTACTCAAAATCTTAATTTGTATAGTGCATCTTGCATCCTGTATCGCACTGTTTTTACCAAACCCTGATTAAAGCAAAAACTGATTTTAAATAATATGGACAAGAACAAAGTAAAAGCGCTTCTAGCCCTGTCTGACGGAATAATTTTTGAAGGGTGGAGCTGCGGGGCAAAGGGGGAAATCGCTGGAGAGGTAGTATTTAACACCTCTATGACAGGGTATCAGGAAATACTTACAGACCCTTCTTACAAGGGCCAGATTGTTGTAATGACTTACACTCAGATTGGTAACTACGGGGTAAACTCTCAGGATATTGAATCAGCCAGCCCTAAAGTTGAAGGTTTTGTTGTTAAAGAGTGCTCTGAATTTCCGAGCAGCTGGCGGCTGGAGATGGGTATCAAAAGATACCTTGAGGAGAACGGAATAGTCAGCATCGAGGGCATAGATACAAGGGCGCTCACAAAACACATCAGGGATAACGGCGTACAACCCGGTATTATATCCACAGCAGATTTAAATCCTCAAAACCTCGTGGAAAAGTTAAAACATCATCCTGACATTTCTTCTATAGATCTGGTTAAAGAAGTAACAACAAAGAAAATGTATAAATGGAAGCAAAGCACATGGAAATGGCAAAACAGAGAAACAACATCCGGGGAAATTAAAAAACCTGAAAGGCTGAAAATGACATCTTTGTTTCAGCGCTTCAGCGCTAAAAACCTGAAAAAAATAATCGTCTATGATTTTGGAATAAAGTTAAACATCCTGCGGCATCTCGCAGGAACCGGTTGCAATATAACAGTAGTCCCCGCTAAAACCCCTGCTGAAAAGGTCATTGGGAAAGCAGACGGCATTGTTCTGAGTAACGGTCCCGGAGACCCCCGGACAGTCAAATATGCTGTGGAAAATACAAAAAAAATTATTGGCAGAAAACCCATACTCGGTATCTGTCTGGGGCATCAAATACTGGGGCTTGCACTTGGAGGCAATACATACAAACTCAAATTCGGACACCATGGAGGAAACCATCCTGTAATGGATTTATCAACAAAAAAGGTTGAGATTACTTCACAGAACCACAATTACTGCGTTGATATTGACAGTCTTAAGGGACAGGTGGAGCTGACCCATAAAAACCTTTATGATGGAACCGAAGAAGGGATGAGACACAAGGACATGCCGATAATATCAATCCAGTACCATCCTGAAGCAGGGCCGGGGCCGAATGATTCAGGTTATATATTCAAAAGGTTTAAAGAAATAGTGGATAAATTTTAAAGGAAAAGTTCGGGGACTTCTAAAAGCTGTAATGCGTTATGCATATTGAGTTAAAAACTAAATGTACATCCTGGTTCATTAGACCCTTTGAATCTTTTAAAAGCATATGAACAGCGGCAAAAAATATCAAACTGAAATCGAAGGGGACAAGCTTATTTTTACAACTGCCTCTTTTAAGGCAGAGAAACAAAGTGTACTGCATAAAGGCATTTACAATAAGGAATTTACATCTATACTTTTATCTTCTGCCTTATGTGTACTGGCTTACGTAGTGACTGCCCTGGTCAGTGATGAAATAATATTTATCCACTATTTCTTGATCTTTTTTTTATTTATCATTGTTTTTATCGGGTCCAGCAGGTTTCTATTTAATGAAAAATATTTAAAGGTGGTCTTTAACAAGACGGATAATACGGTAAAAATTACCCGCTCCGGACTTATCGGAAAAAATACAGAGGAAATCCCCCTGGACAGTATAAAGTCCGTTCATGTGGGAAGTAAAAAATTTGTTCCGGATAATATCGATGGAATCAATTTTGTGGAGAAGATCTCATTACAGCACGGAAGTTTTATCCCCGGTTTGCGTGACGAAGAAGAATTTGTAACGCTTTCTTTGAGATTAACCGATGGTTCTGAAAAGCTTATATACGCTGGAAGAATCGAAGATGAGCCGGAAATCCCTGTTAAAGAAATAAAAGATTTTCTGGATAACAAAAAAAGATAACGTGTCAAAAAGAACCGATATAAAAAACATCCTGCTTATCGGCTCCGGCCCTATAGTCATAGGACAAGCATGTGAATTTGATTATTCCGGGACCCAGGCCTGCAAGGCACTCCGCGAAGAAGGCTACAGGGTAATATTGGTCAATTCAAATCCTGCCACAATTATGACAGATCCTGAAATGGCTGATGTCACATATATCGAACCCCTTACACCTGACATCCTTGAGATGATAATTGAAAAAGAGCGTCCTGACGCCCTCATCCCCACAATGGGCGGTCAGACCGCACTGAATCTCGCCGTAGAACTCTCTGAAAGAGGAGTTCTCGATAAATTCAAAGTAGAGCTAATAGGAGCTAAACTCCATGCAATAAAAAAAGCTGAGGACAGGGAACTGTTCAAAAAGGCCATGAATAAAATCGGCCTTGAGGTCCCGGTGAGTGCGCATGTAAATTCTGTTGCTGAGGGGATTAAAGCCATTGATTACATTAATTTCCCTGCAATCTTAAGGCCTTCCTTTACTATGGGGGGCGCAGGCGGAAGCATTGCCTATAACATGGAGGAATTCAGTAATAACCTTAAAAAAGCACTTAAACTCAGTCCGGTCCATCAGGTCCTTGTAGAACAGTCAGTCATCGGATGGAAAGAGTTTGAACTCGAGGTAATGCGTGACAACAAGGATAATGTTGTTATTATTTGTTCAATAGAAAATCTTGACCCTATGGGTATACATACAGGCGATTCCATTACCGTAGCACCTGCCCAGACCCTCACTGACAAGGAATATCAAAGGATGAGAGATGCCTCTATAGATATAATCCGGGAAATAGGTGTTGATACAGGCGGCTCAAACATCCAGTTTGCCATAAATCCTGATAACGGGCAAATGGTTGTGATAGAAATGAATCCAAGGGTGTCAAGAAGTTCGGCACTCGCTTCAAAGGCAACCGGGTTTCCTATAGCCAGGATAGCCGCTAAATTAGCTGTCGGCCTGACGCTTGATGAAATACCAAACGACATAACTAAAGAAACTCCTGCATCCTTCGAGCCTGCTATTGATTACGTTGTTGTAAAGTTCCCAAGGTTTGCCTTTGAAAAATTCCCTGAAGCTGATTCCACCCTTACAACTCAGATGAAGTCAGTTGGTGAGGTCATGTCAATTGGCAGGACTTTTAAAGAAGCCCTGCTCAAAGCAGTCCGCAGCCTTGAGATTGAAAGTTATGGCTTTGAAACTGTAAAAGCTGATATTGATGAGATTAAAACAAAGTTAAAAATACCTGGCTGGGATAGAATTTGGTATCTCGCCCACTCATTCAGACAGGGCATGAGTATTGATGAAATACACGGACTGACTTTAATAGATCCATGGTTTCTTTATAACATCAAGCAAATAATAGATTTAGAAACCGAGATTAAAAACATTTCAGCCGGAATAACAAAGGAAAAAAGCCTTAGCATGGCTCTCCATCTCATGCCGGTTGAGTTGCTGATAAAGGCAAAAGAATACGGTTTTCCCGACAGAAGAATTGCCCATCTCCTGGGTATTGACGAAAAAATTTTAAGAGACTTCAGAAATATAAGGAGGTTAAACCCGGTATATAAAATGGTTGATACCTGTGCTGCTGAATTCAAGGCATATACCCCGTATCTTTATTCCACGTATGAAAAACCATTCTATACAGTTAACAGTTCACAGTCAACAGTTAACAGTTCACAGTGTGAAGCCAACCCAACTGACAGGGAAAAAATTATAATCCTCGGAAGCGGGCCAAACAGGATCGGCCAGGGTATTGAATTTGATTACTGCTGTGTGCACGCTGTCTTTGCACTGAGGGAGCTTGGTTATGAAACAATAATGGTAAATTGTAATCCTGAAACTGTAAGTACCGACTATGATACCGTTGACAGGCTGTATTTTGAACCGCTCACCCTTGAGGATGTCCTTAACATTGTTAAAACGGAAAAACCGGTGGGAGTAATTGTGCAGTTTGGCGGACAGACCCCGTTAAAACTGGCCGTGCCGCTTGAGAAAGAAGGAGTAAGGATTCTTGGCACTTCCCCCGATTCAATAGACAGAGCAGAGGACAGAGAACGTTTCAAGACCCTCCTGCATAAATTAGACCTTCAGCAACCTGAAAGTGGAACAGCACTGTCCATTGATAAAGCCATTGAAGCGGCAAAAGGTATAGGCTTTCCGGTTATGGTCAGACCCTCCTACGTTCTTGGCGGGAGGGCAATGGAAATTGTCTATGATGAAAAAAGTCTCGGGGATTACATGAAAAAGGCTGTCAGGGCGTCGCCTGAACATCCGGTACTGATAGACAAATATCTTGAAGACGCAATCGAAATCGACGTGGATGCGATATCTGACGGGACTAACGTTTTCATAGGCGGAATCATGGAACACATAGAAGAGGCCGGAATTCATTCCGGTGATTCTGCGTGCTCACTGCCACCGTATTCACTGGCTGACGGGATAAAGGATAAAATAAAAGCTCAAACCAGGATCCTTGCCGGGGAATTAAATGTCATCGGACTTATGAATATACAGTTTGCCGTTAAAAACGGTGATATCTACATATTAGAGGTAAATCCAAGGGCATCGCGCACAATTCCCTTTGTCAGTAAAACCACCGGTATCCCGCTTGCTAAAATTGCGGCAAAGGTTATAGCCGGAAAAACCCTTGAAGAACTCGGGCTTACATCAGAAGCGGAAATATCTCATATTGCTGTTAAAGAAGCCGTTTTCCCCTTTGACAGGTTTACAGGAGTTGATATCCTTTTAGGGCCTGAAATGAAATCCACAGGCGAAGTAATGGGAATTGATGAAGATTTTGGCAGGGCATATTCAAAAGCCCAGGCTTCATCAAATAACACTATGCCGCTCAGCGGAAAAGTATTCATCAGCGTTAAAGATAAAGATAAACCGGCCCTTCCTCCATTAGTAAGTAAACTCATTTCTCTCGGCTTCTCGGTAGACGCCACAAGGGGAACAGCTTCATACCTCAAGAAGCGGGGCCTTGATGTAAAGACTATAAATAAGGTCACAGAAGTACGGCCCAACATAGTAGATTACATAAAAAATAAAGAGATAAGCTTTATAATAAATACTGTTACCGGTGCAAGGGCGCAAAGAGATTCCTTTTCGATAAGGGAAAACGCTTTACAGTACGGTGTTACTTACACCACAACGATTGCAGGCGCAAGAGCAGCGATAAATGCAATTGAAGCAATACTGAGTAAGAAGATAAACATAAAATCCCTGCAGGAGTATCATAATAAACAGGTTTCAGACCCCCGGCTGCCTGCTTTCTGAAATTGGATTTATATGTTTTATTATTATAAAATACAAGTTGTAAAATTTTGCGGAAAAACTGAAAAATGAAAAAAATCCCTTTAACGCCTGACGGTTACCAGAAGCTTGAGAAAGAGCTTGAAAGACTTCTCAAAATTGAGCGGCCTCAAAATATAAAGGCCATTGCAGAAGCGAGAAGCCACGGTGATTTATCTGAAAACGCGGAATTCCACGCAGCAAAAGAAAGGCAGTCCTTTATTGTCGGGCGCATTCAGGAAATTCAAAACAAGCTGGCGCTTGCACATGTAATAGACCCGTCAAAAATATCACAGGATAAAATTGCCTTTGGTGCTACAGTAAAAGTCCAGGACACAGGCAACGGGGAAGAAAAGACTTTTATTCTTGTGGGGCCGGATGAAACAGACGTTAAAAAAGGAAAGATTTCCATAATTGCGCCTGTCGGCAAATCACTTATAGGGAAATCTATTGGTGAAATTATAACCATAAAGACACCTGCAAAAACAATTGAATACGAAATATTAGAGATACACTTTGAGTAAACTATTTCAGGCGAATGTAAAAGAAAACGCGAAGCTCTCAAAAAGTCATTACCTCATAACCTTACACCCAGTAAAAAAAATAAAAAAGCCGGAACCGGGGCAGTTTTTTATGCTGGCTGTAAACCAAAACGCCGACCCGTTGTTAAGGCGTCCTTTCAGTCTTCACAGGTGGCTTGGCCGGGATTTACAACTGTTGTTCAGATCCGTTGGTAAAGCAACAAACATATTAAAAGAAAAAAAACCTGGTGAAATGTTAGAAATCATTGGACCCCTTGGGAACAGCTTCCCTCTCAATCCTTCAAAAAGCAAACCTGTCCTGGTCGCAGGTGGATTGGGGATTGCACCCCTTTTTGCACTTGCTGAGAAACTATCACAAAAAAAGCCTCTTTTTTTCCTCGGCGCAAAAAACAGGGAAGAAGTGCTATGCATAGAGGGGCTGAACTCAATTGGAATTAAACCCGTGGTCTCCACAGATGACGGTTCCCTTGGCCAAAAAGGACTTATTACCGATGTGTTAAAAGATTTTTTATCCCGTCACCCGTCACCTCTCACCCGTTACTGTCTTTATGCCTGCGGGCCAAAATCAATGTTAAAGGAACTATTTGTTTTAACAAAAGACCTCGGGGTAAAGGGATACTTTGCACTTGAGGAAAATATGGCGTGCGGCATCGGGGCATGCCTGAGCTGTGCAGTGAATACTAAAAAGGGCGTTAAACGTGTTTGCAAAGAAGGCCCGGTATTTCCTATTGATGAGATAATATGGTAAGAGAGCTCTGCGCTTTTGATAACACAGATTTATTTATGATGACACAGATATTTTAGCAGTATTTTAGCTTTTAAAAAATCTCATGGTTAAGAAAAGACCTGTGAATATGAAGGTTAATTTAGGCAGACTAAAACTTAAAAATCCTGTTATCACGGCTTCAGGAACATTCGGATATGGAGCAGAATATTCAGAATTTGTGAATTTAAATAGTCTCGGTGCAGTTGTGGTTAAAGGCATTTCGCTAAAACCCATGGATGGCAACCCTGCTCCAAGGATTTGTGAGACACCCTGCGGTATGCTCAATTCCATCGGCCTTCAGAACATCGGATTAAATACCTTTTTAAAGGAGAAACTTCCATATCTGAAGCAGTTTGATACAAAAATAATCGTCAACATACTTGGTAATTCAGTCGACGACTATGTAAAGCTGGCAGAAAAATTAGAAGAAGCAAAAGTTGACGCTGTAGAACTTAATGTCTCCTGTCCTAATGTAAAAAGAGGCGGTATAATCTTTGGTACTAATAAAAAATATCTTGAAGAGTTAATTGTACATGTAAAAAAGAAAGTCAGGCTCCCGGTCATCACAAAACTTTCACCTAATGTAACTGATATAAGAGAATTTGCAAAAATTGCTGAAAATTCCGGTTCTGACATTATTTCACTCATCAACACAATAAGGGGTATGAGTATTAATATAAAAACAAGAAGACCTCGCCTTTCAAATATCACAGGGGGCCTCTCAGGCCCTGCCATAAAACCTATCGCTGTAAGGATGGTATGGGAATCCTACAGGGCTGTTCAAATCCCGATTATCGGCATGGGAGGCATAAACTCTTTTGAGGATGCAGTTGAGTTCATCCTCGCAGGGGCAAGTGCCGTAGCTATAGGAACTGCCAATTTCATCAACCCGGGGGCTACCCGGGACATAATAAATGGAATTAAATCATTTATGATCGAGGAAAATATAAACGATATTAAAAAACTCGTTGGACAGGTCAAATGTTAGAGAAGCCGATTATTACTTTGACAACTGACTTCGGACTTAAAGACCCTTTTATCGGGATAATTAAAGGTATACTTTTTGGGATAAACCCAAAGGCAAAGATAATAGATATTTCGCACGGAATAACACCCCACAACATTTTTGAGGCAAGCCAGGTAATATCAATGAGTTACAGATATTTTCCACCGGCTACCATTCACATTGTTGTAGTGGACCCGCAGGTCGGAGGGCCCAGGAGACCTCTGCTTGTGGTTACTGAAGACCACTATTTTATAGGTCCTGACAACGGGGTATTTTCCTGCATCTATGAGGAACACAGTTCCAGCAGTTTTTTTAAGGTAATACACTTAACAGCATCCCATCATTTCCTCCCGCATGAAGGCAATACATTCCACGGGCGGGACATATTCGCCCCTGTAGCAGGATGGCTCTCAAAAGGATTAAACGTCAATAAATTTGGTGAAAAGATTAACGATTATGTTACACTTTCAATGCCAAAACCCATTGCTTACGGAGAAACCGCTATTGAGGGGGAGGTTATTCATATTGATAACTTTGGAAATGCGATGACAAATATAACTAAAGATAATTTAGATAAATTAAATCCCGGATTCTCTGAAAAAAAATTTATGATTACCTATAAAGACCGGAAACTAGTTCTTTCAAATTATTATGCAGAGGCCGTGAATTCCGGCCTGTCCTCGATAATAAACAGCTTTGGATTGCTTGAGCTCTTCATTTATAAAGGAAGGGCCTCAGATAAATTCAGCATTAAAACAGGTGATAAAATAAGCGTAAAGGTAATGTAATATGCGGATACTGCTTATCGGGAATTTTGCTCCACCTTATGACGAAGAAAGTCTCTGCAACCTCTCCTTATTAAAAAGGCTCACTGAGGAAGGCAATGATTGCCGTGTTATAAACACTTCTGAAAACCCCGCTAAGGTAAAAGGTTTCATAAACGCTAAAACATATTTAGGTTTTGTTCCTAAACTCATTCGCTATGCCTGGAAGAGTGATGTTATACATTGTCTAACCAAGGGCTATACTCGTCTGGGGTTACTGAAGCTCATGACATCAACTCTAGTCAGCAGGCTCTTCCGTTTGAAATCGATTATCACTCTCCATTCCGAGTTATTTTCAATCATAGGTCAAATGAGGAGTAAAGTGGGCGGAGAGCAGGCAGTCTATCTATCTTTTTCACTGGCGCATAAGATTATTATTACAGACAAAGATACCTACGAGGTCGCTTCTAAGTTTAAAAAGAAGGACAACTTCACGTTAAATCCATCATTTATAAATATTCCCGAATATGCAAAAGACAATGAGCCGATAGCTCTTAAAAAACTGAAAGACAAAAAAAAGGTGATTGTCTTTTCAAATGTAAGATTCCCTTCATTTCTGTTTGAGATTCTCCACAGTTTTCTATCCAAACCACCTGATCCAGATATTGGGATTGTGGTTTCATTGTCTGAAAAACTTTCTGCAAAATTACAGCATGTAATAGAAGAGGCAGGGAAACTTCAGGCAGAAAATCTAATTTTTATATCACCCGAAGATATGCAGATGCTGTCAATTGCATATGCCAGGGCAGACATTATTTTAAGACCATTGAGTTGCGATGGTAAAATATTTTTCTCGGGTTTTGCCATATCCTGCAAAAGACCTGTACGTTCAGGAAACTACCTGTACTTTCCAAACAGCATGCTGGTGGTAAAAGAAGGGGAAATAGCTGAATTATGTACCAGTATAATCGACACTCTGTTAACTGAAAATGCTGATAGGGCTCGATTCCAGAAGGAACAGCCTGAACCGGCTGCAGAGGATTTTTACTCAAGGATAAAAGAAATCTATTCAGAGTAATTAAATCCCCGTCAAAATCATAATGTTCAGGGTAATGATATTAAAAATATTATTAAATAACGAATAGTTAGACAATAAACTTAAAGTATATCCTTAAGAGAAAATCCCTTAACTTTTATAGGCCCCGCTTACAAAGTAAAATTATCACTTCTCAAACAGCACCGGCATATTCTTCTTGGCCAGGGCAAGTTTTTGATCATACTCCATATCGCCCTTGCCAAGGTAATTGGAAATGAGCTTTGTCAGGGCTGACTTCCAGTTACCCAGAATAGTTCGCAACGTCCATTTTAAATTGTAATCCAGGGACCTGGTCATAACAAATAAAAATACAGCAGGCTCAACAGTTCTTTTAGTGACAAAATGCAAGACATCAACAGATATAATATGGCTTCGTTTTCTTGCTGTACCGGGTTTATTTAAATGCCTTATCAAAAACAGGGGGATATAGGGAGTTATGCTGAGTAATTTGTTTAAGTAGGTACTGTCAATTTTAACCATATACCGGTAAAGGTAGGCATCCGGGGTAGCAATGTTATCCTTAACAGCCCTTTCAGTAAGAGGAGTGCCCGGGAAGAAAGTCAGATGGGCCAGGGAAATTATGTACGGCCTTCTGAGCCTGGCCATGGAGTTTATCGTCTCCATCTCATCCGCTTCGGTTTCATACGGATTATCTACAATCATCTCGTAAAACGGAGCTGCCCCGGACTCAGAAATAATATCTGCCGCCCTGATAACCGAAGCAAAACGGATTTTCCTTTGATAAATGTCAAAATTCACATGGTCGCTTCCACTCTGTATTCCCATTACAACCATACTAAGCCCCGCTTCTTTAAGCATGAAAAGTTTCTCCCTGTCAAGCATGGTAGGTATTGCCCTCACGATAAAGGGTAAACAAATATGCTTTTTATACTCAGCAGAGAATTTTTGAATCCACTCAAGGTTATGCGCAAAAAAACAGTCATCTTCAAAATTTATGTACAGAACAAAAAGATCCTTTTTTACTTCTTTTAACTCTCCAATACAGTTTTCCACCGACCTTTCCCTGACTTTTCTACCATAGACAACTGCAAGATAAGAATTGGCACAATACCCGCAACTAAACGGACAGCCTCTCGTCGTTATCATCATATGACATGTGCCACCGTACAGGGCATATCTGCGGAACAAACGGGGATTCCCGGCAAAATTATATATCCTGTCCTTATGGAAAAAATAATAGTAGTCAGGAAGATATTCCTGAAAAGGGAGCCTGTCCAGATCCGCTTCAGGGAGACTGTTAGGTTTCCTTATTATAGTTCCATTGCTGTTCACCCAGATATTTGGGATATCAGGGGGGCTATCACTGCCTTTATCCCTGAGATGCTCTAATAATTGCAGCACAGGAGTCTCCCCTTCACCGTGACAGACATAGTCAGCATACCGTAAACATTCATCCGGACTTATAACGGCGTGCACACCACCCCAGATTATCGGCACAGGGAATTTCCCGCGTAAAAGCCGGGTAAGGTTTTTTGCAGGATAAAACTCAATTGACATAAGCCCGATACCGATTAAATCAGGGTTATAATTGCGGATAAAATTCTCAATAGCAGGGTCCAGCGATTTCTCGAGATAACCGGCGAGAAGCAAAATCCGCGCATCATGTCCTTTATCACGCACATTTGCGGCAATATATTTTAACCCTGTCACATAGGCGTTTGACTGTAGAGAAATGAGTAACAGTTTCATAAAGAATCCAATCCTTAATCAAATCAATATATCACAAATTGCCAGAAGTTTGAAAACAGGTGAAGAAAAATGAAATATGCGGAAAGACAGGATATTAAAGCCTGCTTTATACCTTTGAGACAAAAATCTCGTTAAAAATAATCCTTGCACTCTCCCGGACGTTAACCTTGTAGGGATAAATCCTGTACCTGTAGACATACCCCTTCCAGAACTTTCTGATCTTGTTATAAAGCGGGCTGAGCGGAAGTCTTATCAGAACATTTTTTACAAGTGGCATCAGGAATGGAAATTCTATTGCAACCCCCAGTAAGTGGTGGAGGTTTTCCAGCTTTTTCCTGTCTTTAAGGTCTAATATTATTTTCTCATGGTATGTTGTCGGTATTTTTGTATTTGGGTTAAAAAAACCGTTTTCAACGGAATACTTATATATATCGGTTTTCGGATACGGTGTTAAGGTAAAAGAGTCAGCAAATGTTGGCTTGCATTTCACGTTCAACTCCCATGTTTCCATAGCCGTATCGAGCGTCTCACCCGGTGCTCCTATAATGTTATACAGGGAAAATTTTACATTTTTTTCTCGTACGATTTTTAAACCGTTTATAATCTGTTTCTTGGACATGTTTCTGTTTAAGACCTTATTCCTTATAAAGTCGTTCCCTGCTTCCAGCCCAATCCCGATATAGTAAATCCCTGCTTTCTTCAGGTCATCGATTATTTCTTCAGTAATAATCTCGGGTCTCATAAGACAGTAGAACGGCAGACCCACTTCCCTGGCGTATTTTTCAGAGAACTCCTTTACCCACTTTTTATTAATAGTGAGAATCTCGTCTCTGAATATGATATATTCGATTTTCGGGTAATCCCTCTTAAGCTGTTTTAACTCTGCAATTGAATGGTCTACACTTCTCTGGCGGAAAACCGGGTCCCCTTTATGCCTCATCTTGTGCAGCTGATGGTTAAAACAATACGTGCAGTCATAAGGACAACCCTGGCTTGTCATAACAGTGGCTGTTCTGGCTAATCTGTAATCCTTGTATTTATCATAGAGTCCCCTGTCAGGAAACGGCAGGACATCGAGATTTTTAATCAGAGGGCGTGTATCATTTTTGTATATTTTATCATCCACCTTAACCCAGAAATTTTTAACCTTTGTTAAATCCTCACCTTTTTCTAATTTATCAACAAATTCCGGCATTGCCTCAAATCCTTCGCCCCTGCATACAGCATCTACCCCGTCTTCTTCTATCATTTCAGGTGAGAAAGTTGCGTGCGGACCGCCGAACATAGAGTAAAAATTATATTTTTCCTTGAGCTTTCTGTTTAATTCAGTCATTAGATCGTGACCACCGGTAAAAGCCGTATAAGCCACTATATCCGGCTTAAAATCTCTAATTGCCTTAGCAGCCTCCTTATAATCCACCCCTGCTATATCACATTTGTGTCCCTGTTTCTTAAGTACTGCAGAAAGCCACATCGGGCCGAATGTCACAAAACCACCGCTCAAGAGCATTGTTCTGTCTATGTGGGCAATAAATAATATGCGGCTCATGATACTTCCCCCATGAAAACCTTAATTTGAGGATATACTCTGAAGACAACTATAATGATACTTTATTATATTATAAGTTTTCCCCTTTGTCAAATTTGTCAAACAGATATGACTTTCACCGTGTGCCTGTTAACAATATTATCACCTTGTTTGTTCTCTATAGTTTAATATTTGCAGAATATACCAGTATTTTAAAATAAATTTCAAAGAAAGATACGACTGGCTGTTTAATGTCTTTAAAGAGGGTTTTTCAGCAAGAAGGCCGGAGACTATCGGAAAAGGCACCATTTCAGAATAGCGGCCTCGCACCGTAAAATAATAGTTGACAAGTTTAGTAAACTATTATAATTTATTATTATGCTTCGTCTTTCAACAAAAGGACAGTACGGTGTCAGGGCAATGTTTGAGATAGCAAAGCACTATAAAAAAGGCCCACTGACAATAAAGGAGATTGCCGGCAAACAGGGTGTTTCAATTTCCTATCTGGAACAACTATTGAATAAACTCCGCAAAACGAAGCTTATTAAAAGCCTGAAAGGGCCTGGCGGTGGCTATGTACTCAACAGAGATCCGGGGCTGATCAGCGTAGGCATAATCCTGAAAGCACTTGAAGGCCCTGTTGCTATTGCTCAATGTCTTGACCCGTCAGCCAAGGGGTGCAACCGTATTGAAGGCTGTGTTGCAAGACTGTTATGGAAATCACTCGGCGAAAAAATTGAGCATTTTCTCGAGACAATAAGCCTCAAGGATTTAATAAAAGAAGAGAAAAAAATAACGAGGTAATATAGTGGCAATTACGGAGGTTTCTTCTAAATTGCAGAATAATTTTCAACTCAAGTTCCTGGACAAAAGCATAGAGGCTGACTCAACAACAGACATAATCTATATGATGTGCCCTATGCACCTGCTCACTATCGAGGAGAAAATAAAAGAATTGAAGGTCGGCCAGATTCTTGCAATCCTCACTGATTATGACGGAGCACTTGAGGATATTCCCGAATGGTGTAAAAAAACAGGGAATGAATTTATCGGTGTTTTTGAAGAGCCGGACTATTACAGGTTTTATGTAAAAAAAATGAAACCCTGATAAAAATCAGGCTGTCTGATTGCACAGAATGAGACATGATTACACAGATATGAAAAAAATAGAGAGTAGAAGGTAGAAAGTAGAGAGAGAAAATCAGTGTAATCCTTTTTTAAAATCAGAGTAATCAGTTTCCTGGAGGAAACCATGAAGGAAATATATATGGACCATGTTGCAACAAACCCTCTGCATCCGGAAGTTTTTGACGCTATGCTGCCTTATTTCAAGGAACATTTCGGAAATCCTTTGAGCATATACGAACCCGGTGTAAAAGCAAGAGAGGCAATTGAAAACGCACGGGAGCAAACTGCAGCGTTGATAAATGCCAGAACAAATGAAATAATCTTCACCTCAAGCGGTGCTGAATCCAACAATTTCGCCCTAAAGGGCATTGCATTTGCCAATCAAAACAGGGGGAAACACATCATTGTTTCTAAAATTGAACACCATTCTATCCTTAATTCAGCACGGTTTCTTGAAAAATCCGGTTTTGCTGTAACTTACCTGCCAGTTAACAAACATGGCCTTATTGACCCTGCAGTTGTTGAAAAGGCAATAACAAAAGAAACCATTTTAATATCCGTTATACATGCAAGCCCTGAAATCGGCACAATTGAGCCAATTGCAGAGATTGGAAAGATTGCAAAACAGAAAAACGTTTTATTCCACACTGACGCTGTTGCCTCCACAGGCAACATTCCAGTTGATGTTCAGTCCATAAATGTTGATTTGTTATCTTTTGCTGCACACCAGTTCTACGGGCCAAAAGGCGCCGCTGCCCTTTACCTGAAAGGAGGAACAAGAATAGTCCCGCTGCTTTACGGCGGTATACAGGAAGGCGGCAGAAGAGCAGGAACTGAAAATGTCCCTGCAATTGCCGGTATGGGTAAGGCTGCAGAACTGGCCAGAAAAGATCTCCATAAACGCATAGAACATGTTAAACACCTTAGGGGCAAATTAAAAGGCCCCGTGCTTAAAATAAAAAATGTTTTTCTTACCGGCCATCCGGAACAGAGACTGCCCGGCCATGCAAGCTTTGTAGTTGAGTATATTGAGGGTGAAGCAATGCTTCTGCTCCTTGCTGCAAAAGGTATCTATGCAGCCAGCGGTTCTGCCTGCAGTTCAAAGGGTTTAAAATCTTCACCGGTGCTTCTTTCCATAGGAACACCCGTTAATCTTGCACAGGGCTCGGTGGTCTTTACTATTGGAGAAGGAACTACCGAGCAGGATATTGATTATTTTAGTGAGATCTTCCCACAAACAATAAAACAACTCAGAAATATTTCTCCGTACTCAAAGGGATGGGGAGAAATGGAGGACCCTGCATGTATAGCAAAAAAGTAATGGAGCACTTTACAAACCCGAGAAATGTCGGCGAAATGCCTGACGCCGATGGTGTGGGTGAAAAAGGCAACCCCGTTTGCGGGGATGCAATGAAAATTTATATAAAAGTCAAAGACGATAGAATAGTTGATGCCAAATTTCAAACTTTTGGATGCGGCGCTGCAATTGCGGTATCAAGTATGGTCACTGAAATGGTTAAAGGCAAAACCATTGATGAAGCCCTTGCGATATCAAAAGAGGCAGTAGCCAGCGCACTTGACGGATTACCTGCACAAAAACATCACTGTTCAAACTTAGGCGCAGATGCCCTTCACAGTGCGATAGCCGACTATAAAAAGAAACACCAGAAATAAAATGAAAAAGCTATCACTCGGTTACTCGCCCTGCCCTAACGACACATTTATTTTCTATGGACTTATTCATGGAAAGGTCGACGCCAAAAATTTAGAATTTAAAGAAGTACTGCTTGATGTTGAAACCCTGAACCAGAAAGCCCTGCTTACAGAACTTGATTTAACCAAAATTTCCTATCATGCATTCGGGCATGTGCGTAAGAAGTACTGCCTGATTAGGGCAGGAGGCGCACTCGGCAGAGGATGCGGTCCGCTTATAGTTTCAAAAAATGAATATCCCATAAAGGAACTTCGGGGCAAAAGAATAGCCATACCCGGTAAACTCACCACGGCATACCTGCTGCTTCAGCTTTATGATTCATCCTTCAGCCATCAGCCTTCTAATCTGGTTGAAATGCCGTTTAACAAAATTATTGATGCCGTGGCAAACGAAGAGGTTGATGCCGGATTAATAATACATGAAAGCAGGTTTACATACGCTTCATATGGACTAAAACAATTAACAGACCTTGGTGGGTGGTGGGAAAAACAAACAGGACTTCCTATTCCCCTTGGGGGCATTATTGCAAAGCACTCCCTCGGGGACGGCCTGCATAAGAAAGTTAATAAAATTATCAGAAAAAGCATTGAATATTCCCTTAACAACCGGACTGAACCTATGAACTATATAAAAGAACATTCTCAGGAACTTTCTGAAGATGTCATTAACCAGCACTTAAACCTGTATGTAAGTGATTTTACTCTGGATGTCGGTGAAGAGGGAGAAAGAGCAGTATTCGAACTCATATCAAGGGCAGAAGATTCAGGAATCATTCCAAAGGCCAAGCAGGATATTTTCATATAAAAGCAGACCAGCTAATTAGTAAAAATCCTCTTCATTCGGTTATAATTCCTTTGTGAAAAACAAACCCCTGGCAGTAATTGATATTGGGACAAATACTTTCAGGCTGCTGATTGCAGAAGTTCACAAAAGAAAAAACTATTTTATAAAAGAAATCCATTCTGAAAGAATAATAACAAGGTTGGGGGAAGGTGTAACTAAAAACAGGCTCATCAAAAAAGAAGCAATGAAAAGGGGGATAACAGCCCTTAAAAAATTTAATATGCTGATATCACAGCACCGGGCTCAAAAAGTATCAGCAGTAGCAACAAGTGCCCTGAGGAAAGCCCGAAACAGCAGCGAATTTATAAAAAGAATACAGGAGACCACGGGACTCAAGGTAAAAATAATAAGTGGCAGGGATGAGGCAAAAAAAACTTTCTCAGGCATGCTTGCGGGTATTACACCGCCAGGGACAGGCTTAATGGTTGATATCGGAGGCGGCAGCACAGAGCTTATCTTTTCTATAAAGGATAAACCAGTACTTTTCCACAGTCTGAACCTTGGGGTTGTATATCTGGCAGATAAGTACATGAAACATGATCCCCCTCAGGAGAAAGATTTAAGGGAAATGGTTTTTGAAATTTCAAAAGTAATCCAGTCAAAATCCAAACCCTTTACAAGGTTATTTTCTTCTGACACTGTTTTTATAGGTACTGCCGGTACAATAACAGCCCTGGCTGCAATAATTCAGGGTTTGAATACATATGTACATAATAAAATCCATAAATCTAAAATAACCATTGGAGAGATACAAAAGATTTTTTCTGACTTTTCTTCCATGACCATGAAAGAAAGAGCAAAATTACTTCCTTTTGAACCCTCAAGGTTTGATATAATAGTACCGGGCACACTTATACTTCTTTTATTGATGAAGACGTTTGGACTTAAAAAGGTTATGGTCAGCGATTATGGTCTAAGGGAAGGGATACTTCTTGATCTTTACAGGAAAATAGAAAATAAGAAATGAGAAGTAAAAAATTAAAAAAACAACATACGCAGGCAGGAGAACACCCTATTAAAATGAAAAAAATCAATAGAAAGCCTGCCAGTTTAAAAAAGGTTCCATTCCGTTTTTGTTCAGGCTGCGGACATGGACTGCTGCATAAAATAATTGCCGAAACAGTCGATGAATTAGGCATCCGGGAAAAGACCATTGGTTTTGCCCCTGTGGGCTGTGCTGTCTTTGCATATGACTATTTTAATTTTGATGTAATAGAGACCGCCCATGGAAGACCTCCTGCTGTAGCAACTGCCATCAAACGGCTTCTGCCTGACAGGCTGGTTTTTACCTATCAGGGAGACGGCGACCTCGCTGCTATTGGCACAGCTGAGATAATACATGCTGCCGCCAGAGGAGAAAATTTGAGCGTGATCTTTGTCAACAACGCTACATATGGCATGACAGGCGGGCAGATGGCCCCCACAACTCTTACCGGACAAAAGACAACAACCACTATAAAAGGCCGAAAGGAAAAAACAACGGGTTATCCTCTTAAAGTATCAGAGATGCTCTCTACACTTGAGGGGACAAGTTTTATCACAAGAACCTCTCTGGATTCCCCTAAAAATGTTATCACTACGAAAAAGGCCATAAAAAAGGCTTTTCAATACCAGATTGAGGACAAAGGATTCAGCCTTGTGGAGGTGCTCTCACCCTGCCCTACCGACTGGTGGATGAGCCCTGAGGAAGCCCTGCCATGGATGCGGAAAAACATGATCCCTGTTTTTCCACTCGGTGTTATTAAGGATAAATACAGCTCAAAATAGATAAAACGGTTTGAACGGCTTAAACAGCTTGAACGAGTTAAATGATTATTAACTACAAATGAAAGATATTTTATTTAAACTTATCATCGCGGGTTTCGGCGGCCAGGGTATCCTGTTTGCCGGGAGACTTATCGCTCAAGCCGCCATGCTGGAGGGCAGGCATGTTACATGGTTTCCTTCTTACGGCGCGGAAATAAGGGGCGGAACCGCTAACTGTACAGTAATAATTTCAGACGAGATGATCGGTTCTCCGGCGACCCGCAGTCCTGATTCTCTCATAATTATGAATCAGGCCTCTATGAAAAGATTTGAGCCTTACCTCGAACCTAATGGACTTCTTATAATGAATACGTCATTAATAAAAAGCTCTCCAGCTCGTTCGGATATTGAAATAGTCAAAATAAAAGCAACTGATATAGCTGAAGAGTTAGGCAGCAGTCAGATAGCCAACATGATAATGCTCGGGGCACTTATTAGCAGAAAGCGCATCATTAATCCAGATACAGTATCCAATGCCCTGAATGAGATGGTTCCGGAACATAGAAAAAAAATAATCCCCCTCAATGAAAACGCTTTTAAAAAAGGATTGAAATCAATTGCAGATTAAAAAAGCAACCCTGAAAGATGCTAAGTCAATACACTCCCTCGTTAATAATTTTGCAAAAAAAGACAAGATGCTTCCCCGCTCCTTAAACGAAATTTACGAAAACATACGCAATTTTTTTATCTCTACTCATAAGGGGAAAATAACAGGAACCTGTGCCCTCCATATAATGTGGGAAAACCTTGCAGAGATAAGGTCTATTGCCGTGCTAAACGAATATCAGCACAGGGGCATCGGGAAAAAACTAATAGAGATGAGCTTAAATGAGGCAAAGACCCTCGGCGTAAAAAAGGTCTTTGTGCTCACTTATGACCCGGGGGTTTTTAAAAAATTGGGGTTTAAGGTTATAGACAAAAATAACCTTCCTCAAAAAATCTGGGGGGATTGCCTTAAATGCCCTAAGTTCCCTAAATGCGAGGAAGAAGCAGTGATAAGGACACTCCGCTAACACGCAGACAGTAATCAGTAGCGAGTAATATGTAACGAGATTTCTTGCCCTTAGTCTGTCATTTTTTACCCCTCAACACTGATTACCCATCACTTATTACCGCCTTTAAGCTGGATTCTTATATAAGCCTTTTCCCTTAATTCCTCTATATGCCTGGCCAGCTTCTTGTTCAGCTCTATCTCGGCAAGATACGACTCTATTTTATCTCTCACATCATAAAAATCGCCTTCAAAAAAACCTTTATTCTTTTCGTAAAATCGTTCAACATCCTCAAAAGGTATACGTATAAAAATTTTCAGCCTTTTCTCTATGTATTCATTAATAATTACATTAACAAGGACATTTTTGTCTTCTCTTATCCGGGCTGCAAAGACATTTTCTTTGTGAAATTTTTTTGCTTCTTTTAAAAGCAGTATCTTGTTGATCAAACCATCCAGGACATTCTCATGAGTAACATCCACTCCCATATTTAAAGCCCATTGAAAAGCCTCTTTAAATTCACTGCGCATAACAACCTCTTCATCCACAATTGCTACAGCCCGGTCCAGAACCTCTGCATATGAAAAAGTAGAGAGTAGCCCCGTAAAAACTACGCATGGGACAAGCAAGTAGATAGTAGAGAGTAAAAGGAATTTAATAAAAAGCCATTTGGCAGGTATCAATTTCATCTTTTCCATCTTACAATGTTTCTTATCAGAATGCATGGCCAAGGCTGAAATGTATCTCACCTGCACTCTCTCCTTCTTTTCTTCCTAATTTAAACCCGTAGTCTACCCTCACAGGCCCGACCGGCGTCTTATATCTCAACCCTAAACCCGTGGTAAAACGCATTTCCGGCTTCACGTCTTCTATAGTTTTCCAGACATTCCCGCTATCAACAAATGCAGCAAGGCCAAAGCCCCTTCCAAGAGAAATCCTCAACTCAGAGTTTGCCTGGACATAGACATTTCCGCCTGTAGGCTCATCATCCTCGCCTTTCGGTCCGAGCGTATCGTGTTCATATCCCCTTACTGTATTTCTCCCTCCGAGAAAAAATCTCTCAATTATAGGCAACTCTGTTGTATTTCCAAAACCATGGGCAATACCGCTTTTTATGGAAAAAGCAAGAACAAGTCCTTTTTTAATCCGGAAATACCAGGAACCCTGAAGTATTGTTTTAATAAATTCTGTCTCTGAAAAAAAAATACCTGATGCAAACTTCAGAACAATTCCCTTAAGATAACCTGACGTGGGGTCAAAAGGGTTATCACGGGTATCATAGAACAGTGCCGGGGAAATACTGCTTATTCCGAGTGTGCCTGTATCTTCTTTGCTTAAAATTATCCCCGGCTTCACGTCTGTAGTCTCCACAAGTGAGTACTCATAATTCAGGTTTCCTTTTAACTGTTCGGAAAACTCTCTATCTACTCCGACGAGTAATGCTGTTCTGTCAATTTTATACCTTATGTCTCTTGAATCAATATCTACCGACCTGATTTTCTCTTTTGTCAGGGAAACATTTAAAGGCAAAAACCGCTTGTTAAAAAGCCATGGCTCCTTAAAACTAAGTATAAATCTTTCTTCTATTGAACTTAATTCTGTTCTAAAGCCTATCTGACGGTTGTAGCCACCTATGTTGCGGTAGCTTATGTCAAAAAATCCCCTCAGCTGCTCATAGTCACCATAGCCCAAACCTATCTCCACTGCGCCCGGATTTCCCTCCTTTAAATCAACAAGTATGTCCTGCTTATGAACTTCTTCACTTCCTTTCCCGGGATTTTTGAAATCAAATGTCTCCAAAAGTCCTATTGAGATATCAGTAAAAAGACCGAGTTTATAAAGGCGCTGTCTGGTTTTGAAAATTTTTTCATAATCATAGGGTTCACCTTCTTTAATGACAAATTCCCTCCTTATGATTTTGTCTTTTGTCTTTTCGTTACCGCGAATTATTATCTTTCCAATGATAGAGGGTTCATTTTCTGTTATTTCAAAGGTTACAAAGGCCATATAAGAATCAATGCTCCTTTTTACGTCAACTTCTGCATCGATGTAACCAAACCGGCTGTAAAGAGATAGTATTCTATATCTTGCATCTCCAATATCAACCTCGTTGTAAGGGTCTTCCTCATTTAGCTGTAAAACCTTTTTTATCTCATCTGTACTGACAACCTCATTGCCTGTAATATCAATCTTTTCAATCCTTACCCTGGGCCCCTGATGAATAACAAAAATAAGATTTAGTTCTCCGTCATTCTCCAGAAAAACCTCTCTGGTTTCAATAACATCAGCATATGGATAACCCAGCGCAATGTAAAAACCAATTATCGCATCCTTAGAATCATCTAAAAGACCTCTGTCATAGGGTTTACCTTCCTGCACCGGTATGACACCCTTTATTGTCCCGGGAGTAATGTTAAGACCCTCAAATTTTATCTCTCTTAAAATTACCCTTTTACCCTCATGTATAATAAAAGTAACTCTTTTAAGATTCTCCTCCGTTTCGATTCCGCCCACTACCTGGACATGATAATATCCCTTTTTATGGTAAAGCCTTTTAATCCTGAGCAAAGTCTCCCGCAACAGGTCGCCCGTAACCTCCTCATCCTCCAGAAACGGGGCCTCCCGTGAAAGCTTACTTGAACTGAATACCCGGTTGCCTTTAAAGACGAGCTCGAGCCTTGGCCCCGGGGTAACAGGAATTACGAGTTCACCATTTTTGAATTCATAGGGGCCAAAAACCGGCTTAATGTATTTCTGTTTTTTATAGTATTTTTTTAATTTCCCGATACGCTCATCCAGATGGTCAAAATCAACAATGTCACCTTCTGACATTCCTATGCGGTGTTCAGCCTCCGGCAACGTCTTTATAGTTTTAATAATTAATGGTTGGCCTTCTTCTATATGAAGATCGAGAGTAACCTTCGGCTGAATTTCGTCTTTTTCAACAAGTATTCTAACCTTCGCATCGGGGAATCCCCTCCTGGAATAAAAATACCTGAGGCCGTCAGCGGCCTTATCAAGCAGGTCTTCCTGAAAATTCTTTCCTTTCTTAAAAAAAAAGTGCTTTTTAATCTTTCTTTTGGAAATTCTATTGTTTCCCTTTATATTTATCCGCTTAACAACCGGTATTTCTTCAACAATGTATTTAAGCTTGATACCGTTGTCATGCGGTTCTGCTACAGCTTCTATATCAACGAAAATACTCTTTTTGAATGCCCTTTTTATGCCTGACTTCAAAGCTTCCCTGTCAATAACATCCCCTTCTTTAAAGCAGATTATATCTATTAATTCCTCCTGTTTCATACGGGTGAGCCCTTCGACCTCAATTACCTTGATCACCTCTCCCTCTAAACCCGAGGGATAACTGTAAGCAGGAAATGAAAAATAAGAAATAAGAAATAAAGAAAAAATAAGTGATAAGTTTTTACTATTCATCAATCTTCCGGTTCTCATTTCCTGTTTCTCACTTCTAATTTCTTACTTTTCAGTTATTTAAATTCAAACCTGAATTTAAAATCTGCCCCCACACTCCCTATCTCATCCCTTAATCCAATAATTGCAAAATTCCTGTTTATATTGTATTGAAGCTTGATAACATCCAGTTCTGTTGAACCAACTGATGTAGAATATGTAGCAAAAAGTTTCTCCTCAAGCAGGCGTTTCCCGACAGTAATTTTCGGGCTCACTGCGCCGGTAACAGTGGTGTGAGGATCAATTTCAAAACGCTCTAACCCTGTGATAGTCTTAATTCTTCTCTCTATTACATCTTGAAGTCCCCCGGTAAAAAGTGCCGTTGCTTCTCCTGCTCCAATACCGCTCTCAAGTCCTCCTGACTCCTTGCTTACAGTACCACCTGTCAGCAGCGTCAGTATATCCATATCTGTGAGTGGGGGGTCTGAAAAAAGTGTCAGTTCAAACTTATCAGCAGGGCCGTCAAGATTAAGTCTCACACGATATCCTCTGGTATAAGTCTCTGCCAGAATATGAAAAACGGGGTCAATCATGTTAGGGTCAAAAAAATCTACCCTTCCGTCTATAATTTCAAATTCATTCCCCCTGAAAAATATTTTCCCTCCTTTTGCTTCTATCCTGCCTATCAGTCCGTACTGTGAAACAGTTCCTTGTACATTAAGGTCCACCTCAACAGGCGTCATTGCAATGTTATTGTTAATTAATATATTCTCCAGTCCTGAAATATGAAGATTAAGCTCGGTTTTGCCAATAAACGAAGAGGGCTCTACCGGAGGCTTCTGCACCCTCTTAAGCTTAATGAGTTCGCTCTTCCATTCAACCCTTTTTGTATATTTGGCCTTTTTGATTTTAATTTCGCCCAAGAGGCTTTGCTTTTTGGGAGAGGTTTCAAAAAAGACTTTTCCACCAAAGGCTATGTTCGTTCCTTCCGCAGGCCTTATGCTTATTCCCTCCATCTCGGCAGTAAGTATTAATCTTTCCAGGGATAATCCCTCCAGATAGCCAACACCTGATACGATAACCCTGCCATTTGCAAAATCAGTACTAAAAGAATCAAAATTAATCCTCTGTTTATCAAAAAAGATATCTCCGTTAACTGGTCCTATGCTGTATGGCAAACCTGCTAACATTACAGTGCCATTTCTAATGTTTAACTTCCCTCTCAGCTCTGGTGACTCCCATGGTCCGGAGATTAAAACCGCAAAGCTCCCCTGTCCTTTCAGAGATTGAATTTTCTTCGTTAATGCCATGAGAGGGGTCAAATTAACATTGCCATCTATTTTTAAGTCATAATGATGACCTATCTTTACAGCTCCGGAAGCTTTTAAGCTTCCATTCCCTCCCCTGATAGAAAAAGACTTTACCTTCAATGTGTCTTTGCCCAGCTCAAGGACAATGTCTTCCATATTTTTAAAGTTGTACCCGTACAGGCTGAAGCTCAGAGAACTAAATTTTGAATACATTGAAAGCTTTTTTCTCTCACCTCTCAGTCTGACAATACCCTCCACGGAAGCTGAAATGTCCCTTGGAGTATCTTCAAGAAAGCCCGCAAGGAGGAAATCATATCTACCCTTTTTAAACTCCATACTCATTTCCCAGGGTAACGCATCAGAAAATAGTACGCTGGCATCAACAGCAGCTATTCCCTCTAAAAAATCCCCTTTTGCAGTAAGTCTTTTGTCTTTTAGTTCTCCTTTTATGCTTCCTTTGCCGATCAGGGCTTTTCTAAAGTAACTTTCAGAGATATTTAAAGAAAATTTTACGTCAGGGTTATTAAATGTCCCCGAGCCTTTTGCATCAAGACTAAAATTTGCATCAACAGGGTACTCACCTAAAATCTCTAGATCTTTGAGATTAATGCTGTCTGATGAAATCAGGGCGTCAAACCTTTCGTCAAAATATACAGAACCGCTTGCCTTAAGCTTTGAATCATCTTTATAGATTTCAGCTGATGAAAAACTTATTTTTTCTGGTGAGAGTTCAGCCTCTATTAAAGCACGGTCAACCTGTTGACCAAATGCCTCACCATTCTCAATAGCAATATTGCCTTTTCCCTTAAATTCTCTGGTATCGCCCTCAAAAAACAACTTGCCGTTAACAATTCCCGTTAAAGGCATATCCTCGTACACAGCATTCATTAATGACTTTATATCAGCGTTTTTCATTACTGCTTCGGCCTTAAAGTAAGGATCATTAAAAGAAAAAAGCCCTTTTGACTTTCTAAAATCAATCGAACCGGAAACATCATATATTGACTCCTCCTGCTCAACCCTCAATAATTTCACCAAAAGAGAATCCGGGCTGTAAGTTAAATCTCCCGAGGCTTTTGTAAATCGCTCTCCATTAACAGCGCCCGCCCCTATTTCAAGACTTCCTGAAATCTCGGGGGTTGCAGAAGAACCTTCTGCCGTTCCTGTAAATTTTACAGGCGCACTCAATCCTCCGAAGTAAGGAGATGTAAGGTCCGAGGCATCTCTGCTTTCCATCTCTAAATTCAGATTGAGTTTTTTCTGATTAAGGTCTACAGTACCATCCAGAAGAAGTTCTGAAGCGGAAGTGTAAAAAACAGTATTGGAAAAAGTGAGGATACCGCCCTGCAAATCAACATCTGCCTTAATATTCCTCAATCTGTCCAGGATTTGATTCTCGGTATTCTCGGTGGTATTCTGATAAGCTGCCTCAGCTACAAGTGCTATCTGTCTCCTGGGTATTTTGCTTAATTTAAATTCTCCCTTGATTTTACCCGCTCGAAAGGGCGGTTCCCATCCTATAAATTCAAAAAACTGCGGACTGTTAACATTAGTCACAGACGCATCCACAAAATAGTCCCCGGCCGGTATGAGGAGAAAAGCATTGCCCCTGAGTTCTCCCCCGTAAGTATGTGCAACAAAATCATCAAGGCTGAACAAATTATCTTTATAGTTTATTTTTCCCTTTATATCATTCAGGCTGAGAGTATCCAACAGGGCATCTTCAACTTCTACCATACCCTCGCCGGTCACATCTGGGTAAATTCCGTAAATCCTGCCATCCAGGGATACACGTCCTGTAACATTTTCATCAACCTTTAATAATTCCATCAATGTTTCAAGATAAAACCAGCCTTTTGTCTTTAAATCCAGCTTGAATTTCGGCCCTTTCTTTCCTGGATTTGAGCCCTTTGCAGGGACCAGGTCAACTGAGCCTGAAAAAGACAATTCCCCTGCCTTTGCCTGCTTCAAACCAAAAATATTACTGATAGTTTCCATAAATATCCTTGCTTTTCCGGAAAAACTTCCATGATCCACTCCACCTGCAGAAGACGGGTATAATTCGCCTTTTGCCTCAAGGGTAGAGTCAGAAGAAAATATTTTTGCTTCTAAAATTTCAACCTTTTTACCATCTGCCTTTATCTTTCCCTCAAGCCCTGCTCTCATCTCCGGTAAACCCTTTAACACCAGGGTCCCGTCCTTGAGTAAAAACTCGGCATTAACCGAATCCTTCACAACAATCTCCATATTAAGCCCGTTTCCTGAAACACGAGTCTGTTTCTCAGTATCCGACAAGCTAAAATTTCCATCTGTTATCTTGGCGCTCTTCAGGCTTACACCGAACTTTTTACCGTTATCTTCTTTATTGTATCTTTCAGCAACACCAATAATTTTATCCAGCTTCTTTTTGTCTACTGTAAGATCAGGTTCCTTGACAGTTAAGCGCCTTATCCTAATTTCTTTTGAGAACAACCCAAGAACATCAATATAAGCCCGCGTCTTTGTAATCCACAATAATCTATTGCCTTCTTTATCAAAAACCTTAAGCCCCTTTGTCTGCAGATAAAACGGGAAAAGATTAATAACTGCGCTGTTTATAATTATTCTCTCTCCTGTTGCTTTTTCAAGTACGGGCAGAATAATTCTTTTTATCGAATTTGATAAATAAGGTCCCCTCAATAAAAAAAACAACAGGGCAATAAAAAATATGATAGCGAAAACATAAGTCAGCCGTCTGATTATCGTGTTGGGGAATAATTTTTTAAACAATTTGATTCCTTTGTTTATTCCTTATAATCTTAAGATTCACTGTTTTTACAATTACATGCCTTATCTACTCATATCTAAGAGAAATAATCGGGTCCAGGCCGGCTGCTTTTCTGGCAGGATAAACCCCGAAAAATACCCCGACACTTGCTGAGAAGAAAAAAGCAAGGAATATTGCCCAGACACTTAACTGGGTGGGCAGAAAAGTAATAAAAACAGGGATTATTAATGTAAATGCCGTACCTAAAATAATCCCTAAAATGCCGCCCACAAGGCTCAGGGCAATAGATTCAATCAGGAACTGGAAAAGTATGTCCTTATTTTTTGCACCGACTGCCTTTCTTAACCCTATTTCTCTTGTTCTCTCTTTTACAGAAACAAGCATTATGTTCATAATTCCTATGCCGCCAACCAGTAGTGAAATAGAAGCGATTCCTGCAAGCACAGCAGTCATAATCTTCAAAATTTTTTCCATAACCAAGAGCATTTCATCCTGGCTCATAATAGTAAAATCCTCCTCACCTGCATGCCTTTTTATAAGTGTTTCTTTAATATCCTTTTTTGCAGCAGGAATCTCTTGTTCACTACGAACCTTCACAGTAATATTAAACAGACTATCTGTATCAAAAAGATCCATAGCTGCAGTGATAGGTATAAAAACTAAATCATCAATATCAAAGCCCAGAGTAACACCCTTTGGTGCCATAAGACCAACCACCCTGTACTTGCTTTCTCCTATAGTCACAAGAGCGCCCAGAGGGTTTATATCCCCCAGAATATCTTTTTTAACAGTTCTCCCAAGCACACACACGTGTCTTTTTAAGTTCACATCTGTCGCTGTCAAAAAGCGTCCACTATCAACGGTCAAATTTCTTGCATCAAAGAAATCTTCTGATACCCCTTCCACATATGTATATCTGCTCCTGGCACCATACTTTATTAAAGAAGTACCAACAATAATAGGGATTGATGACTGAATATACCGTGAACGCCTTTTTATCAGTTTTGCGTCATCATATACAAGTTTTCTGACAGCGCTGGTTCCCATATGAAGACCTCCCTCTTTGGAAGTTTTCCCAGGTACTACCACAAGTATATTTGAACCAAGTCCAGTAAATTCATTTTTTATATATCTCCTGGCACCCTCGCCTATTGACACCATAAGTATCACTGCTGTAACGCCTATTACCACCCCAAGCACCGTTAAAAAAGTCCTTGTCCTGTTGCTTAAAATAGAATCCTTAGATACCCTTAATATTTCAATAACATCCACTGGTACAAACTCCGTCTTTTATGGTTATAACATTCTTGATCTCTTGAGCTATAGCCATCTCATGTGTTACAAGAATAATGGTAACTCCTTCTTTATTTAATTCTTTGAAAATATTAATGATCTCAGCACCAGAGCGGCTGTCAAGGTTTCCCGTGGGTTCATCAGCAAGAACCACGGAAGGATTCATTACAAGAGCCCTTGTAATTGCAATTCTTTGCTGTTCTCCGCCGCTTAGCTCGTTTGGATGATGTTCAGCGCGATGACTCATCCCTGTCTTTGACAGCATTTCTATCACTCTCATTTTACGCTCCGCAACAGACATATTTCCGTAAAGCAGAGGGAGTTCGACATTTTTGAAAGCAGAAAATCTGGGAAGGAGATTAAATGTCTGAAACACAAAGCCTATTTTCTTATTCCTGATTTCTGCTAAGTCGTTATCAGCTTTGCTTGAAATATCAATCCCTTCAAATTGGTAGGTCCCGGAGGTCTGTCTGTCAAGACAGCCTATAATATTCAGCAGGGTAGACTTGCCGGAGCCTGAAGGCCCCATTATAGCAACAAAATCTCCTTTTTTAATATCAAGGTCTATACCTTTCAAAACCTCAAGAGACACCTCACCAAGTAAGTATTTTTTTTTGATGTCTCTAAGACTAATCAATAATCTTAACCCTTACTCCTTCTTTAAAACCGGGGTTATCAGGAGAAATAATTACCTTTTCTCCCTCTTCAAGCCCTGTTTTAATCTCAGTAAAATTCCAGTTGAAAAGCCCGGTTTTTACCTTTCTCAGTTTAGCCTTACCGTTCTCTGCTACATAAACAATCTTTTCAGTCCCTTTATCTATTACTGTTTGTGATGGAACAACCAGAGTGTCTTTTGTCTCACCGACTATTATCTCTACATCAGCTGACATACCGGGCTTTAAGACAAGGCCTTTCTCTGTTACAGAAACCCTTATCTCAAAGGTCCTCGCCTCCTGTCTTTTACCAATAACTATGGGGGATATCTTTATTACCTTTCCGTAAAAAATCTCGCCAAGGTAAGCATCCATTGTTACCCTAACCGTCTGAACAAGAGATACATTACTAATATCTGCTTCATCTATTGGAGCTGCAATATACAAATTGTAAGGGTCAACAACAGACATGATTATGATACCTGTGGATGCGGTATCGCCTATCTCCACGTTCCTTTCCGCAACCACCCCGTTTACAGGAGACCTTATAAATGAATACTCATACTGAAGCCAGGCAACTTCCCTGCCTGCCTTTGCCCTCTCAAGCTCTGCCTGTGCAATAGAAAATCTTTTTTGCACATCATCATACTGCTGCTGTGTAACAAGTTCTTCATTGAAAAGCGCCTCTTTTCGTTTATGCTCAACCCTGGCATTTACAAGGTCTACTTCAGCCTTTTTTAAATCTGCCCTTGCTTTATTTAAATTAGCCTTGACTTCTGATGTTTCAAGCTCAGCAACTATGTCTCCAGCTTTTACTGTATCTCCTTCATCTGCATAAAGTTTTGCTATGTTACCTGTACGCTGGGCAGTAATATTAACTTCTATTTCAGACTTTACTGTTCCGGTAGATGTTGCAGAAACAGTAACCTCGATGTCCTGCCTCTGAACGGAAACACCCTTGACACTCATGGGCGTAAGAAATTTTTTATAGGAAACAAAACCCAGTAATACTAAAAGTGTTAAAAGGGCCCAGAAGCTGAACTTTTTATAGAAAATTATTGTATAACCTCCTCTTTATATATAATAATTAGACAATACAATATAAAATTCGTTTATTTATATTATAGTTAAGCCAGACACTAATGTATAATAATAAATAAAAAATTAGGCGTCAATTTTGAAATCAGGTGTTAGATGTCAGCTGTCAGTAACCAGAAATCATTTGATAATTATAATATCACTACTAAAAATACGTAGCTGATTTTTGTGCCTGTCAACTGATAACTGTGAACTGTTAACTACTTCGGGGGTGTAGCTTCCGCTCATAGCCAGGCAGACAGTTAGGAGAACATCCCGGTTCATCGGGAAGGCTGCTGTATTGATTTATTTGTTTTAATTTAATAATGTTGGTTTTAACTGACAACTGATCCCTGAAACCTGATAACTGACTTTGAGGGGGTGTAGCTCAGCTGGGAGAGCGTCTGGTTCGCAATCAGAAGGTCGCCGGTTCGATCCCGGTCACCTCCATATATATCTTTTGAAGTCGACCTAAGGCTCGTGGAGGGGTGTGAATCTCCTACTCTACCCTATACTGGCTGTGGGCGAGTCATAGACCGTCCACTCTATGAGCCGTTGGCTACGAGCCATAGGCCATTTCTGATTCTTGAGTATGGTTTGGACGTGAGTTGCGGGGAATGGCAAGAAAATAGACCTGACCCTTCTTTTAAGCAGTTCTTCGTCTTCTGTTGATTTTCTGCAATAGATGTAATATTTAGTCAAGGTAGCCTCTTAGTCTTAAAACAAATTTTTCTGTGGACTTGCTTGCTTAATAAGAGCAGTAATTTTATTAATCAGCTTTTTAGCTGCTTCCAAAGAAGATTTGGCTTCTTGAGAAGTTATGTGATTTTTAGACTCATAGATGAAATCATGTCGTTGCCTTCTCATTCTGTTAAATCTGCCAGTAATACTTGAATACTCCTCACCAAATGTTAATTTAGTAAATTCAACTATTGTTTTATGTGATTGTTTTGCTGTCGGTAAATACCCCCTAGAATACATAAGTGCCCTGCCAGCCCTGATCATCGAATGATAAGCAATAGTGTACGACCATGTTCGATCAATTTTAAGATTAGTCTCTGCGGTTTTTATATCTTTAAAAGACCTTTCTAATTGATGGGCTATTTGCTTAAAATCCGGTTTCTGCTTCTTTATGAGTTTATCCCTTATAAATTTTTCGTAATTCATTTTCATCTCCTATAAGCACAATTTTCTTATCTCTTAAAATCTCTAAAATGAAGGGCACTTGCTCTTTAATCTCTTTCTTGATTTTTTGTAATGTGTAAAGTTTATAGTTTATCTCTCGCTGGAATTTTTCTTCTAATTTATCCATCTCTTTAATTAACCTATCTTCATCTGGATTTCCTACAATTGCAAGGTCAATATCTGAGAGATAATCTTCTTTCGCTTTAGCGTAAGACCCATAAATAAAAGCAATTTTTATATTGCCGACTTTCTCCAAGATCGCTTTTATATTTCCCTGAACGCCTATTGTCTTAAATACTATGCTTTTTAACTCTTTATATATAGGGCTTTTCTTATTAGCTTTAAAAAATCGTGCCTTAGCTTTATACTCACTCGTTAAAATACCCTCTGAGACCATATTGTTTAGAGCACGCTGAAATGAGCCTGGTTTTCTCCCTAAAATCCTCCCGATCTCCTGCATATAAAATGTCCTGTCAGGATTGGTAAGAAACAATTTTAGTAATTCTGCCTTGCTTTTTGTTAGTAGACTCATGTCAGTTTAATTTCATATACTTTTGTATATAATTATATACAAAAGTATATGAATAGACAAGAAATTTAATTTAAAAAATATATAATACTATATAAATAAGAGTTTTTTACCGTTGATTTCTGTATCAATGATTTGATATTAAATAATATCATGAAAAATTTATTTAAAGACAAATCTGAAGCTGCTGGTTATTTGGCAGGAGTAATTGACGGTGAAGGATATATTTCTCCTCATCCCGAAGTTGTAATAGTAAATACTGACATTGAATTAATAAAAGCATGTGCTGAAGCTTGCAAAATGCTGGGAATAGATAATTACTACATTAATAAAGGTCAAGCTCCGTCTCACTATATTCACAAACAAGGCTATCGTTTTATTACCAGTCGAAATAGAAGTTTAACTAAGCTACTCAAAATACCCATTCGTTCAAATAAGAAGTTGGACAAATTACACGAGATTGTTAAGAAGTCGAATTTTTCTCATCGATACAACGATGAGATTGCAACTTTAAAAACTTTCAGAGAAAAAGGGCTGTCTCTACGAGAAATATCAAAAAAAATGAATCGTCATTATATTACTATTTGGCGTTGGTGCAAAGAATATAAAATTCCAAAATCACAATGAAAAATATATTATGAATTTTCAGTATGCATTCTGCATAATTCTTGTCAATATATTTTTAAGGGGAAAAGCCCCCGTAAACTACTAACGGGTACGGGGCAGGCCTGAATAGTCGGGGTTTCCGTGGAATTTACCCCGTATTATTCGGGGCTCCAACAGGCTCCCTCCCCCGCTATCGCTTCGGCGGGTAAACCAGCCAAACTACAAGGCTGGCAAGCTCTGCTTTAAAGGTCTGCCTGTCCCGTATTGCATAGCAATTTACGGGAAGCACTGAGACTGCTTTGCCCTCTGCCTCTCTGCTTTCTTGCGAAAGCAAGAAGAGAGGCGAGGATTAAGTCCCGGGAATTTTATAAATTCCACGGGAGGCGGTGTCCCGTAAAGTCCCGAAGGGGCAACGGGACAAGG
>Ga0255052_10000198_pt1 | contig 46262 bp, 51 predicted proteins | sample JV7_2_21_MG_FD_188632 | JGI IMG/M metagenome (GOLD analysis project Ga0255052, IMG submission 188632) | Seawater microbial communities from Jervis Inlet, British Columbia, Canada - JV7_2_21 | ecosystem: Environmental > Aquatic > Marine > Inlet | place: Canada: British Columbia | collected...
ATTAGAGAATCATTATGAGATTGAGAACTTATAAACTGACGAACGTCCCCTATTTTTCCGAAGTCGCCGAATGAGAGCCCACTCAAGGACGTGGTCGGATCGATTTTGCTTGGAGCTCCGGATTTTGTTAATTTTGTTTCTGAAAATATATCTTTGCAAGCAACATACCGGAGATGAGCTCAAAGCGATTGGGGTTAACTTCGGGATAAGCGAGTCGGCCGTGTCACATGCCTGCAGAAGGGTCACTGATAGGATCAGAAGAAACAGCAATCTGAGAAAATAAATCGAAAAAATGGATAAAAAGCTCAATCGGTCAAGATTCAAGATCTGCCCCGATGTTTCTTCCATCGGCAAGCAAGCTTGTCCCTGCGCTTGAGGCTGATCCGCGGCGATTAGCTTTTTAAACCTTTCATGGAGTATTTCATGCCTCACATAATGACAGTTCTCGGGCCCATTAATGCCAAAACACTCGGTATGACCACAATGCATGACCACGTGTTGGCAAATCTCACGCCATTTTTCATATCTGACATGAATAACGAACAAAAAGCTGAGTGCCCCATCAATGTAGAAAAAAAGATGACTATAGAGGATTTATGCTATTTAAATGAACTTGGATTACGTTCGCATTGTGAGGATAATTGGGACCTATCAAATGTGAAATTGATGAAAACAGAGGTTGCCTTTTTTAAACAACAAGGCGGAACATCAATTCTTGAAACAAGCGCTCCTGGTATTCGTACTAACATATTAGGCATGCGAGATATTTCACATGCCACTGGAGTAAATATTATTGCCAGTACGGGACTCTATGTAAAGGCTTCTTGGCCGGCTGAATTTAATGTCATGGATGAAGGTGAATATAAGGAATACCTATTAAAGGAAATTGAAGTTGGGATTGATGATTCTGATGTTAAAGCAGGACATATAAAAGCAGCCATTCGAACCAGCTCGGTAAAAGAACTGAAGTTTTTTAAAACAACGGCCGAGGTTTCCAGGGAAAAGAATCTTTTGGTGACAGCACACATAAGTAGAGGGCTGCAGCCGGCTCATCGCAAAAGGATGCTACACTTGTTGCTAGATTCTGGTATTAATCCAGAAAAGCTTTTACTATGTCACATTCACTTCACTTTCTGGAGCGACGATTTCATATCTCATTTTATCGATCCAACAAAGAAAAGTCTTCAGCTAGAATGGGCTCGAGAAGTGATGAATCTTGGTGTGAATATCTGCATAGATTGTTTCGGTGAACAACCGGGTCCTTGGAATAGTGTCCGTTTAGCTGGATTGATAATGCTCCTTAAAGAGGGTTATGAAGACCAAATCGTCATAGGTAATGATGTATACCAGAAGGCTATGACAAGATCCTATGGCGGATTTGGATACTGTAGTATGCTTGACTATGTAATACCTGAATTGAAAAACCATGGGATTGATCGGGCAACCATTGATAAGATTACGGTTAATAACCCAATAAGAATGCTTCAATTCTAAATCGTTTCACCGAGATGTGCTCAGTTAGCACTTCTAGGAATAAATTTCTAGAATGATAAAATTACTCGACTTATTGGAGTTAGGCCGGCTAACAACCGCGTAAACATGGACTCAGCTCGCTAGGTTCGTTGAGCAAGTTATGCGCGGCGATTCGGCACACATGGAGATCGGGAGTGGAAAATGAGACAAATACGGCTTTGTGTGTCACCAATGTTCCCGCTCGGTAATATTTATGCTAAAAAGACTCATGTGCGACAAAATGTTACCGTACGGTAATATCTTACTTGACAGGCACTCCATGGCGCGGTATATTCCCAATCGGTAACATGAATACTAAAAGCCCACAGCAGCTTGGCGCCGCTATTCGCGCAAGGCGCAGACAGTTGAATGTCACCCAGAAGGATCTGGCGATGACCTGTGGTACGGGTCTGCGCTCTATTATTGATCTTGAGAAGGGCAAGCCAACCTGCCAAATCGGAAAGATCCTACAGGTTCTCCAAGCCCTGGGGCTCAAACTCCAGATCTCTAGCCCTGGCGTTGACACTGGCCAAGACAATAAGTCATGAATAACTTGATCGTTTATCTGAACGCCGAGAGAGTCGGAAGCCTCGAACAAGGCGATAGTGGCTTGCTACAATTCTCCTACGATCAGACCTGGCTTGAAAAGCCGAGCGCCATGCCCCTCTCCCGTTCACTGCCTCTCCAAAGCGAGGTGTTCTCGGGAAAAAAGGCCAGGCCTTTCTTTGCCGGCATACTACCTGAAGAGGGACCACGAGAAAAAATAGCAGAAATTCTCGGGATTAGTGACACCAATGACTTTGCAATGCTAGAGAGGATAGGAGGCGAGTGCGCTGGCGCTGTCAGCCTGCTTCCTGAAGGCGTTGCTCCGACAGATCCAAAAAATACCCGGCATCGCAAACTGACCGAACCGGAGTTGCGACAACTCATAGCCGAGTTACCCAATCGTCCCTTAATGGTTGGTACTGATGGACTGCGACTCTCACCCCCGGTGCGCAGGACAAATTGCCTGTTATCGTTCATAACAACGGAATATGTCTCCCTCTTGGCGATACTCCCAGCACCCACATACTGAAACCGGAGCCAGATCGTTTTCCGGGACTGGCCACCAACGAGATTTTCTGCATGACTCTAGCGCAGGCAGTTGGCTTGAACGCACCCAATATAGAATATCGTCCGATCGGAAAGAAATCGTGCATTCTAGTTCAAAGATATGACCGAACGACTGATGAAGCCGGCAGTACGACCCGCCTCCACCAAGAGGATTTCTGCCAAGCATTGGGATTTCCGCCGGAGCGAAAGTACCAGGCAGAGGGAGGCCCGATGCTTGGCGACTGCATTTCGCTGCTTCGGGACTGGTCCACTGCACCTGTTCTTGATATTCCCAACTTTATCAACGGCCTGATCTTCAATGTGTTGATCGGCAACACCGATGCTCACAGCAAAAACTACTCGTTATTATATTCTGGTGGCGAACGACGGCTATCTCCCTATTATGATCTTGTCTCCACTCTTGCTTGGCCTACCCTTTCCAAGAATCTCGCAATGAAGATTGGGAGCTGCGAATCAGTCAACGCATTCACGATTGGTGACTGGAAGAGAATGGCAAAGAAGACTGGCCTTGGTTGGCCGATGATACGAGAACGGATGGCGGAAAGCTGCCACAGTGTTTTGAACGAGCTTCGCGAAGTCCAGGAACAGACAGAAGAATACAATAAATCTATGGTCACACTACTTCATGAAACTATAGGAGATCGAGTAGTCAGAATGCTTGAAGCGCTTTCCAAGCAAGATCACTAGCCGAATCGGGTGGCCGGGGGTTTTTCTCCCCCAGCCCCCACAACACCACGGCATGCGGGTCCGCACCGGGCGTTTCATAGAGCTTATCGGGCCAAAGCCGTGAACAATGGGGACATCCTATGATTTTATGCGTTTCATTGAAAATTGTAAGTGATCTGCGAAAACAACAGGGTCTTGAAATTTAACAAATTTCCACGAAAGATGGTATATTGAAGCCATCTTAAACCCTCATCAAACAATTTCAGAGGAATGCTTATGGCCCGCCCGCTGCGAATTACCTTCCCTGGGACGTTCTATCACGTCACCTCTCGTGGCAACGAAAGAAAGGCTGTGTTTAAGAGCAAGAGGGACCGGGAAAAGTATCTTGAATATCTGGAGTCCGCAACCATAAGATATGATTAGGATCGGAAGAGACAGCAAACCGAGGAAAATAATCGAAAAATGAATAAAAAGCTCAATCAGTCAAGATTCAAGACCTGACTCCGATGTTTTACGATAGGATCTGGCTGAGAAACAGCTGGGTTCGATCCCATCGCGGGTTGTTAAAGAATTCGTTGGGTTCGTTTTCTTCGACAATCTCACCACCATCCATAAAAACAACGCGGTTGGCCACGGTTTTTGCAAAACCCATCTCATGGGATACGCAAACCATAGTAATACCTTCATTTGCCAATTCGACCATCACATCCAGTACTTCTTTGATCATTTCAGGATCAAGGGCTGAGGTCGGCTCATCAAAAAGCATGATTTTAGGATTCATACAAAGCGCCCTTGCAATTGCAACTCGCTGTTGTTGCCCTCCCGAAAGCTGACCGGGAAATTTATCCGCCTGTTCCGGAATCCGTACTCGTTCAAGATGTTTTATGGCTATTTTCTCGGCCTCTGCCCGCGGCATCCTGCGTGCCCAAATCGGAGCAAAAGTCAAATTCTGGAGAATGGTCAAGTGTGGAAACAGATTGAAACTTTGAAAGACCATTCCGACTTCACTGCGGATTTTTTCTATATTCTTAAGGTTTTTGGTCAATTCGGTTCCATCAATAATAATCCGGCCTTCCTGGTGCTCCTCCAGACGGTTTATACAACGTATTAACGTAGATTTGCCTGATCCGGAAGGCCCGCAGATGACGATACGCTCTCCTTTGTGGACGGTCAGGTTAATGTCTTTTAACACGTGAAAATTACCGTACCACTTGTTTACGTCGATCATTTGGATCATGATATCTTTTGAAACCATTATTCCTCTTCCTTTTGACGTTCGAGCGAGCGGCCGTAACGGCTCATGCTAAAACAGATGATCCAAAAAATGAGAGCGCAAAAAACATACGCTTCGGCATCGTGTCCTAGCCACTCTGGATCCTGTGCGGACGCCTTGACCATACCCAATAAATCCAGCAAACCAACAATGATAACCAGCGTTGTATCTTTGAACAAGGCTATACAACGGCCAATAAGTGAGGGGATAACATGACGCAGTGCCTGGGGTAAAACAATCAAGGCTGTTGTCTTCCAATAATTAAGCCCAAGGGATTTCGCAGCATCATATTGCCCTAAAGGTATTGCCTGAAGTCCTCCACGCACTACTTCTGCCATATAAGCGGCCGAGAAAAGGATAATTCCTATCTGTACGCGCAAAAGATTATTTATATTCAGACCGACTGGAAGGAAAAGAGGCATCATGACCGAGGCCATAAACAGAATTGTGATCAGAGGCACACCTCGAACCGGTTCGATGACGCCCACGCATATAGCCTTGATAACGGCAATATTAGACCGGCGCCCAAGAGCCAGCAGAATTCCAAGTGGAAGTGAGATCAAAACACCAATAGTGGCCAGCCCCAAACTAAGCATAAGACCTCCCCAAAGAGACTGGTCCACTGCTGTCAGGCCAAGCCCGCCTGCGATCAACCAGTAAATGGGAAGAGGAATCAGAAACCACAACGCGATCAATTTTTTGGGATTCAGAATACGCAAAACCGTTACTAAGGCTAATGCGATAAAAACTCCACCGGCCAGAATCGGTCTCCAGAGATGATCGCCAGGATATAGACCCACCATAAGCACACGAAACTTGTTAAAGATAAAAACCCAGCACGCACCTTCGTATCCTGGGGGACATGCATCTGAACCGCCGGTCCAGACTGCATCGAGTATAGCCCAAGACAGAATCGGAGGTACCGTCTGCCACAAGAAACCGAGAGCAATCACGGTAAAAATAGAATTAAACCAGCCATTGAACAGGTTCGTCTGTAACCACCCTATCATTCCGACAGTCTGCCGTGGCGCCGGCCTGGAAGGCCGCGGTTCGAAAACCAACAAATTGGAGCCCGACCATGGAGGAGGAGAACTCATACCTTAACGCTCTACTAGTTGGGCTTTGGAATTTGCCCAGTTCATGATTGTGGAAATGATTAAGTTGATAGCCAAATAGACAGCCATCCATAATCCGATTATTTCGATTGCCTGGTCATTTTGACCTATGATAGTGCCACCAACTGAAACCATATCAGGATAACCTATGGCAACCGCAAGGGAGCTATTTTTAACCAGACTGGTATAATCGTTAGTCGTTGCAGGGATGATTACGCGCAAGGCCTGAGGGAGAACAATATAGCGCATAATTGTCCCTTTGCTGACTCCGAAAGACTTGGCTGCATCTATTTGTCCCACATCCACTGACTGTATGCCGCTGCGCACATTTTCTCCGATAAAAGCAGCTGTATAAAGTACTAAACCAATCATCAATGCCGAGAATTCAGGCCGAAATACAATCCCTCCTTGGAAGTTAAACCCCTTAAGAACCGCAATCTCCCATGAAAGCGGACTGCCCATTGCAAAATATGTAGTAATGGGTAAGCCAATGATTATTCCTGAACCGATCCAGCCGGATGGAATTGCAGCTCCTATTCTGTTCCGATAGATGACGGACCAGCGGGACACCAAAACGGCAATTATGACCCCAAGAACAAAGGCCAAAAGGACAAACCCAAAGTCATCCTGAAAGAGAGGTTTTGGTAAATACAGGCCGCGGTTATTAATGGTACACCCGAAAAAAAGATTAAGGCTTGCGCGCGGACCCGGAAGGCTTGCTAATACCACGCCGTAAGTGAAAAATAGAACCAGCAGCAAGGGAATATTGCGTAGGGTTTCAACATAAATCTCAGCCAGCTTTGCAATCAGCCAATTACTTGACACCCTCGCAACACCTATGAATATTCCGATTAATGTTGTTGCAATGATTCCTAAAAAGGCAACGTAAAGTGTATTTAAAACACCGACGAGGAAGGCGTACCCGTATGTGTTGGCAGGTGTGTAAGGCAGCAGCGCATTACTGATCGGAAATCCGGCCTCAACAGAAAAGAAACCAAATCCAGATGCAATGTTCCTGGCCTCCAGATTTGCCTGGGTATTGCGAAAGAGCAAATACCCAAAATAAATAATTCCCGCGACGACCACCAACTGCATCAGAAGACCGGTAAGGCGGCCGCCCTTTAGTATCCGCGATGGAATGTTCACGGTTTAGTGTAGTTTTTTCGCAATGGTCGACCTATTTAGACAGGATTACAGACCCGCCCGGGCCCGACGTTAACGATTTTCTTTAGCCATGGTAAATTCTTACAGTTCTTATTACTTCAAAACCCAGCGGTAAGTCACAAAACAGTATAAGTGTTTTGATTTACAAGATTAAGACAATCCAGTCCATCCTGTTAATCCTGTCAAAAAGCAGAAGACTGGACATTTACGTTTTCCCATTGGCAAAAAAATCCCTGTCACGGGAATTGGGAAGGCCATGACAGGGAAAATATATTGATTATCGAATCGGCAGGGCGTAAAGCAGGCCGCCCTTTTTCCACTGCTTGTTCAGACCCCGGGGAATTTTCAATTTAGTTTTGGGGCCAAAATGACGATCATATATCTCACCGTAATTTCCAACAAGCTTAATAGCCCGCACAAGCCAATCATTGTCAAGGCCGAGAAAACTGCCGACATCACCTGATGTTCCCAGCATACGCTGAACAACAGGATTCTTGGAATTCGTCTTGATAGACATTACGTTTGCTGAGGTAATGCCGTTTTCCTCGGCTTCAATAAGGCCGACAATGACCCAGGTAACAACATCTTTCCATTGGTTGTCGCCATGTCGAACCAAAGGCGAAAGAGGTTCTTTGGAGATGACTTCCGGAAGAATAATATGGTCATCCGGATTGGCTACAGTAGTCCGCAAAGAAGCAAGTTGACTGAGATCTGTGGTGAAGCCATCGCAGCGTCCTGAAGTATACGCGCCAAAAGCTTCTTTTTTGCCATCAAATACCACGGCCTCCATCTTAAGGTCGTTTGCCCGCGAAAAATCGGCCAGGTTCAACTCAGTAGTTGTGCCGGCAGTCACGCAAACGGTTGCCCCATTTAGTTGCTTGGCAGATTTTACACCGGATTTTTTGGGTACCATGAAACCCTGGCCGTCGTAAAATACAATAGTGGTAAAATCTACACCCTGTTTGGCATCGCGTTTCATTGTCCAGGTGGTGGTGCGGGATGTGAGATCCACCTGGCCGGAGGAAACGGCTACGATCTTTTGTTTGGAGGCAAGCGGGATGAATTTCATCTTGTTGCCATCACCGAGCACGGCAGCGGCAACCGCACGGGCCATGTCCACATCGAATCCGACCCAGCGACCCGATGAATCAGGGATGGAAAAGCCGGGGACCCCTTCGCTCACACCAACTGTCAAGAATCCCTTGGCTTTAACATCTTCAAGCGTACCTGCCATAGCCTGAGTTCCGACAAGAGCCAGCCCAAGAACTAAGACAATAAGAATTCTTTTTAATTTCATGATGATACCTCCTTTTTATTGGTTGGGTAAAATAAAAGTACAAAACGGATTGGATATTTAAAACATTCCACGTTTATTGGCACTCATAATAGCCATACGAACCAGGATTCCTTCGAAGCTGTGCTGTTAGGGCTATGATAGACTGCTTTTGCGAATAACAATTTATATTAAATTGTCCTGTTGAGTGTCAAGTTCGAAATATGACCCCTTTTACCTCGATCCTCCGTATTGTTCCAGAATTTATGATAATTTAGAATCAATGTATAGACATAAGGGGATGAAAAGATCCTCTTTTATCAGATTGAGGGGTTGTCTTGTGATCCTTCAGGGAATCAGGACCATCATGGAACCAGTACGCATAAGCGTAACAACTTTAATAGTAGAAAAACAATAGGGTCACCCATTTAAGGGCGAGTCCCTCCACAATGACGGCGGGCAGGCAAAGAGAAAAAACACCTCTCCTATAAAAAAATATTTCTTTTTTTCTATTGGCGGTATTACCCCTCAGGCGGACCAGAAAATCTTCGGTGCCCCTCCAAAGGCGGATTTTCGACATGCCGTGTTCAATTGAAGGTGTCACAGATCTTATGGTTATTAGCCAGCCCCTTATGGACTCACGGCATAGGCGATCTAGTCGGTGCATATTCACGTCGAATAAATATTCAGCATAGACTGATTTATCAGATTCTTAACGAAGAAAAAATTGTAAAAATTGTTCGTACAAAATGAGAGCTGTGCATTCTTCGACCGCTTTGGCCGTTAACTTCTTTGATAGCTGGCATTACTCCTTTTTAAGCTTGAATATCACTGAAGGTTTAAATCTTTCAGAATAGCGAAAGCCCTCGGCCTCGACACAATCTCCATATTTAGCTCTGAGCTCCGACAATGGACCAACGTCCAGGGCGTACATGGGGCAGGCTTCGACACAAATGGTTTGCCGGCCTTTTTTCAGCCTCTCCAAGCAGAGATCGCATTTTTGCATTTTGACGTTCTTTCCCGGGTCGAACTGAGGGACGTCCCAGGGACAGGCCTTGAAACAAGCCGAACGACAATCCATATTTCCCGGGCACTTATCCCTGTCAACCACCACGATACCATCCGACGCTCTTTTGGAAATAGCTTCCACTGGGCAGACCGCGGCACAAGGCGGGTTCGTACAATGACAACACGGCAGGGCCAAATAGGCTACAAACAGGTCCGGAAACCTTCCTTTTTCTATGGCGTTCACCCGCATCCAGTTTACCGTTCCTGCGTCGAGGTCATGCCAATCCTTACAAGCCACGGCACAGGTGTAGCAGCCTGTGCATCGGGTCTGATCGAAATAGAATCCCATCTGGGTCATGGCGCAACCTCCTCTGCAGGCTCGACTTGAACAAGGGCGCTGTTCATGTGATGCGTGCCGCTGGGGGAATGGGCGTCGTCGGTCAGCACATTGGCACAACCCCCTATGTCTACCCCTTGTTCATCCGGATCGTACCAGGCACCCTGGCTGACGTTGACCACGCCCGGCATGATGCGCTCGGTGACTTTGGCCGGAATGCGTATTTTCCCCCGGTCATTAAATACATATACCCGAACTCCGTTTTCGATGCCGCGTTTTTCGGCGTCAACCGGATTTATCCATACGGAATGAGGCTCGATCTCCTGCAACCAGGGCACATTGTGCCAGGTAGAATGGGCCCGGGTCTTGTAGTGGGTGGTCAAAAGTTGCAGAGGGTACTTGGCGGCCAGGGGGGAGTCGTAACTTTCAGAATGTGTGAGGTACTTTGGGATGGGCGGGAGCAACGGGTTGTCCATCTCTGCCAGATGTTCACAATGGATCTCGATCTTACCGGAAAGGGTTGGGAAAGGGTTGCTATCGGGATTTTCTACTTGCTCCTTAAACGAAACAACCGGCTCTGGGAGCTTGATCTTGACCACGCCGTCTCGTTTCATTTGCTCATAGTCGGAGATGTCGTCTCGCCTGCCGGCGATGATGCGCAAAATATCGTCTTCCTTCATGGCACCCAGACCCGGAGGGAGGCCCAATTTTTTTGAAAGCGCCCGGACTATATCCAGATCGGATTTGGATTCGAAAAGGGAATCAACGGCCTTATTTAGGTAGATGTAATAGGGCGAGCCCAGCCATGGGGGGGCAATGTCATTTCGTTCCATAAAAGTGTTCACGGGCAGAACGATGTCACCAAATTTGGCGGTCGGGGTCATAAACTGCTCGTGGACCACGACGAACTCGAGGGCTTTGAAGGCCTCCACCCCGCGGCGGGCATTAGGATGCTGGTTAAGATGGTTGCTGGCAACCACATAAGCCATCTTGAGGTCGGTGGGGTATCCTCCCGCCCGTCCGCGCAAAATGGCGTCATAGACCTTGGCACTGTGTATACGTGCGCTGTTTGGATTGGTCCCTCCCCGCAACTTATAGAGGCTGTTCTTGCGAGGAGGGGCACCCTTTTCCACTGGATTTCCCGAACCGTGAGTCCCGGAGGCTGTCTCGCGACTGGAGTAAGCCCTCATGAACCCCGAGGCGTATCCCCCATCGATTCCTATGTTGCCCGTTATGGCAGTCAGGACGTTGGCCGCGCGGGAGTACTGCTCGCCTCTGGCCGCACGAGCCGGCCCCCAGCCCGCAATAAGTGCCGCGGGCTTGGATAGGGCGTACTCACGGGCCAGATTGATGATGGTTTCAGCTGGTACAGTGGTGATTTCCTCGGCCCACTTAGGAGTCTTGGGTTCACCATCCTCGTGGCCCAGAATGTAGTCTCTGTATTTTTCAAAACCGACCGTATACTTTTCGATAAAGGCCCGATCCACCATATCCTCGGTGATTATGACGTAGGCCATGGCGATTAGCATGGCCGCGTCCGTGCCGGGGCGAATGGGAATCCATTGATGGGCGAAAGCAGCGGCGGTGTCCGTGTAGCGCGAATCCAATACTACGATCTTGATACCCTTTTCCCGTACTTTTGCCAGGGTGAAACTGGTTTCCGGGTCCCAAATGGTGTTGGCCGGATTCCAGCCCCATATAATAACCAGGCGGGAATTCAGGAGGTCCTCCCGGGAATTGCCGGTTTTTATTGTACCGTAAGTGGCCATTGAGGCAAACAGCGGTGCCTCGTAAGAAGCAACGCCCCAGATGCGGGTAAAACCCCCGAACGCCAAAAGCATGGCACCCACCGGAGGCGCCCCGTGGAGCATGCCCTGGTTTCCCGAGCCTGCAGCCAGGAAAATTGTCGAGTTGCCATAGGCCTCTTTTATTTTCGTCATCTTAGAAGCCACTTCGTCCAGGGCTTCGTCCCAGGATACCCTTTCAAACTTTCCTTCACCGCGTTCACCGACACGGCGAAGCGGGTATTTCAACCTATCCTGAGAATAAAGGCGCTGCCGGTAAGCGCGCCCCCGCAAACAGGCTCTTATCTGCGGCTGCTCGCCGTTGTCTGTTTCCAATCTGAGAATCTTTCCGTCCTTAACGTGCGCCTTGAGCACACAACGACCGCCGCAGTCATGGCAACAGCCCGTAGGGACGATTGTGATATCCTCGTTCGATAGTGTGGATTTTTTCGCGATCATATTTACCTCTCCGTAATCCCTAAAGAAGGGGGTGTCCAGAACCTACAAGGGCTATGAAGGGAGTGAAAGACAGGGAGTTTATCGCCCCGCCCGATTTAGAAGCTTGAGTGCTTTCGGATTGTCCTTATAACTTTCCCGCAGTTGTTTGACCTTTTTCGCGGGAAGGCGGAAGCCGGCGTCCAGCAGGGCGTCACCGGCGTCCAAACCAGACCAGAGCGTCATTTCAAACGCGGCCATTCCGCTTGGGTCTTTATGGTTCAAATCCGCACCTGCGGATCGGTGTCCTTGCGGGCGACTGCTATCAGTTCAACCCTAATCGAGTCAAAACTCGATTAGTTGTTATTCGTTATCAGTTATTGGTTTTCATAAATTTTAAATCAAAATTGTATCTCACCTATACAGGAAATATAGCTTAATGAACGTGGTTAAAGCCAATAACCATTAACATATACTAATGAGGCCATATATATTTAGACCCGAGCGCCGAGCAGGATATTGAATCGGTCTGCGGCTCAAACTCAGGTCAAAGCGGGTGTAAAACCGGAACTCGGCCGGTCTGTAAATATAATAACCGGGTCATTCGTCTTAAGACGCTTGAAAACAAGGTCTCGGAAGGTTCCGGCTAAACGCCCGCTAAGACCTTCAAACAGTGACCCGGCTGCCGATTAAAAACCCTGCCCGGCTTTGCAGATAAATCCATAGGTAAATGGCAACAGATGTCTAAATAATAACGCACTCATTAGTAACTCATAACTCCCTGGTTGAGCTTTTTTTTCGCTCAATTGGGGTTCAATCAGCATGTTTATGGATGGTCACCCGGGTTTCGTTAAATGCCACGGTGGGACCTAAATCGCTGGCGATTGCCTCACGCAACCGGTTGACGCCGCCCTGATCGTCTTCCCAATGGCAGGGGACCATCTCGACAATATCGGGCCTTGTTTTATCTGAGGCGGCTGCCAGGGCTTCCAGACGGTCGAGCTTGCTTTGTACCCACACGCGCTCACCCTCCTCGACTCCCAGATTGGCCATGGTGCCGGGGTTCAAATATACCGTCGGTGTGGAGGTTGCTTCCTCTGAAAGAAGTTGAGAATTGAGGAACGACCTCACTTTCACCATCAGAAGCGTAAGTCCTGCTTCCGGTTCCGGTCTTCCCTCGTAATCGGTGATAAACTGAAACTTGCCGTCTGTGGTGGGGAATTTACCATCCTGGTACGGAATATCCGGCATGTCGCGCTTGACCGGTCCTTTTCTCACGTCTTCAAGCGTTATGCCCTGGTCGTTGAGAGACCCAAAGGAACGGGATATCCATTCCCATGGAGATACCGGCATGGCCCCCTCAAGCCCCATCCTGTCCAGCACCTTGCTGAAAATCCATAGATTGCTGCGAGCCTCTCCCTGCGGGGGAACCGCAGCGTTCACCGGCCCCACATAGGGGTGGCCGTGACTGGCAATCACATCATCTTCTTCCAGATATGTGGTGACCGGAAGCACCACATCAGCACACCTGGCCGTAGCCGTCATGAACTGCTCGGTTACGATGACAAAATCAAGGTTTCGCAGCACCTTTGCCAGGTGTTGAGAATCCGGGGCCGAGGCCACCGGATTCATCATGGAAACCCATGCAAGCTTGATCGGCGGGTTTTCGGCTTTTTCGATTTCCTGGGCCAGATAGGGGTTGAGGATCCGGCGCGGTTTAACCAATTCTACTCCCCTTTCTTTGGCTTTGGCCATTTCTTCCCGCATGATTTTGGTGTCGAACGGCATTCCCATACTGAAAAAATTGGCACCACCGCCAGGAACTCCCACGTTTCCGCTGAAAAAAATCAATGAATGAATCAAACGACTGTGAGCACCCCCCTGTTTATACCAGTTCATACCTAGCCCTAAGTAGGTGGCGGCCGGTTGGTCGTCCCAATAGGCGGAGGCCAGATGTGAAACCTCATCGGCGGTTACATCAGCCCGTTTGAACAGGTCCTGATCATCATAGCTGTCAAGCATCGCCATGTATTCTTCCCATCCCGTGCCGAGACTTCGAACAAAGTCAGGTTCCTTTCCCTGACGGCGTCTAACTTCTCTTGCCACTGCAATGGCCAGATAGCCGTCTCCGCCGGGCGCCAGCGCAATGTGTCTGTCCGCAATTTGAGCGGTTCGAGAATAACGCGGATCGACAATGGTTATCCTGGCCCCGTTTTTTTTGGCTTTCTTGATAAAAGGCATGAGGTGCACGTTTGTGACCGCCGGATTTTTCCCCCAGAATATGATATTTTTCGAGTTGAGCAGATCCTCGGGACTGTGCAAGCGACAGGCACCGAAATCGTTGTTCTGTGCCGCCTGCAACGCATCAATGGAAAGCCCCCCGGTGTTGATAGTGTTGCCCCCGAGATAGATCCAGAATATCCGCGGCATAAGCAGATTTAAAAAGGAAAGAGAGCCCGAATACTGGGCCCACAGGGAAGACAGCTGGCCGTACTCTTTTCGGGTTTGAGTCAGTTTTTCCGCAATTAGATCCAGGGCGTCATCCCAGGAAACCGGTTCGAAATCGCCGTTCTTTTGTATCATCGGTTTCAACAGCCGCTCGGGGCTGTAAAAGCGCTTCAGGTAATCGTTGCCCTTGGCGCATAAAAAACTTCGGGTATATGAATTGCTCGGATTCGCCCGGTGGGACACAATTTTTCCATTCTTTACCGTTGCAATGATCCCGCAACAGTCCGGGCAATCCCGGGTACATGATGTAACGATTTCTTTTTCCATTGAGTAACCTCCTGATTTGTCTATAGCTACATTTTTAAAAGCTTCAGAATGACTTTCTTCTTTTTTTTTAACAAAAAATCGACTTGTCGTCAAGGCAGGATAAATTGGAACCGGCTAGACGCGGATTGCACCGCGCCCGGTGATCAGACAACGTTCCAGATCGCACTGGAGACATCGATGGGTCTCTTCAATCGCTTGGTCATGGCTCCAGCAGAGATCCACCTCATCAAATCCAGCACGCTTTTGGGGAATAGAGATGGTGGTTGTTTCTTAGCAAAAATTTTTTTTATCGGCCTTTGAACTCTTCCCACTTGTAGTCGATCAGCTCAAGCAGTACCCCGTTCATTTTCTTCGGATGAACAAAGGCAAACTCACAGTCACGAAACGGCCTGGCTCCCCCGATAAAGGGATAATCCTTCTTTTTCAACTCGTCGATGGCATCCCGGGTATGGTCCACGTTAAAGCTGATGAGCATCACCCCTTCTCCTCTTTTCTCTATAAACTTGGCGACCTCCCCATCCGGCGAGGTCGACTCCATCAGTTCGAAGCCCACTTCACCCACCCAGTACCTGGCCACCTTGATTTTTTCCGATTCATCGATGTAGACATCGTCGGGTTCAGACTTGCCCAGCACCGGTTCCCAAACTTTTTTGGCTTGATCCAGGTTTTTAACAGCAATACATATATGATCAAACTTGTTTACCTTCATGACAATCTCCTCTTTTTATCGCCTGTTCGAGCGTAAGAGATTTATGATCAATCTTTTGGTTTTCCCAGCACTTCGGCAAACATCTCCATGTTCCAGGTTTTGGAATCCGCGATGTTCTGGCGAAATTTGATAAAATCGATGGTATTCTGACCGGTAATCTTCTTTGTATTGAAAGCACCGAATCCCAGGAAGGCTTCGCCCCCCATGTTTGCCGCCAGCCAGTGCCGGTTGCCGTTTTTGCAGATATCCCAGAAGTATTTCTTCTTCATGCGAATCCCGTCAATCGATTTGATCAGACATCCGGGGAACAGGTTGGCAAAGGTCCAGATAATCTTGTCAACCTCTTTGTCAAGGAGCTCAAAATCCGAGTTCGGTTGATGTTCCTTGACAAGGACCCGGGCTTCCTGGAATTCATCTCCGGATTTAAACTCGCCGTAAACAATTTCTCCGTCTTCCACGTATCGATCGGTGATGACCATCGGGTTACGGACCCATTCTCCACCCACTTTCAGAACCGGTACGCATTTGCTGATCACGCTTTTGGTCTTCATCTTATAGGCCGACCACATTTCACACGATACACAGTTCCACATGGCGTCCTCGATCCCGAGATACCAGGGGAGAAAATCGCTGGAGCCGCCGTCAGGCGCGCTGCCATGTCTCGGACCGGCCTGGCCAAAAATGGCAAGATCCGATGAAATGCTGATGTCACATGCCATTCCGATCTCTTGTCCACCGGCCACCCGCATTCCGTTCACCCTGCAGATGACCGGCTTTTTACAACCGAGGATGGCATCGACCATGTGATTGAAAAGTTCCATGTACTGGCCGTATTCATCAGACCTCAAACTATAAAATTCGCTGTACTCCTTTGTATTTCCACCGGTGCAAAAGGCATAGGGACCGGTTCCCGTGAAAACCACGGCTACAACACTTCTGTCCAGGGAAGCATTTTCAAATCCTGCAATGACTCCCTTGACCATTTCTGTGGTGTACGAATTGTACTGATTGGGATTGTTTAACCGGATCCAGGACACATAAAGCTTATCCACAACGTTTCCTTCCGGATCGATTAAAGGACGTTTTTCATAAACCACGCCGGGCTTTTCCGTATCCCAATGAACGTCGGTGTGCAGGGCATGATCTTTCTGTTCGTTGTCTCTGGGCATCCATTCTAGACTCATGATTTTTTTCCTTTTTTTTTAATAAGTTGGTATAGACAATTACAAACCTCTCGCCAGGGCGCAAAGACGCCAAGATTATTTCCCCTGTTTTTTCCTTTGCGGACTTTGCGCGGAAGAAGCGGCTCAAAAATCAGGGATTAGGACAATCCGTTTATCCGGCGGCCGTTTGTGGACCTCATCGAATGTATCGACGATGGTGCCCATGGGGCGCGTCTGCACAAAAGCCTCTATGTTGATTTTTCCATTCATGACCATGTCCAGAACAACCGGATAGTGTTCCGGCAAACACCCCCAGGTTCCCAGTACCTCAGCATTAAAGGCCATCAACCGGCCAAAGACAAATTCGACCTTCGCAAGACTAAAACCAATAATAATCAGCTTGCTCACAAAGCTGACCAGGTTCAGCGCAATTTCCTGGCCTCCTTTGGCTCCGGTCACCTCGAATATTTTCCAGCCAAAGCCGGGCAGTCCATTCGATTTGCAGAGGTCTTTGAACTCCTTGGTAACCGTTCTCGGGTCTTTGTCGCTGGAATTAATGATAAAGTCAGCACCGTATTTTAATGCCCGTTTCAGCTTCTCTTCGTTGAGATCGATTCCGACAACGGTTTTGGCCCCCAGGGCCTTTGCGATCTGCCCCATATACTGTCCAACGCCCCCTGCAATTCCCACAACCACGACATTGTCACCCGGCTGTAAATCCCCTCGTTTGGCAGCCTGAAAGGGTGTTGTTGCCGCATCCGCCACCACCGCCAGATGCGCCAGGGGAATGTTCCCTCGATCTTTTACTTCACAAAGGTCGATGCTCGGCACTGGAATGTGGCTGGAAAAGCCGCCATACGACCCCAGACTGTTCCCCGGCATTTTCTGGGCCAGGCATCTGTTGCCCTTACCTGTTTTACATAAAATACATCTGCGGCAGGGCATAACAGCCGGGATCAGAACCTCTTTGCCGATCCATCCCGCGTCTCCGGCCACCACCGTCCCTGCGATTTCATGGCCGAGGGTCAGAGGGGGAGCTGAAACCGTGGGAACACCATCGTAAAAATAACCCAGATCGGTGTGGCAAACCCCACAGCCTGCGACTTCCACCAGAACCTCCCCATTCTTTAATTCAGGAACCGCTATTTCTCTTTTTTCAAACCTGCCCTCAATGGTCTCTTTCGTCTCCTTATCATATGAAGTGGGTCGAGCCATCTGCCAGGTCTTTATCCGGTCCGGTATTTTTGTCATATTTGCCCTCCTTCAAATCTCACTCGGTTTGCATTTAAACTGTTTTTAGCAGAACCAATTCTAAATCGATAAACAAAAAAGCTTATATTATAGCTACAATGTAACTAAATAAAAAAGGATTTGTCAATCATTTTTTGATCGATCTATAAACAATAAAAATAGTCTATTATCGCCACCAGGAAACCCCTTTCAAACCGGAAAAAACTCGCCGTTTTCTTAGTGGCATATATAACCCAACCTATCATGCAAACTTATGCCTTGACTCACTTAAAAAGTAGCTTTATTGTAGCTTAATTTCACTTTTATCCGTATCAATTACATCATCTGAAATCAGGAGAATAACATGCTTTTAAGCGGAAAAAATGCAATTGTCACCGGCGGATCACAGGGCATCGGGACTTCTACCTCCCTCGAACTGGCACGGGAAGGAGCAAACATCTGCCTGACCTACCGAAAACATGAAAAAGAAGCCTTTAAAATAAAAGATAAAATAGAAAAGATGGGGAGAAAAGCCATTGCGCTTCAATGTGATACTTCTTCTTTTATTGAGGCAGAGCAGGTGGTTAAAACCGCTGCCGAAGCTTTGGGAAGCCTCGATATCCTTGTCAACAACGCCGGCATGAACTGGGACGGTGTATCCTGGAAAATGACCGAGGAACAATGGGATCGCGTCCTGGAAGTAAATTTAAAGGGTTACTTTAACTTTGTCCGTCAGATCGTACCCCTGTTGAAAGCTCAAAAATCAGGAAAAATTGTCAATGTGACGTCCATAAACGGTCTGCGCGGAAAATTCGGACAGACAAACTACTCTGCCTCCAAAGCGGGTATTATAGGATTTACAAAGGCTCTTGCAAAAGAACTGGGTGCGTTTGGTATCAATGTCAACGCAGTGGCACCCGGCCTTATCGAAACCGCAATGCTCAGAGAGGCGGAAGCCCGGGATAAGATCATCGAATTGGCTTTGGATGAAATCGTTCTCAAACGGGTCGGTCAGCCGGAGGATCTGGCACATGTCATCGTGTTTTTGACCTCCGAAAAAGCCAGGCATATTACCGGCGAAGTGATCAAAGTGGATGGGGGACAGTATATTTAGGGGGGTGATTTATGGGAAAAGTTGGAATTATTGGTGTGGGACAGAGTAATTTTGTCCGTCAGTATCCCGGTTCCATACGGGAATTGGCATTTGAAGGATTCAAGGATGCCATGAATGATGCAGATATATCAACCAGCGATATTGATGCATCCGTGATCTGTTCTGCACCGGAATACGATAAGCAGCGGTCACCTGCCGGCATATTTGCTGAATATCTCGGACTCAACCCCCAGCCCACCTTCTATGTGGAGAGCCTCTGTTCATCTAGCAGCATGGGATTACGACTCGCCTATTCCCTTGTAAAATCAGGACTCCATGATGTGGTGGCCATCATCGGGTTTCAAAAAATGTCGGAAATTTCCTCTTCCGAATCACAGGAAAGAATGGGTCGCGGCGCGGATATTCAGTGGGAAAGCCCCTTTGGCACCATGATGCCGGCCTATTATGCCATGTATGCAAGGGCCCACATGGACGCTTACGGGACAACCCTTGAGGATCTGGCCGGGGACAGGGTAAAAGCAGCCACCTATGGACAGATGAACGAAAAGGCGGTTTACCGCAAACCGGTCACAGCTGAAATGTTCTCTGACCCTGAAAATAGGATGTCCGGTCCGGTGGCCAGCCCGCTTCGTGTCGGAGACTGCTGTGCCAATGCAGACGGCAGCTCCTGCATTATCGTCGCAAATGAAGAAAAAGCCCGTGCATTTTGCAACAAACCGGTTTGGATACTGGGATTGGGTGCGGCCACCGCGAGTGTCAACCTGGCTGGAAGGGATCTTTTTACGGGCTTGACCGTTGGGAAGCAAGCGGCTGATCAAGCGTATCAGATGGCCGGCATCACCCCACAAAATATTGACGTCGCTGAGGTGCACGATTGCTTCACCATTGCTGAATTGATGGCCTATGAAAATTTGGGGTTTGCAAAGCCGGGTGAGGGAAAAGAGCTGATCAGAGGAAAAGAGACTTACAAAGAGGGAACCATCCCGGTAAATGTGGATGGGGGTCTTTTATCCAAAGGCCACCCTATTGGCGCCACCGGCGGATCACAGATCAGAACGATTGTACTTCAACTCAGAGATGAGGCCGGTGAAATTCAGGTCCACCGTCCTGAGATCGGCCTGGTGCATAACATCGGAGGAGTTGGTTTGTACGGAAGCGTTACCATCCTGGGGAGGTGAAAAATGGCTATGAAAAAAGAGATGGATGATCGATTTAAAAAATTCGGGACGGTCAGCTTTACGGCCATTACAAAGACCAATGATTTTATCGGATATCTGGAAAATGGCAAGGTGATGGGAACCCGTTGCAAGGATTGCGGGCTCGAATTTTTCCCCCCCAGGGCCGATTGTTATCACTGTTTTTCCAGTCACATGGAATGGTTTGAGGTCTCGGGAACAGGGAAGCTCATCACATACAGCCAACTACAATTCGGGCCGGTAGGGTTTGAAGATGATCTCCCTTACGCCATTGCCATACTTGATTACGGGCACTTTAAAGTCTTTGGCAGAATCGCAGGTGATATACCGGAAGACGAGATTACCCTGGGAATGGAGATGGAAACAAAGGTCACCCGGTTGCCAAACAATCAGCTCAGCTATGTTTTTCAAAAGGCATAATAGCATATTTTTATCATAAAACCTCAAAAATAAGGATTATTTGACGATGACCGAATTAAAAAACATTCAAATCGAAACGTCAAATGGTGTGGCCATAATCACACTGAACCGGCCAAAACACAATGTATTTGACATAGAAATGATGAAGGACCTGAACACTGGGCTTGAAAACCTTCTTAATGACCCCCAGCTCAAATGTCTGGTATTCTTAGGGGAAGGCCCCAGCTTTTGCGCGGGCGTTGAGGTGAGTGACCACAAACCTGAAAAGGTGGATGATATGATCGCCACCTTCAACCGCATCTTCGAGCTGATTGACCGGTTTGAAGTGCCGACCATCGCAGGGGTTCACGGGGCCTGTCTCGGGGGAGGCCTGGAGCTGGCCATCGCCTGCGACATCATTGTTGCGGCGGATCGTGCCATCTTTGGTCAACCGGAAATCAAGCTTGGTTTCTTTCCGCCCTATGCCGCCATTCGACTTCCAAGCCTGGTGGGAGAGGCAAAGGCGATTGAAATCTGTACCACCGGTAAACGCTATACGGCAAAAGAGGCGAAATCAATGGGGTTTGTCAGCCATACGGTCGAGGATGAAATGTTTTCCGAAGCCGTCGATAAAATAGTGAACGAAATTCAGGCAAGCAGCCCCCTTATTATCCGGCTTAACAAACGGGCGGTGAAACAACACCTTGGTATGGAATTTTCAAAGGCACTTCAAGGAGTTGAAGATCTTTTCCTCAATATCCTCATGAAGACCGAAGACACGTCAGAGGGCATCCGCAGTTTCGAGGAAAAACGAAAACCGGTGTGGAAAAATAGATAGTGAACTGAAGTTCTTCAAAGAGCCAAAAAGAATCTCTCGCAGGCGCAAAGGCACCAAGATTATTTCTTCTGTTTTTTCTTTCCGTGAGAAAAACAAAATTCAGAACTAGAAACAGATTAATAGACGGAGGCAGATCAGGATGCGCGAAGAGGAATTGACCCGGGAGGGATGGGAAAAGCATTCGACAAATGATGAACCACGGCTTTCTGAACTGGCGGAGTTGTACAGAGAACTCGATTTCGAGGTTCACCTTGAACCGTTTCATACGGAAGAAACCCAGGAGTGCACGGAGTGCATGAAAGTTTCACCAGATAAATACAAAACCATTTACATACGAAAAAAAGATGGATGAAATTACAGATAAATAGACTGATATCGGTCTTCAGACAAAAAGGATGGCCGGTAATATTTTCCACCGATACTTTTCCGTCAAGGCGGATTACAGCTTCACCGCATACGGGCGTGCTTTTTCCAGGCTAAACAGGCGGGCGATCTCATCCACCTCAAACTTGGGCCACTTTGCCGGTTTTCCCCGGGATACGGCTTCGATACCGGCCCCTTTTTCCATCACTTCACCTATGCAGGTGACATCGATTCCAGCTTTAATAATACCGGCCATGAGCTTTTTAGAAATTTTTTCCCGGCAGCAAATCAAAAGGCTCCCCGACCCGATGAGACCGAGCGGCTTTATATCGAGCATCTGACAAATTTTTTCGGTTTCCGGATATATCGGGATTTTATCCATGTCGATTCTGATTTTGTGACGCCCTGAAATACTCAGCTCTTCAAGTGCGGTCGCCAAACCGCCCTCCGTGACATCATGCATGGCACTTACGCCCGGGGAGCGGCCGGCGATTTGTGCCTCGTCAATAATACCGATTTTGGAACGAAACGCCCGGCATCGGTCTATTTCACCGTCTTTAAGACCCAAGCCCCTCAACCGGTCCCCCATTTCCCCGGCAATGATGGCTGTCCCCTCCACCGCCACAGATTTGGTAAACAGCACCCTGTCTCCGGGTTTGATATTCCGCTTTTCAAGGAGGTTGGCTTTTGAAACGGTTCCGATCAGCATCCCCGTGACCACCGGTCGGGTAACTGCATCGGTGACCTCGGTATGGCCGCCGCATAAACTGATACCCCATTGCTGACAGGCTGTTTTGAGTTCATGCATCACCTGTCGAATCTCCAACGCGGTGACATTGCAAGGGAAAAGAAGTGTTGTTAAAAACCACCTGGGCGTTGCCCCGGAAGTGGCGATGTCGTTTGCATTGATCAAAACCGCATAATGCCCGATCGAATCGGTGGTAAACGTAATCGGGTCGGACTTGAGGACAAGAACCTCCTCTTTTTCAATATTTACCGCGGCAGTATCTTCCCCTGTACCGGGATGGATCAGAATCGACGGGTCATCAAACAAAAATATTTCGATAAATTCCGCCAAAAGATCATTCGGTAATTTGCCTGAAGGAAGTGGACGGGCCAACCGTACGATTCTTTTCAATTCTTCCAGGCGGAAGATGGTGTAATCGCTTTTGCAATCAGGGGACGGAGTTCCGACGGAGTTGCGAAGAAGAACGGTTACAGCACCTGCGCCGTTGCCGGCCTGGATATCAAATATAAAATCTCCTACGACAAGCAGATGCGCGGCGTCGAAGTCGAACCTTCGGGCCGCCAGCAAAACCCCTTCCGGGTCCGGTTTGGGGGCAACCGGATCATCTCTTGTGATCACCAGTTCAAAATCTTCCAAATCAGTATGCTGGAAATTATTCAAGGCCTGTTTTACGGATTGAGGGTTGTTGCGTGTTATAATGCCGATCGGAACGCCAGTTGCTCTCAAATGCCGAATCAGCTCTTCGGCGCCTGGATTAGGCTTTGATTTTGAAGCGGCTTCGGCTTCAAAATGTTCCAGCACAGCGAGGGCATCTTCCTGCTGTTGATTTGTCTCCAGGGTTTTTATGAATTCCAAAATCGGTCTATTTTTCGGGCAATCGATCGCCGCCCTGATCACGCCAAAATCGAGGGCGCCCGGTTGGGTCAGTGTCCCGTCAAAATCGAACAGTACGGCTTTTATACAAATCGGTTTAGTTTTCATATTCAATACAGCAAGGTATACATTTGCGCCCCTTGATGGCCATCTTTCCTAAAGGGTCTGTCCAATCCGGTAAGCACTTTTTGTCTTTTTTTAAAGGAAAGGGATTTTTTTTCCTGTACGGTAAAGCAGGGCCTGGCATGTTGCAATCAAGTTTTTCTCCTGATCTTTAACCACGATGGTATAGCCTGCGGTCTTTCGGGTCCTGCTGATCTCCTTAGCCTCGGCCCGCAAGACAGTCTCCTTATCAGGGCTGGAAACATAGGTCACACTGACATTCATGGCCACGCCAACGGTTCCGTCCGCCTGCCCAACGGTTTCGAATGCCTCGTCGATCAGTGAAAAAATGACACCCCCGTGGGCACGATCATAGATATTTCCCATGGTCTGCGGGTCGTAGGTCATTTCCACGGCTGAATACCGGTCCTCCAGTTCGACCAGTTTCATGTTCAACTTTCGGGCAAAAGACTCCTTTTCCACCGATCGATAGATCGCTTCTCTAACTGTCTGGTCCACTTATTCCCTCCCTTACTTACTACCTCAATTGATCGTAAACAAAACTGAAAGAGGCGTAAAAATAAGGAATAGCCGGCTTTCAGTATAATTAGTGATGCGCTTTTAAAAAAAATGAAACTCCTTATGTTAATTTTTTTATTTCAGATGCGCAAATATTATTTCAGTCCAACAATGATACTTGACGCAAACCCTTCGGTTCCTTACTATCATTTGCCTAACCCGGATAAACCGGTTGTAGTGAAGTGGAAATCCCGATTTATCGGGGAATCAAAAAAAATCTCTCGCAAAGGCGCAAAGAACGCCAAGAATTTTTCTTGTTTTTCCTTTGCGCGCTTTACGGCTTTGCGTGAGAATTGGAAAGCCGATGACCTATCCTGAAAACAGGGCAGCTTCACGCATATTCTGGCAAATCGGCGTTGCTGCATTGAGTCGTCTATTCCTCAACACCGCCCGCCGTTTTGTGTATCCGTTTGCACCCGCCTTGAGCCGGGGGATGGGGGTCTCGTTGACAGCGGTAACCTCGTTGATCGCCATCAACCAGGTTACCGGGGTTTTGGGTTTGGTGTTTGGTCCTCTGGGTGATCGTTGGGGATACAGATCGATGATGTTGGCCGGATTGAGTTTATTGGCCCTGGGGATGTTGACCGGTGGTATTTTTCCTTTTTATGGACCGGTTTTGATGGCCTTTTTTTTAGCAGGTCTGGGGAAAACAATATTTGATCCGGCCTTGCAGGCGTATGTGGGAAAACAGATTCCCTACGAACGCCGCGGTATGGTCATCGGTATCGTTGAAATCAGCTGGGCCGGAAGCTCCCTCGCGGGGATTCCTCTGATCGGTCTGCTCATTGGGCATTTCGGGTGGCGTTCTCCTTTCCTTGTTCTAGGTGTATTGGGGGTGCTCAGCATCTTTGGGTTGGGTATGTTGACTTTCGAAACTCAAAAAAGTGCCGCGGCATATCCTCAACCGTTTCACCTTTTTCAATCATGGCGGCAGCTGGGCCTGGAAAGATCTGCCCTGGGCGCCCTCTGCTTTGCCTTTTTTGTCGCTGTTGCCAACGATAACCTCTTTGTGGTATATGGGGTGTGGTTGGAACAGAGGTTTCAACTAGGTATCGTGGATTTGGGGATTGCGACCACGGTTATCGGTGTGGCAGAGCTCCTTGGCGATGGTTTGACAGCATCTCTTGCCGACCGTTTTAAGCTAACACGATCGGTTTTGGTAGGTCTTATTTTGTCCGCAGCCAGCTATGCGGCACTACCGTATCTGGGATACAGCCTTTCATTTGCGTTGGGTGGATTGTTCCTTGTCTATTTAACATTTGAGTTTACCATTGTCACTTCAATGTCCCTTTTCACCGAGTTTCTGCCCCAGGCCAGGGCCACAATGATGGCGGGCTTTTTTGCTGCATCGAGTATTGGACGAGTATGCGGCGCCATGATCGGCGTCTCGGTTTGGGAGACCGGCGGAATTATGGCAACCGCCATGGCATCGGCATTCATCAGTGGGCTGGGATTGATTTCGTTATTTCTGGGCCTTCGGCATTGGCGACCCAACTGACCCACTGCAATTATCTATATGTACTTTTGAAATTTGGGAATAGGAGAAATCGATGAATCCTTCGCCTGTTTTAGAAATATTTTCTGATTATATCTGACCGTGGTGTTATTTCATTACCGGGGGTATTGAACGACTAAAGAGGATGTTCGAGATTCAAATCCGTTGGACGGCATTTCCGCTCCACCCGGATACACCGGAGGAGGGTCTCACACTGGAAGCACTTTTTGCGGGCCGGAACATCGATATTCCCCAGATGAAATCCCGTCTCAAAACAGCCGCAAAGGACTTTGGCGTCGATATCGGTGATCGCCAGAAGACCTATAACAGTCGTCTGGCGCAAGAACTGGGGAAATGGGCCGAGTCAAAATCCAAAGGAGATGAATTTCATCTGGCGGCCTTCAAAGCTTACTTCGTCAACGGACAAAACATCGCTAAAATTCCTATCCTTGTGGATATTGCAAAATCGGTGAATTTGAGCGAAAAAGAAGCTAAAACCATCCTTGAAAAAAGATCATTTAGTCAAGCGGTAAGTTCAGACTGGCGACGGGCCGTCGAGATGGAAATCAGAGCGGTTCCCACCTTTCTATTCAATGGTCAATCCCTAGTCGGCGCTCAAAAATACGAAATTCTGGATCGGTTGATGGTGACAAACAATGTAGCAAGACGTTGATCCCTTGCGGATAATCTTCGAGTTACCATCCACTCATGACATGCTGGCCCCTGAGCCTTGCAATCTCATCCTGTAGGCGATTAAATCTTCTACCGACAACCGCGGCCATATTCGACATTACTACATATCCGGCACCGGCGTCCACCTCGAACAACTGGATTATATGCTCTTTTTCAATTCGAATCAACTCACACTGACCGGAAGCACAGTATCCCGAAAGACGGTATTTATAGGGTGACACAAAGCACGACCAACCGATTGCCCCGCCTGCCGAAATGGAGGAGATCGTGTTTTCCTCGGATGAAGCCAATCCCGGGAGTTCACAACGCAAATCGACCCGGCCCTCCATTACAATCCAGAGATGGTCGGCCGGCTCTCCTTCGCCAAAAAGCTTCGTATCCTGTTCAAACTCCTTTTTTTGGCAACACTCCTGCACTGCTGTCAATTGGCTACCACTGAGGCCCTTGAAAACTTCGACATCTTCCAGAAATTCGAGACTGATCATGATGGTCCCCTTTAAGGTTTGGGGGAAAAATTTATAATTTAGGTGAGAACGAAATCCATCTCGATCGTTCCCTTAAGGATGTGGTTATTAAATATCCGGCACATTTTGTCCGGCGTTACTTTTTGATAAATCACCGAATCTTCCCCTTCGATCTCCACCGTCACGTTCGGTTCCTTATCACACATCCCGATGCACCCGGCGGTCATTATGCGTATATCCAAACGATCGGTCTTCGCCATTTCATCCATGAGGGCGCTCATCACCTCCCGTGCACCTGCGGCGATACCGCAGGTCGCCATATGCACGCTGATCTTTACCCCGGCGTAGGGCGATACCCAGGCGGAGTCCTGCAGCTGATGATACCGGGCACCGACGATTTCAGTCAGGTTGGACATCACGATATAACCGATCTTTGAATTTTGGCCGAACAGTTTGACAAGCTGATTTTTATCTATCCGGATCACCCGACAACTCTCATGAGCGCAGTAGGCTGACAATCTGTATTTGTAAGGTGGGACGAGACTCGACCAGCCGAAGGTTTTTTGAGGTGAAATCGATGAGATGGTGTTTTTTTCTGAAGTACCTCCGCCGGGCGGATCATATCGAAGATCGACAGATCCCTCCCTTACGATCCACAGATAGTCAGCCTCCTCCCCTTCTGCAAACAATCGGTGCGCGTACCGATAAATTTTCTCGGTGCAGAAATCATGAATCTCGGCAAGATGGCTGTCAGCCAGACCTTTAAAAATTTCGACATTTTTCAGAAATTCGAACTCGACCATCCATACCTCCTTTAATCGTTAAAAAATGCCCAAACAGGCTACATTTTTGCCAGGGCAAAATCGGTCTGGATCTCACCTTGGAGAACATGCCTTTTGAAGATTTGGCGCATCTTGTTCGGATTTATCAACTGGTAGACAATCGGCATGGCCCCTTCGATTTCAACGGTTACATTCGGCTCGCTGCTACACATCCCCATGCAGCCGGAATTGACCACCCGGATATCGTCACGGTCGCTGTTGGCCAGCTCTTCCATCAGGACGCTCATCACCTCCCGGGCCCCGGCGGCAATGCCGCATGTGCCCATGTGGACCATTATCTTGGCCGTGGCCGTGCCATCCCTGACTGAAATTGCCTTTGCGGTTTTTTCTTTTATTCGCTTAAGATCTGCTATCGTCAATTTTGCCATTTCCTTCTTCTCCTATTTCTGAATTCATCTGACCTTGATCAAGCCGGTTGAGATGTTTTCGAATCGTTTGTGTCAGATGATAAATCACTGCCGCGTCGCCCGAAAAGGAATCTCCCAGTTCCTTTCTGATTTCCCGGGTATCCATGCCAAAATGTCTACCGTCCACCGAATGGTCATATATAAAATCAACGTCCGGGTTCCCCGCAATCAATGTGCTGATCGAACCGGCCATATCACCGATCGGCGCCCGGTCGATGTGGTCGTACCGAAAAACAGCCATAACTTCGGTCCCTGCGCCGGACTCGGATTCAATCTTCACCTCCCCATCGCAGCGACGGGCAGCTGCCTCGAGGAGGGAAAGACCCAGGCCGACCCGGCGGGTGGTTCGAGTCGTCACAAAGGGATCTGCAATCCTGTCGATCTTTTCAGAAGATATTCCCCTTCCATTGTCCCGGATAACGATCTTTAAAACGTTTTCTGCCCGGGCTTCTTCCACGACGATATGAATACAACTGGCGCCGGCAGTAATGCCGTTTTCCGCCACATCCAGAATATGAAGAGAAATTTCCCGCAATCAGATTACTACCTTTCTCCCTTTTTCACCCTTCAACGCAAGGCGGATTTCTTCCACCGTTGGTGCGGCCAGCAGAAAGGAAGTCCATGCCCGGCCGATGTCGTCCGGATAATGGGCATCCGAGGAAGTCACACACGGAAAATCCCTGATTCCGGGGATACTGTCACGTGCTGTTTTCAATGGTGTCCGGTACGATATCTCCACTCCGTCGATCCGAAGGTCATCCGGGATAAAGCCCAACTGGCCGATAATACCAAAACCGGGTCTGTCTACATGGGAAGCGATGGTAACCCCGCCGAGTGACCGGGCCTTGGTTACGATTTCCTGGAGCCTCAATTCGGTTGCGCCGATGAGCAGTCGAGAACTCTCTCCGAGGACTTCATCGTTTTCGTCCGCTATAATCTGGTAGCCGAACACTTTGGCTTCGTTCTGTCCCGGCAGGTGACCATAGACATGCTGCTGCATGGCCAGCGCCTGCTCCAATTCCCCAAAAAGGGCGAGAATATGAACCTCCTCCTTGGAACAGATCTCCATCCCCGGTATGACACAGAGTCGATCCGATTTTACCGACCTGATGGCCGCACCGGCGTTTTCCGCAGAATTATGATCACAGATGGCAATAATATCGAGGTCTTTTTTAAGGCTTCTCCCCACTATTTTTTTGGGGCTCATTTCCCATTCGGTACAAGGGGAAAGGCATGTGTGAATATGAAGGTCTGCCTTATAATATTCCAACAAAACCTCATCCTTTTCCGCTGCAGTGACATTTCGATTAGAGCTCCCTTTTCAAATGACAGTGAATCTTTCCCGCTACGGATTCTAACCATCTGAATTTCTGACACCGGCCGCATGCATGCGTCCAGCCAGATCATAGGCCGACCCTTCCCACGCGAGAATGGGAATTTCTTCCACACCCGCCCTTTCTACCGTTTCCGGATCGGCTTTATGCCCGCCGGTCAGGACAATAGCTGCCATCTCCTTCAAAACAGCGATGGCTACCACGTTTTGGTGGCCCTGGACCGTCAACCAGATACACCCCTGGGGGGCATTAGCCATGACATCGCTCAAAAGATCGCCGCAATATCCATCATTGATCAGACGATTCAATCCTTTTTCCCCGGCAATCACCTGGACATCGAATCGATCAAATAGCTCTTTGACTTTCATATTACACCCCCCTCCCCTCATAACCCACATAAACCGGCAGCAAAAAAAATCTCTTGCAAAGGCGCAAAAACGCTAAGAATTTTTCCTGTTTTTCTTTTGCGCGCTTTGACAAGCTAGGGAGTGCGGAGACTCGCCTATCTTTTACCACGCGCACCGATCAAAAAACAATCCTTTTGTGATGCCCTTCCCCTTACTACGTCCTCACTAAAGGTCCGGCAATCCGGCGCCCCGCAGGCCCCGCAATCCTTTCCATTTATCAGCTCCAGAAGCATGTCTATCTCCTGAAGCGACTCAATCGAAAGCGGCCCTTTGGGTGAATCAAACAGTCCCGCCAGCTTGGACGAGTTAGTTTCCGACGTAAAACGGCCCTTTTCATAAAGGCGAAGAATTTTTTCCCTGGGCAGGCGTCTTTTAGGGTTGAACTTCCGGATCATCTTTTGAATCGTGGTTTTGGCCACATATTTATCAATGGCGGTAAGGGCCCCTCCGACGCACCCCTCGGAACACGATCTGAATTCAATATATTCGACGTCGCTGAACAGACCCATTTCAATCTTTTCAAGGTAAGAAATGACTTCCCGCAATCCTGAAACCGCCAGGGATCGATCGATATCAATGCTGGCAATCTCCTCCCCGGATACCGCCCACCTCAGGCTATTCCCAACGGAAAAACTGTTGGACGTATTCCAGGAAACAGGGATCTGGTCGGCCTTATAAATTTGCTCTATTTTCTGGGCCAGTTGTGCATACACATCGTTTATCCCCAGAACCTTATCCACATGGGTGCTCACCAGGGGGTGGGAACATCGGTTTGGGGTAATGTGATAGAGGACAACATCTTCTTCTTTTACCCCCTTCTCCTTGACAATTCCCTGTTTGACCTCCCGGGCCATCAGTTCAACCGGTCTCATGACCGGAAGGACATGATCCAAGAGGCTTGGAAACTTGACCGCAATGAGGTGGATGACGACAGGGCAATATGGCGAGATGAGCGGCAATGGTGCCTGGTGCGTATCCCTGTTTCTCACAATAAAGGCTTCGGTTGCGCACTGAAAGATCTCAATATAGTCCAGCATGTCCATTGCATGCTGAAATCCAATTTGCCGGAGTCCCAACAGGACATCTGACGGCATGGCGGTGGGGAACTGGGCATATAGCGTCGGTCGAACAAGAACCACGGAAACCTTGTCCTTTTTAAGGGATTTAAATTCGGACGTAGCTGCCCTGAGCGCACCGGTAGGGCAGACACGAACGCATTCCCAGCATCCGATGCAGTGGTCTACAATTTCCAAAACGTGATTATCCCTCAACCTGATCGCTTTTGTCGGGCAAATCTTTACGCATTTGAGGCATCCGGAACACAGGTCCTGGTCAAAGTGAAAGTAGGAAGAGAGTGGAATCTCGTTGTTCAATGCCTGTCCCCCTCTCTCTTAATAAAAAATATCATCCGGACCCGTGTCCCCTTTCCTCTTTCAGACTCAACCTCGATCTGGTCTGCATTTTTTTTCATGTTCGGCAGCCCCATTCCTGCGCCAAATCCCATTTCCCTGTATTCATCCAACGCCGTGGAAAATCCTTTTTGCATGGCGAGTTCAATGTCTTCAATCCCCGGCCCGCTATCTGAAATATTGAGGGTTAACCGATCGGTGTCAACCCGGAGGCTCAAAACACCATCGCCGCCATGCATGACCACATTCATCTCACCTTCGTACCCGCAAATCGCGACCCGGCGGATCAAAGCGGAATCCAGATTAAGGGACTTGAGCAGAACCTTGGTCTGAATGGAGGCTTCACCTGCCCGTATAAAATCCTTTTTTTTAATGTGAAAGCGCTTTTTTAAACCCGACATTTAACCCATTACCTTTTCCCATCAAGACCGGTCAACCCGGAAGCATGCAGCCTGCCGCAGGAAACAAACATGGAATAAGGAGAGGAGAGCATCGGGATATTCTGGTGTTGAGCCAGCTCGATTACTTCCGGTGGCGGGGTTTTTCCCCGAACAAATGTTATCGCCCCCACACCTGCCACCATTGCGGTTTTAACCACCTGAATGGTGGTCAACCCGGTGAGAAGGATACAACCCTCAGAGAGTCCGGCGAGAATGTCACTCATCAGGTCACTGCCGCCACCTGTACAGATCTCCTTGTCGAGCTGATCTTCCCCGACAATAAGCAAGGCATCCAAAACATCAACAATTTCAGATAATTTCATTTTACAGATCCCAAAAAAAATCCACCGGTCAAACCAGAGGTGTCGTTCCGGAAAAAATAAATAAAGTCGCCGCGATTCAGAAAATCATTGAAGTGAATCGAATCTGTTTTTACTAATAATGTATATAAGATACCGATTTTTTAATGTCAATTGAAACTAAATAAACGGCAAAGCTCTATAAGAGGCTTCGGTTGTTAGATACCCCCTTGCATTTTTTGATCACTTCGAGTAAAAGGCCCTTGCAAGGGATCGGATCGAGTTAAATACCCAGCCGGTCATGGATATTTTGAACACCTCTATTATTTATTTTAAAGTCGTAGATAGGCACCAGTTAATCCATCATAACCTTTAGGAGATCCGTTTATGGCACATTTTGAAAGGCCCCAACACCCTGACATTACGAACGATATGTTTGACAAAATCGATGAGATTATCGCCATAAACCAACCCAGACCGGGCTCGATTATCGCTGCTTTGAGAGAGTGCCAAAATGTGGCCGGTTATCTTCCGATTGAACTGATCGATTATATCAGTTACGGCATGAATTTAGCACCCAGCGAAGTCTTCGGTATTGCGTCATTCTATTCGCTTTTTTCCATGGAACCCAAAGGCCGCCATACCATAAAAATGTGTCTGGGCACCGCATGTTATGTCAAAGGGATAAAGGAGATCATGTCCCGCGTTCACCGTGAATATGGAATAGGAGACGGCGAAACCACTGAAGACAGACGCTTTTCCTTAGACGCCGTGAGATGCCTCGGCGCCTGTGGGCTTGCACCTGTGATGATCGTCGACAACGACACATACGGCGCTTTGTCCTCGGACGGCACTGTCGAAATTCTCGAAAAGTATGAATAGACCCAAAGATACAGACAAAAAAAGAGGCCGGATATAAATGCAGGAGAAAGAATGAATAAACCGAGAACCCAGTTGATGCTGTGCGGTGGTACCGGGTGCCACTCCACCGGGACTAAAGCCTTTCGGGAAGCTCTACAAAATGAGCTCGAAAGCCAAGGTCTTGTCGAAGAGGTAAAAATCATCGAGACCGGTTGTAACGGATTCTGCGCTGTTGGACCGGTGATGCTCGTCCAGCCTGAAGGAATATTTTACCAGAACCTCAGGACCAAACATGTTCCCCACCTGGTGGAAGAACATTTTCTTAAAGGCCGCCCGGTTCCAAAGCTTTTTTACGTGGAACCCGCCTCCAAAGAAACAATCCCGAACATGAATGACATCCCTTTCTTCAAACATCAGGTGTTCTGGGCCATGCGAAACAAGGGCGCACTGGACCCGGAAGTTATCGATGAATACATCGCCAGAGACGGCTATTTTGGGGCAGCCAAAGCGGTCAATGAAATGACCGCCGATCAGATCATAGAAGAAATGAAAATATCGGGGCTCAGGGGCCGTGGTGGTGCTGGATTTCCAACCGGTCTGAAATGGGAATTTGCCGGCAAAAGTTCGAGCGACATAAAGTATGTGCTGTGCAATGCAGATGAAGGAGATCCTGGGGCTTTCATGGACCGAAGTATACTGGAAGCGGATCCCCATGCGGTTCTCGAGGGAATGATCATTGCTGCGCGGGCCATCAATTCCCACCAGGGGTATATCTATGCAAGGACGGAATATCCCCTGGCCGTCCGCAGACTGGGTATAGCCATCCAACAGGCAAGGGAGTATGGGCTCCTTGGGAAAGACATCCTCGGATCCGGTTTTGATTTTGACATCGATATTTACCAGGGGGCAGGCGCCTTTGTATGCGGCGAAGAAACAGCCCTGATGAGATCGATCGAGGGTAAGCGGGGAATGCCGCGACCCCGCCCACCGTTTCCCGCCCTTCGGGGATTATGGGAGAAGCCGACCATTTTGAACAATGTGGAAACCTTTTCCAATGTATCCCAGATCATATTGAACGGGGGAAAATGGTACGCCAGTGTCGGAACCGAGACCAGCAAAGGAACCAAGGTGTTTGCCCTCTCAGGAGATGTGGCCAACATCGGGCTCGTTGAGGTCCCGATGGGAATTTCGCTGAGAACCATTATTTACGACATCGGTGGCGGCGTACCGAATAAAAAGAAGTTCAAGGCGGTTCAACTGGGTGGGCCGTCCGGTGGATGTGTGCCCGAAGAATATCTGGATACACCTGTGGATTATGAAGAAATCGTCAAGCTGGGCGCCATCATGGGATCCGGCGGAATGATTGTGATGGATGAAAACACGTGCATGGTCGATATGGCCCGTTTTTTCATGGATTTTATCCAGGATGAATCGTGCGGGAAATGCACGCCCTGCCGTGAAGGAACCCGGCGGCTGCTGCAGATTCTGGAAAACATTTGCAACGGGAAAGGGAAAGCCGAAGATTTGGTTGCTTTGGATCAAATTTCAAATGTGATCAAAGCGTCTGCACTGTGCGGGCTCGGGCAAACAGCCCCGAATCCGGTCCTTTCTTCATTGCGATATTTCATGGACGAATTTCATGCTCACATATATGAAAAGAAATGTCCTGCAAAGCGTTGCATTCCACTGTTAAAATTTGAAGTCGATCCGGATGCGTGTACGAAATGCGGCATCTGTTTCAGAAATTGTCCATCAAACGCCATCTCCTGGAAAAAGAAGGAGGTTGCCAAAATCGATAAGGGAAAATGTACCCAGTGTCTCACCTGCTACGAAAAATGCAGATTTGAAGCTATCCTTTAACTTCAAACCCATAACATTAAGAAATTTGGGGGTATTAAATGATAGAAGCGTTATTTACTATGGGGGGATTGGGACTTGTCATCGGTGTTGTACTGGCAGCATCATCCAAGGTATTTTATGTCTTTGAGGACCCCAAAATGTTGGAGGTCAAAGATGCACTTCCCGGTGCCAACTGCGGTGGATGCGGGTTGCCCGGATGCGCCGCCAATGCAGAAGCGATTGTGGCCGGTGAGGCAGGAGCGGACTCGTGCGTGGTCGGGGGACCGGATCTCTCCCATATTCTTGCAGAGATTATGGGGGTAACAGTTGAGGATAAAGAGCCCAATATCGCCTCTTCCACCTGCACCTACGGCGTGCCGAGTGCCGATATAAAATATATATACAATGGGCTGAGCAATTGCAGGGCGGTAACACTTCTCAGCGGCGGGATGAAGGTCTGCACCATCGGGTGTGTGGGTCTTGGATCATGTGCCAAGGCATGTCCGTTTAATGCCATTACCATGAAAGAGACCGGGCTGCCCTCGGTCGACGAAAAACGATGCACCGGATGTGGTGTTTGCGAAAATGTCTGTCCCAAACATATCATTACCCTCTCCTCGGTTACCCGACGCATCATGCGGGAGTATACAACAGATGAGTGCACCACACCCTGTCAACGGGCATGTCCTGCGGGAATCAATATTCGGGAGTATATCAAGCAGATCTCTTTGGGCAATCATCTAAGGGCGGTTCAGGTCATAAAGGAACGAAATCCCTTTCCCGCCGTCATCGGCAGAATCTGTCCCCGTCCCTGTGAAGACGAGTGCAGAAGAAAATATATCGATGAACCGGTGGCGATCAATTTCCTGAAGCGGTATGCGGCTGATGTTGAAAAAGAGATCGACCAAAAAATTCTACCCTTCAAAGCGCCGGCAACCCATCGAAAAATTGCCATCATCGGTGGGGGCGTTGATGGGTTATCCACCGCATTTTTCCTGGCCCGGCTCGGGCATTCACCGATGGTTTATGAAGCGACCCCGAGCCTGGGGGGATTGCTCCGATATGCCATTTCCGTTCTCAGGCTGTCCGATGAGGTCCTCGACCGGGATATCGAAGGCATCCTTGAAATGGGCGTGAAGGTCCAAACCGAAAAAATCCTGGGTAGAGATTTCACCATCAGTTCCCTTTTGAAAGAGGGGTTTGAATCGGTATTTCTTGCCCTTGGCGGCTGGGATAGCCGTCTTGCCCGGTTGGGTGGAACCCGGAATGATTCAGATATTGAAGAACCGATCCCCGGTACCATTTTGCTCATGGATTTTATAAAATATCCGGACCGGTTTTCTTTGACATCCAATGTTGTCATTGTGGGTGGGGGAGAGCTTGCGCTTAAGGCGGCAGGTATTTGTAAGGATAGTGGCGCAAAAAATATAACAATCCTATTCAGAAGCTCAATGAAAACCAGCACCCTGGATCCAGAGCATCTCGAGGAACTTGTCCAAAAAAATATAAAGGTCATTTTTAATACGGGGATTGTCCGGCTTTCCGGTAAAGGAGACGATCTTCAGGAACTGCAATATATCGATTTGGATACGTTGTCGAAATATTCCATCCCCCTGCACAACCTATTAATTGCATCAGGACGTTTTCCGGATCTTATTTTTAAAAGGTCTGAAACCGGAACTTCAGAATCGTCCGAGACCACGGATGCACCTCTTCTTTGGGAAGGTCTTGAACCTTACAAGAGACCCGCATATCACAAGGAAACAGGCCTGCTCGCAAAAGGTGATACGCTAACCGACTTTCGGGGGACGATTCATGCAATCGGTGCCGGGCGGAGGGCGGCTGCATCCATCCACCAGTTGATGTATGGCATCTCACCAACGGTTTCTGACATTGTAATCGCCCGGGATTCTGATGTACAGAATGTCGATCATGTTGAAACCGTTGCTGAAAGCGTACGCCAAATCATGCCGCTCTCCGATTCAAAAGATCCTTCCGCGTTTCAGGAGATCGAAAAGGGTTTTACAGAAGAAATGGCCGATGCTGAATCAAAAAGATGCCTTCAATGCGGGCTGATCTGCTATCAGCATTCCGGCAATGCCTGAATTCCATTGAATTATTCTTTTCCCAAAGCACTGGCCGCCGGTTGCCCGAGGCGACGCTCCGGTGGATTGGAAATGCACAACCCGCCCAGATTATTTACAATGACTTGACTTTTATGAAAAACAGCTTACTTTACCATTCAATCAAGAAAGCTTGCCCGGATTGGGCCGGCTAGTTTCGCTCTGAGGGGAAGATCCATTTGTCAAAAGTGGTCACCTGAAGTTTGAAAACATGAGAATTTTTTTGAAAGGAGAATGCTACCATGACAAATGGAATCGTAAAGTGGTTTAATGATTCAAAAGGCTTCGGCTTTATTGAACAAGAAGATGGTCCGGATGTATTCGTTCATCATTCCGGAATCAACTCTGTCGGTTTTAAGTCTCTTAATGAAGGTGACCGGGTTACCTTTGAAATTGAACAAGGCAAAAAAGGCCCTGCTGCAGTCAGTGTCACTGTAGTTTAACCGACCGTTCTGGGTTAAAAAAAAGGGCATTCCATCCAAATTATTATGGCGTGTCCTTTTTATTTGATAAACGAAAAAATGAAGCTATCCTGTGCTTTTTTAACTCTTCTGGACTACCTCCCCGATACGACGACTTTTGGCCAACGGATACATAGACACCCCACACACACAGCCCATAACAGGCATACATTTAAACTTCACCTACCTTTTTGATATGGCGACTTTTGTCAGGCCACCGGTCTCTCGATCACTTCATTAAATCAGGTGGGTGATGAAAGGAAAATAAAGATGGAAAAGACCCATTTTATTATTCTACCGCTTATCCTTATGGGAATCACCATACCGTCAATATCGATCGCAGAAACAAAATTAACAAAAGCCACCTTTGCCGGAGGCTGTTTTTGGTGTATGGAACATCCCTTTGAAAAACTGAAAGGCATAAAAGAAGTTATCTCAGGGTATGCTGGTGGACATAAGAAAAACCCAACGTATGAGGAAGTATCATCCGGCACGACGGGCCATGCAGAGTCCGTCGAGGTTATATACGATTCGACCCAAGTTATGTATCATAAATTGTTGGATATTTTTTGGAAACAGATTGATCCGACCGATGCGGGAGGGCAGTTTGCAGACCGCGGTTCGCCCTACAGAACTGCAATTTTTTATCACTCTGAAGAACAGAGAAAGCTTGCGGAAAAATCAAAGGAAAAACTTGAGGAGTCCGGGCGCTATAAAAAACCGATCGCCACAGAAATCCTTCCGGCCGGCCGTTTTTACAGAGCAGAGGAATACCACCAGGACTACTACAAGAAAAACTCGATTCGTTACAAAATTTATAGGTATCATTCCGGCAGAGATCAGTATCTTAAGAGAATATGGGGGAATAAAAAACCTGAAAAACAGTCTGAAAATCAAAAAAAACAATCCAATAGGCAATTGAACGAAGAACTCAAGAAGAGGCTGACACCGATGCAGTACGAGGTTACGAAGGAAAACGGAACCGAGCCCCCTTTTAACAACGAATACTGGAATAATAAAAAAGAAGGTATATATGTCGATATTGTTTCGGGGGAACCCCTCTTCAACTCCATCGACAAATATAAATCCGGAACTGGGTGGCCGAGTTTTACGCGACCATTGGAACCTGACAATGTTGTTGAGATAGAGGACTTCAGTCTTTTTATGAAGCGCATTGAGGTTCGGAGCAAACAAGGTGACTCCCATCTCGGACACGTATTCGGCGATGGACCGAAACCGACAGGACGCCGTTACTGTATCAATTCAGCCGCCCTGAGGTTCATCCCCGAAACAGATCTTGCCAAAGAAGGGTACGGCCAATACGTAAAACTGTTTAAAAAATAACAGGCACAGAATTGTTTTCCAAAAAATTTTATTTACCCCACACCAGATGCGACACCGTGCCCTATTGGGGGCGCAAAACTTGATTAACAACGCAAGATTAAATTCTACAGTTGACATTCCCGGGGTTTTTACTGTATTAGAAGGCTTAAATCATAAGGTTTATTTTTTAGAAAGGAGCACACATGCTAAATAAACGGAGAGGAACAGAGAGGGAGCCCACATTCTCCTCCGACATCCCTCAGGAGGAAAACGTATCTTATTCGAGTTCACCGCCTGTTGACAGAAAGACGATCATCGGGGAACACATTTCGATTGAAGGGAGCATCCACGGAAAGGAAAGCCTGATTATTGAAGGGGCAATGAAGGGCAAAATCGAGCTGGAAAAGAATCAGATTACCGTGGGGACAAAAGGCCGGGTGGAGGCGGAAATCCATGCGGACAACGTGACCATCAGTGGCCGGCTGACAGGGAATATCAAGGCGCTGGGCAAGGTTTCGATAACCAAAGGGGCAAACTTTACCGGTGAGATTAAGGCCAGAAGCATTTCAGTGGAAGACGGAGCTTATCTGAAAGCAGCCATTGAACTGGAGCGGGAACACCAAAAAGGGATTCCTCCAGATGCAAAGCCCGTTTCCCAAGGAGTAAAACCGGTCCCTTCATTTGAAAAAAAACCGGTTATCCCTGGTGCTGACCCCATCAAAAAGAATTGACCCTGTCGACAGCAGATCAACCGTTGAAGAATTCGACTGTTAAACCGGAGGAATCAGGTTACAAAAGCAATGTGCTGCAAATGTTCCTGGAGGAGCTTCATCAAAACGATGGGGGTCACCTGCTCGATCTGGGCTTAATCTCCGGTGACAACATCAATTTTTTTTTGCGCTGGGTGAATAAGCTCTCTGTCTGCGACATGTTTTATTACCTGAACAGGGAGCGTCGCAGACGTCGACCCGCCGGCCGGCTTGAACAGCACTTTGACTTTCCCCCCCTGGCTTTTGATGGCATCCTGCTTTGGAACCTGTTTGATTACGTGGATAATCAAACAGCGGTTAAATTGGTACAGCGGTGCCACAAATCAATAAAACCGGGGGGACGGGTGATGGTCATCGCCCAAGGCGATCCGATCGTTTTTCCGGTCTTGAGTACCTTTGCCATCCGTGAGAACTTCAAACTCTATCCACGTCCCCAACCCCACATGAACTTACCCCTGCAACGCCGCCAGAATCGAGAAATTCTCACCTTATTGACACCTTTCAATTTTGCCAAATCATTTCTTTACCGCAATGGGGTTAGAGAGTATCTGTTTCAACGGGATGAAGATTCACCGATTAGCGGAGAATAAAAAAGGCCTGAGCGAATAATGAAAACACTCAATCCTGCCTATTTAAAGGCAATTACAAAAGCGGTCAGCAGGAGTCCTTATTTCAGACTGCTTTCCATGGAAATGAAACCGGTTGTTCCCGGAGAATCACGGTTGGAGGTGGTTATCGAAGAAAAACACCTCCAACCTTTCGGCATGGTTCACGGCGGCGTTTATTCCTCACTGGTGGATGCGGCCGGATTCTGGTCTGTTTATCCCCTTCTGGAGGAGGGTGTCGGGCTGACAACCGTGGAGTTGAAACTCAACTACCTGGCTCCGGCATCGAAAGGATACCTGATTGCAAAAGGCAAGAACATCAAGATGGGTAAAACCCTCTGTCTGGGAAAAGCGTCCATAGAGGATGAGAACGGAAGATTGCTCGCATACGGAACAGAAACGATGATGATCGTCAATAACCTGACAATCAAAAGCAACATCACGCTTCCCAAAAAATTTTTAGACTAAATTGATTTCATTCCTTAAAGCGTTTTGAGAAATGCAATCAGTTCATCCATCTGTTCTGTCGAAAGCCAATCAAACGGAGGCATCTGATCGAAGGGTGTTTTCAACGTTAAACGAACATCGGCGTCTGTCGCGGGCCGGCCGCTTATCGGGAGCTTCTCACGCTGAAAGAGCCCTTTTAAACCCGGACCGACTTTGGTTTCCGTTTTATCCGGAAAATGGCAAACCGAACAGCTTTGTTTAAACAAGGCAGCCCCTTTTTCTGCCGCCGGGTTAGCGATGACTTCACCTGCCGACGGCCTTGTTCCATAGACGAGCTCCCCGCCAAAGTAACCGATACCGATAACCGCCAGAAGGGAAAGGGCATAAACAGGGATCACACGCATTGGACCGTACTCTTTCCGAAGCCCCAATTTAACAGCAACAGCCAAAAAAACCACCAGGATAGCCGCCAGGACCATTTTCATGGTGATCGGAAACAGCAATGCACCACCATAATACTGTTGCCAGTCCGCAAGCCCGATCAGCACAGTCGGAGGCAGGGCGATCAACGCCAAAACCATACAGTGCCTGGCCGTCTGTAAAAATGATTTCTTGTTAAACACCAGTGCGACCACTGCGAAGATAAATCCGCCGATAATCAACCCGAGCGGAAGATGGGTGATGGGGGGATGAAGAGGATGAGCAAATCCAATTTTCGAAAGGGTTTGGTAAAGGCTATTGATCATTCCTGCCTCCTTTCTTTAAAAAACGATTGCATTGTATCGTAATGTCGAAAAAAGGTGAAAGTCAAGAAAATTGCACCCGATACCGATGGCGAGTCTACGTAAAATCAAGAGGCTGAATCTTGGGTACTTGAAATTTGGGCGCAAATGGCCTAAGTTTTTATTAAAAAGCATGCCGATAATGCGGTGACCGCCTGCTTTTTCGTTGTTTACCATTTTTATTACAGGAGAGTGAAGTGAAATGAAAATTTTCCGATGTCCGATTTGCGGGTATATGCATGTTGGTGAGATTGAATTTCATTTCTGCCCGGTCTGTAGTGCACCGGCAGAAATATTCATTCAATCGTCAGCAGAGGACCATTTTGCCCATTGGAACGACAAGACCCGTCTCTCGATCCGGACCATGGCGGAAACAGGCCATTACCAGCTGGGCGGAAAAGGCACCACGAGAAAGTTTCTCAATATGGATGACCTGCTGTTTCTGCCCGCCCAAATTGCAAGGTTTCCGCTGCTGGATGAGGAGGATGTTTCAACAAAGGTCGTCCTCGGTAAAACCACCAAACATCCGATCGTCCTCAAAATGCCGATATTAAATGCAGGCATGTCCTTCGGTGCCCTGAGCCGGGAGGCAAAAATGGCCCTCGCAAAAGCATCGGCCATGGTGGGTGGAATAGCCAATACCGGTGAGGGAGGCATGTTGGATGAGGAACGGCTTCTGGCAGACAAAATCACCCTGCAGTATTCAACGGGGAGATTCGGCATCAGCGAAGAACGGCTCAATCTCGCAGATATGATCGAGATTAAAATTTCACAGGGTGCAAAACCCGGGATGGGCGGAAGGCTTCCCGGGAAAAAAGTGACAGCAGAAATTGCTGAAATTAGGCAAATCCCCGAGGGTCAGACCGCTGAATCGCCTTCAAGGCATAAGGATATCAACTCTCCAGAAGACATGTCTCAAACCATTGAACGTTTGCGGGAGATTACCGGTGGTAAACCGATTTCCTTAAAATTTGTCGGCGGCCATATCCAGGATGACCTAGATACTATTTTCTCGCAGCGCCATATTCCTGACGTTCTCGTCATCGACGGTGGTGAGGGCGGTACCGGCGCCGGACCCACTTTCGCGAAAGATCATGTGGGGCTCCCCCTTGTCTATTCGCTGCCGCGGGTCGCTGATTATATCAGAGAAAATCGCTTGAAGGACCGGGTTACGCTGATCGCCGCAGGCGGGTTAAGACATTCCGGTGACGTGGCAAAAGCCTTGGCACTGGGAGCAGAGGCCGTCTACATGGCCGGTGCCTTGAAAATCGCCCTCGGATGCACATATATCAGGCAATGTCATTTAGGGATCTGTCCATACGGTATCGCCACCCAGGATCCAAAGCTGAGAAGTCGCATTGATGTGGACAAAGGAGCAGATAATATATCCAGTTTTATCAACGCGTTAACAAGTGAACTCACATCCATCGCACGAATTTGCGGTAAACATAATATACATGATCTGAACAAAAATGATATGGCATCCGTCAACCCAGAACTGTCGAGAATAACCGGTGTTAAACCGGCATAAAGGAGGCTGAAATGATCCCACAGGTGAGTTCAACCCTCGCTCTGATTTTTATTCTAATCGGCACGGCCGCTATGTTGATCATGCTCGAACTGAAAGGAAATCCAAAGGACCGACATATCAACCGATATCTCATCCGAACACACCGGATTCTCGGTTACCTGTTTGTCGGCATATTTATTTTCATGTTTTCTTCGATGATCATCAAGGTCAGCGGCTATCAGGAAGAACTTCCGCCCCGCGTGATCTTCCACATCTGGATGGCCCTCTCGCTCTTTTGCCTCATTGTCCTTAAAATTTTATTTGTCAGAAGGTACAAGCGGTTGACAGCGAATTTACTTTATCTGGGAAAATTTATTTGGATATTTGCTGTGGTTTTAAACGGTCTCACCGCCGGTTATTATTTTTTGCACCGGACGGATATAAAGTATATCGCGATCGTGGAATCTGACAAAGTTGTCCTTGACGAAAATATCGGGCGATTCTTTACGAACAGGAAATGTGGAAAGTGCCACACCCTGGAACGGGTATATCGATCATTCAAGAGTATGGAGGGCTGGACAAAAACGGTCAACCGGATGGCGGTTATCGACACGCCGAACATCCGCGGCTTTGATGTGAAGCAGATAATATTTTTTCTCATCAAACAACAGGAAGAACGAAAAGGTCTGGACAGACAAGAAATAGAAAGAGAAATCGGGAAAACACTTATCAGTCAAAAGTGTTCCGGGTGCCATGATTTGGACCGGATCATCGAAGCGGTCAAATCCGAAGATGAATGGCGTATTACGTTGGAGCGAATGGTTGAAAATGCAGATGATCCTCAATTTTTAACAGATAAAGAAAAAAAGGAAATCATCGCCAATCTGGTACGAAAAAAACAGGATTCATAGGCAAGCTCTCTATACGGAGATCTCACACTCGTTATAGTCCTTCGGCTCTATCTGAATCGTTCCATGAGCAATTCGAAAGCGCTTGAGGAGCATATTCTGAATCGTTGTAAGCAGTCGCTTTCGGGAATACTTCCCCTTTGCCGTCACATGGACGGAGAGAGCGATTATCCCACTGGTTATGGTCCATACGTGCAGGTCATGGACAGCGTCTACCCCATTGATTTCCAGGATCGCATTTCTGACCTCATCGACATCAATATGGCCAGGGGAGCCTTCCATCAGAACCGCAACCACCTCTTTGAGCAGCTTCCAAGAGGAGTAAAGAACAAGCAGCCCGATGAGTACCGAGACCAGTGGATCGACCCAATGCCAACCCAATTTCCAGATCAGGACTGCGGCAACCATTACGCCGATGCTTCCGAGCATATCGGTAAACACATGAAGCCAGGCACCTCGAATGTTCAGGCTCTCTGACTTGCCTGCATTCAAAATACAAAGACCCGCCAGGTTGATAAGGAGACCACCACCTGCAATACCGAACATCAAGACCCCCTGGACTTCAGGTATCATGGCAAGGCGTTGATAGGCTTCTATAAATATATATATGGCGATGGCAACCAGGGTCGATCCGTTAACAAGGGCGGCCAGAATTTCAGTGCGGTAATAACCGTAGGTGTGGGTTGAAGTGACCGGCTTTTGAGCGGCCCAGAGGGCAAACAACGACAGTCCCAGAGCACCGGCATCTGCAAGCATGTGCCCCGCATCTGCGAGGAGTGCGAGGGAATTTGTCAGGATGCCACCGACAAATTCTGCGACCATGTATGTTACGCTGAGAATAAGCGTAATACGCAATCGTTTTTTATTTTGACTTCGGTGCTCGGAATCCCCTGGGTGGTCCATGGCCCTTAGCCTTTAGCAACATCCAAAATCATCACGACGGTAAACCCGCGCATTGTAAAAATCGTTTCAACGAATGCCTGTTGACTGGAATATCCCCTCCGAACATCCCGGACAGATGTCGATCGGCTTCGGTTCCCTCAAAAAGGGATAGGGCTAAAGAAAAAATACCGAAATCCAAATTCTGACCGCTGCAACAGCGATGAGTATCACCAATATCCGCCTCAGTATAAACACCGGTAGCAGCCGGCTGGCATAACTTCCCAGATGTGCAGCCGGTATGACGGTCAGGGCTATCGGAATCGCCATATCCCACTCAATCTGGCCTGTGGCCGCTTTGCCGATTAACCCTGCAGTAGATGAAAGGAGAACAATCGCCAGGTTGCTGCCGATGGCTATTCTTGTGGGAATTTTAACAAAAGCGGTCATGAGGGGTATAAGAATGAACGAACCACCTTGACCCACCAACCCTCCCAACAATCCAACACCTGTAGCCGCCGTCACCGCCCGCCACCGGCTGAAAAAAAGAGAATCAATGTCGGGAATTTCCATGTCTCCCTTTACCGGTATCAGCATGAGGAAAGATGCACAGAGGACCAGACCGGCAAAGATTACCAGAAGGATTGTATTGGAAACATAACCTGCACCCGCACCTCCTGCCAAAGCGGCGATAAAAATGCTTGTTCCCATGTAAAATGAGAGCCGATTGGAAACAAAGTGAAAACGACGATGGGTGAGTGCCCCGGAGATACACCCCAAAAACCCCTGGACGATCGTTAGGCCGGCTACCGTTCGCATCGATAACGACACAAACCCAAATAGAGGGGGTAGATAAAGGAGAAGTGGGGCCATAACGATTCCACCGCCAATCCCCAGGAGCCCCGACAGAAACCCGGTGAAAAGACCCAACCCCCCGACGAAAAGGTAGATTTTCATAAACCTATACCACTGCTATTGCGGGAACACCTTCCACAACCTCACCGACACGGGTCGCCGAGTCGACACCGGCTTTCACCAGGGCGCTTAAAAGCGCCTCTGCCTGAACATCAGGAACCGATAACAATAGCCCCCCGGAGGTCTGGGGATCAAAGAGCAACTCTTCTTCCGCACGAGAGAGCGAAGCTTTGATTTCAATATTTCCCTGAACCATACGACGGTTCGCCGGGTTACTCCCGGTGGTCTCACCTTTCCTGTACATCTCAAGCGCACCTGGATAAATCGGCAAATTTAAATATTTTAAGCGAACCGTGGCGCTGCTTCCATCAGCGACTTCGAAGAGATGACCGGCAATACCAAATCCGCTGACATCTGTGCAGGCATGAAGCTCGAATTCGAGGGCGGCGTTTATGGCTGGTCCGTTCAGTGCTGCGACAGAAGGTAAGATACTCTTTTCGATCTCTTTGTAATCCATCTTTCCGGAGCGAACCGCATTAAACAGCACACCGGTACCAATAGGTTTCGTCAGTATCAGGGCATCCCCGGGCCGTGAGCCGGCGTTGGTGACGATTCGCTCAGGATGTACCACGCCATTGACGCAAAGACCGTACTTGGGTTCTTCATCATCCACCGTGTGACCGCCACCGATGCAGGCCCCCGCCTCCACCACCTTATCGTAGCCGCCGTGGAGGATTTCCCTGAGCACCCCCATGTCAAGGTGTTTTGAGGGAAACATCACCAGGTTTAATGCGGTCAAGGGGCGGCCCCCCATGGCATAGATGTCCGAAATTGAGTTAGCCGCCGCTATCTGACCGAACCAGTAAGGATCATCAACGGGCGGTGTAATGAAATCGACGGTATTGATAACGGCGACCTCTTCCGTAAGTCGATAAACAGCCGCATCATCCGAAGTCTCGAAACCGACCAGAAGATTTGAATCAGACGGTGGATTCAGTCCTGAAAGGGCGTCCGACAGAGCCGTCGGACCAATTTTTGCCGCTCAACCGCAGGTGCGGGCAAGCCCCGTGAGCGTCTTCTTTTTAAAGAGTCTCATATATTGTTCCTTTCATTCATTTTATTTTTGGATATTGTTTTGATTTCAATGTCATATTTTTCACCCAGCCCGGGCATCATTTCCACAAAATGGTTTCATGTCTTTCCCTTCCAACCGCCTGACCTCGGCTTTGGGTTGCTGCATGACGATCAGATTTTCATCAGTTGAAATCTTTTTTTTAGAT
>Ga0255052_10000199_pt1 | contig 46215 bp, 39 predicted proteins | sample JV7_2_21_MG_FD_188632 | JGI IMG/M metagenome (GOLD analysis project Ga0255052, IMG submission 188632) | Seawater microbial communities from Jervis Inlet, British Columbia, Canada - JV7_2_21 | ecosystem: Environmental > Aquatic > Marine > Inlet | place: Canada: British Columbia | collected...
CGTTCGGAAAGATCTTTAATATCCGCGAGCAGGAGCACGCGTTCCTCGGTTGTGGTTTCAGCGCTGATCAGGGCGACTCCCATCAGGCGAAGATCTTTCTTGACGTTCTTCAGTTCACGTTCGTGCTGGTAAATGCGCGTCGATGCATTGTTGACCTTTGCGCGCAGGTTATAAAGTTGATAACCAACGTGATAGGCCTCGAGAAACTCAGGCTCGAGATCCGCGGCACAGACACCGTTATACTGACCGCCATTAGCTCCGACAGTGAAGCCTCTACTCGGCCGACAGAACTCGACAAGTCCCCGGTGGCGACCGTCCTGATAGGTCTGAAAATCGGCGGTGATACCGTGTTTGGCACAGGCCTTGCGTCGATTTGTGAATCGATCCGATGTGTACCCACGGGAACCATCCTCATAGCCTATTGCGGTCCAGTCGCTGTTGGCACACTCGTCGCTGCTCATTGATGCACAGCCGCCAAGGCTTGCAATCAGCAATACTAACCACACATTTGCCCATCTACCGTTCATGGTGAACCCCTTTGTGTTTCTCGGTCTTCATTTAACAACCAGACGAAACGCTACCAGCCCGTCCCAACCGGTTGCTGTGATGACATTCACAGTTACACCTGACGGGCTGAACCGACGCTGAAAATAAACGCTCCAGGGGCTTTCGGGCAACTCCAATGTGACTTGTATCACAGAGGCCTTACTGGCAGCCAGCCGATCTCATGAGTACATGAACGGTCAAGGATTGACGTCGTGGAACCAGGGCAATTTCCGGCGCGGCAACAGTGGCGCTGCCGCATGTCCGATTGGTTCGGCAGCACGGTGTAACAAACCGTCAGACTAATACATGCTTTAGCTGTGTCTGCGCACTGTCGAACTGCACTGCTGCTTTTTCCAGATAGGTAGCCGCTTCCGCATCGTAGCCGTCTGCCGATGCTGACCAAACTCGATTAATATACCGCTCGCCTGCGGCGAAATTGTTCATGATGTCGGCATACATTTGCAGACCAAAGAGATGGATCATGCTCTCGCGGGCATCGGCGAACCGTCTCAAGTCGTCACGCAAAAGGCTGTCAATTTCATCGCGCAAGGTAGCCGTTGACAGTGAATACCCTGCACTCGTCATTTGCTCCAGATTGCCGACGATGTTCTCCAGCGCCTCAGACAGTTCCGCTCGATTGGCCGTCAGCACACTCTCTGACGTTGCCTCGCCGCTGGTGGCCCGCTTAACCAGAACGACACCGATAACCGCAGCGACGGCCGATGGCGCAAACAACACCCAGTTCGTCAAGTCGGTGTCGAGCGCAGTCGAGTAAGCCGCAAACAGAAAGCCGGCAATGAGCAGCAAGAATCCGAAATTTTTCATGGCACTTTCCTACTTTTATGCTGCTGACAACACGATGTTAATCGCATGACCTACACCGACCAGCGCTTCACCGACGATGAGTCCTGCTGCGATCGGGATGCCGATACCCTCGCTCCAGGACGCACCCTTAAAACGATCTGCGAGTTCCCGTCCGAGTGTTCCCAGCGAATACGTAAGCACAATATTAAATGGCAGGTAGAAACCCAGCCCGACGGTTATTCCGAGCCCGCCGATGACCGCTGATAAAATACCGCCTAACACAGCACCAGCCGCATATTTTTGCACCGGCACGTCACCGCCCATAATTCCTTCAACCATGCTGGCGAGTGCTTGTCCCTGCGGTGCAGGCAGCGCAGTACTTCCCAGCGTCATCGCCTCATTGAGGACGAAGATAAGGCCGATGACTACGATAGGCCCAAGCCACGCCCCCATGAACTGGCCCAACTGCTGCATGCGTGGCGTGGCACCAACGAGGTAGCCCGTCTTCAGGTCCAGCATAAGATCGGTTGCTTGTGACATCGCCACGCTGGTAGCTGCGCCAACCATTATTGCAGCAACAATCGAATCGCCGCGTTCCATACCTGCGGTCATAATAATCAACAGGGTAACGCCAATCAGCGTCATACCTGACAGCGGCGACCAGTTGGTACGACCAATTGCCTCTGAAAGAATAATTCCGGACATCCAGATCCAGACCGTACCCAGCAGCGCCATGCCAATACCGCGAACAACGCCAACTGACTCGACCGAAGTTATTGCAATAATGCTAAGCACGATTACCGCGCCAACAATTGCGACGTACAAAAGTTTGATCGGCATCTCGTCTGATGAGGCGGTCGTACTGACCTTTGACGCGTTCTGCATCGATTTGACCGTGCTGACGATGAGCGGAAACGCCAGAGCGACACCCATTATGGCACCGCCGATCAGCATGCCAATTCCCAATGGTCGATAGAGCAGCACACGTAGTTGATCGGGATCACTAATCACCGCACCGACAGCATCCAGCGGAAATCCGCCGGTCGCTGAAAGCATCGGTGAGAGGAACCAGTACGCAACGAACCCGCCAATAATGAATGCGACGCCACCACGTCCGGCGATAAACCCAACGCCAATCGTCATCAATGACAAATACCAGATGCCATTCATGTAGGGCGGCAGACCGATAAGCACACCAAGATCCCAATTCGCAAACCCGGTAATCTTGGAAATCAGGTGGACCGAGGCGCTGAGCGCTGCCGCGGACAACAGAATGACGGCTTTGCGCACGCCCGCACCCGGGGATTTCAGTATTGTTGCGACAGCGACTCCACCCGGATAGGTAAGCCGCTCAAAGTCGATCATGTGTTTGCGCAGCGGCACGATGAACGAGATGCCGAGAAATGCGCCGGCAATGCAACCGAAGGTCATGAGAACCGGGTCAAACTTGTCGCCGTAGCCGAGAATAAATATGGCTGGTATCGAGAACATCATTCCCGACGCCGCACCGTTCACACCACTTGCGATCGTCTGCACGATGTTGTTCTCGATGATGCTCTTGCGCCGTAATACTCCACGCAAAATACCAAAACCGAGAATTGCCGCCAGTTCGGAACCCTCAATCGAAAAACCGAGGATCAATGCAGCGTAGCCAATTGATATGGCAATGATGACGCCAAGGAACCAGCCTACTCCGACCGCAACCCACGTCAGTTCTGGATAGGGCCGCTCAACGCCAGCTTGGGCACTCATCCTGTAACTCGCACAAAGAAACTGGCGGCCTGTGCCGCCGAGATCTGTAATTGACTCAAGTCAGAATCCCTTTTTATTTTGGCCAGAGACTATCACAGCGGCAGACGGGACCGCCACACGCGCCCTTAATCGAACGGATGCTGCCTGATTATCGTTTGTGCGCGATCCGGACCTGTCGAAATAATTGCTACAGGCACACCGGCCAACTCCTCGATTCTCCCCAGGTAATCGCGCGCCTTGCCCGGCAAATCTTCATAGCTCGTTAAGCCAACCGTTGACGCCTGCCAACCCGGCCACTCCTCGTAGACCGGTCGGCAATCGGCAAAACGGTCAACAAAGACCGGCAGGCCCGCGATTGGCTCGCCATCAATTTCGTAGCCAACACAAATCTGAATAGTTTCGAGGTCATCAAGCACATCGAGCTTTGTCACACACAGGCCCGAGACGCTGCTATTGATGATCGAACGGCGCAGCGCGACCGCGTCAAACCAGCCGCATCGCCGAGGCCGCCCTGTCGTTGCACCGAATTCAGCACCGACGCTTGCCAGGTGCTGGCCCATATCATCGAACAGCTCGGTCGGGAATGGCCCGGCACCGACACGCGTCGTATAGGCTTTGACGATCCCGAGAATGTAGTCCAGGTTTCGCGGTCCGATACCCGTACCGGTACTCGCTGCGGCAGCGACAGTATTCGACGAAGTCACAAACGGATACGTGCCGTGATCGACGTCGAGGAACGTGCCCTGCGCCCCCTCAAACAGGATGCTCTTATCTGCATCTGCCAGATCCTGCAAAGCCTGAGTTACATCCACTGTAATCGGCGCAATAATCTCAGACGCTTGCATTGCGTCGTCCAAAACCCTGGCAAAATCGACTGGTTCAGCACGGAAATAATTTTTTAAAATGAAATTGTGAAAATCAAGAACCTCGCCAAGTTTCGCAGCAAACTTCTCGCGCACGAACAAATCGGAAACCCGCAGCGCCCGTCGCGCGACCTTGTCTTCGTAGGCCGGCCCTATACCGCGCCCGGTCGTACCGATAGCGGATGCCCCGCGCGCCTTCTCCCGTGCAACATCAAGAGCGACGTGTGACGCAAGAATCAATGGGCAACCAGGGCTTACTCCGAGACGCTCAAAAACCGGAACCCCGCTTACCACCAGCTCATTTGCTTCCTCGAGCAACGCGTCGAGAGACAGGACAACACCGTTGCCGATCAGGCATCTAACGTCCTCACGCATAATGCCTGACGGTATCAGGTGTAGTACGGTCTTCTCGCCACCAATGACGATTGTGTGGCCGGCATTGTGGCCACCTTGAAAACGCGCAACAGCCGCAGCACGATCCGTCAGCAGATCGACAATTTTTCCCTTGCCTTCGTCACCCCATTGAGTGCCAACGACAACTACGTTCTTTCCCATGGTTGTTCCATTCCTGGATGTGCGTCACTAGTTGCGGACGATAAAAAGCACCAGCAGCCCGGTGATCATGGCCGTCAGGCCGATAATGCGCAGTTGATTGTCACTTAGCCGGGCAATTTGAGCTACAAGCTGCCGATATCGATCCGGACCAATGAATGGCAGCATGCCTTCGATGACCAGCAGCAACGCAACAGCCGTCAGGATTTCCTGCCAATACACGCTGCTCTCTCAGTATCTTTCGCTAACTGTATTCTCCGGAATCCGGCTACTACCGATTGCCACTGGACTGATTCAAATAACGGAAAAACTCGTTATTCGGATCGAGTACCAGCACGTCGCCAGCCTTTCCCATCGATTTGCGATAGGCATCGATACTCCGATAAAAGGCGTAAAACTCTGGATCCAGGGTATAGGCAGCCGCATAGATCTCCGCTGCGCGCGCGTCACCCTCACCACGAATTATTTCGCTATCACGGTATGCATTGGCTAACAGCACCGTACGATCTTTGTCTGCAGTCGACTGAATCCGCTCAGCCGCTTCGCGTCCCTCCGCCCGAATTTCTGACGCCACTCGTGCTCGTTCTTCGCGCATCTGTCTGTACACGGAGTTTCTGACCTGTTCCACAAACTCTACCTGCTTGATGCGAAAATCAACGAGCTCGATACCAAGTCCCTGTGCCGTTGCCGTTGCCGTTTTCAGCATGTCGCGCATAAGCTCGACTCGCTCCACAGAAATCGCTTCCTGTACGGAACGTTTGCCAAACTCTGTAACAATTGAGTTCTTGATAATCTCCCGCAATCTCTCCATCGCAACAAGCTGAGAGCCACCCGTTGATGTGTAAAACGGCACTTCGTCTACAATTCGCCATTTCACAAAGTAATCAACCGTCATTGCCGTCCGTTCCAGCGTAAACACACGCTGTGGCTCGTCATCGATCTTCAATATTCGGCTGGGAAATTTCCACACCGTCTGAAAAACCGGAATCTTGAAATGGATACCAGGCTCATAGGAGGCCTGAACTACCTCACCGACCTGCAACTTGATCGCCAGTTCTCGCTCGTCAACAGTGAATACGGACAACCCAAAAATGACAATTCCGAGCCCAAGGATTACGACTAATCCAAATCGCGCATTCTTCATTGGCGGGTCCTCCGCTCACGACTCACATCGTTGTTGGAATCATCTTGTGCTCCGCCTGCTGGAGCCTGACTGATCGCCTCCCGATTCGACTCGCCAGTCGATGTTGTGCTTGAACGTCTCATAAGCTGATCGATCGGCAGATACATCATGTTGCCGCTGCTTTCTGCATCAATAATCACCTTGTTTGATTTCGCATAGACTTCCTCAATCGCCTCAAGATACAGACGATCGCGTGTTACGCGGGGCGCCTTTTGGTACTCGGCGAGCAGCGCCACAAAACGTGCGGCTTCACCATCCGAGTTCGCGATCACCCGATCTCTGTACGCCTCGGCATCCTGCAGTACGCGCTGTGCTCTACCGCGCGCACGGGGAATAATGTCATTTGCATAAGTTGTCGCTTCCAGTGCAAACCGTTCTTTGTCGTTGCGCGCTTTCTGTGTGTCATCAACCGCCTCCTGCACAGATCTCGGGTAGTCCACAACATTCAGGTTGATAGATGCCACGGTAATACCAGCGCCGTAATTTGCAAGCGTCTGTTGTAACTCATCCATCGTTCGCGCAGGAATCTGCTCGCGACGTTCACCAATCAGGAGTTCAAGTGAACTGGTGCCGACGACACCGCGCAGTGCACTCTCCGTCAGATCATTAAGCGTTAGCTCGGGATCTTCCACTTCGAAGTTGAACTTCACAGGATCCGAACGCCGGTACTGAACCACCATGTCGATAAGAACGTACTGTTCGTCGGCGGTCAGCATTTCGGTTGAGAATCTATAGTCATTGACCGCTTGAACGTTGACCACATCGACTGTTTCGATGGGATATGGCATATGCCAACGTAAACCCGGTTCAGTTGTGATCGTGTATGCGCCAAAACGTTGTATGACGCCGAGCTCAGCCTGATCAACACGATAAAAGCCGGTCAGGCCCCAACCGATCAGCACCATGATGATTAATGCGAAGCTGCCGCCGGACCCGGCGCCTGACCTACCGCCCCCACCGCCAAGAATACTGTTAAAGCGTCGTTGCCAGTCCTGCACGATCCGATCCAGATCGTTGGGCTCCTGATCATCCCGGTTCCAGGGATTCTTCCCATTTCCTGAGTCATTCCAAGCCATAATTATTCTGTCTATTTCAAGGTTGCTACTGCCGCCGATGCATGCATCGTTGGCGGCTCCAAAAGTTCCACTGCAAGGTTCTCGCGCTTTAGGAAACGGTGCAAGTCCCCTGCAGGCATTCTTAATTCCAGAGTCCAACCTCCGTCGTCGGACATTTCCTCACTGAAGACCGCACCAATCTCGAAAAGTTTGGCCCGTTGCTTGCCTTGAGTTGCCTGCAGGCGAATGACGCCATACATCATCTTGCAATGCAAACGATTGCCAATCGCATCAAGCAACACAGGAATGCCTTCACCTGTCGCCGCTGATAACCAAACTTCAGGAACCTCACTGCGCTGATTATTCGGGTCGCGAGGTCTTCGATCCAGCTTATCGATCTTATTGTACACCCGTATCTGTGGCACGCGGTCAGCGTCTAGCTGTTTCAGAACAGAATTAACCTGCTTCACACGTTGCCATCGATTGCTGTCGCTTGCGTCAATCAGGTGCAGAATCAGATCGGCTTCGCGGGCCTCCTGCAAAGTTGAACGAAACGCCGCAATCAACTCATGCGGCAAATCTCGCAGGAAACCAACGGTGTCAGCCAACACCACGCGTCCGCCATCCGGTAGGATCAGGCGCCGTACGATCGGATCGAGCGTCGCAAACAGCTGGTCCTTCACGAATACGTCGGCATTAGTCAACGCGTTGAATAGGGTCGACTTTCCGGCATTGGTATAGCCAACCAACGCCACCGTCGGCACTTCGGCCCGCACCCGGTTGCGACGGTTCATTGTCCGACGGGCATCAACCTGTTCGAGTCTTGCACGCAATTGCCGAATTCGTTTACCAACCAGCCTACGGTCCGTTTCAAGCTGCGTCTCACCCGGGCCACGCAATCCGATACCACCCTTCTGCCGCTCAAGGTGAGTCCAGCCACGAACCAGCCGAGTCGATATATGGCGTAATTGTGCGAGCTCCACTTGCAGCTGGCCTTCGAAGCTATGCGCTCGTTGCGCAAAAATATCAAGAATGAGACCAGCGCGATCGAGCACGCGACATTGAAGTTGGCGTTCGAGATTGCGTTCCTGACTCGGCGACAGTGCTGCAGACGAAATAATCAATTCCGCATCTTGTTCCTCGATACCGGAACGCAATTCATCGAGCTTGCCTTTGCCTATGAAGTAACGTGGGTCTGGCCGCCGCCGCGCACTGACGAGGTGACCGACAATCACCGCCCCCGCCGAGCGTGCCAACTCGACAAATTCTTCGCGTTCGGATTCGTCAGGTGCGCCGTCTGTACTCGCATGGACAAGAATCGCACGTTCGCCGCTTTGCGGTCGTTCAAACAAATACCGACTCCCGCAGGGACTCTAATTCGAAATTATTCGCTATCCTCTCCAGCCTCGTCATCCGGCAACGGAAGACGGACATTGCGTGAAGGAACAACTGTCGAGATCGCATGCTTGTAGACCATCTGGTTGACGCTGTTCTTCAACAGAATAACGAACTGATCAAATGAATCCACCTGCCCTTGTAGCTTGATTCCATTAACCAGATAAACCGAAACGGGAACCTTTTCTTTGCGCAGGATATTCAGGAAAGGGTCCTGAAGTGATTGCCCTTTAGCCATATCGGGTCTCCTTATTCTTGATTCTTGATTGTCGGATGCAAACCGCATGCCGGTGGCGCCGGGTGCCCATATGCGACTTCAGCCCTAAGCTTGCGAAAAAGTCTATCACAGGCCGTCGCTCTGACCATGAGGAAATCACGTCAAAGTGTCGGCCAGGAGCGCGGATATGGAGTCAATGCTGCGGGGATCAAGAGGATCGAATGTTGAGAGTGACGATTCGCTCCGCAGCCAGGTCAGCTGCCGTTTCGCGAGTTGCCTCGTTGCTGCCAGTGCCTCTGACTCCGCCTCGGCGAGCGTGCACTCGCCGACCAGGTACGTCCAGAATTGACGATAGCCTACGGCGCGCATGGAAGAACACTCTCGGGTCAATTTCCTACGCTTCTGCAGCGTTCGAACTTCATCGAGGAAACCATTGTTAATCATCAGGTTTAGCCGCGCCTCGATTCGCTTGTGCAGGATACTCCGGGTCGCGGTGAGCAGCGCAATTTTCACATGTCTCACGTCCGCTGGTGGCATTGCCAGAGCGGACTCTTTTTGCCAATCGCTCAAAGGTTTGCCAGTGACCCGATAGACTTCCAGTGCGCGTTGTATGCGTTGGCTGTCATTGGGGTTGATACGCCCGGCGGCCACTGCGTCGATTTTTTGTAGCTCACGGTGCATGGCCGGCCAACCCAGCCGCGCAGCATCAGCATCAATACTTGCGCGAATTGTCGTGTCGGCCGATGGCAGGTCAGCCAGTCCACCGGTTAGTGCGCGGAAATACATCATCGTGCCGCCAACCAACAGCGGTATGCGCCCCGCGCGAAAAATCGCATCCATTTCAGTGCGGGCATCTCGTACGAAATCTCCAGCCGAGTAGCTCTCCTCCGGATCACGGATGTCAACAAGCCGGTGCGGCGTCCGTTGCAACGTTGCGCCATCCGGTTTCGCTGTTCCGATGTCCATGCCGCGATAGACCAGCGCGGAGTCGACACTGATGATGTCGCACGGAAAGCGTTTGCACAAACTGATCGCTACGTCGGTTTTTCCAGACGCAGTTGGCCCCATGAGAAGGACTGCGGTCTTCATCCGTACTCCGTCAAGGTGTACCAGCCCGGACTATTCATGAATAGTCCGGGCTAACGTCCGCGCAGAAAGAGGCGATCGAGTTCCTGCATTGTAATCGTCGTCCACGTTGGTCGACCGTGATTGCATTGATCGGCGCGCTCGGTTATCTCCATCTCCCGTAACAACGCGTTCATTTCCCCAATGTTCAACACGCGATTCGCCCGCACCGAGTGATGGCACGCCATGGAGGCGAGATAATCATGGCAAACGTCTTCGACACGATTGCTGTGCCCGGCCTGGGAGAGGTCGGCCAGAACATCGCGCAACAGGGCTTCAACATCGGCATCTTTCAGGAGCGCCGGCACTTCTCGCACCACGACACTGGTCGGACTGGCTCGATCAATGACGAGTCCGACCCTGGCGAGCACATCAATCGATTGTTCGACGAGATCGGCCTCGCTCTCTGCAACAGCGACTGTCGTCGGTACCAGCAATGGTTGACGAACAACCATTGTGTCGTCGAAACCACGTTTCAGTTTCTCATAAACAATGCGCTCATGAGCCGCATGCATGTCAATGATAACGAGTCCGTCATTGTTCTCCGCGAGAATATAGATGCCGGCAAGTTGAGCGATAGCAAATCCTAGCGGTGGTACGTCAGTTGGGCCTTGCGACTTCTCGCGGCCCGGTAGTGACGGGCCACCCGACAACGCGCTATACCCGGCGAGTGATTCGCGGATCGCGCTGTTGCCGGGGCGATGCGCCGACGGCAGTGATATCGAACCCTGCGCATAACGACTGTCAGCAGATACCGTCGTGCCTGGAACGATGGCGTGACCGCCGGGTCGCGTGCCGCTGAGCGCTACCTCAATCGCTTGCGAGACGACACCGTGTACACGTCGACCGTCACGAAAGCGCACTTCATGTTTGGCCGGATGCGCGTTGGCATCGACGGTAGCCGGATCCATTGTCAAATTAAGGACATACGCCGGATAGCGACCATGAAACAGTACATCACGGTAGGCATGTCGCGCTGCGTGCGCCAGCGTCTTGTCGGATATGCTGCGGCCGTTGACAAACCAGTACTGCAGGTCGGGCTGACTGCGATTAAACGTCGGCAGACCAATCCATCCGGACAAAGCGATGCCGTCGGTTTCGCGGTCGATAAAGATGGTCTGGTCGGCAAACGCCTCACCGCAAATTTTCGCAACGCGTTGCAATCGCTGCGCGTCGCTTTCGGCCGAGGCAAGTTGCAAAACTACGCGACCATTGTGTGACATCGTGAACGCGACATCGGGACGTGACAGCGCGAGTCGCCGTATCCATTTGTCGATGTGCCCGAACTCAGTACGCTCGGTGCGCAGAAAACGACGCCTGGCCGGAGTGTTGTAAAAGAGATCATGTACCTCGATCGTCGTGCCGTCGGGGTGTGCCGCCGGTCGCGGTGCACTGATCACGCCGCCGTCGGCGTCGATCTGCCAGGCTGAATCCGCCCCGGCTGCGTGCGAGCACAATGTTAGTCGAGCAACCGACGCGATGCTCGGCAGGGCCTCACCACGAAAGCCCAACGACACTACAGCCTCCAGATCTTCAAGATTTGAGATCTTGCTGGTCGCATGACGCGACAAGGCCAGCGCAAGCTCTGCCTTGTTAATTCCATTCCCATCGTCTCGAACGCGAATGAGTTTTTGACCGCCCGCAGCAATGTCTATCTGCAGACTTCGCGCGCCCGCATCAAGGCTGTTTTCGATGAGTTCCTTAACGACGGACGCCGGGCGCTCAACAACCTCGCCGGCGGCGATCTGATTGATCAGGTGACTGGGTAGTTGTTGAATGGGCATGCGCGGACTCCTAGCCCGGACTATTCATGAATAGTCCGGGCTAGCACGCATTTTTTCAAAATGCGGACCAAAAGTCTTGTCGGGAATTATGGCGTCCGGTTCAGGTGCCGGCAAAAACGGGAATAGACAGGGTTTGGCCGATTCGGATCCTGTCATTTCTAAGCCGATTCGCCGACCGAATGGACGCCACACTGACGTTGTAGCGCTCGGCGAGCTGGGAAATTGTGTCCCCGCGAGCGATGACATGCCGGACCCGGCGAGTCGGATTGTCGCGCATGTTCATAGCTATTTGCGAATCCGGTGGCGGATTGGCGTAATAGTAGGATCGAATACCTGTGAGGATCGCGCGTGCCAGTTTGCCCTGGTGCGCTTCTTTCCTGAGCAAACGCTCTTCTGCCGGATTCGATATGAAGGCCGTTTCAATTAGGATTGACGGCATGTCGGGTGACTTCAATACAATGAGCCCGGCCTGCTGAATCTTGCGCCGATGTACTTTGCCAATTCTGGCCAGTTCATTAATGACCTGAGTACCCACGTCGAGGCTCGCGCTCAACGCCGCGTTTTGCGACAGATCGAGCAGCACGGACGCCAGCACGTCATCCTTATCACCAAGCGATACACCACCGACGTATACCGACGCGTTTTCCCGCCTGGCAAGCTGTTTTGCGGCCTCGTCGCTGGCGCCTTTCAGTGACAACGCGTAAACCGATGCTCCATTTGCGCGTCGATCTTTGACCGCATCGGCGTGAATTGAAACAAACAAATCTGCCTTATTTTGTCGGGCAATATCCATGCGCCGGCGATGATCAACAAGGTAATCGCCATTACGAATAAGAACGGCCCTCATGCCGGGTTCCGCGTTAATCCGCGCCGCCAGCTTTCTCGAAATCGCCAACACGATGTCTTTTTCGCGTGTTCTATTCTTACCGATGGCTCCCGGATCGCGGCCGCCGTGGCCAGCATCGACGGCAATGACGATATCCCGGCCCGGCACATAGGCCTCGGATGCCCGCTTGACCGTCTGCAAATCACCGCGGCGCTGCAAATCTATGACGAGTCGATCGCCATACTCATCGTTCGGACCCGCCGTAAAACTCCGCGACCGCACTGCCTGGTTAAGATCAAGCACAACACGCAGCTGTCCATCTGAGCGAATCGCGCTGCGTATGGAATTCACAGAACCAACCCCGTTCGGCAGCGTCCGCAGCGAACTGGCCAGGCGCCCGTCTTTGAGATCGACAACGAGCCGGTCAGGACCGCTTAGCGTGAAAATATTGTGTTGGGCGACGCCGCTGAGATCCAGGACGACACGTGTCTTACCACTCTCGGCCCAGATTCTGATGTTCTCGACTGTCGGCCCTGCCTGTGCGGCCGTTGTAAGCAGCACCAGCAGAGCGGCGAGCACGCAAATGATCGGGCGGCGGGAGCGCATCCTGGGCGGTAGAACTCATTTGTCGGGATTATGTCGGGTGAGTATACAAATTTATAGCGAAAAACCAAATTTTTCGTTGCAAAATTATGGAGATAACGAACTTAGTTAATCTTCTGACTGAAGCTCATGGCGAGAACAGCACCGCGACGACTCAGACCTTCAATGTCCGCTTCCCGGCCCGATTCCCGATAGGCAAGCGTAATGCGGAGGTCGGCCATGGCAGTCAGGCCTGGCGCACGATCAGGCCACTCGATCAGCCGCAGACCATCGTCGAGCTCGGTCCAACCGAGGTAACGCAGCTCTTCAACGTCAGAAACTCTATATAAATCAATATGATAAATAACACGGCCAGCCACCTGATACGGCTCGATGAGCGTATACGTAGGGCTCGGCACAGGACCCGAGTGGCCAAAAACAGCTATAAGGGCCCGGGCAAGCGTTGATTTACCGGCACCGAGTTCGCCCTCCAGCAGTACGGTCCAGCCAGCTGTGTCTGCGGGCATCAGTCGGCAGATCCGCTTGGCGAGCGCCTCGGTCGCCGCCGCATCCGCCAGATAAAGACTCATGGGTTGAGGACGCCCCTGAGCTCGGCCATAAGATCCGATGCGAGCATTCCGCGCTGACCAGCCTCGGCCGCCCGATCCCCTGCTCTTGCATGCGTTTCCACACCTATCACAGCAGCATCTTGCGCTGGCAGCCCCTGTGCCATGAGCCCGGCAATTACTCCCGTGAGTACGTCGCCCATACCCGGCGCGGCCATCCCGGAATTGCCGGAAGTACTGAGCCATGGCACATCTGTCACGCTCGAAACCAGCGATCCTGCGCCCTTGAGCACAACAATGCCGCCAAAACGCGCCCTCAAGTCGCGCAGTGCGCGCGGGCGATCGCTTTGCACTGCGGCTGCTGAGCTGCCCAGTAACGTCCCGGCCTCACCTGGATGCGGCGTAATTACGCGGTTTTTTGCAGTCGCGGGTGATAACGCGAGCCAATTGAGCGCGTCAGCATCCCAGACTGACGGCCGCTCATCGGCAGCAACGACGCCGTACAATTCTCCCGCCCAAGGTGATCGGCCAAGACCCGGGCCGAATGCAATAACATCTATATTATTCAGAAGTTGCAGCAAGTCATCGGCACCGCTAACAGCATGTGACATGATCTCCGGGCGAGTAGCGACCAGCATGGCTGCATGTCCCGGGTCGGTCGCTACGCCAACCCGACCCGCACCGGCCCGCAGCGCTGCTTCGGCGCATAATCGAACTGCCCCGGGCATGCCGGCACCACCGCCAATCACCAGCACATGGCCGAAGTCGCCTTTGTGGGCGCCCCTGGCCCGTGGTTTCAGGCCCCGCCGCAGTATGCTGTCGTCGATGCGTTGATAGTCGGCTGCGGAGGCTGATTGGCAAGATGCAGGTATGTCGAGATCCGCAAAGCGGATTACGCCGCAACAATCGGGGCCCTGATCAAGGAACAGCCCTGTTTTCAGGCCGACAAACGTCACCGTAAGATCAGCACGTACTGCACAACCGAGAATAGCTCCCGAATCGCCGTGCAAGCCGGTAGGGATATCGAGGGCGATGACAGGTGCCGCATGTGCGTTGATTCTCGTTACCACTTCCGCAAGGTCGCCAGTCACGTCTCGTACCAGGCCACTGCCCAGCACGGCGTCCACCAGCAGATCCGCCTCCTCATCAAGCGCACCGGACCAGGGCATAGCCGTGCCACCTTCGGCGACATAGTCACCGCAAGCCGTAGCCGCATCACCGGTGAGCCGTTCCGGATCGACGAGCGCAATGGTGGAGACAACAATGCCCTCGATTGCCGCCAGTCTCGCGACCGCATAACCATCACCGCCGTTGTTGCCGGCGCCACAAATCACCTGCCAACGCATGGCATCCGGATATTCCGAGCGCGCCTCGCGGACAGCCGCGGCAGCAGCACGGTTCATTAAGTCATAACCCGGAATTCCCGCGTCTTCGATCGCGCAGCGGTCAATCTCGCGCACTGTCGCAACGGAACAGATATTGGTGGGTAAGGTCTGCATCGTGACGATTATACTGTGGCTGGGCCAGTACTCCATCAAGGCAATACTGATGAGTGTTTCGGATCACGCATAGATGACGCATTCGACCAAGAACGCTACAGACCTGTTCGCACTCAAGGCCAACATCCTTGATTGGGCAAAGCAGCTGGGCCTGCAGCAGATTGGCGTCAGCGACGTCGACCTCAGTGCAGCTGAACAGCGACATGGTGACTGGTTACGGGCGCAATTCCACGGCACGATGGGTTACATGCAGCGGCACGGCACCAAACGTAGCCGGCCCGCGGAATTGGTTGCCGGGACGGTGCGCGTGATTTCGGTGCGCATGGACTACCTGCCACAATCACAGGACCGTGCTGCAAGTCTGCTGGATCACGATTCGCGGGCCTACATCTCTCGTTACGCGCTTGGTCGCGACTATCACAAGGTCTTGCGGGGCCGCCTGCGCGCTCTTGCACGGCAAATAGAGCGACATATTGGCAAGTTTGGCTATCGCGTTTTTGTCGACAGCGCGCCGGTGCTGGAGAAGCCACTGGCCGAGAAAGCCGGCCTCGGCTGGGTAGGCAAGCACACCAATGTAATCAATCGCAATGCAGGTTCATGGTTTTTTCTTGGTGAGTTATACACAGATCTGCCCCTGCCGATTGGCGATAAGGAGATATCTCATTGTGGCAGTTGCCGCGCTTGCATCGATGTTTGTCCGACAGACGCAATCGTTGCACCCTACAAACTTGATGCAAGACGATGCATTTCCTACCTGACAATTGAATCGCGCGAGCCAATTCCGATTGAGTTTCGCAGCGCGATCGGCAACCGCATATACGGTTGTGACGACTGCCAGTTAGTTTGTCCATGGAACAAGTTTGCGAGGCTGACTACCGAACCGGACTTTGCTCCCCGGCACAATCTGGATACTGTTGATCTCACTGACCTGTTCGCATGGGATGAAGATACCTGGCTGGAGAAGACGCAAGGGAGTGCTATTCGGCGCCTCGGTTTTGAGTGCTGGCTGCGCAATATCGCTGTTGGTCTTGGCAATGCCAAAATAACACCGGCTGTAATCGCGGCACTAAACTACCGTAGAGGATCAGACTCCAAACTGGTCGTCGAGCATGTCGAGTGGGCACTTGCACAGCACGCACAACGGCAGCCGGTAGTCAACACGGACGCATTATGCTCGAGGCGCTAAAGTCTGAACACCTCGTGCCGATTGACGGCAGATATCGCCTACGCTGCGCACCCCCGAGCGAGGCGGATTGACTGGAATATGTGCTGGCAGAACCGGGTTATTGGCCAAAAGGAAGACCTTACATCGCGGCGACTCGCAAATAGTGTGGCACAGTCGGCGTTAATCCGCGCCGAAAACAGCAAGAATTAACATATTACAGCGCTTGGGAACGAACTTGTTTTCAGGCGCCTGCTTTACTGAATTTAACGGCCCGACGGAGATTACGGCTTGCCTCAAACCCTCGCAATAAACTCGGATTACAAACGTTCATTACTCGGTGCGCTTGAGCTTTTCAAGGACGTTCGTCCAGAGGACGTGCAGGATTTGCTGCAGGTTTGCGATCGCCGTGATCTTGAGGAAGGTGAGTTCCTGTTATCGCCCGGCGCCAAGAATGAATACATCTATGTCGTGTTATCAGGCAGCCTCGGCGTTTACGTCGGCTCACCCGATACGCCGAGTGTGACGACTATGGAGGTCGGCGCATGTGTCGGAGAAATGTCGATTATCGAAGACAGTGATCCTTCCACGTTTGTGATCGGGGCAGAAGCGACACACTTGCTGATGATTCATCGCACTGTGCTCTGGGAGATGGTCGATGCGTCACATCAATTCTCGAAAAATCTCCTGGTTGTCTTGTCGGAGCGGGTCCGCAGCCACAACCACGTGATTGCCGACAATTACGGTGAACTACGCAAAGTCGAACGCCACGCTCGGACCGACGCATTGACCGGTCTCAGTAATAGACGCGCCATGGAAGACTCGTTTGCTCGTGAAATCAGCCGTTGTGAACAGGATGAGGCGTCAATTTCACTTGTGATGATTGACGTTGATAACCTGAAGCAATTCAACGATCAGTTCGGGCACATCGCCGGCGATCGGGCGTTGTCTGCGGTGGCAAGAATTCTCGGCGATCAATTTCGCCCGCGCGACCTGTTGGTCCGTTACGGTGGCGATGAATTCGCAGTCTTATTGCCCGGTGCCGACCAGGAACTGGCTGTAACGATTGCGGATCGAGTGCGCCGAGCAGTAAGTGGCGAAACCCACGACAGCAATGACTCTTTGATTCAGATCCCGATCAGAATCTCGATGGGCGTGGCCGAACTGAAAAAGGGTGATTCACTTGACCGCCTGATCAGAGCCGCCGACGCGGCGCTCTACCGCGCAAAACATGCAGGTAGAAATATCGTCAGCAGTTAAACCCAAAGGCCCTGAAAAACGTGACGGCAGTAGGTGGCTGTCGTGCCGCGTTGTTCAAGCTACGTATGCATCAGCTTCTTCGATTGATCCTGGCGCAGAAAGTCAAGCATGTCCCAATGCGCTGAACGGCAGATCAGGCCAGCGACGCGGCCACCGGATTAAAAAAATGGCGACCGCCTGTGGTTCGCTCAATCTGCTGAAAAAGTTGATCGTAATCCGTATCGTTATTGACCAGATCGATCTCCGACGCATTTACAATCAGGAGCGGGCCATCGTTGTAGGCATGAAAAAACCTGGCGTAGGCGTCGGTAAGGCGCTCGAGATATTGTCTGTCAATCGCGCGTTCATACAAAATGCCTCGCCGCGCGATTCGCTCCAGCAGCGCATCCACAGATGCCTGCAGGTAAATAACAAGGTCAGGAACGGGAGCTTCGACCGAGAGCGTGGTTGCGACCTGTTCATATAGCTCTAATTCAGCTGGATCCAGCGTCAGTTCTGCGAACAACCGGTCTTTGTCAAACAGGTAATCGGATACCCTGACATTGGCGAACAAATCCGACTGCCGCAGGTTTTCCATTTGTCTGGAGCGCGCGAACAGAAAAAACATCTGGGCGGGTAAAGCAGCCGCTCGGCCGTCTTCGTAAAACCGCTGCAGGAACGGATTCTCTGCGACTTCCTCAAGTACCAGATCGGCCGACAGGCTTGCTGCCAGCCGAGTAGCAAGACTCGTCTTACCAACACCGATCGGTCCTTCAACGACAAGGTACCTGGAGGCGTCGCTTCCGCCGCGTTGTAACTGACTGACTGACAACCGTTCGTCATCCTTTCAAGTTATGAGCGATATCTGCAGCTCATCTTCATCAATTACCTGTTCGCTCAATCGCCCGAGATTCGGAATAACCAGGCCCGGCGCGATTTCCCGTAAGGGCAACAATACAAAATTTCGCGCGCCGATGCCCGGATGTGGAACCGTGAGGTCTGGATCGTCGATTTCGGCGTCGCCGAAAAGCAACAAGTCGAGATCCAGTATGCGCGGCCCCCATTGAGCCTCACCTCGAGTACGACCCTGCGAACGCTCAATTTGTTGCAAATGCTCAAGTAATGCCGCTGCCGAAAGCGTTGTCTCCACCGATATCACAGCGTTGACAAAATCCGGCTGTTCGATGTGCCCGACCGGCGCAGAACGATACAGCGATGAGCGCGCGATGACCCGCGTCCCCGGCAGGCCTTCCAGATGTTCGAATGCCCGTTCAATCTGGCTGACGGGATCGTCCAGGTTGCTACCCAGTCCGATATACGCGACCTGTAAACTTTTTTCGTCAGAGTTCACGAAGCCTGTGCTGCCCCGGATTTTCGCCTGCGCCGTTTGCGTGGCCGTCGCTTCGCTTTCGGCCCGGTGCCAAGCTTGAAACTCGTTGCCCGCTCCTCATCTGATTGCGCTTGTACATCCGTCCAGAATTTGGCGACTTCCACATCAACTTCACCAACTTCCGAAAGCAACATCATGAAATCGTACGCGGCCCGAAATCGCCGATGTGCAAGCAAATTCATCGCTCGGCGTCCATGCATGAGATCGAAACGCGGCTGCAAGGCGAGCATTTCGCGCATCGGCACCGTAAAACGTTTTGGCAACGAGATTCGTTGCTGTTGCTGGGCGCAGAGTTGGTAGGAAGCAAGACTCAGGGCCTGCGATTCGGACATTTTTTCCTCAGCGCGATGCATCGCAGCAAGCCGTTTTGTCGGCGCCCATAGGAACACGCCAATCAGGAACATCAGTGTTACAGACTGGCCGGCGGCAACCCGGTTATCCGTATTGCACAATGCGCCGCGGACGAATGCCATGAACGTATCGTCGGTTCGTAACTCCTGCTCAGTCGCCGGGAACAGTTCCGCAAACAATTTGTGCTGCCGCAACAGATCGAAGGTCCTTTCAGCCGCACCGGATTGAAACAGTTTGAGGAACTCGTCGAACAGACGCGCAGCCGGCACGTTCGACAGGAGACTGCGATTCTCGGCAATGCTGACGACAACGCTCTTGTCGATCGTGAAATCAAGTTTGCCGGCAAAGCGTATGGCTCGCAGCATTCGAACCGGATCTTCACGCAGGCGTTGCTTCGCGTCGCCAATCAAGACCAGGCGACGTTTTTCGATATCACTGATTCCGCCGGCATAGTCCCAGATACTGAAATCTGCGATGTTGTAGTAGAGCGCATTGCAGGTGAAATCGCGACGCCAGATATCTTCTTCGATCGTGCCATAGACGTTGTCGCGAATGATGCGACCCTCATGGTCGTGCGCGGAGTCGTCATCGACATGGTTAGCAGCAGCTCGGAATGTGGCAACCTCAATGATTTCACGGCCGAAACGGACGTGCGCCAGCCGAAACCGGCGCCCAATCAAACGACAGTTGCTGAACAAGCGCCGGACTTCCTCCGGCGTTGCATTGGTGGCGATGTCAAAGTCCTTCGGATGCAGACCGAGTAACGCATCCCGCACACCGCCACCAACCAGAAACGACTGAAAGCCCGACTTGTGCAGCCGGTACAGCACCTTCAGGGCGGCATTGGAGATCTCGTCCCGAGAGACGTTATGGGCAGCACGGGGGATAATTTTCGGGTCGTTAGACTTCTTGTTCCCGCTGTTCTTCAAATGAAATTCCGCTTGAGCATTGGATAGGCGGCCGTATAATAGCAGCCCCCGGCCACCCGGGGCAGGTCAATGATCGCAACTCCGCTCCCTTCGTCTAGTGGTTTAGGACGCCGCCCTCTCACGGCGGTAACAGGGGTTCGAATCCCCTAGGGAGTGCCAAATCACAAAGGGTCCACAACGTGGGCCCTTTTTGATTTGGGAATTCCTGTTAGGGATTTGAATCCTGTTCGACAAAACGCGCCAGCGTTTTGGACGCCGCAGCCGCCCCGCAGGGGTGAAGATCGCCCAAAGGCGATCTGAATCAATCCCCTAGCCCGGACTATCGACGAGTTCGAGTAGATCCCGATGTTTTTGAATCTAGTGAACGCAGGAAACGTCTGCTGTCCCCAAGAGCAATAGGATGGACTCCTCCTCACCTTACCGGCGTCAATGAATGCCAACTTAAGAGGCCGGATATACGAGAGCAGTCGTCCTGATCTCTGCCTAACAACTTGCTTGCAAAACGAGGAGGAGTCCGTATACGGCCGTTCAACGCCCCGGAATCAAGCAATTATCAGCGGTAGCTAACGGCTGAGCGGCCAATCAGCACTCTGTCGCCCGAACGGGTGCGTGAGTGGTGACTTCAAAAACACTTGAGATTCACAAGCTCCTGTCTGCATTGGCGAGGATTGAGGAACCTGATTGTCTGGATACCAATCGAGGATGCTGCAGCAAGATTCTCGCTCATGTCGTCAATGAAGACCGTTTCAATGGCGTTCAGCTTATGTACGGTCAATAAGTGCTCGTAAATCTCTATTTCGGGTTTGACCTTCTGAATTCGACAAGAGATGACGATGCCATCGAACATGTCCCAGATACTGTGTGTCTTTTCAAGATATGCAATTGATGCAAATTGCATGTTTGAAAGGATGAACAGCTTGTTATCTGAGTCCCTTAGTGAGCGAATCAGTTCGATTGTTTCCTGAATCGGTGTAAGGGCCCGAGGTACCTCGTTGAATAGACTTTCAATGTCCTGTCGGGGCAGACCTGTGCGTGACGTGCCTCGATTTATTGCTTGATCCAAGGTGATGGTTCCTCTATCGAGTTCCACCCAATCAGCATGTTCAAAAATTTCCGCTCTTACCAAAGCCTGCGTTTCTGAATTGTCGAATACGCGGCCGATAATGGCATCCGGTTGCCAATCGAATACGACTCCGCCCAAGTCGAATACGATGTTCAACGGTGTCGCTCCAAGTGCATCTATCGCGTGTTTGGAAGCTTACTGTGCTAGCGCCACATAGCAAGCGATGGTCGCAATCGAGATAAGGGCACCCGCGATTCTTGCGAAGCGCCACGGTGTCAGGTCGAGACCGCTTTCACCGGGAACGTCCGGCGATGCAGGCATCGCGGCGCGACCGCCAGAGCTAAAGGCGAACAGCAGCACCAGGGTAAGAATGAAAACGACACCGAGCGTATGCAGGAAATGCAATGGCTCAGACAGTCCGAACAGACGCATCATGAGCGACTGGTATGCGTCGCCAAACGCGAAGTTCAACAGATAAAAGGTAGCTGGCCCAACGATCAGAGCTATCTTCGCCGCGCGTGCGTTGACGAAGTGCGTCATCATTCCACATAAAATGACAGCAAGCATGGGTCCAAAGAATGTCGCATTGATTTGCTGCAAATAGATGTAGAGACTCCCGGATGTGTCTATCGTCGGAGCGACAAGCATAGCGGCGATCGCAAGAAGAGTACTGACCATACGTCCGACCCGGACCTGATTCCGCCCGGATGACGATGGGTTGATCGTCGATCGATAGATGCCTTCGCTGAACAGGGTCGCGGCACTGTTCAGCACGCTATTGAATGTGCTCAATACGGCACCGACCATCACCGCGGCAAAGAAACCGGTCAGCGCGGTCGGCAGGACCGTTCTTACGAGCATTGGGTAGGCTTGCAGGTAATCGGCACTACTCAACGTGTCCTTGAACATGTGATACGCGATGACGCCAGGTAGGACGATGGCGACGGGTCCCAATAATTTGAAAGACGCGGCGATGAGAACGCCTTTCTGCGCCTCCTTGAGGTTCTTCGCACCAAGCGCGCGTTGAATGATCGACTGGTTGGTACACCAGAAAAATATCTGGTTCACGATCATTCCCGTAAACAATACACCGAAAGGCAGGAAGGACCCAGGCTCGTCGCCCGTGACGTCGAACTTCGCATTTTCTTCTGTGTAGACAATGTCGAAACCAGCGAGAACATCGCCGTCGCCAACCATATTGAGAGCCAATATTGGTATGAGAAGTCCGGCGATCAGAAAGCCAACGCCGTTAATTGTGTCTGAAATCGCAACTGCCTTGAGACCGCCAATTATCGCGTACAACGATCCAAGAACTCCAATGCCCCACACCATGAACCACTTGGACTGTGTGGCACTGATGCCGAGTGATTGGGACACCTCAAACAGGACCTCGAGGCCTTCGGCGCCAAACAGCAGCACGACCGGAAGGATGGCTATGGCGTAAGAAAACAAGAACAACAAAGTCGCGATTACTCGGGTCTTATTATCAAATCGCTTCGCCAGGTATTCCGGAATGGTTGTAAGGCCGATACGCAAGTACTTCGGCAAAAAATAGAGTGCACACAAAACCATGGCCAGCGCGGCCGTGGTCTCCCACGCCATGACGGCGATCGTGTGATTGAACGCATCGGCATTCAGACCAATCAAATGTTCGGTCGACAGGTTGGTCAGCATTAACGAACCTGCGATGACCCAGGCGGTCAGGCTTCTTCCGGCCAGAAAATAAGCCTCGGAAGAGTTCATGCGATCTTTACGTGTTACCCACCACGATATACCCGCGACAGTTGCGGTAAACGCGATAAACGAAATGACGGCAGTCATTTCACTCGTTATTCAAATGCGATCGGCGATTGAATTTGTAGACATAGTCGATGGATGTTTCGGAACTGCCGTCATTCGGCACGGACAACATCGTTACCTCGGCACTATCGTCGTCTATTGTCATGTGCGCAAACCCCCACACCGACCCTTCGGCCATGATGGTCTTATGCTGAGGATACTTTTGCTCCTGGTGCTGCATGAATGTCGTGTGTACCGGGCGTTGTTTGGCGGCGGCACCCGAGATGATCTGCACTAATGGTTCGGCAGTTGCTTTACCCAATGCCGCTTCGCAATTGTCAGTGTGAATCTCCAATGTGTGATCGTGACCGACAATGTAGGCATCAGCATAACGACACATGGCAGGCAGAAGCACCTTGCGCAACGCTCTCGCCTGCTCGAACTTGCTCCCCGATGAAGACCAGACAGGATGATGCGCAATAACAAACTTCCATTTCGCGGTCGATGCTTGCAGGGCGGATTCCAGCCACTGAGGTTGCGCTTTGTCGGCATCGGTCAGGGGCTCGGTGTGATAGTTGGGGAGGGAAACCTCGTCAGTAACGGCTTCGGAGCCATCGTCATTCAAGTAGTCCTCATAAACCGTCGTTGCAGCGAGAATCATGTTTGTGTCGAGCACAAAGAGCTCGATGTCTCCGTTTCCAGCCGGTGGTTTTACCGTGTAGTAGGGGGCATCAATATAGAACTCCGCTGCTTTTTGCAGGAATTCAATCTGTGCAAAGCCTGCTTCTCGCGACGTTTCCCAATCATGATTACCGAGCGTCACGTAGGTCAGATACGATGCCGGAGATTCAACAATATTACCGAAGGGGTCAGACAGCGTTTTCTTGAATCGCTCCGCATCGTCGAATCCATCCGCACCAAACGTTGCGCCACTCGGGTAGATGTTGTCACCGACCATGACGCCGAAGTCGCAAACCTGAACATTATTGCAGTGGTGTTTCATGGCCGCTGAAATCTGATTGATACCGGTTGCCGGAACCGTTTTGCCCGTAACCGGCGATATGGCGCTGGGCCGCGCTTCGAATTCGTCCATCGGTCGCTTGTCTTCAGCCCAGTCCAGTAATTCGGCGTTGAAAAATTCCTCTGCCGTAAACAGGTCCTCAAAGTCGTCCTGATCGGGATAGTCGAGGTGATAGCCGCTGTCGCCAAATATCAGTACTCCAACTTGTGTGTCTGATCCCGCATCTACAGCCGGCGGCGGCGCACAGCCAGCGAACAAAAAGACTGCCACCAACCAGAAATGATGTTGAAATGCCTTAACTGAAACTGTCGTCATGGAGGTGGCTCCGGAGGTGTCCTGGCGCTGATCGGATATAATCTGCGCCGAAATGGAATGTTCGTTCTTAGTATAAACAAATGTAGAATATTTGTTTCATTTTCTGCGATACTGCTCGATCGCGGCCGATCTGTGCTGATTCGAAACAGGTAACTGGAAATTTGCTGATGAAATACAAAACCTTATCAACTGTGCTGGCGTTGGCAGTGGTTGCCTGCCAGGCACCTGAGACACCGACGACGAGTGTAGATTCTGAGCGTGACCGGACAGCATCGGCACGGGCAAGCGCAGAGACGACACCGACCATCGCGGATGGGGCGAACGATCCGGCCATATGGATAAATGCTGAAAACCCGAACCAAAGCCTGATTCTGGGGAGCGGTGCCGAAGGTGGACTGGAAGTGTATGACCTCAACGGAAGTCGGGTTGGCGCTGTGACAGAACGTGCGATCGGGCTGGTCGATATTCGCTATAACTTTCCGTTGGCGGGAAGTGAGGTCAGTTTGATCGTAGCCTACGATATAGCTGCTGCGGAACTGGTTGCTTACACGGTCGAAATGGCGGATCTCGCGCTGCGAGACATCACGGCGGCGCCGCTTGCAACAGAATCAGAGATCGAAGGCTTGTGCCTGTACAGGAGTCCGTTGTCCGGCAAGTTCTACGCGTTTGTAGCTGGCGACGGAATATTCCAGCAATGGGAGTTCTTCGACAACAACGGCAGAGCATCGGCACGCCTGGTTCGACAGGTCCCGGTTGGGATTGGGGCTGGTCATTGTGTCGTCCATGATCGGGATTCGGCGCTGTACTTTTCGCACGAAACGGTCGGCGTATTCAGATTCAATGCAGAGCCGGAGTCGGAGGGGAACATCGAAATAGTCGATATTGCACCGCCGCCTGGCCGTTATGCCGGTGACGTAAAGGGCATCGCGATATACGAGCAAGAAGAGGGCGGTTACCTGATCGTGTCGGATGCGGACGCAAGCCGTTTGCAGTTTTACGATCTGAACACTCTAGAACACGTTGGTGTGTTGAGCATTGAAGAGGTCGACGAAACTGAGGGAATAGCAGCAACAAGCATGACCTTGTCACAAGGTGGCGACGGCGGCCTGCTTGTTGTCACTGATGGTGACAATGACGGCGAGGCTACAAACTACAAAGTCGTTCATTGGCGGGGGATTTCCGACGCATTCGGACTGGAAGCCGGTGTGGCACACAATCCTGCAGATAAGACAGAGAGAAGTGTGGTCACTGTGTCCGCAACTGTCGAAACAGAACCGGTCGCGAGTTTCGGCGATGCGGCAGACGATCCGGCGATCTGGGTGCATCCCGGCAACCCTGAACTGAGTGTCATCATTGGCACGCAGAAACGACTCGGTCTCAATGTCTACGATCTGTCGGGCAAGCTATTGCAGTCGCGCGCGGACGGTCGCATCAACAACGTAGACGTGCGTTACGGATTCGATCTGGATGGTAAATATGTCGATGTCGTTGGTGCGAGCAATCGGAGTACGGACAGCATCAGCATCTATATCATTGACGAAGGATCGCGAACCCTCATCGATGTTGCGGACGGCATTATTGATACGGGCATGATCGAGCCTTACGGAATGTGCATGTACAAGAGCGCTGCGAGCGGCCTTTTCTATATTTTCATCAATGATACTGAAGGCCTCGTTAAACAGTGGGAACTCAAAGCCAACGGTAAAAAACGAATTGGCGCGACGCTGGTGCGCGAATTCAGCGTCGGGTCGCAAACAGAAGGTTGTGTCGCAGATGACGAGACAGGCGACCTGTACGTTGGCGAAGAGGATGTTGGCATCTGGAAGTATTCGGCAGAGCCGAACGGCGGTGACGAACGCGCGTTCGTTGACGGCGTTGATGCGAACGGGAACCTGACCGCCGACGTCGAGGGTCTGGCGATCTACTATGGCAAAGACGGCGGCGGTTACCTCATCGCATCCAATCAGGGCGCTGAAAGCTACGCACTCTACGAGCGTGCGGACAATAATCGCTTTATCGGTATCTTTCATATCGTAGCGGATGCGGCATCGGGCATCGACGGTGCGTCCGAAACCGACGGCATTGATGTCAACAGCGCCTATTTCGGGCCCGAATTTCCCGGCGGCATCTTTGTTGTTCAGGACGGTCGGAATATCACGCCGAATGAGCGACAGAACTTCAAGCTCGTGCCGTGGCAGCGTATTAGCGAGGCTATGGGACTGGAACAGGCCAACAAAGAATGACTGAGAACTGCACTTGAGTTCAATTTTAAAATTTTTCGCAGCCGGGCCTGATGCGCCCCGGATTACGGATGGAGCGGACGTTGATCGATTATTTAACTATCACCGCCGCAACATTATTTTCATCATTACGCTTTGTTATGGCCTCGCATACGTTTGCCGGCTGGCATTCAATGTGGTCAAGAAGCCGATCATGGACGCCGGCATATTTACGCCGGAGGAAGTTGGTTTCATTGGCTCGATGCTGTTGTACGGGTATGCAGCAGGAAAATTCAGTAATGGTTTCCTGGCCGATTATACGAACGTAAAGCGCTTCTTTGCGGTCGGTATTTTGATGTCGGCGCTAGTGACCTTCGGCATGTCTTTATCAACGGTTGTCGCTGCGTCGGCCGTGCTTTGGGCGCTCAATGGCTGGTTCCAGGGTTTTGGAGCACCCGCGTGTGCCGTGGCGCTGGCCAACTGGTTTAGCAATCACGAGAGAGGTCGTTATTACGGCATTTGGAGTACGGCGCATTCAATCGGTGAGGGTCTGACCTACCTCGGCATCGCCTTCCTGATTGCAATGCCGCCCAAAGGCCTGGGCCTGCCGTGGCAATGGGGATTCTGGGTGCCCGCCACAATCTGCGTGGTGGCCGCGGGTCTGGTGTATCGATATCTTCAGGACCGCCCGCAAACACTCGGGCTTCCGTCTATTGCCGAGTGGACACATGATGGGAGCACTGTGCTGCGGCCTGCCAAGCGTAATGCATCACACATCTGGAAAGACCAGCTAAAAGTTCTCGCAATCCCATCCATGTGGGTGATCGCTCTTGCAAGCTCCACGATGTACGTCACCCGCTACGCAATAAACAGCTGGGGCAACGTATACCTTCAGGAGATTCGCGGTTTCGATCTGTTTGATGCGAATCTGTTCATATTCCTGAACACCGCGGCAGGCATCCTGGGGTGCGTAGCGTATGGTTATATGTCGGACAAGTTATTCGACGCTCGGCGCCCGCCAACGAATCTGATCTTCGGACTCATGGAGTTGGTGCCGCTGATCGTTATCTTCTACGGCCCCACTAACAGCATCGTGCTTGCGGTGGCTCTTATCGTCTATGGTTTTGGACTCAGCGGCATCCTCGCATCGCTTGGCGGGCTGTTTGCGATCGACATTGCGCCAAAAAAGGTGGCCGGTGCCGCAATGGGCTTCATCGGTATATTTAGCTACGTAGGTGCGGGTGTGCAGGACTACGTTAGCGGCAAGTTGATTTACGATAGTGAAATCAAAGTTGTGTTTTCCATCGGCGAGAATTCGCCGACCGTTTATTTCTACGATTACACAATTCCAATAGTATTCTGGGTCGGTGCATCGGTCGTCTCGCTGATACTAGCAACGACCCTGTGGAAGGTCCGTGCCAGTGACTAGACAAACGAATTTACGGCCGCGGTTTCGTGTGGCTTGCTTGTTGCTTTCTGTTTTGTTCGCCAGCGCGTGCACCGATCAACAAGCTGTAGACTATTGCAAAAACCATTACGCGCTTCACGCAGAGCATCGCGACACCCTGGGCACACTGGATATATCCATGACGGTCGACGGGCTCTTGTCCAGTGAGCTCTCATTGCCGGTCGAGTCTTCGCCCGACATTAATCGCCTGAGCGAACAGCTACGGCACCCAAATAATATCTACACGTTACAGACCGATCGCGAATGTGAAGCACCGTCGTCGACAGTTCAGCTGGCGGATGATTTGATCACGGCGGTCTACGAGTCGCGCTGTGGACTCGACAACAAGATAGGTCAGCTGGACATATTGCTGTTTGACACACTACCGGGCCTCGAGGAGGTTGAGGTGACGGTGACGACACCGGCGACGAAGAAACACTTTGCAATCAATAGGCGCTGTGAAAGCGCGATTTTTCGCCTGGACTAGATGCGGGCCATCACACAAAAGGTCAGATGATGTCGTCGATCGACGAACGTTTTGAATTCGCTTGCGCGACCATCAAAGAGGCCGGCGCGCTGGCACTGGGATACTTCGAGAACTTTGAGACTCTCGAGGTCAGGAGCAAGGGCGTACAAGACATGGCCAGTGCGGCGGATGTCGCCACCGAAAAACTGATCGAACGAGCGGTGGCGTCAAGTTTTGGCAATGACGCATTTCTTGGCGAAGAAAGCGCTGACTCATTTGTACTGCAGCCCGGGAAAGGAACCTGGATTATTGATCCGATTGACGGAACGCAACCGTTCGTAAGCGGGATTGCCAGCTGGTGTGTTTCGATAGCATTCGTTGCAGACAATCGTATTCAGCTCGGCACTGTCTACGATCCGAACTGCGATGAACTATTTGCGGCGAAACTCGGCGGTGGCGCGACAATGAACGGTCGGACTATCAAGGCCTCTACAGCGACAAGTCTTCTGGACGGCCTTGTTAGTGTGGGCTACTCGAACAGGGTTAAGCCCGAAGATACGCTCGGGCCGCTGACAAGGCTGATGAATGCCAACGGTATGTATCATCGTAGTGGCAGCGGCGCATTAAGCCTCGCGTATGTGGCGGCTGGCCGGTTGATCGGCTACTTCGAACCGCACATGAATTCGTGGGACTTCGCGGCCAGTGCCCTGATCATCAGGGAGGCAGGCGGCGTGATCAACGACTGTTTGCCAGATGAACAAACGATGATCAAAGGTGGATTGGTGTTGGCGGCCGCACCGGCTGTCTACGATGAATTGACCAGGGTCTTGCTGGGCCCGGATTGAACGGGACCTGTTCAGGCTTGTGCGACGAATGCGCGCAAGTTGTCACACCCCTTGCGTGCGTATGTCAACGGCGTTGCGACGCTCGGGTCCTGCTCCGCTTCAACGACAGCCCAGCCGGCATAGCCAGTCTCGGCAAGGGCTGAGAAGACCGCCGGGAAATCGATACATCCATCGCCCGGAACAGTGAATACGCCGTCGAGCACCGCCTCGAGAAAACTGCAATCCTGATTGAGACTCCGCCGCAATACTTTTTCACGCACATCCTTACAGTGCAGGTGCCCGACTCTGCCAGCATATTGTCCGGCGAGCGTTACAGGATCTGCTGCGGCGAAAAAGGCGTGCCCGGTGTCGAGCAACAGGTAAACGTCCTCGCTCGTGTGCTGCATCAGCGCATCGATGTCAGCGGCGGACTGCACCACCGTACCCATGTGATGGTGATAGCAGAGTTTGAGGCCACGACCTCCGCATGCCCTGGCAACATCAGACAGGCGCTCGCCGAATTGCTTCCAGTCTGCGGCGGAAATCCGGAGGCGCTGCGACAAGCGCGTGTCATATTGTGAATGAATACATCCCGTTACCTCGGCGAAGATCAATATGTTGCAGCCCATTTGCTCAAGCAACTCCGCGTGCGTTGTGATTGCATCGATCTCTTCTCCCGCGTTTCGCTCCAGCAACCGGCCGCTGTACCAGCCAGAAACGAGTGATAGGCCGTGCTCGTCGAGCAGTGGCCCGAGTGTCTTCACATCTCGCGGAAATTTGTGGCCGAGTTCGATGCCGGCATACCCGGCTTGCGATGCTTCTTTCAGACAAGTTTGCAGAGAAATGTCGCCGCCGACGTACTGCAGGTCGTCATTGCTCCAGGTGATTGGATTGATGCCAATGGAGATCGTCATCTATCTGCTCTTTTGACGATCCTGATACTCGGTCGATGCACTGACGACGTCTGCGTTGTCGGAGACCTCAGCGACCGGAACGTCCCACCACGTTCCGCCGGCTTCCGTCGAGGACAGTGGATCCGTTTCGATGACGACGACAGCGGTGCGGTCGGAATCCTTCGCGCGCTTTAGTGCGGTTTCGAGGTCTGCTATCGACGAGACCTTTTCGGCCTGCGCGCCGAGCGATGCGGCGTGCTGTGCGAAGTCGATATCAGGGGCACTCTCACGACCGCTGTAACTGGACCGCATCAGGTTGTTGTAAGCTCGACCGCCCAGGGATGTCTGCAGGCGATTGATGCAGCCAAAGCCCCGGTTGTCGAGAATGACAATATTGATCTTTGTGCCGGTCGCGATCGATGTTGCGATTTCCGAGTTCAACATCAAATAACTGCCATCGCCGACCATGACGACGACGTCTCGCGCTGGCAGTGCCATCTTGACACCGATGCCGCCGGCGATTTCATAACCCATGCAAGAGTAACCGTATTCGACGTGATAACTGTCCGTATCGCTACTGCGCCATAACTTGTGTAGCTCACCGGGCAACCCACCCGCCGCACACACGACGGTCGCTTCCTCGTTGAAGCAACGATTCACAGCGCCAAGTACTTCGGCATCCGATGGCGGTGTGATGCCAGTTGTTGCAGTAGCGTTTGTGACCGTCGTGTTCCAGGCATCCCGAAGTGTTGCCATGGATGCAGTCCATTCGGTATCGACGCTGAGCTTACCCAAAGCGTCGTCGATGTCCTGAATACAACGCTTTGCGTCGCTTCTCAGTGCGATTGCGCGTCGTTTGACGAGATCATGGCGTGCGACATTTATACTGAGAATCGGCACATTCGGGTTGCCAATCAAGAATCCGGAGCCGGTTGTAAAATCCTGCAGTCGTGTGCCGATCGCGACGATCAAATCTGCGTCGTTGGCCAGAGTATTCGCCGCACTTGAGCCCGTAACGCCGATCGCGCCGACGTTGCAGCTATGATCCCATGGCAACGCACCCTTGCCCGACTGTGTTTCCGCGACCGGAATGCCATATTTGGACGCGAAGCTGGCAAGAACTTCCGCAGCAGCGGAATAGTGAACACCGCCACCGGCTACTATCATTGGTTTGCGGGAGCCCTGCAATGCCCGAAGCGCGGCGTCTAGTTCGTGCTTGTCTGCTCCGGCGCGCTGCAAGCTGTGAGTATTCGCTTCGAAGAACGACTCAGGGTATTCATAAGCCTGAGCCTGAACATCCTGCGGAAGCGCCAGAGTAACCGGGCCACATTCGACTGGATCCGTTAGCACTGATATCGCCTGTGGTAGCGATTGCAGCAGCTGTTCAGGTCTTGTGATTCGATCCCAGTAGCGCGACACGGGGCGGAAACAGTCATTCGCAGTGATTGTCGGGTCAGAAAAGTCCTCAACCTGTTGCAAGACCGGGTCAGGCAGCCGATTTGCAAAGGTGTCACCTGGCAGCAGCAGCACGGGCAGGCGATTGACATGTGCCAGCGCAGCGGCGGTGACCATATTGGTTGCGCCCGGGCCTACCGAAGACGTGCACGCCATCATGCGCCGCCGTCGCATCGTTTTTGCGTAGGCAATCGCGGCATGGGTCATCGATTGTTCGTTGTGCCCGCGATAGACAGGCAGCGCTTCGCCAACGTCCTCCATCGCTTCGCCGAGACCAGTAACATTACCATGTCCGAATATCGCGAACATGCCGTTAAACAAGCGCAAGGTTTCGCCATCGATCTGCGTGTATTGGGCGCACAGGTAGCGGACGAGCGCCTGCGCCATCGTGAGTTTGATCTTAGCTGCCACTATCGTCTCCGTTGCCGAGGTAGTTCGACTAGGCTGTCGCGGACCGGGCGTTTTCCTCGCCCGCTGCGGCGGATGATTCCTGCCAGAAACGAATCATCCTTCGATAATTGCCCGCAATCAATTCGACGACACCGTCATCGTCGATCTCGCCAATGAACCAACGCCTGGCTGCATCGCCAAATATGCTCCGCCCGATAGCAAAACCCCTGCAAACCGGAAAGCGTGCGGCGATCTTGAACGTCTGCCGGAGCTCGTCTTCGGGCGCGTCAAGTCCGAGTAACAAGACGCCGTGGCACATTGCGTCGTAGCGTTCAATCACGCTGCTTATTTCCAGCCAGCCTTCGCGACTTTGTGGCTCCAGTTTCCACCAGGCCGGAAACACGCCGAGATTATAGAAACGACGCTGTATGTTCGCGACCGTGTGGTCATCGCATGCGTGACCGGTCGATGTCGCTATTACCTCCAGCAAGAGATCCCGATTGAGCGCCAGGCAATCGGCATGCAACTCGCGTACACGATCCTCCTGCTGCAGTCGCAACTCGATGTCATCGTCTGGATGATAGAAGATCAGGCATTTAACGACGTGTGACGCTGGCCATTCCAACAGTGGCAATCCCATACTGTTTCTGGGGTCGAATTCGACCGGACGTGAGCCTGGAACTTCGACTGGTCGTGCAATCCACCATTGCTCGGCTGTCATCTTCAGCAACACTGATTCACCATAGCGCTCATCGACGATGATGCCGAGATTTGTGTCTTCTGACTTACTTGCGTCGACCCTCGTAACAGCGTCACAGACCAATGATTTGAACGCTTCTATTTTCGGGCCAGCCGCTTCAGTTGATACCACCATCTCTTCCAGTTGAGCGCGGTGGTCGAAGGCAAGAACGCATAAACTGCCAGGCACTCTGCGCCGTGTTGAAACACGATGTAGAAAGTCGATTTGCGGGTCCCTGTCGGGCCGGGGTATTGAGTCCGCTCTTGACAGATAGTCGTCAAGTTCCACTTTGGTCGGCATGGCAGGCGTACAGCCGTGCCTTGATACAACCAACGCGCCACATACATTGCCTATGCGGGTGCAGGATCTCCAATCCTCACCGTTAAGCCAACCGTGCAAAAAACCGCTCAGGAACGCGTCTCCGGCACCTAAAGTATTGAGGACCTCCACCTGTACGCCCGGCGCAGATTCACCGTCATCGAGATCGTCAGGAATTTCATGATCGAAGACGACACAGCCAATAGGGCCTCGCTTTACGACCAGTGCAGCACTCGATTCTTTGCGGATACCTTGCAGTGCCGCCAATGTATCGGAGTGTCCACCTGCGATGAATATCTCTTCTTCGGTTCCAACCAGGATGTCGCAGTCGCGGACGACTGACTGTATTCGTTCCGTGACAATATCTGATGCGACGTAGCGTTCCTCGCCGCTGCCTTGTGTGGTGAGCCCCCAGAGAACAGGTCGATAGTCGATGTCGAGGATCACCTTCGTTCCAGCCATTTTCGCAAATGCGATTGCCTGACAAACAACCTCATAACTCTGATCAGTCGACAGGTGAGTGCCTGTAATAGCCAATGCCCGGCTTGATGCGATGTATTCCTTGTCGAAGTCGGACGTCTCAATACCCAGGTCTGCACAGTTTTCGCGATAAAAAATATGAGGAAACGAATCTCGGTTACTGATACCGAGAATGACGAGAGCGGTTAACCGCCTCGGATCAGTGACGATATGGCTGACATCGACGCCCTCTGCGGCAAGCGCCTCCCTGACAAAACGGCCCATGTGTTCATCGCCGACACGCGTTAACATCGATGAACGCGAGCCCAGCCTGGCCAGACCTGCCGCGAGGTTTCCAGACGACCCGCCAAGGTACTTCGCGAAGCTCTGCATGTCCTCGAGACGGCCACCAAACTGATGCCCGTAGAGGTCAACCGCCGCGCGTCCCAGGCAAATGACATCGAATTGCTTGCTCATCCCGGTCGTTTAGTCCTTGGGATCCCAGTATTTGCAGTCGGGCTGCATGACCCAGGTGTGCTCTTCAGTGAATTCGGGAACCGTGTAGCGATCATCCGGCAAATGGCGAATGACCCATGAGTAGTACATCCCGTAACCCGGTGCTGCGCATTGTGAATGATCATTAAGGTCCAGAATCTTGACTGTGTCATTGTGCCGCACTTTCAGAACGGTCTCGCCGAGTTCCGCGTGTCCATAGCCCTGTGGCTCGGTGAATCGGTAGTGGTAAATCTCGGGCTGCGGATGGTGGTGTGGCGGGTAGCTCGACCAGCCACCCTGAAATGTAATGACCTCGCCAAGCACCAAGCCGGTATTGGGATCAGAATTGGTGTCGTCAAATATTGTGCGCACGTAACGCAGGCAACGATCACCGACCTGTCCCTTGCCGCGCGGTTCATTCGCGACATCCCCGGGGTGATAGATGCGAGCCTCAAAGGACAGTTGGTTGTCGCAGGAGTAGACGGTGAACTCCGAATCCGTCTCGCAACTCATTTCAACTTGGGTATTAGCCGATGCGTGTAAGCAACTGGCCGACTCGTCAAACAGCGAATTGCGACCAAAGTGAAACGTCTTGTCTGCAACCGTTCCACGAACATCGCCATTCATCAACAACCACGCGGTCTCGTATTCGGTCGATATCGAGAATGTCTCGCCGGCCGACAGTTTCAGTACGTCGAGCGAGATCAGTGCGTTGTTTTCTGCGTCGTCATGCCGGGTAATGCTGGTCTTACCATGATCGAAGCCGTTGCGATGGTCTTTTATGTGTAGTGTCATATCGTCTGATTCATTGTCTGTATCCATTGCGACTGGGCGCTCGAAGTCTCGATTGCTTCGACCAGCGACTGTACTCTCCAGCCGTTGTGGAAATTCGAGTAAACGGGCGCATCTTGTTCGATGCCCAGAAGCAGGTTACGTAATTCGATGATCTTCAGGTCGTTGATACCGAGACCGTGGCCCGGGGCCGGACAGAAATTGGCATAGTCAGTATGCTCAGGGCCGCTGAGGATCGTCCGATGGCCGCGTCGCCCCTCGACATCGTCATTCATGTATATGCGCAATTCGTTCATGCGTTCCTGATCGAAAATCAAGCTGCCTTTTGAGCCGTGTATTTCAAAGGTCAGACCGCATTTCCTGCCAGTAGCAACGCGACTGATCTCCATCGTTCCCGCACAACCACTCGTGAATGAAATCAATACCTGTGCGATATCTTCATTCTCTACAGTGCGCAGCTCTCCGGTCACTGCGTCGGGCCGCTGCGGAAACACGGTTGTCAGCCGCCCAAAGACCGAGCCGATCGGCCCGACCAGGAACTCTGCCATACTGATGAGGTGAGTACCGAGGTCATTAAGGGCACCGCTGCCGCCTTCGCTGCGCAAACAACGCCAGCTAAATGGGGTTTGAGGGTTTGCCAGGTAGTCTTCCTGATAACTGCTGCGCAAGTTGTACACATTGCCGATTTCACCTGCGGAGATCATGTCGCGGGCCAGCAGCAGCATTGGATTGCATATGTAGTTAAAACCCATTGATGTTCGGACACCGGCGGTTTCGGCCGCTCTGAATATTTCTTCCGCCTCGCTCGCGCTAAGGCCGAGAGGTTTCTCGCAGTAAATGTGCTTGCCAGCAGCTGCCGCGGCAAGCGCCATTTCCTTGTGCAAATTATTCGGCGTACAAATGTCGATGACATCGATGTCAGGATCGTCGCAGACTAACCGCCAGTCGGTGCTCGAGCGAGCGAATCCCCAGGCGCGAGCGTCGCGGGCACATTTGTCGGCGTCCAGATCGACCAGGCAGGCAAGCCCCGGAGCCGCGATCTCTGGAAACACTGTCGCGACGGAACGCAAGGCAATCGCGTGCGCTTTGCCCATGAAGCCCGTGCCAATCAGGCCGAATCGTAGATTAGTCACCGCTGTACATCACTCACTGGTGTGTAAAGGCCCGGTCTCGCGCCAAATCCTCATCGTCTAAGGCATACGGGGCAGGCCCTTGGAAACACTAACAGTACTGGATTGGAATAAATATTTCAATCGCATATTACTATGAAATATCTCTTCGAAATTTCCTCAAACCGCCACAGGATGCCCTTCGTCGCTTGCGCGTTGAGCGGCGTCGGCCAACTGCAGCGCACGCAGCCCGTCATGGCCACCTGGCAAATCAAGTTTCTCGCCATTAACCGCGCGCAGAAATTTGTCGAGCTGAATGCGATACGCAGCCGCATAACGTTCAAGGAAAAATGGCAGGGTCGGGTCGCTAGTAAAGCCGCTGCTACCGGCAACCTCAACGAGCGTCTCGCGTTGATTATCGGCACGAACCATGCCATTTGAGCCGAACACTTCAATGCGCTGGTCGTAGCCATAGTTGCAACGGCGGGAGTTGGTGATCTGGCACAGACGTCCACTGGCCGTCTTGAGCGTCGCAACAGCTGTGTCGACATCACCGGCGTCGCCGATACTCTGATCCACGAGCACACTGCCGACCGCGTAGACTTCGACAGGTTCTTCACCGAGCAACCAGCGCCCCATATCGAAATCGTGAATCATCATGTCACGAAAAAGACCGCCCGAGCGGCCAATGTAGTCGATCGGTGGAGGCGATGGATCACGGCTTGTTATGCTGACAACTTCGACATCGCCGACGTTACCGTTGTCGATTTCCCGTTTGAGTCTGTCAAAAGACGGATCGTGGCGGCGATTAAACCCGAGGCACATCAGAACCCCGAATTCATCGACCGCGCCCAGGCTGCGAGTCGCCGTCTTGACGTCAAGATCAAGCGGTTTCTCACAGAAGATGGCCTTGCCGGCCCGTGCCGCTGCGCAGACAAAGTCCGCATGGGTGTCAGTGGAACTCGCAATTACGACAGCGTCAATCGAATCATCGCCAAGCAACGACTCGATCGATCCGGTCTGCGTGCTGCATGCAGCTGCGAGTTCGCTCGCAGCAGCGTCTGACACGTCCACAATGTAACGAAGGTCAGCATCAGGATGCCGATAGAGATTCGTGGCGTGAATCTGGCCGATTCGTCCTGCGCCAATAACACCAATGCCGATCATCGTTTATTCCCTCGCTGCACGATCGCGATCTAGTCCGAATTTGTAGGCGTAACTGATGACAAGCGTTTGTGCTAGGCACATCGAAGCGGTTAGCGACCTGAATTGCCTTACTTCCGCGTCCTTGATCTCGAAGCACACCGCCGCGTCCCTTGCGACCGGACTGAGCCTGCTGTCGCTGATAGCAATCAATGGCGTGCCGTTTGTCGCCGCCCGTTCGACGATGGCCAACGTCTCACTGGCGTAAGGCCGAAACGATACCGCGATGACCAAATCGTCAGGACTCATCATCAGGCTCTGCTCCACCGTCATTCCCGCCACGCCATCGAGCAAGAAGGCCCGTTTCTCGACGTGGCTCAGCGAATAGGCGAGATAGGCGGCAACCGGAAAGGAGCGTCGTACACCAGCGAGATAGACCGTGTGGGCTTGCTGCATCAACTCTATCGAGCGATCGAGGTCCGTCCGGTGCACATCCTCTCTGAGATGTTCCAGCGCGATGATGTTGCTTTCGGCGAATTCACGCATCACGTTGTAAGGCGATGACCAGTCAACCTCACCCGTGCGCTCCTGGAATTGCCGGATTCGCTCCGAGTAACTCGGGCTGGGTGCGGCCGTCAGAATCTCATCCCGAAAGAGACGCTGCATCTCGCTGGCGCCACGATAGCCAAGCACCTTGGCGAAGCGGACGATCGTCGACGGCTGCACGTCACAACGATCAGCGATGACCGCCAGCGTCTCAAGCCCAATATCATTTGGATTATCAAGTACATACGATGCGACTTGTTTGAGCCTGGGGCTCAGGTCTTCGTATCGCCTGGCGATTTCTGAGCGGAGGTGTTCGAGATTTTTTGGGGCTTCCTGCGTCATGCGGCGCGGCCCTTCCTGATAGTGAATCGAGGGTCAGTGAAACATATTTATCAGCATTGGAACAGATTTTTCAGGGCTACAGAGTACTGCTTTTACCAGCTTTAGAACAGAATTTCCAATTCTTTTACTATTGAAAATTTTTGTTCTATACTTGCCGTAGGCAGAGTATTCCAATTTCGGGGGAGGCGCGCTGTGAACCTATTTTTCCGATTCTTAATTGGCTCGACCGGGCCGGTATTCAGGAGATTAACAATGCTACGAAGAGCATCTGCAGTTTTGTCAATTACAGTCGTTGGCGCACTGTTCGCATCTGCGGTATCAGCACAAACCGTGACCGGTGAGGTGACCGACGCCAAACGCACCGTTGTTTTCCAGGGAGCCGAGGTCAGAATTGTGGAGCTGCAACGCTCCGCGACAACCGACGGCCGGGGTCAGTTTCGTATTGCAAACGTCCCGGCAGGCGAGTATTCGCTCGTTGTCTCGTATATTGGCGCTGCGGACAGGAGTATTCCAATTACGGTGACAGACAACGGTCTGGCAATAGGCATCATCGAAATTGGTGCCGGTGACGGGGCCGTAGAAGAGGTCATCGTTTACGGGCAGGCAGCGGCGCTGGCCGGCGCTTTGAGCCAGGAACACTCAGCGGACAATCTCGTCTCCGTACTCGACACCGACGCGATGGGACAGTTTCCGGATCAGAACGTTGCCGAATCGTTGCGGCGCCTGTCCGGTGTTACGGTCGAGAATGACCAGGGCGAAGGCCGATACGTTGTCATCCGCGGTATGGATCCCGATCTGAATGCTACCTCGATCAACGGTTTGCGGGCGACGGTGGGAGAGCCAAGAAGAGCTCTGCAACTCGACGTTATTCCATCTGACATGCTTGATGGGCTCGAAATTCACAAGACATTGACTGCGGACATGGATGGCGACGCAATTGGTGGCTCCATCAACGTGAAGACACTGAGCGCATTCAGCCGCAAAGGCGCGTACGCAAAGGCCAGGACTGAAATGTCCTACAACGAACTGCGCGAAGCCTGGAATCCGAAGGTGTCTCTGGCGGGCAGCAATATTTTCGAGTTGAACAGCGGCAAGCGTCTTGGCGTGGCCGGAGCAATTAGCTGGAACGACAGGGAGTTGCATATCGATAACAATGAGCTGGACGACTGGGAAGTAGCGGATAACGGCAGCGATTTTGCGGAGACATTTGAGCCGCGCCTCTACACCGTTGAACGCGAACGAATCGGTGGCGTCCTCAATCTGGATCTTGACGTTTCTGACACGACAAGATTGTACGCATACACTCTCTACAGTCGATTCACCGATACCGAGTTGCGAAACGCCACCGCGTTCGGTCTCGACGACCTGGATGAAGCGACGGTCACCGCGTCAAGCGCGGACTACTCGACGGTCGAGATCGAGCGAAGCACGAAGGGACGGACTCACATTGGCCAGATCGCCGAGAATTTGTCAATTTCTGTTGGGTCCGAAACCCAGCTCGATAGCTGGCTGGTCGAGACAAGACTCGGATACTCCTACGGGCAGGAGGATACGCCTGACCAGGTAAGTGGCGCATGGGTTGCGGAATTCGAATCCGGTGACGGCAATATTACTGACGGATCTCCGGTGCTGACGCTCGACCGCAGCAATCCGCGTATACCCGTCATCCAATCGGATTTTTGGTCTGCACTGAACGATGCCAGCCTGTATGAATTGGATGAGTTGGAGCATTCGCAACAAAAGAGCGAGGACACACAGACATCTCTGTCCCTGGACCTCACTCGGGAAACCGGGTTCGGCTCGTTGAAATTCGGAGCGAAGGCACGCTGGCGTGAGAAGAAGGCCAACGAGGATGCCGAGCTTTGGTCAAATGACGATACCTGGTTCCTGTCGGACGCTCTGCTTGCGGGTGGCGCATCATCCTACAATTTCCCGACACCGGTGGACCCTGTGCCGGATAATCGTATCGAGCGGGATATCCTGGCGGGCGGCACGGGCATTGAATTCGAAGATGTCGACTCCGAGATTGATTCGAATGTTGCAGACTTCGTATTCGACGAAGATGTCATCGCGGTTTATGGCATGGGTACCTGGGAGATGGACAGGGCCACGATCACCGCCGGAGTACGTGTCGAGCGCACAGATCTCGACAATCGTGGCAACATCGTCGAGCTCATCGAGGAGGATGCCAACGGTCCCGGCGATCCCCCGGAAGACACGGTTGTCATTACCCCCATATCGGCAACTAATTCGTATACCGACGTTTTGCCCAGCGCAAATCTTCGCTTCGAGTTCAATGACAGGCTGGTCGGCAGGGCATCGGTTTTCCGATCGGTCGTTCGACCCCGGGTCGAAGAAGTTGCATTTAGAGTGGCGATCGAAGACAACGAAGGTGAATTGGGAAATCCTGACCTCGATCCATTCCGCGCCTGGAATCTTGACGCATCAATCGCCTATTACCCGACGGAACTGAGTGTGATTTCCGCCGGCGTATTCTATAAGAAGATAGAAGACTTCATTTTCATACAGGTGATTGACGATTATGATTTTCTGGGGCGAACGCTCGACGAGGCTGAAGTCGCGCTCAATGGTGAAGACGCTACAGTGTTTGGTGTCGAAATTAATTATCAGCAGCATTTCGGATTCCTGAGTCCGCCATTCGACGGCTTGCTGGTCGGCATGAATTACACCTACGTGGACGCGGAAGCGGATACCGGTGACCGCAAAGTGGACATGCCGAAGCAGTCGGCCAACATTGCCAACCTGATGTTTGGCTACGAAAAGCACGGATTCGATCTTCGTGTCGCGATGAAGTACCGCGATCGGTACATTGATGAACTCGCTGATCCCGGGCTTGATCGTTATACAGACGAACATCTGCAGTGGGACGTGACCGCAAAATATCGGTTCTCTGACCGCTGGCAGGTCTATGCTGAAATCACGAACCTCGGCAATGAGCCCGAATATTATTACGCGGGCAATCACAGCAGGGGACTGCAGTACGACGAGTACGGGACGAGTTCGGCAATCGGCATCCAATATAACTTTCAGGAATAGTTGCGATTTCTGTAGCTGCGAGCAGACCCCCAGTGGTCTGCTCGCAGCGTCCTTTCAGGTTTCTGTTCCACGGGACTACCGGATACGATGCTGCGACACTTCGCTACGGGCGTAGACCGGCTGCTGCCAGGTGACGACAGCCAGACTCGGCGTCTGTACAAGAACCATCGTTGGCGCGTCTTTCTTGAGGAAGGCAAGCGAGCCGGTCCTTGATGACTTCGCTGTGCCCATGGGGTTTACTGAAGCTGTCAGTTGTCCTGGTGCTCGCGCTACCCGCGTGCGGCATACCTCAGGATGCCCATGTTTTTCGCTACGGCCATTCACAGCCCCCAGCGTCGACTCGCAGCGAATCAATGCGATTCTTCGAGAGAGAACTTGAGCTGCGGTCTGGAGGCAGAATTCAGGTCGAGAACTATTTCTCCGGAGTGCTCGGCAATGAGCGCGAGATGATGGACATGGTGGCGACCGGCGTCCTGCAAGGCACGCGCGGCGGGATGTTTGCCGACGCGAATCCGAAATTCGTCATCTTCATGTTGCCGTTTCTCGTTGAGAATTGGGATCAGATGTTGACTCTGGTCAACAGCGACTTCGCAAAACAGATCAATGCCGGAGCAGGCGAGAATGGCTTCCATATTCCGGCCACCGGCGTCAGTCAGGGTTTTCGTGCACACACCAACAACACCCGGCCAATTCGTGCGCCAGAAGATTTCCGCGGACTGAAAATGCGCGTGCCGCCGCAACTTGTATACGTCCTGACTGCGCAGGTATTCGGTGCGAGTCCACAGGAGATGCCAGCGTCCGAAATCTACGGGGCGCTACGCACGGGCGTGCTCGATGGTCAGGACAATCCGCCGTCCAATATCTGGGATTACAATATCTACGAAGTCCAGAAGTACATGACTGTCACACACTACGCGACCGGGCCGGACCCGTTCATGGTCGATCTCGAATGGTACCAAGAACTGCCCAAAGATCTGCAATCGTTGTTCGACACGGTCGCCATTGAAGCGGTTCGCTATTCGGACGAACTGAATCGAGCGGCTGAGGTGGAGATGATCGAGCGGCTCGATGGTGTGCTGGAGGTCAATTATCTAAGCGGCGAGGATTTGCGGCCATTTCAGGAGTTGTCGAAGGGCGTCTACACGTACTTTATCGAAAGTGGCGTTGTTTCCGCTGAAGAGGTTCGGGAGGCTGCAAACGTTGCACGAGGCGTCATGGAGGCGGCGCCGTGACAGCGCTTGATAGATTGACACGGGCACTCGAGTCGGCACTCATCGTTCTGTTGTTTGGTATGTTTCTGATGATCGCCGTGCTTGTGGTGCTTCGTTATTTGTTCGCGACGACCATCATCGGCGGCAATGAAGCGACTATCGTCGCATTCATCTACACGACCGCGATCGGCGCAAGCATTGCCATGTTGCGCGACGAACATATCGCGATCAACTACTTCGTTGAAAAATTGTCGCCACGGCTACAGGGTCAGCTGTTGCAGCTGCGTCTTATCCTGCTTGCCATTGTTAATCTCGTAATCGTTGTCTATTCGATTGCGTGGATTCAACGTACCGGCGGATTTCTGATGCCGACGCTTGGCGCGCCTCAAATGGTGGCGCAACTCAGTATTCCACTTGGCGGCAGTCTGAGCGTGCTGTATTGCACTGTGCGTCTGTTGCGGTAGTCATTGAATGTTGCTGCTCTTCATCTCCTTGTTCGTTTTCTTGCTCATCGGCATTCCAGTAGCCTACGCGCTGGGTCTTGCCAGTCTCGCTTACTTCCTTTTCGAGAGCCCCGATCTGTTGGTCGTCATGCCGCAGCGCGTGTTCTCCGGCATGAATAACTACGCACTGATTTCATTACCACTTTTTATCCTGATGGGACAGGTGATGAACTCGAGCGGCATCACGGCACGCCTCATCGACATGTCGATGGTGCTGCTGGGCCGGCTACGTGGCGGTCTCGGTCTCGTAAATATTTCTGCAAGCATGATCTTTGGCGGCATCTCGGGTTCATCGACGTCGGATACAGCGTCAATCGGTGCCGTTATGATTCCTGAGATGCAGCGTCGCGGTTATTCGGCTAGATTCGCCGCCGGCATAACCGTCGCATCGTCAACGATGGGCATGATTATTCCTCCAAGCGTGCCGATCATCCTGTACGCGGTAGTTGCACAGGAATCTGTGGGGCGACTGTTTCTGGGTGGATTGCTACCCGGGCTAATGATCGGACTATTGCAACTGGCGATCATGTTTACGATCGCATATCGGCGCAAGTATCCACGGGAGATGCGGCCGAGGCATGAGGGGCCGCGTCTGACACGAGTGGCTGGTTCGCTCGTGATTCTCGCAATGCCTGTCGCAGTAGTCGGGTCTGTCGTCTTAGGCATCGCAACGGCGACGGAATCTGCTGCGATTGGTGTTTCGTTCGCTTTGATTGTTGGCCTGGCGATGGGGGGCAAAAGATGGATTAGTACGTTGCCGGAGTCCCTGCGTGTTGCAGTACTAATGAGCGCACGAATCATGATGATCATTGCGTTCTCGCAGTTATTCGTCTGGATCCTGGTGTTGGAGGGTGTACCACAGCAAATAGCGGCGTTGGTGACCGGCCTTGACCTTGGTCCGGTCGCGGTGTTGCTACTGATCAGCCTGTTCGTGCTTTTTCTGGGCACGTTTATCGACGTAAGCCCCGCCATTCTGTTGCTGACGCCGACATTACTTCCGGCCGCGCAGGCTGCGGGAGTGTCGGGCATACAGTTTGGCATCGTACTGATCTCCGGACTGGCGATCGGTGCGTGCACGCCGCCTGTCGGGAATTGCCTGAACGTGGGTGCAGCAATCTCACGATTGGGCATCGGTCAGATTTTTGCCGGTGCTGCACCGTTCCTGTTGGCCAACCTGATGACACTGATCGCGATCAGCGTGTTTCCAGCACTGGTGCTTTGGATCCCGACATGGTGGATGGGCTAGTTGCTCGTGATTTGGATTATGAACCTGCTGATATAGGAATAAGGAGTATCGAATGTCGCAACATGTAGTTGTACTCGGTGCAGGCGCTATGGGTAGCCTGTTTGGTGGTCTGCTCGCCGAAGGCGGGATTAACGTCACGCTTGTGGATCCCTGGAAGGAGCATATCGACCGAATCAGGCAGGATGGTATGAAAATGGTCGGTTTCGGAGGTGATCGCACGATTCCAATCAACGCCACGACAAACGCCGCAGATGTCAAATCAGCCGACATCGTGTTCGTGCAATGTAAGGCCAATTTCAACGCCGCAGCGGCAGAGAGCGTCAGACACCTGTTTGGCCAGGACACGAATACGGTGGCGATCAGCTTTCAGAATGGCCTGGGGAATGAAGAGGAGTTGGCCGAATATTTTGGAGAATATCGCGTTCTTGGCGGGCTGACAGCACAAGGGGCAAACATCGAAGCACCCGGTGTCGTTCGTAATCATGCGGAGCTGCCGTCATACCTCGGCGAAATGGCTGGCGGCGTATCCGAGCGAGTGCGGCAGATTGCCGAAGTGCTGACGGGAGGTGGATTGCCAACGGAGGCCAGCGACAATATTCGTCAGGACATCTGGCGCAAGCTGATGGCGAACATTGCGATCAGCGCGGTCAGTGGTATCTCGGGTTTGAACATTGGGCAGATTTTCAACCAGCATCTTGCTGACGGTGTTTCCTACGCTGCACTTGATGAAGCAATCGGTGTCGCCAATGCTGCAGGCGTGGATCTGACCTCTGAAGAGGCGCACGAGATACTCGCGAAGATTGCGGGCCCTAACGGTACACCCGGCAACAAGTCGAGCCTCCGTGTCGATATCGAAAACGAGCGGCCGAGTGAGATTGATTACATTAATGGTGCCATTGTCCGGCTCGGCGAAAAGCACAATATTCCTGTGCCCGTAAACCAGACTTTGGTCACCCTTGTTCACGGCTTGCAAGCACACTATCTGAATGCGGAGTAACCAGTACATGGAAAAAAACAATGTTGCCGATTTCCCACAATCAGATCTGTCTACCGTTGCCAGCGCGTTACGCAGTGGTCTGGCAGAAAACTTTGAAACGGTTGACGTAGACGTCGTGACCTGCCCGGATTTGCGGGAAATCGGTGTTGCGACGGCAGGAATAGGCGGCGCAACAGCGTTGCTGGAGTTCGGCGGAGAACCCTACGCGCACAATCCGAAGTATCGCGGCAGCAATATCAAGATCCAGTCAATGCTGGATGACAGCGGCATCAGAAATGCAAAAGTATTCGGCGCAGCCATGGCCGATGCTGCAGCAATCGGTGGAAACTGCGGCGAGATGATTTCAAATGCTGACCCACAGGGGCAGAACCTGAGTCGTGTCGCGCGGGTAGGCAGTGATCTGGAGTGCATAGCAGAGCGTTATACGGCACCCACTTGTGGTGCGATTGCGAACCTGTTTGTCAGTGAAGGAACAGCCGGTGAAGTTATTCGCGTCGATGTCCGAACAAGAATCGGTGACCAGATTTCGCTGACACAGGCCATACGGAAGAGCCTCGAATCAATCAGTGGCAACGGTGCGGAAATCGGTATGGGCGGTGTATTCGAGCTCGTTACCGGCAAGATCCGCTCACATGTGATGCCGAACTACGAGTGCCTCGTGGACGGCTACTACGATGTCGGGAAGGAGCGGGTTGTTCGCGATTTTCTACAATTCTACGAACACATGGGGCCTGGATTATTGTTTTTCTGCGCGCTGTGGACCGGTGACCCGAGTGGTGGTGATCTGAATCTGCGACCCTCGGGGGAGCATACGCATTTCTATCATCCAGATGATAATGCGCAGCAAGCCGGACACTATCATGGCGATGTTTCGCCTGATGAAGTCCACTATCGCGGCTATTTCAACCTGGCGTCCCGTGTCATTCGCTTTGGTGACATCTACGAGGAACTCGGTATCAGACCCTGACCGTTGTCAGTACCTGCAGAAATGATCGTACACACCAAAGAAGAAGCCTGGATTTTTCGTGCAAGCTGCATTGCATTGATTGTGACTGCGATGACTTTCGCTATCCGTGCCGGAATACTCGGACAATTAGGTCAGGACTTCGGTCTCAGCGACATGCAATTGGGCTGGATCACCTCAATGGCTTTTGTCGGCTTTCCTGCTGCAATGATATTTGGAGGATTGGCGTATAACGCGATTGGTCCCAGAAAGTTGATCTACATCGCGTTTTTCGGGCACTTGCTCGGCCTCGTGTTGACGATGACTGCCGGGGGATTCTGGGGCCTGTTGCTATCGACCTTGTGTATTGGCTTTGCGAACGGCTCTGTCGAAGCTAGCTGCAATCCGTTGATCGCGGATATGTATTTCGACAACAAGACCACGATGCTCAACAAGTTTCATGTCTGGTTCCCGGGAGGCATAGTGATCGGTGCGCTCATCTCAAAGTTCATGACGGACTTAGGATGCGGTTGGCAGGCACAAATCGCCATAATGCTCGTACCGACCGCGATCTACGGCTACATGATCTTCAGGAGACCGTTTCCGCAAGTGAAGAGCAGCGC
>Ga0255052_10000200_pt1 | contig 46188 bp, 30 predicted proteins | sample JV7_2_21_MG_FD_188632 | JGI IMG/M metagenome (GOLD analysis project Ga0255052, IMG submission 188632) | Seawater microbial communities from Jervis Inlet, British Columbia, Canada - JV7_2_21 | ecosystem: Environmental > Aquatic > Marine > Inlet | place: Canada: British Columbia | collected...
CTCACTACAGACACGATCCGGAGGATCCTGCAAGCATCAGCTCCGACGGCATAACCTACATTCTCGCGGACAGCAACAACGTCTTGTGGATTGGCACCTTTGGCGGTGGGCTCAACACCTTTGACCGCGAGACTCAACAATTCACGCGCTTTCGAAGTGATCCGGACAATCCGCACGCCCTTAGTAACGATCGCGTCCTGGTCCTGTTCGAAGACAGTACGGGGAGCATTTGGATCGGAACATTTGGGGGCGGCCTGAATCGCTTTGACCCATCCACCGGCGAATTTACGCAGTATCGCGCAGACCCTGAGCGGCCAGATGAGCTGAGTGGCGATGAAATCTACATGATTCAGGAAGACTCTCAGGGCGATCTTTGGATTGGCGTCAAAGGCAGGGGCTTAAATCGGTGGCGCCACTCTGACCGGGAACTCGGCAACGTGAGCTTTCAGCAATTCACTACGCTGGACGGTTTGCCCAGCTTGACTATATACAGCGGACTCTGGGATCAGGCCGGCTATTTGTGGCTCAGTACGGGGCGTGGTTTGTCCAAACTGGATATCGAGTCTCTCGAGTTCAGAAACTACGACGCCAGCCACGGCCTGCAGGGCGACGAATTCATGCTGTCAGCTGGCTACCGCGCCGCTGATGGACAACTGTTTTTTGGCGGCGTGAACGGCTTCAACGCTTTTTATCCGGACTCGCTTGGTGGCGATCGCCAACCGCCTCAGGCCGCCATCACGAATTTCCTCAGCCTTAACAAACCGGTCGATCTGAGCGACACCAAAATCGGTGGTGAGCCGGTGCAACTTGCGTATGACCAAAAACTGATCGGATTCGAGTTTGCCGCTCTGGACTTCGCGGCCCCCGAGAAGAACCGTTTCATGTACCAGCTCGTGGGACTTGACAAGGACTGGGTAGACGCCGGAACCAAACGCCAGGTCACATACACCAATCTCCCCGCAGGCGAATATACGTTCCGGGTCAAAGCATCCAACAACGAGGGCGTCTGGAGCGAACAGGACGCGGTGCTCGATCTTCACATGAATTACGCCCCGTGGAATTCCTGGTGGGCGTACTTTGCGTATTCATTGGTCCTGGTTGCGATCGTGCTGGCAGCACTTCGGGCTCACGCCAAGAGCGTCCAACGGGCGGGCAAGCTCGAGCACGCCGAAGAATTGGCAATAATTCAGGCGCGCTTGACTGACGCCCAGCGCATAGCAGGCATCGGCAACTGGGAATGGAATACAGTAAGCAACGAGCTGTGGTGGTCCGATGAAATCCACCATCTGTTTCAGACGCGCCCGAATACCGTCGGGACAACTTATGAGTCGTTCCTCGAGCGTGTACATCCCGATGATCGTGAAGCTGTTAGCCAGACCGTTGAGCGTGCTTTAAATGATCAGGAACGCTACGCGATAGACCACAGAATCGTTCAACGTGATGGCACCGAGCGCTTTGTACACGCGCGGGGAGAGGTTTTCTTCAACAAAGAGGGACGGCCGGTTCGAATGGCCGGCACGATTCATGACATTACGGAGCGCAAGAAAGCCGAAAACGACATCGCGCATCGTGCTGACTATCAGGCCTTACTGGCCGAGCTGTCATCCAGCCTGATGATGGCTCGGACTGGTGACACCAACAAACAAGTGAGCCATGGCCTCGAAACGGTCGGAACAAGATACGGGCTGGACGCGGTCAGCGTCTGGTGGTTCTCAGATGATAAGAAAAGCACTCTTTCGTGTCATCGTTGGGCACACGAGATGAGCAAGACCAGGAATAATCCGATGCGGGTGGAGCGCGCCGACGTTCCATGGCTGTCTGAGCAATTGCTGGCGTGCAAGATGGTCATCATTGACGATGTAGAGAACATGCCCGAGGAGGCCTCCAGGGACCGGTCCTTGTTGCGTCAGCGAGGAATGAAGTCAGTCCTGATGATCCCGGTGCGGGCCAACGAAATCCTGGAGGGCTCATGTGTATTCTCGGTATGGCGGAAAAAGCGGAATTGGTCTGCCGAGACGATAGCTGAGCTCAAACTCGTCGCTGAAAACCTGGGGGTAGCGATTGCACGTCTGCAAGCGATAGCAGAAATCGAGAGTCTCAAGGAGAAGCTTCAAGACGAAAATATTTACCTGCGAGAAGAGGTAAAGCTTGCACACGGTTTTGGTGAGATCGTTGGCGAAGATCCGGCTCTGAAGAGTTGCTTGTTAGCCGTCGAGAAAGTCGCGCCGACGGATGTCACGACCCTCATCCTTGGCGAGACGGGAACCGGAAAGGAACTGATTGCACGCGCGATTCACAAGCTTAGCTCTCGAAGTGACAAGCCGATGGTAAGCGTGAACTGCCCTGCGCTGCCTGCAACCTTGATCGAAAGTGAACTTTTCGGGCATGAAAAAGGTGCATTTACAGGCGCGCAATCTCAAAGACGTGGCCGGTTCGAATTAGCCAACACCGGCACTCTCTTCCTGGACGAGATTGGAGACCTGCCGCTCGAACTGCAGGGCAAGTTGCTGCGTGTCCTACAGACCGGAGAATTCCAACGTATCGGTGGAACGAAAACACTGTATTCGGATGTACGTCTTATCGCGGCGACCAATCTGAACCTTGGTGGCGCCATCAAACGAGGGATATTTCGTGCCGACCTTTACTACCGGATCAACAGTTTTCCCATTTCCCTACCGGCTTTGCGAGATCGAAGGGCTGACATCCCCTTACTGGCCGAGCACTTCATCCACAAGCACGCGGAGCGCCTCCGCAAGAAGATCGACGCAATTTCGGCGAAGATGATTCAAGAACTGATGAGCTATTCGTGGCCAGGTAACGTTCGTGAACTGGAGAGCATAGTTGAGCGCGCCATGATTTCTGCAGAAGACAATTCCATTCTCGAGCTTCCAGGCCCGCTTCGTCTAATCACAACCCTGCATCAGTCGAGGTCAGGCTCATCGACTCACGAACGGACCGATCTTTCCGCAGTTGAGCGCGCCCATATCATCAGTGTTCTCGAACAAACCCAATGGAAGATATCCGGGAATCGCGGTGCCGCGTCGGTGCTGGGCATTCCGTCGAGCACGCTGCGTTCGAAGATGAAACGTCTCGGAATCAACCGGCAATCCTTCTAAGGTCGGATGCGGCCGAAAAGCGGTACAGTCGGGCGCCCCGATGGCGCCTCGGTTCGACTACCGACGCGCAGATTTTCAATCTGACTGCCCATCACTTTTTAGTTGCAGATAAACATCCTGAACAACATCTGTACCGTACTTGCGCTCGAGCTTTCGAATGGCGAAGTGCCCGCGCGCCATGTCCTGGAAGTGGGATATGAATAACGTGTTCACCAGGCCACCACCAATTGCCCCGATGACAGGGATCGTTTGCGCCATTGCTTTTTGAGTAACGACAACACCAAAGCGACTCGACAACGCCGCGATCAAGCGAACCAGCGCAGGAGCAGTTGCGCTGGTCACGCCGTGAGACGCAACATATTGCAGCGCGTCCGTCACGACCTTGCTCAAGGCGACGCGTACGCCATAGTAGGATGTTTCAGCCGCATCGTCTTTGTCCGACTCACGACTTCCCATCGCGAAGACCTGCATGCAATTCAGAATGGTCTCGGGGTCCTGGAGGGACTCGCCTTCGGCGCGCGCAATATCGGCAATTGACCGAAACATAATTCCGGTCGTCAACGGTAGCTCCACAATTAGTGTTTCGATGCCAAAAAACCCGGCAACAGCACCGGTAGTCATAGCAGCTGCTGTGTGCAGGCGGGGACTGGCAGGTGCCTGCTCCTCACCTTTGATGCTGCGCATTGAACTTTGCAGCACGAATTCGATGGCTTTATGGGTCGATTTACTGACGGCGCCGACAATTGCGTCAGGTGCCCTCTTGCCGAGTTCCCGGGTGACGGCTTCCACCGGCATTCCTATGGCAGAACTCAGCCGTATTGCCAACGATGGATTCTCGAGCTGCATATAGGCTTCTTTGAGTGTCGCCAGTTCGTCTTCGGTCGGTTCCATGGGCCGATCCCTGATTGCAGGTCAATGGACCAATATGGGATGGCTGCGGCCGCCTTTCAAGCCCCGTTTGGCGCCTGGCGAACAAATAGCATTTTCTCCATTTTGGCAACCGCGTATCATTGCTGCATGAGCGAGGACAGCACATCGAGGACAAGCCCGGAGCTTGACGAGGACGAGACGCCCAGCGTGATGATGCGGTCGATGCTGCGCTCCGTGGTGAAGGTCATAACGACATCGGACGCGCCCGACTACGAGCAGCCCTGGCAGACCGAGGGACCCGACACAGCGGTCGGCTCCGGTGCAATCGTAATGACGCCGCGTGGACCACGGGTTTTGACCAATGCCCACGTGGTGGAGAACCAGGTATTCATCGAGGTTCGCCGCTACGGCAAGTCGCGCAAGTTCGAGGCCGCGGTCGAAGGTGTCGGTCACGTCTGCGACCTGGCGCTTCTGAAAATCAAAGATCCTGGCTTTGCGGAAGGCGCGCCGGCGTTCCCGATCGGCGATCTGCCATCGCTGGGCGACCGCGTTTCAGCACTCGGTTTTCCGATTGGCGGCGAGCGACTGTCGATTACCGAGGGGATCGTCTCCAGGATCGAGATGCATCCGTACGCTCACAGCCAGCGCAACTTACTAGCCGTTCAGATCGACGCAGCGATCAACTCGGGCAACAGTGGCGGGCCGGTGGTTAAGGATGGCGAGATTGTCGGCATTGCATTCGAGGCCATGGACGAAGCTGAGAATGTTGGTTATATGATCGGCGCACCGGTGGTGAAGCATTTCCTGCGCGATATCGAACAAGGCGACCAGGACGGCTTTCCCGACCTGGGCATTGTGCTCCAGGAGCTCGAATCCAAGGCGCACCGTCGATCGCTGGGCTTGAGCCCAAAAAGTCACAGCGGCGTCCTCATTACCGGGGTGGTCCACGGTAGTTCGGCCTGGGGAGTTCTCGAGATTGGCGACGTCCTGTTGATGCTCGACAACAAAAATGTTGCCGCGGATGGAAGCATCCGTTTTCGCAAGGGTGAACGCATTGATTTGTCTTACCAGGTTGCGAGGCGCCACGTGGGTGAGACCATGCCCGTGAAGGTGTATCGCGACGGGGCGGTGCTGAGTTTCGAGCTATCGATGAAACCACCACGTTTTCTGGTTGCCGAGGATTCCTACGACGTTAGGCCGACCTTTTATCTTTACGGGGGCCTGCTATTCGTGCCGCTGAGTCGTGACCTGTTGATGACCTGGGGATCCGAATGGTGGCACGAGGCTCCGTCGGAAATCGTTTCGATTTACGAGAATGAAATTCGCAGCGCATCGCGGTCAGAGGTTGTCGTGCTGCAAAAGGTTCTCGCCGATCGCGTTAATCAGGGCTATCACGATCTTGAAGCACTGATTATCGACCGGGTACAGGGGCGCAAGATCCGGAACCTGAAGGAACTAGTTCGAATTGTCGAGTCGTCAACGGACGAATTCATCTGCTTTCAGGGTCATGACGGCGATATGTTCGTGCTGGAGCGCGACCGTATCGAAAAGAGAAATCGGAGCATCCTGCGTCGCTACGGAGTACCGTTCGATCGTTCCGTGAATCTGCAAGATTAAGCATAGGAAATTATGGCCGATCGCCGGTAGCCAAACAAATGCGTGCATATCCATCACAGCGATTGGGCCGCCCTCCCCATCCAGGGCGAGGTCATCGAAACAAGAAAAAGGGTCATAAAATTCTCAGGTGGCTCGGCAAAACATCCGCCATTGTCGCATTGGTCATCGTTCTGCTGAGCTTTTTCATTGTCTTACCCATTCGCTGGATCAATCCGACTACGACCGCATTCATGCTGCAGGACACTAGCGACATACAACCCTTGAAACATGAATGGGTGACGTGGGGTGACATGGGCGATGCGCTGCCAATTGCGGTGGTTGCGTCTGAGGACCAAACGTTCGCAGTCCATATGGGATTCGATGTTAAATCGATTCGCGACTCTGTTGACGAATATGCCAAAGGCCAATCGCTGCGCGGTGCATCAACCATCACGCAACAAGTCGCTAAGAATTTGTATCTGTGGCCTGGCCGCAGTTTTCTACGCAAGGGAATTGAGGCGTATTTGACAGCACTCCTCGAGGCGACGTTGCCAAAGAAACGAATTCTCGAAATCTATCTGAATGTCGCTGAATTTGGACCGGGAATTTACGGCGCCGGGGCGGCGAGCAAATCGTACTTTGGCAAAGCGCCATCGCTACTTGAGGACGATGAAGCAGCATTGCTCGCGGCCGTGTTACCGAGCCCTAAACGGTTGAAGATTGAGCAACAAACATCGTATCTGCAAGAACGACAGTCGTGGATAATTGAACAAATGGAACGCCTGCGTCGCGAGCAATGGCTACTATTACTTGACCAGTAGAGTGTTGAGAGACATCGAATCCGCGTTAGCCTCATCCCGGACTACTTTACAGGCTGTTATTCCTGATCAGCAGTTGAAAACCAAAGTCTGAACTCCGCTCCCGGCTGTGCGTTAATCATATCGACATTGCCGTTCATCGCCGATGTGAGTTGATGCACAATTGCCAATCCAATGCCTGTGCCGACAGTTTCGCGCGTGAGTTCAGACTCCGAACGGTAAAAGAGCTCGAATATTTTTTTCATTTGATCTTTGGGGATTCCCGGACCGTAGTCTCGAACCGAGAACAGAATCCGACCATCGCCGGAGAGTTTACTGCTAACCTCAATGACTTTGTTTTCTGCGGTCTTGGAGAACTTGATGGCATTGTCCACCAGGTTGATGATGATTTGGGCAAAACAATCCTCGTCTATGTTGACCGCGGCTTCATCGACATCGCCGGATGCCTGGATTTTGAGCTCAAATCCGGCACGCTCGATCTGGCTCGCAATTTTGGACTCGGTATTGCGCATCAACTCGACGACATTTGTTGGCTTGAGATCGAACTGCGGCTCGTTTCTCGTTATGTTGGCGAGTTGCAGAACATTGGAAATGAGTCTCGACAAGCGCTCCGATTCGTCGTGGATAAATTCGTAGTAGCTCTGCCGCTTGTCCTCGTCCGCCCAGCCCTCTTTGAGCATCTCGCCGTACATACGAATGGAGGTGAGTGGCGATTTCAGCTCGTGGCTAACGGCAGAAACGAAATCCTGCTGTTGCCGCGCGAGCCTGATCTGACTCAGGCCCATTCGGTACAGGACGAGAAAACCACCAACAAACACAATGGCCAATACCAGTGTCACCCAACCCAGGATGCTGGCGCCGGGGCCTGGGGGTAAGCGTTTGATGCTGAAGATAACCTCCAGACTGTCCAGTGGTGCGCTCAAGCGGTTGCGGTAGAGCAAGGCGCCGTCCAGGTCCGCGGCAACATTGGGATAGATGGAGCTGTTACGTGCGCCAAAGGTGTGAATGACATCGTCCTGGTAAGCAACGATCAGATTCGACATATCGGAAAGCGCGGTGGTCATAAAACGTGCACCAATGATGTCTCGAACAAATGTCTCCTGATCGACGAGTAAACCCTGGATATAGCGGTCGCCATCGCGCCACACTTTGCGGAAGAAAACAAAGTGGCCGCTGTCGAGAAGGCTGAATTCAAAGGGATCTACTTCGCTTTCAAACGTGCTGATGCGAAGATCCGACGGCCCCACAACATTCGCCATTCGTTCTGTCTCGGCAGGTTGGGCAGATTCCGGCAGCGCGATTTGTTCCTTGCGCTTGCTTCGGCTCGGTGCGTAGGCAAAACCGCCTTCACTCTGCCGCACCGTCGCGCCATCACGCTCGAGTTGCTCACTTTTTTTCTGCAGATCCGCATCGAGCTTCAGGTCGCTGACTTTGCCGACGCGGTTGAGGCGCTGTTGCGCTTGCGTGGCCTCGCCTGTCTCGTCATCAGCTCCGAGTGTGCTTGCGTTATCCGAATAATATCGCGTGTCTTGCGTGGGCTGATTCAGTTCATCGAACACCAGCTGACTATAGTTTTCAATTCGGTACTCATCCGCCTCTTTTTCCTCCTCGAGCACTGCCTCGACACTTTGGGACGGCGTTGACAGTCGGCGACGAACAGTAAGGTCTTGTCGTGACTGCACCAAACGATTGTCAGCGAGGACAGCCTGAATTTCCTGTGCAATTTGCAAACGGCTGGCGTATTCGCTCTGGCCAATACCGAGATCGGCGGCTTGCGTACCTTCGGGTGGCAGGAGTGGTGTGCTGAAAACACCGTTAGTGTCGACCTGGAAGTAGCCCAGCACGCCGGGCAAGTCGGTTTCGACAGGATAGGCAGACAATGGCGAACGCTGCACGAACCTGGCGCTCGGCTCTCCGGAGACGACCAGGAACGTATAGTCGGCAAACGACTGTGCGTCTGTCGCATTGATCATTTCGTTGAGGCGGGTGTCGATGCGACCGGTCAGTTCCTCTGCCACGCCCCGGTGCTGGTGAAAGGCTTCCCATTTTAGCTGGCTGTATGCCTGCCAAATGAGCACCGCGGTCGGCACGGCGAGTGCCATGAAAAAAAGAGTCAAAAGGATTCGCAGCCGGCCTTTGTTGAAGCCTTTGATAAGAGTACTGGGCAACACGACCTAGCCCTCTGTCACGAGACGGTAGCCCGCGCCACGGACCGTAATGAGCGACGCTGGCTCCTTGGGGTCGGCCTCTATCTTGCGACGTAATTTCGCGATGTGAATATCCACGGACCTCGTCTCGATGTCGATGCCTCGTGCGTATCCCCATACTTTCGACAGTAGTTCCTTTCTCGAGACTGGCCGTTCGGAGTTTTCAGCCAGGTAACTCAAGACCTCGATTTCACGCTTAGTGAAAACGATCTCGTCGCTGCCATCTAATCCGACAATTTGTCCAACGAGATTCTCGGTGTCGATCTCGATATTGCCGATGTTCAGAGTCCTGGCTTGTTGCTGACCAATCTCAGATCGTCGTAACACGGCCTCGATCCTCAAGACCAGTTGCTGGATCGAGAATGGTTTCGCCACATAGTCATCGGCGCCGAGCTTCAAACCCTGGATAATCTCCTCATCGGAGGTCTTGGCCGTTAGCATGATGATTGGTTGTTTACGATCCACGGCACGAATCCGGTCGCAGATATCGTAGCCATCCATGCCAGGCAACATAATATCGAGCAAAATCAGCTCGAACTTGCCAGTCAGTGCTTTCTCGAGCCCCTCAGGCCCTGTCGTGGCGCTGTCGACTTCGTAGCCGTGAAAAACGAGCACGTCGATGAGGCCCGTGCGGATGGCCTCTTCGTCTTCCACAACCAGTACGCGCAGCTGTCTTTTCATCACGCAGATAGGCTAACACTCTGGCATCGATGGAACAGTGCATCGATGTAACGTTTTTGTAAATTCCGGCCCTCGAATTTTACCAACCCATGTCTTATTAAGTGCGCCGCCGCTGCCTACTATTCCTGCATCGTAACTTTCGACCGAAACCAGCAGGAGGCAACACCATGGCACTCATCAATCGTATCTCGCGACTCTTCAGAGCGGATTTTCACGCCGTTCTGGATCAGATCGAGGAGCCCGAAGCTTTGTTAAAGCAAGCCATCCGCGACATGGAGGATGACCTGGCCAACACCGAGCGCAGCATCGCCCTGTGCGCGCATGACCAGGATGCTTTGTCCGTGCGAAAGAGCGAACTGGAAAGTTCCATCGCCGACATAGACGCACAAATCGATCTTTGTTTCGAGTCGAAAAAAGACGGTCTCGCGAAAAGCCTTATTAAGAAGAAACTCGAGGCAGAACGCGTACTGAAGCGTCTTAACGCGAAGCACGCAGCGAACGGTCAATATCTCGATGAGCAACAGACGATGCTCAGTGAGAATCAGGCAACGCTCGAGGGTCTTCGGCAAAAGGCGGAGCTCTTCGCTCAACGGGCACCTGTCCATACCAGCGGTAGCTCGGAGTTTGATGATATCGCCTGGATGGCGAGGGAAATGACGGTCGGCGACGACGAAGTCGAGATCGCGTATCTGCGCGAGAAAAGCATACGGAGTGCGTCATGAAACGGCCTTCTTTTTTGCAGGGTGTGTTCGTCGCGGCGGTGCTTGGCTTTTTCGCCAGTGCGCTTGTTGCCACGCTAACCCCCTTTGTTGGTTTGGGCGCTGTCATCCGCCTGGTGATTCCTGCGCTGGGCCTTGCTTACTTGTTGTATCTTTTCAGCCGCAGCAAGGAACGGTTGGGGCGCGTGACAACGCTGACGCTCTGGGGCGCACTGACTGCCGTCACCTGGTGGGTGGCCCCGCCATTGCCGCTATACATGCTCATCCACGTAGGGTCGATCTGGTTGGTGCGCTCACTGTATTTCTATTCGGGCGTGATGCCAGCGTTGATGGACCTGGGTATCAGTGCCTTCAGTGTCTCCGCCACCGTTTGGGCGATCAGCCGCTCCGGCAGCGTATTTCTTGCCACCTGGTGTTTTTTCCTGGTGCAGGCCCTGTTCGTAACGATCCCTCCCGCGATAACGCGCAAGAAGAAGTCACAACGGAACACGGCAATCGAGAGCGATAACTTCGAGCAAGCAAGGCGCCAGGCCGATCAGGCGCTGCGCCAGCTATTCACACAATAGGGCATTTTTTCAATAGGAAATCTATCCCGCATTTAGACAGAGGACATCAATCATGAAAAGCAAACTACTGGGCATCGCCCTTTTCGCACTCACCCTGGGCGCCGTGGTGTACTACCCACAGCTCATGGCCAGGAACATCCCGACTGATCCGCCAATCGATCACCACATTACTGCCAATCAGCATCCGAAGGTCGACGTCGTGTTCGTCCTGGATACCACCGGCAGCATGGGTGGCCTCATCCAAACGGCGAAAGAGAAGATCTGGTCGATAGCGACGACCATGGCTTCGGCACAACAAACACCGGAAATTCGCATCGGCCTGGTTGCGTATCGTGACAAGGGTGACGCTTACGTGACGAAGGTGGTCGATCTGAATGACGATCTCGATTCCGTCTACGCAACGTTAATGGATTTCGAGGCAAACGGCGGTGGTGATACGCCTGAGAGCGTGAACAAAGCACTGTACGACGCGGTACATGACATGTCCTGGAGCCAGCAAGACCAGGCTTACCAGGTCATTTTCCTCGTCGGCGATGCGCCTCCGCACATGGACTACAACGAAGTTCGTTACCCCGAAATCGTCGCGTCTGCCCTGGAGAAAGGCATTGTCGTTAACACGATTCAGTGTGGTGCAATTGCATCGGCGATTGAGCCCTGGACGCAGATTGCGAGTCTTGGCAACGGTGACTTCTTTCAGGTTGAACAAGCCGGTGGGGCTGTGGCGTTCACTACGCCGTTTGATGAGGAAATCGCCAAGTTGTCTGCGCAACTCGATGACACACGTCTTTACTACGGCACTGAGGAAGAAAAGGAAAAGATGCATGGAAAAGTCGCTGCAACTGACAAACTGCATGAGGGTGCATCGTTCGCCTCACGTGCACGACGCGGCGTATTCAACGCGACAGCCGGTGGCCGGGCTAACCTTCTTGGAGACAATGAACTGGTCGCCGCCGTTGCAGATGGCACCGTCGATCTGAACAAACTTGAGCAAGACGCACTACCTGCGGCGCTCAAGCCATTATCTTCTGTGGAGCAGGAAGCGTTTGTTGCCGAACTCGCCGAAGAACGAGCCGACCTGCAGCGACAAATTCTGGAATTGTCACAAGACCGGGATGGTTATCTTGCCAAAAAGGTCGATGAAGCGGGCGGCTTGAAAGATTCGCTCGATCAAAAGCTTTACGAGGCAGTAAAGGAGCAGGCAGGCGAAGCCGGTCTCGATTACGAAGACGGCCCAGCATATTAATTAGTCGTGGCAGTGCAATTACGGGGACAGTCCCAAAGGGACCGTCCCCTTTTTTTGGTGGCCAATGGGCAAATCGTGGCGTCATATTTTGTTGACTGAATCAATCAAATTTTGAGACACAGTATTTCCTCCATTCTGTGACGGGTGTCTCAGAACAGTTGTCGCACGCAGGCGACATTGTCGACTTGGAACTGATGCTTGGACCGATGGATACAATTACATGTTAAGGGCCTCACTGGCCGTGCTTGCCACCCTGGTACTCGTCGGAGTGCTGGTCGTTTTGATTGTGGAATCCAGAACAGTCAAAGAGGATTATTACATCGCCCACGCGGAACGCATGCGAGCGATCGAAACGTCAAAAAATGACCTGACCGCGATTGCTCAAGGGGCACGGAGCGCGTTTAAGGAAGGACGATCCGTACCCCCATCAATTGAATTGGCGGCAACGCGTCTCTTGGAATCCGGCCGTTTACTGCACAACACAAATGATACGAGTCTTCAGCGTTCAACCCTGTCTTTGGAACGCGCCGCTTATGACGAGGCATTAAGAGGGTATATAGGGGACGAAAGATCATTCACCGCAAAACAGAATGCTTTGGCAGAAGCACTTCGATCGCTGCAGGATGAATCACCCTGGATCGTTAAGGATCTACGCCGCCTTGATTTGGGCCCTCAATCGCAGAATGCCTTTTCCCTCGCCCTGGACATGATCGAACATGTGACAGGGCAAAACACGTCTGATTCGAATGCACTCGAACTTCGAATTGAAGCTCTGGGCAGCGATTCCGAGGTCAAGAGCCGAGCGCCCGGACGTCTGGATGAGTTCGTCGAAGCCGCCAATTCGGTAATTGTGGAGCATTCTGCCTCTCAATCGGCCTTGGAAAGAATCACGGGTAGCCGAATAAGCGATGAACTTCTCGCACTGTCCGACGCGATTTTGGATGAGAATCGGCGCACCGTGAGCCGCGCCGAACGCGCTCGACTATTGCTCTCGGTTTGTGCGGTCCTCCTCCTTGTAGGCACCGCCTACGCGATGGTGAGTTTGCAAGCGAGTTACCGGTCTCTGAATAAGAGCAATGCTGATCTGGAGAAAATCAATAACTCGTTGGAGGACCGGGTCAATTCCCGTACTGAGGAATTGTCCTTGGCTTATGACGAACTCAAGGAATCACAGGTCCAATTGGTTCAAGCGGAAAAGATGTCGTCGCTCGGAGGCCTGGTCGCCGGAATCAGCCACGAAATTAATACGCCTTTGTGGTACCTCACAAACAACTCGACCGTTATTCAGGAGCGTTTAGGCACTTTAAGTGAATTCTGTGATATCGCCGAAACGATGCTAGCTGCTGTAAGGAACCGATCGTCCGCGCGACAAGCGGTTCGCAGGGGCTTGATCGATATGCAGAAGATGTTGAGCAACGGAATGAGAGATGACATCGACGAAGCAAAGGAACTTATGCAGGATAGTATTTGCGGGCTCGAGGATTTGATGGAACTTGCCCAAAGCCTTAAAGATTTCAGCAGACTGGATCGTGCGCGGCAAGGTCAATTCAATGTTAACAATGGAATGGACAAGACACTGCTAATTGCAAAGAACAAACTCAAATATAGCATTGATGTGAAGAAGCACTATGGCGCCGTACCATTGATTCATTGTGCGCCGTCCCAGATCAATCAAATTTTCCTCAATCTAATTACCAATGCAGCGGACGCGATCACCGATACCGGCGAAATTGTTATCCGAACGTGGGGCGAGGATGGCAATGTCTGCATAAGCATTGCGGATACGGGCTGCGGGATTCCTGCAAACGTACTTTCGAAAATAAGCGATCCGTTTTTTACTACCAAGGAAGTCGGCAAGGGCACCGGTCTCGGGCTGTCAATCGTTGCGCAAATCGTCGGTGCTCATAACGGCGAACTTCGAGTCGAATCAGAGCCCGGAAAGGGAACTGTAGTCACGGTTGCCTTGCCGATCCGTGCAGCCGACCACGGTAACGCTGCTGAAGACAGTGGTCAGTATAAATCGTGGGCTTCCGAAGCCGCCGAGACGGCCACTGGCAACAAAGAATTTGAGGTGCCGGAAACGGCTCCGAACTGGGCAGCGATGTAGTGGGCGACCGAAATGACCGATAGGGCACGTGTTTTGTTTGTAGACGACGAGAGGCGAGTACTGAACTCGATGCGCGGGCTATTTCGGCGCGAATTCGAACTTTTCCTGACCACCGAGGGCGCCACCGCGGTCAAGATCACCACGGAGAGAGAGATTGACGTCGTTGTCGCCGATCAGCGTATGCCCGGCATGACCGGCGTCGAAGTATTAAGCAAGATAAAGGAGCTATCGCCCAGGACCATTCGCATTCTCCTGACGGGCTATGCGGATCCGAATGCTATTGAAGGGTCTATCAACGTCGGCGAAGTATTCCGTTTTTTGAGCAAGCCTTGCCCACCCCAACACCTGCGTGAAACGTTAGAACTTGCCATCGATGCAGCTCGCACAACCGCCGATTGTGCGGCCCAATTGTCCGCGGCGGCGAAAACAACGCCGGCCACGGCACCTGAGCAGCACAAGAGGCAGCCCAATACGGGCGCGATAGCGCAATCAACAAACTTGTCGTCTAAACGTCCACCCCCGCTCAGGCCGATCGATCGCGTAAATTCGGTTCCCTCTGCCGCCGCCGTTTACCCCGCCCAATCGGTTGTGACGGTCCCAAAGCCACGGCCAGCTGACGCCCACACGAAAAAAATCGCGTCGCGTCAGCAAACAAATACGGACGTCGTGCTGTCTGGGAGAATCAACAAGAAATCCGAATTTCGGGAAAACGCTGCTCGTAGGATTGCCATGACGAAGGATGTCGGCGTCGTTGTATTCACGGTTGACTCCCAGTTTGCGAAGCTCGTTATTGGTGCCGTGTCGGCAGATCGAAGCACGATATTGGCGACGACGCTTGCTCGAGCTGCACACGCATTCGAACAATACGATGTAGGAGTTCTTGTCACAGACTATACGACGCAAAGCGCTGTCCTTCAAAAGATCTTGAGCACGCTAAAGAAATATCTCCCGGAGCTCGTGACAATAGTCGTCAGCGGTGACAGCGATACCACCGACATGATCAACCTGATCAATCATGGACAGGTATTTCGCTACCTTTTGAAACCCCTGGAACCTCAGAATCTACGCAATGACATCAATGCTGCGGCGATTAGATACATGCAAGTGCGCAAGACTCCGGAATTAGCCAAACGGTATCAAATAGAAAGGTATACAGGCGCGTCGGATTCGTCACCGACACTTAATGACTTCGTTAGCAGAATTCAGGATTTGCGAAGTCAACCGCTTAACCGTGCCAATAATTCCAATTAACTACTCGATTATCAATGATATGAAGGAGCAGAAAGACAACAGTTCATTACCGCTATTGCTAGCAATCTCTGGCGCGGTCCTGGTGAGTGTCGCAATCGGCTGGCTGGTGTTGGACCCGAACGCCCCACCCCAACTTGAGCCGAGCAAAAACCCGTCGGTCAAGTCGCTAGAGCAATCGGGCATCGAGCCGGCAATCGATGCGCCGGTAACAGATATTGACGCAAATTTTCGTAAGGCTCGACTGGCTGCAGAAGCCGACATACTGGCATATCCACCCAAGCAAAGTGCCCTCCATTTTTATGGTCGGATTTTGGCGGCGGAACCAGACCATGTAATCGCCAACGCAGAACTAGACGCTGTCCTTGGCCGCATTTCGGCAATAGTTGCCGACCATCTGGCGGCAGGAGAAATCAGCGCTGCGTATGAAACTGCGTCGCTCGTTGCGAAGGTACGGCCGGGTCACGCGCTCGTACATGACGTACAGAAAACTATGGACGAATCCGCCGGCGAATTGGTGTCGCAAGCCTTGCAGAGTGCACAGGATGGCAACGATAAAGGCGCGGCGGCGGCTCTGGCGGAAGCGGCAGCGCTACCCGGGACCCAGCGTGACTACTTTGAAGCTGTTCGAGATTCGATTTCCGAGATACGAGCATCACGTACGGCCGCCAAACTTGCTGAGATTAACCGCAAAAGTCGCGACGCTCAAGCTATGAAGGGCCGGGTGACGAAATTTCGTAATGCCATTGACTTGGGACAACTCATCTCACCGCCCGGCGACAATGCGCGTGATTATCTCGCTGAGTTGAGTACGCCCGGCAAACAAAAAAAGCAACTCACAGAGGAGTTGGTGGACGCACTTATCGCTGAGTCCAAAATCAATATTGGCCTGGGACTGTTACCCATGACCGAAACGCTGTTGGATACCGCCGACGAACTTGCCGGTGACGGCGGAGAACTCGCAGAATTGCGTGATTCGCTGGAACGCGCTTATATCGAGGCCGAAGCGAACAAACTCATAAGCACGGCTAATCTTGTCCGTGTGAATACAGTGCAGCCAAGCTATCCGCGGCGTGCAAGAACTCGCGCAATCACTGGCTGGGTCGAAGTTAAGTTCACTGTCACTACGTCGGGACAAACCAACGACATCGAAGTATCACGATCGGAACCCCGGCGGATCTTCGATGCGGCTGCTATTAAGGCCGTGCAGCAGTGGACTTTTGAACCGCGTGTATTCCGCGGGCAGCGCATTAATCAGCGATCTGCTGTACGGCTCGTTTTTGATATTGACTAATGCACAAGCTTGGGAGACTGACGAAACTCGTCGATCCGATACAAGGATCATAATCAAGGCCGCTCTGCTGTTTGTCTGTGCAGTAAGGCTCAATCAGAGCAGTGGGTTTTTAAAGCTTGTTTACGCTAATGTTGCAATATTGTTACGGCGGTATTGCGACGACTGCAACTGAGAAATCGGTTTGGCCCCAAAATTCGAACGCGTCGCACCTGGATAACGCAAAAGCCCGCCTATCCGGACGGTCATGTGCCCTGGGCCGTCAGTTCCGCCCAGGTTGTCAGGATTGTTTCGTCAACGTTGCCGTCGCCGTCCGAATCGAGTTCGATACGTACGTCGATATTGTTCACGGCTATCAGTCGCAGGCTGCTCCTGATGCCCTCGACCAGAAACTCCCCCGAATTCGGGAAGTCGTTGCCGAAGCCCTCAAACGTTACTGGCGTCGAATACCGAATTGCGCCCGCCAACTGCGTGCTGTCCAGCGTGCCCGATGAACTCCTCGCGTAGAGCGCGGGCTGCCGGGTACCGTCGACGTTCAGTGACGATGCGAAGTTCGTCAGAGCCTCGGAACTCGAGTTGGTATTGATCATCATCGAATTGCCGCTAATCCCGGTGAAAAGGCTCGGCAGATTGATCGTGTCAATCGTCGCGGTCACGTCCCCGTGGCTCGTAATCGCATCCTCGTCGGTTGTGATCTGGAACGTGTTCAGCGTCAGTGTTACGGTCATGTCAAACATCTCGCTCAAGAAATCGCCGTTGAACGCGTCGATGTCCATGCGCATCAGGCCGTCGATTACGTTGCCCAAGTCGTCATCGCAGTTGTTGTAGTCGATTTCGAAAAAATCGCCCGCAGTCAGCGTCGGCGTGACCGGGTCCGCGATTTGGCCCGATACCGTCACATCGCCGGAAACATTACATGCTGTCGTTTCCGCAGGAATCGGTACCTGTGACTCGCCACTGTTCGACTTGGCCGATACTGCGATGGCGCCGTCGAGCTTGGAAACACCACCCGACGTACCGCCGATAATCAGGCCGGCACCGCTCAGGTCACCGAATTCACCGCTCTCCAGGGCAATAGCCCAGGAAACCCTGGCGACCTCCATCGCGTTGTTGGAGGTTATGGAAACTGTCAGATCGGGTGGCAGGACCGGGCCGGCGCCGTCACCGCCGCCACTGCTGCATCCGGTAAACAACAAGGAAGCGGCAATCGTTATGAAGACTGAGCGTTGCATGGCTGAACTCCGAAGTTCATTGTTCTAAGACAGCCAAAAGTCTACGCGACATCGTAATGACTGCCGTGACACGGCTCACAAACGAGGGACTGAGCGGCCACTTTCAAGGGCAAGACCTGAGTTGCCGTGCTGCATGACCGTGCATGACGATGCACAACTCAGTCACGCACAATTCAGGCAGCGCTTGTGACATTCGAGCCGGTATCGGTTGAAATCAGGCGCGTTAGACCGTCGGTCTGATATTGGCGTTGAGTCGGAACAGGTTGGTCGGGTCGTATTGGTTCTTGAGCTCGACCAGCCTTGGATAATTCGGCCCATAATTGCCCCAGATTTTCTTCTCGGTGTCCTCGGTGAGGTTCGTATAGAAACCGGCCATGTGAGGAGCGAGCGCATTGTAGAATTCGCGCACGGCTGCGATACCGACCTCGTTCTGAGCCGGATCGTTTGACGCATATTGAATACCGAAGTTGACCGCGACATTGCGATGCGCAAAGGCGGTAGCGCCGGGAGCCACCCGCGAAGTCGCGCCGCCGAGATGCTGGAACCATGAAGATGTCGTGCCTCGGTTTGCGAAGTCCACCATGATCTCGATGACCTCCGGAGTGAGTTCATTCAGGAAACCGGACTTCAGATAATTCTGTGCACCGTGCGCAGAAAGACCGTCCCACTTGGTCTGAATCTCGTGGTAAGACTGCGGCCCCAATGCACCAGCCTTCAATCCAGGAAATGTCAACATTGGCGCGAGCGCCTTTTCGCCCGCCCGGTGGTCGCCGCCCCAGGTAACACCGACGATCGCGATCATGTTGCCGTCCTCGCCCGGTGCAAAAAACGGTTCGATATTCGCCTCGTCAGGTACCGTATCGAGCAGCTCGCCATAATGCTCAAGGAAATTCTTGTCTATCGCGTAAATCAGGTCACCTCCGTAAACAGTCGGGTTGAACGCGTGGACACGATAGACGAATTCGGTCACGACGCCGAAATTGCCACCACCTCCTCGCAGACCCCAGAGCAAGTCGGCGTTCTCTCCCTCGCTCGCACGGACCACATCGCCGCTTGCAGTTACGACCGTTGCCGCCAGTAAATTATCGATCGCAAGCCCCATCATTCGGTCTGTACGACCCATTCCTCCGCCAAGCGTGAAACCACCAACACCGGTGTGTGAAACCGTTCCGGTCGTGGTCAGCAAGTCATGTTGTAACGTCGCAACGTCGACGTGCCCGAGCAAAGCGCCGCCGTCTACGCGAGCGGTCATTCCATCAGTGTCGACATCGACCATGTGCATTTGTGACAAGTCGATCATTATGCCGCCGTCAGATGTGCATTTTCCGGGGAAGCTGTGACCACCGCCCTTCACTGAAACGAGCAGATTGCGGTCGCGTGCGAAATCGACTGCGTTGACGACGTCATCGGTGCCTGCGCATTGCACAACCATGGCGGGTTGCTTGTTATCGAACATTCCGTTCCAGACACGTTTCGCCGCGGCATAGCCTTCGTCGGCCGGCAGGTACAGACGGCCGGAAAGACTGTCGGCGAGCTCGCCTATTGCCGCTGTCTCGATCGAGATTTCGCTTCCGACCGAAGAAACCGCCGGTATCAGGCTCCCGACGTCAGTTGCCGTAGGCGCCGCGTCCCGCCCGCATCCCGGAATCGTCGCCGCAACCGCGGCCGCTAGTGTGGTCTTGCAAAAAATTCGTCTGCGCAAAGCCGTACCCCCAATTATTCCAGCGCCACACGTGACGCTCCTCAATTGAGTTTAGACGATTCCACGTGATAGTCACGGTGTCTGACGGACGATTGATGCCAACAGAGGTTTTTTCGAACACAAGTTAAGTGTTTTGAAAAATGGTGGCCCACTCAATTAGGAGCACGGGGCCAACCGATGAGACGAGCTTTCTACTCGTACGGCGGATCGATTCGCGATGCGGTAGCAAAGGCTCGACGTCGTGCCGCACTCAGGGCATCCTGAATCGTAAGCTTTCAGACTCTTGGCTAAGATGTTCCTTGAAGAAGGCGATCATGCGCTCCCACGCCAATTGAGCCGCCTCGGGGTTGTAACGAGGTGTTGAATAGTTGTGAAACCCGTGGCGCGTACCGGGATAGGTGTGCATTTCGTAGCGTACGCCGTTTGCTTTTAAGGCAACTTCGTACTCCGGCCGCATAGCGTTGACGCGGTCGTCGTCGTCAGCATAGTGGACCTGTATCGCTGCCGCTATCGCGGCAACCTTGTCGGTGGCGGCCGCGCTTCCATAGAACGGTGCAGCAGCATTGAGTTCCTCGCCCATTTCGGTCGCCAGGAAATTTGCCGTGCCGCCTCCCCAGCAAAACCCCGTCGCGCCAAGCTTGCCGTTCGACAACGCGTGTGACCTGACGTACCGCGCGCTATTCACCATGTCCTGCCGAAGTTTCGCCTGGTCGAGTGTGCGCTGCATCGCGCGCCCTTCGTCATCGTTGCCGGGGTAACTACCGATCGGCGCTAAGCCGTCGGGCGCGAGCGCCAGAAATCCAGCGACGCCAAAGCGACGCGCAACGTCCTTAATGTATGGATTCAGACCTCGATTTTCATGCATCACAAGCACGGACGGAAATGGGCCGTCGGCGTCTGGCTGGACAAGGTAACCGCGCATTTCACCGGAGCTGCCGCCCGGGGAGGGATAGTTGATCCATTTGGCCTTGATGCGTTCGTCAGTGAACAGCACTTCCTGGGCCTCAGCGTAGTTGGGCAACAAGGCCTCGGCCATTGCCACCGCCGATATGCCGCTGACGGTCAGTTGTGCGGCGCGTTCGAAAAACTGGCGCCGATCAATTTTTCCGTGGCAATACTCATCATACAAATCGAACACCTGGTCATCGATCTGGTTTTGATCCATGGTTGTTTTTCCTCGCCCTGACTGTAAGTAGCAAAAGTGGCGCCGCAAATTCTACCGCGATTGTGTTAGAAAAGGGTCGATTCGCGTTGGAGGGGCGAAGCTACAAAGTTAATAATTAGCGTTTCCTGTTTCTTTCGTCCTGATCGGCAACCAGATCGGACACCATGTAGGCGACCAGCCATTTGCATTCTTTCGCGGTCGGCGCCCTGAAGTCCTTTCCGGCGATTCGCCTGGGAGATTTGAACATGTGGTTACTGACGGCCTGAATCGAACAGGAGAATTACGGCCAGAGTCCAATATTTCATCGGGAATTCCTTCAGTGGATACGGGCAATAGTGTGTGCGCCCACCCCTATTTGCAGGAATCAGATCACACAATTGCAAGCCGGGCAGCTTAAAGAGTTTCTTGTACGTCGTCATTTAACAGCCCGCATTTCAACGGCTTCGTACTCAAGCGCTGTGCTAAACTGCGGCCGTCAATAAGCTGCTGAACAATAATGAAAAAATTCATTAGAGAGCTGCGACGTCGCGAAGTGTTTCGCACGGCCGGCCTATACGTCGGTGTTTGCTGGATTCTGATCGAAGCTGCCAGCGTCGTATTACCAATCTTCGACGTGCCCGAAGTGGTACTGCAGTTCTTAGTCGCTGCAGTAATGATTGGCTTTCCAATCATGCTCGTACTGGCATGGGTCTACGACGCGTCAGAAAAAGGCATTGTCGTGCAGCCGGATGCGACCGATACCGTCATTCTCCCGTTCGGTGGTCGCAAGACCGATTTCATTGTAATTGGCGTGCTCGCCGTCGCACTGATTTTTTCGATGTATCTAAATTTTACCGCTGGCCCGCAAGTCGTAGGGGAGATTGAGCCCGTTTCGATACTCATCGCCGATTTCGACAATCAAACCGGCGACCCATTGTTCGATGGCTCATTGGAACAGGCACTGCAAATCGGCATCGAAGGAGCACCCTTTGTGTCCGTCTATGAGCGTGGTCTGGCACAAAAGGCCACCATCGAAATGCGCGATACGGACACACTGAATTCCGTGAACGCACAGCTGGTTGCAGCGCGCGAAGGCATCAAACTTGTGCTTGTCGGCGCCATCGTCCCGCGACGCAACAAATTTGATCTGACAGTGCGCGCCATCGTGCCGACGAGAGGCGAAATCGTCGCCGAGGCTAACGGTACGGCCGCCAGCAAACTGGAAGTGCTGACCGCAATCGGCGAGCTTGCCGCTGACCTGCGCGAAGAGCTCGGGGACGAGTCGGTCGATCGCGAAGCCCTGAAGGTTTCCGAGACGTTTACCGCAATGTCTCTCGAAGCGGCACGGAACTACGACACGGCGCAGCGTCTTCAGTACGAAGGCAATTATGAAAAAGCCGTCGAACATTATCGCGCCGCGGTTGAGCAGGACCCAAAGTTTGGGCGCGCCTACTCGGGCTGGGCGGTTGCGGCGCGGGCGCTCGGTCGACTTGACGAAGCCACTACGGCCTGGGAACAAGCGATGGCAAACCTCGGCTCGATGACGGAGAGGGAGCGACTGCGGACGCAGGGCATGTACTACTGGGGCGTCACGCGTAACTTCCAGAAAGCGATTGAAACGTTCGAGACTCTGGTCGAGAAGTACCCTGCCGATCACGTCGGGCATAACAACCTGGCTGTGCAATATTTTCTGGCGTTGCAATTCGAGAGCGCTCTGCGGGAAGGCAGTCAGACGGTCGAGATTTATCCGAAAAATGCGGTCGCGCGGTCCAACTTTGCGTTGTATGCGATGTATTCGAGCGACTTCGAAACGGCAGTGTCTGAAGCAGAGAACGTTCGTAGTCTCGATGCGACGTTTTTCAAAGCGTGGCTACCCATCGCGATGAAGGCGCTTTCGGATGGCGATACCGAAGCCGCGCGAAGCGCGTATCAAGCTATGTCCGAGACCGGAGCGCGTGGTGCATCGACGGCAAGTCTCGGGCTTGCCGACGCCGAATTGTTCGCCGGCAATTTCGCTACCGCACGCGGTATCCTCGTCACCGGCGTCGCCGCCGACGAAGTCAGCGGTAACAACTATGCCGCAGCGGCTAAGTACATGGCGTTGGCCGAGGCGCATATGGCAGGGGCCGATACCGCGGCCACAATCGAAGCGCTCGAAAAAGGTCTCAAACTGGCCGGCGCCAACGCGGTTTTGGTCCCGGCTGCACTCATGTATATCGCTGCGGAAAAACCTGACGAAGCGTTGAAACTCGCCGATTCCTTGTCGCAAAAACTTCCGCCACAGCCGCGAGCTTATGCCGCACTTATCCAGGCGCTCGTGACGCTCGAATCCGGAAATTACGTGCAAGCAATTGAGCAACTGACCGGCGCCGTGGAAATCGCCGACCTCTGGCTGCTGCGCTTTTACCTGGGACGCGCGTATTTCGAGGCCGGCTATTACGTGGAGGCGCTGGACGAGTTCACTGCCGCGCGGGACAGGCATGGTGAGGCAACGGCCGTGTTTCTCGATGACCTGCCGACGTATCGAATCATCGCGACACTACCCTACTGGCTCGGCCGCGCACAGGCGGAGCTCGGCATGACCGACGACGCCGTCAAAAATTTCACTAACTTCATTAGCCGGCGGCCGGCCGGCGGACCGCTGGCGGACGACGCCCGCCAGCGGCTGCCGTAGTCGTTACCGTCTTACTCTTATATCGGTGGTCTGTCTTTGCGACGGGTCGCTCATCAATCTTACGCTGACGCAGTATTGACCCGGATCAAGCGGTTCCCCGTCTCTTGGATGACCGGCGTTGTAAACCGTCTGCCAGTTGAACTGCCAGCCACCATTGGGCGCGCGCCGAATGCCACTACTGCCGGGATCCTCGTTGATCAGGTCAGGACCGGGGACCGAACAATCTGAATTGATCTGCAACCAGGCCTCGATATCCTGGTTGCCCTCGCCAACATCAACCGGGTTGCCGGAGGAGTCTTCCCAGGCCCAGTTAAAGCCCGCGACTGAACCAGCTTTGACGGTTTTCTTATTCGAACTTATGCCGGAGCCGATTATGGTGTTGTCGGTGACGGTGACATCGAATGTGTCCGTCGTCGAGTTGTTGGCGTCGTCCGTTGCCGTACATTCGACTGTCGTCGTGCCGATCGGGAACAGATCGCCCGATTGCACTTCGACTGCCGGATTGAATGCCGTACAGGTGACAGAAACGGCACCAATATCCGTCGCCGACGGTATCGGGGCGAACGTGACAGTCGTTCCTGCCGGGTCCGTAGCTTCATCACTGGCGGAGGTAGGAATCGTCAGGTCCGGCGGTGTCTTGTCTTCAACCGTAGCGAAGAACGAATCGGAATCCGTATTTCCGCTATCGTCTGTTGCCGTACACGTTATTTCCGTTTGGGTCGGCCCGGGCGGATCGAACGGCGCAAAGCCGAGTGGTGGTATCGAGCATGCGACATCGACATCTGAATCGATGTCGTCTTCAGCCGTCGGCGGCACGTAGTCGTTGATCGTCGCGCCGTCAAGCGCATCCCGTTCGACCGTGATGTCGGCAGGCATCGGGCCGAGATCGGGCGGGTCCAAATCCTGGACGATCACCGTGAACTCAATACTGCCCGCAACACCGTTTTGCATCGACGTTGCCGAACAGATGAGATTCGTTTCGCCGAGTCGGAGTGGTGCAAACAAGCCGAGAGTCACTGCATTACCAAATTCGTCCTCACAGCTCACGACCGGCTCGGGCTCGCCGACTTTGCTGGCCGTAACCAGATCGGCCGGCAGAATCGCGCCAATCTGACCGGATACGACCGTCGCGCTAAGCATGACCGGAAGCGTACGGTTGATGGTCAGGTCCGGTGGAATCAGGTCTTCGATCACCTGCTCCTCCCCGACGTCGAGTTCAATTTCAAGGGTATTGGCAGCCTGCGATGTCACGACATAGGAGATGCTTTTTTCCTTCGCCAGCTCGGGTGCAATTAACCTGATTGTATTTTCAAGGCCCATAAAACGAATCGTGATCTGCACTTTGTCGCCTGGCTCCGAGTTATAGGTCACGGATCCAAAGCGATTTTTCGTGATGTCCGGAATCTTCAGAGTTAGCAGGTCAGCATTGTTGGCAACCGCGAGAATTCGGTTTTCGCCGGCACTGATGTCCCCTGCGATGATGTCGGCGCCGCAAGCCTGGAAGCTATCGCTCTCAGCCTCCTCCCAAACAATGATTTGCGTCTTGACCTGGCCGTCGGCAAGCAACTGTCGCACGAGCGGCGAATTCGCTGCAAAGTCGGCCGAGTACGGCGTTAGCGTATTGCCAATATTTTCGACACCAAACTGAACGTCAAACTTCGCTACGGTACCGTCTGGTTCGCGCGGCAGATTTCCTAACTCCGGTGATGGGATTTCCGGATTATCGAGCATATCGGCGTCCGTCAGACCGACGTTCCAAACGTCCGGGTTCCATACGTCAGGATTCCAGACATCGGGGTTCCAAACATCCGGGTTCCAGACATCCGGGTTCCAGACGTCGGGGTTCCAAACATCCGGGTTCCAGACATCTGGATTCCAGACATCCGGGTTCCAGACGTCGGGGTTCCAAACATCTGGGTTTGAATAATCGATGTCGAGAAAATCATCTGGTGCAAAAACGAAGGGATTGTGGATCTCCTCGAAATTGACATTCGATGGTGCACCAGCGGGGGTGATTAGATCGCCCGCTTCGAGCGTACCATTAACCTCAAGCGTCTCGACCAAGGTTTCAACTGAACCATTGACTTCATAGACGTTAACTGTGACCGGGTTGACCAACTCCTTTGAGACTACGAATAGCGACACGGACACACTCGATTGCGGCCCAACATCTTCGTCAATTTCCTCGAGCGGAGGATTCCCCTGATTGTCGAAGTTTTCGAACGGCAGCTGCTCCCACGAAGCGCGCGCTTCGTTCTCCGGCAGGAACCCTACGGGTTGATTCATAATGCGGAAGCGAAACGACTTGCCGGCCTGCTGTTCTTCGTTGCGCGCTGCGATGACGTAGGTGCGCTGTAGCTCGATATTGCCAAGGCCAATAATACCTAGCCCCTTGCTTGCGTTCTGCACCCACGCGGTCGCCGGCACTTCGATCAACGCGCCATAAATATCGGCGTCTTTGATGCGATTCTGATTATCGTCAGCCATCAACGTGTCGCCCGGCCCGGCGGGCGGGTTCACAGGTGGCACGCATTCCAAAGGGAGCGGATCGCCAGGATCGGAGTCCTCGACACCTTCGGCGCTGAGCTTGCGTTCGCCCGGCAGCTTTTCGGAATCTACATCGGCGTCCGGCACAACTTCTTCGACACGACCCATCATACTTGCCATCGGCGTCGTCTCGAACGGCAGCGGGTCCTCGATATTTTGCGTGTATAGCGTGCCGCGCGCGTTGCGCGTGTCGGTCCAGTACGCGAACCACGATGGCTTCAACTGCGGGTTGTTCGGATCGATGCCGCTGTTCGATTCATAGATCGGCGGACCCGTTGGATCGGATGGATTAGCAAGACTACGGATTTTCTTAGATGCCAAGCCGATGTAATCGCCCATGAAGCCGGCCGTATTGCTTTTGTATTGCTTCAGATTGAACGAGTTTTGCTCGACCTCGACGACCGTACTCGGAGAAATTGCGGCCAGCTGATATTTCGATACCTGCACCGGAGCAGGGTCCTGGAATGCGATGCTGTTGCCGTTTACTTTGAACTGGCGAGTGAATATGTCGGCCGTGCGCCGGAACTGAACCACACCGACGCCCGTCACTGGAAGAAAGAAGTCTCCAAAAAGCGGGAAGTTAATGAAATCATTGACTGCATCGGCCCAGCCCGGTGCCGCTCCCTGTTGCTGGGACTGGAAGTGGAGGTAGCCGATGTTCCTGATACTGTCGTTGATCGAGTCATACCAAATCGCCTGACAGAGGCTGAGTTCGCAGTCGACCGCGGGCATGAATTTGAAGCTGTGCGGAGCGACTCCTTGTGGAAAGCGAGGATCGTTGGCGATGTGCGGTGCAATTTCGACCGGTGTGCTCCAGTTCTTGCCGTTCGAACCCGCTTTGGTCACGAGAACCCGGGAACCGGCGGGGTAGTCGAACGGCTCGGTCAGGCAACCGCCCTGAAGGTTACGCTGCCGTTCCGCCAGCACCATGACGAAATTGCCACCGTCGTTGCTGACATCAACAAAGTTGTTCGTTCGCGAAGCGACGGTTGCCCACGGTGGCGGATTCGGATCAGAGGCAATGGGTAATGTTGGCTGGTCGAAGGCGCACAGGTTGTCCACGACGACAAACGGTTTGCGGACTGTCCGACCCCGATTTGTTGACACAGCGCCATAAACCGCGTTGATCTCGCCGCCGCTGGGATCCTCAAACTGCCGGTACGCGTAAAATACGGTGTCGCCAATTGCATCGACCGCAACACCGGTATCGACGCCGGTTGTATTAGCGACCTGTTTGGGCGGGCTCCAGTTGAGTCCGTAGTTGTCGGAAAAAGTTGAAAAAATCCGTATGTTTTGGTTGCTTGAGTTGATGGACGCGTATACGACGATGATTCGGACATTCGGCCAGTTCCGCGTGACCAATTCGGTAACGCCGTTACCCTTGTCGACATTCATCGTCACCGGGATCGTGCCGGGATTGCCGGTCTCAATCAGTACTTTGGCGTCGATCTTGTCGAGGAAGTTGTCACCTGTTCCGAGCTGCACGACGCGAGGCCCGGCCTCCGAGAAATGCCGAAAGCCTGTTTCGATGTTGAACTCGGGCATTAGCTGCATGTAGATGCCACCGCCTGTGCCGCCACCTGCGGATCGATTGGACGCGATGAAAAAACCACCGCAGCCGCCGGGCCAGCAAACTACGATCGGGTCTGCTCCGAATCCGAGATCCAGATTAGTGGCAGGATCTGCGGCGCTGCCGGTTGCGAACCTTGATTGCCAGGTACGCGTATTGTCCTGGGTTTCCAAAATGAACGGCCAGGCGTCCCCGATCATGTCATCCGCGCCGCCGTAGCCGTTTGTCATGCAGACGATGTTGCTTGGCAACAGTGGATTGCGGTCGCAATGCGCCTCGTTTTCTTGGTAGTGCGGAATGCCGCGATAGAAACCGTCCGGAGTCGGCCCCACAGCATTGGTGTTACGCCCGACCACGCTTTGGCCGTATGCCGACGCCGATAACAGTGCGGCAACGGTAAATAGCGCGCATATGCGGCCGCTTATCCCGGAAGATAGACGAAATGCACTCATAGAAACCTCTTCTATATTGTTTTTTATACGGCGCTGCGGCAAACACTACACACCGTTGAGGTCCAGCCCTATTAAGTATAGGTCAAATACGTAAAGTCTTTGTCTCAGGCCGTCGAATTATGTAATGTCCCCGACCCTGTGTACTCAGATTGCTTCATCCTCGATTATTAGCGGGGTGTTTTTCGGCCTGTTCGCTGTGTCGACTTCGACAGAGTCTATCACTGCATAAGCATCGTTAGCGCGACCTTTTGGAACTAAGAACGAAGAGCAGTGCCAGCACCATCGCGCTTCCCAGCGAAAAGAAACAAGTCGGTGTACCACTCTCTGTGCGTGGGCAGGTTTCGGTGCCCGTTAACTCAAGGGCGGTGCCCGATATGGCCAGTCCGAAGACACCCAGCCATCCGATCCAGAAGAACCATGACCTTATTGGCCGATGTTGGAGCCCGGCCACTAGCATTGACGCGTAACAGACAAATACGATGTGGCAGGCCGGAACAATGCCGAGCTGGGGGCACTGCGTCAGAATGACACCGTGGTATTTCGCAGCTCGCCCTCACGCGATTGTTCTGTTCCGCTTATGAGAGTTACCTCAACTTTCGTCGCTGTCCGGTCGCCCAAACCAAATATCAACACGTGCGACGGATCGGAGCACAGACCCTCTCCGGACACGAATGGCTTCGTGAGTGTTGTTCCGTCATCCAGCATAACGGTTACAGTTGCCGCAATTGAGGCAACGTTGTTTGGCAATTTGACCTTGAGATGGCCCGCATCACCACCGTTGCTGAGGAAGGCCTGGGAACGACCGGCCAGATTGACGTGCACAATGTCCGGATACCCGTCCTGGTTGAAATCGGCCGTAATAGGTGAGATCGAGTAACGCTTGTTGATGACACCCGCCTCGGCACCCACAGCGGCGAACTCGCCGGCCTCGTTCTGTATCAACAGCCGACCGGGCAATCGCAGGAACGGAATCTTATGCGGCGGTAGCCCAATGTAGTTCTCAGACACAATGAAGTCCTCGCGGCCGTCAAGGTTAAGGTCTTCGAATGACATGCCCCAGGAGAACTCATAGTCCGCGACTTTCGCTTCGCCAGCCACATCGTCAAATGCGAAACCACCTTTGTTCTTGAAGAGCCACCATTTCCAGTTATTCGTCTGCTCATCCGTCAGGTCACCGCGGACCAGGAAACTCGGCGGCGTCGACCCGACATTCGAAAACGCGAAGTCGACCAGTCCGTCGTTATTGTAGTCGCCTACGGCTATTCCCATCGGATAGCTGTACTCGTCACTGCTGGGGTTTTGACGATTCACAAACGTTCCGTCACCCTGGTTCTGCCAGGTTCTGACCTGACCCGTATCGTGCGCAACGACGAGGTCCTCAAAGCCGTCCTGGTCAATATCGACGAATATGCCCATGAACGTGTTGTGCTTGTAAGTTAAGCCCGCCGCCTCAGTGGCGTCGGCGAATGTATTGTCGCCATTATTCATGAACAGCTTGCTGCTGCCGCCGTAGCCGTCTTTGTTAAATATGTTCTGTCCCTCGACCAGGTCCAGGCGTATGTAGCCGGCGACGAAAAGATCGAAATGTCCGTCCCGATTCAAATCGCCGACACCAACAGACATTGGTGTGGTGTCTGCTGGAATGTCGAGCGCAAGCTTTTCTCCTGTAAACGAACCACCTTCATTGCGGTGCAGCCAGACGCCGTCCGTTCGAGTGACCAGGATATCGTCGCGGCCATCGGCGTTCGTATCAATGACCGTGGCACCAAAACTTGCCACCTCGTCGGCTTTCCTGATTCCAGCGGTGTTTGCGATGGGTTCAAACGAGCCATCGACATACCGAAAAAGAGCGTCTTGTTGACCGGGCCCGCCACCGAGGAAAAGTTCCTCGATTCCATCGCCGTCAATGTCGATAATGGCCCCGGCGGCAAACGGATGTGCCGTGGAAAAGTTGTTGCTCTGATCAAACGGAATTTCGACGGTATCGTATTTCGGGATACTCACACCTGCCGTTGACACATCGTAGTCGACGCGTGCGTCCATAAAGCCTCGAAGTACGAGCATGCCCATCACTACGACGACAAGCACCACTACTACCTTGAGTAATCGACCCAATAATTTCATGAATTCAGGCTCCGGATTGTCGAGCGCAATGAATTGACGCTGCGAAGAAAATGAAAAATGCGACGTTCAGTGCGATGGGCAGTAGATACTTGCCTACACCAGGTGCAACGACGAATGCGACAAAGCTTGCCACCAGCAACAGAATCGGGTTCAGCAGCGCCATCCATTTCGGATAATTGCTGCGGCCGGTCAACGTCAGCCAGATAAAAATTGCTGACAAAAACAGCACAGTCGTCCGCGTAACCCAGAGGAGTGTTTCGTATCGTAAATCGTAAAGATCGATTAACGGCAATAGCTCCGGCGATTCGGGCGCGTTGACCAGCGCGCTTATGTTTGCACGGGAGCCGATCCATACAGCACCGATAACGAAGCCGTACGCCGCCGTAAAGAAGGCAATCAATGACCACCTGGGATTGGCGGGTTTCAGCATGAGGTAGATATGCCAGCAGCCGACAAGATATAACGGCGCCCCGAGGACGCCGAAGAAATGTCCCAGTGTGGTCTGTTCTTCCGATATTCCAAGCAAGAAGTGGTTCTCAAGCCCGAAGCGTGCGAGATCGTCAAAATGCAGAAGAAACTCGCCGGTGCCCGTAAGCACGGCGCCAAGCAACCCAATAAATCCGGTAGTAACTATTGCAGAATTTTTCTTCATTATTATTTCCACGTCCTGGAATGCGATGCGCCCCTCACGCCGGATGGCGCAGAGTAGACGAATATCACCGTGTTATGTACCCGATCGCGAATACTACGGACGCTCAGCCTGAATTTTCTGCCGGTTAAGCGGGCTGTCGATGGATCCAACGCAATTGCAGGCTGATGCCGACCAGGAAAAGCGCCAACAGGCCCAGGTAACACATTTTCAGAATCGGGTCCTCGATTGACGTCAGAACAGGGTTGCCAACCGGTAAGCGCAACAAGCCGTCAGTCACTGCGGGAATGCAATGAAACAGCAGCGTTGCCGAGTAACTGACCGCCTGCAGGTGCCGAGACCATTTTCCGAACGGTTTCTTTGTTTCAGCGACCGCCCCTACTGCCAACGCCAGCAACGTCATCACCGCCAAGGCGTGACCCGGGCCAAACTCGCCGCGTTGAAAAATGACCAGGGCAGTGCCCGCAGTAATTAAGGTAGTTGCCAGGTAGATCTGCCCCGACCGCGTTTGCAGGGAAATTTCTTTGAAGCTGGCGAGTGTAAAGCCACCGCTGAGAAGGGCAATGATGCCCATGACGGTATGAAACCAGCCTAGTGGGATTATCTCAGGCATGCAGGGTTCTCAGTTCGATTGTTGGAGCGATGCTATCACGAGGTCGACGGTTCGATACGAAGGATTGAAAAGGATCATAAAGGGTCGAACCGCGTTTGCCGCCAGCAATAATGTTATTGGGCGACGTCCGTTGTCGGTGTCAGCGATATCATTGTGCCGTAGTTACCGGCGAGCAACCTGGCATCGTCACGATCAAATTTCACGTTGGGTAGGGCCACCATATCGACGGTGTTTTTACCTGTGAATAACGCCAGGACGTCCACTGTGAATAAGAGTGCATCAGAAGAATCCGGAGCAACCTCCTCTGGCAGATTGAACAGTAAGGTCTTTCGATTCTCACTAAACCCAACGTGGTACACCAGTGGTCGTATCGTATCACCATCGATCAGTGCGCCTTCAAATAAGAGGAATTTGTAGCCAACCTCCCAGGTCCACGCCATGCGACTATTCGGGTCCAGGTCGCCTATCGATAGGATGGAGCCGTTGGCCACTTCGTCAACACCGATCGAGAAAGTGACCGCCGAATACATATCTTGTGGCACATTGGCCAGATCGATCTGGTAGCTCGTAGATGAATTGTCGAACCGGGCGAGATAATAGCTGTCCGGTACACGATAAACGCCCTTTTCGCCGTGCAGGTCGATATTGCTGAGAAAGAACTGGAAATCCCGAATACGAAACATCCCTGCTCCACCAGGATTCGAGTAGCGCGCATCATTGAATACGAGTGGCTCGTCGCCGATGACGGCATCAAATTGCATCCTGACCGTGCCCGGTTGTGATATCTGGTAGAAATAAACTGCCGCCCCAGCTAACAACAAACCGCCGGCAACAAAAATTGAAAGCAGTTTACGCATCAGGCTTTGTATCCACGTCAAAAGGATTCGAGAATTCGTCGTCGGTAATAAAACCATGATCAGTTAGCGTATGAAGAAAAACAATGATGGCACGTTTTTCTTTCTCATTCAGATTCAAGCTGATCCTGATATTGGCGGCATTTTGTGGTTGATTGTCGGCTTCCATAATCAGTGGGCTAAGGGTATCACTGGCACGAATACCCTCATTGTAGTGGTCGAGCACCTGTTCCAGGGTAGAAAACCGCCCGTCGTGCATGTAGGGCGCAGTCAGTGCAATGTTTCTGAGTGTCGGCACCTTGAACTTGCCCCTGTCTGTAGCTTGTCCGGTCGCAACCTGTAACCCGGAGTCGAGGAGCGTCTCAGCGTCCAGCCCATTGTTGGAAAAGCCATCAAATTGGGCGTTGAACCCGCTGGTGAGAAACTGGCTATGACAGTCGATGCAATTCCCGCCGCGCAGGCTTACCTTGACATCCGGATGCGCCATAAAAAGTTTTCTTCCCATTTCCTCTTCAGCACTCAATTTCAACTCCCCGCGTAGATACTGATCGTATTTTGAGTCTGCGGAAATCAGTGTCCGCTCGAAACTCGCCAGCGCCCGTGCAATATTTTCTGCGGAAATTTCGCCATAGGCGCTTTTAAAAAGGCCAGGGTAAACGTCGTCCGATTCCAGTTCATCGATCAAGTCATCGAGATTCTGTGCCATCTCATCCGGGTGTTGAATCGGGTCCAGCGCTTGCTCTTCCAGCGAATCAACGCGGCCGTTCCAGAAAAAATGCTGTGGTCCCCACATTAGATTGGCCAAACTCATACTGTTGAATTCAAGCATTTTTCCGGAAACGCCGACCGACCGGGCCCTGCCATCGGTAAAAGCGAGATGCTGCAAATGGCAGGTTGAACACGACACGGTATTGTCGCCGGACAATTGCCTATCGTAGAACAGCCGACGCCCCAACTCGACTGCCTCCTGTGTCAGCGGGTTATCTGTGGGTACTCTGAAATTTCCGAATACGAACGGAGCGGTAAATCCCTGTAACGGGGTGGGCTTCGGCTCAATGTACCGCGCGAACCAGTAGACAACCGCGATCAGCATCAAGCCGCACAGCGACAGTGTCGCGATCGATTTGTCTATCGAGCCAAAACCAGCGTTTGCCATGTAGACGGAACCAAGTCGCTGCTAGCTAGCAAAAATCTGCGCTTGCCACACTTCCGGCGAAAGGACGGGCCGGCCGTTCAATGGTGATGAACGAAACCGGACGTGAACAATCCCTCGATGTTGTCGATACCCTTGTCGTAGCGTGCCCTGAAATCGACAGCAGCCAGTTTTTCGCCAGTGGCCAGGTCATGAACCGTGACTGTGTGTGAGTTTACCTTGGCGATGAAATCTATATCTGTCGGATCGTTATCGGCAGCATTACCCAGGTTAAGGAGGTTGTTCTGTACGGCGATGACCTTCCTGCCGGACTTCGTTGGATAGAAAATCATGTGATGCGCGCCGGCGTCTGCAACGATATCAGGGCCCGACGATACCAACTCCGGGAGGCTGGCCAACGCATAACGTTTAACGACACCCGGAAGGCTGTGACTGACAAACAGTTCCGACTCGTTGCCGTAAAACTCCAGCGGTACGCCAGTTCCCTGCTCTACGCCGTCATAAAGTTTGACCGGAGCAGCGAAGGTCTTATTCGTTTCGTCGTACCCGATTTTCCAGGTTTCGAAACCGAACATGGTGTTCACCAATACCGCGGGTTCGACGCCCGGGACAATGCTCGGGCGCACGAATAAGACTTCGACCGGAGAAGACGGGAATCCTACGGGTGTTGCATCCTCCACCACGATGTTCTCAATCGGTGTGAAGGTGTTGAGATCAATTACGGTGATGCTGTTGCCAACACCGGTAGCCAGATCCGGATGAATGGTGGACGTAACAACCATCCTGTCGCCATGGGCCGAGAGCCCGTGGGGGTACATGACAAATGGCTCACCGTCCCCTACCTTACTTTTGCGTGCCTCGATGACTTTGATGACTTCGTTACTCTGCGAATCGAGAACCGCTACCGATCCGCCATCGCTTTGCTCTACGCCAGTACCACCCATAAAGGTAACAAACATGTAGTCAGTGCCGTTGACGGTGTGCCACATGATGTCTTCACCGACCTGCTGCCCGCCGGTATCAATGCAATCAGCACCGTTGATAACCGGCGAGCCGGAAGCATCCCGCGCGAGCCCGATCTCGACGAGGCTGCATTTAGGGTCTAGCGCGGTGGCATAGGCACGACCTGTTGGGCTGTAATAAATATGATGCAGTGGCGGATCAATGTCGGGGGTTTCAAACTCCTGCAATATGGCACCAAAGTCTTCAGCCTCTGGGTCCATTTGAACAATGGCCACGCTGTTCGTGGTACCCAATGTCGGCAAACCCCTTAACAGCACTAGTGCTTGGGTTTCCTCCCCACCAGAATCCTGGGTTGCCGCCGGCGTCGTCTCGGCGGTGGCCTGCTCCGTTTCTACTGCAGGTCTCTCGGCCTCCCTGCTGCACGCAGACAATCCTACGAGCAGACAAATGCACAGCCAGTATTTCAGTAATCTATTGTTCATGGTTATGGCTCCCGCGCAACCGCTAACTTAATTCGACCGATGACCTTCAACAATTACTTTATATACCCAATGGATAATTTTGCAAGGCGGGTCCCCGGACGAGAAAAAGGGGTCGAGCGCTACTTATTGAACAAGATCCGCCTTGATCCAGATGCCTGTATTGCCTCTGCTTTGGGTCGCGAAAGTGGTGCCAGTGGTGCTTTGCGTCCGCTCCAGTTGCTCCGTGACGCCACCGATCAGCAACCACTCACCAACACGTCCTGTGATGGTGGTGCTAGCAGACTGGGTGTCGATGTTGTCACCACCTGTATTGCTCTGCGAGCTTTTGAACGGACTGACTTCCAGTATGACTTTGTCGCCGCGGATACGTGGGAGCACGTAGAAGCCGGTTAACGCATCCTTGTATTCGACAGTGCCTGCTAATCCTCTGCGTCCCTTCCAGGCGGCGCCGTAAAAATAAGGGATTCGTTCGCCGGTTTCTATGTAAGCTTCGGTGCCTTCGGTGACACGTACCTGGTGTATCGGATTGTCTTTCAGACTCTTGTGCGTACTGATGCTGTTGATACTGGCGCTTCCGTCAGTAGTGCTGTAAGTATCGCCACTTTCGACTTGAATGTTAGCGCCAATACCAAGTACACCAAGATCCCGGTCACTTCCCTGAAAAACGGATACCTGAAGTATCTTTGCAGGGGTATCCAGAACGTCGATCATATCCCTTACGCGTGCCAGGGTTTCCGGTGACGATCGCAGGAAAACCTTGAACCCCTGACCGGATATCGCATCATCCGCCCCCAGCATTGGTTTGACAATAGGTATGACTTCCTCTGCCGGGCGGTTCTGCAATTGTATGGTTGAAACGGAATCTGCCTGAACTGTAGATACCAGCAGCACCAGACCAAGCAGTTTAAATAGTCGTTTCATCGGATATACAGTCTGCGGTTCGAACTCCAGATTGCGCCAGGTTGATTCATCCGCACGCTCGAAGCTGTTGAGTAAGCGCCAACAATCTTTCCCTGTACGCGTCGCCTTGCGCGGGCGAGAAAGCAGTTCGTATTTCCGCGTCGATCTCATCAATTTGATCGCGGTAGCGCTTCTTGCAAACTTCGAGCGGTTCGCCTGATCGCCGGGAAGAAGGAATTTGCGCTTCGGGTGATTGCGGCTCGGGCGACGATTCCGTCACCTCTTCGCCTTGCGCCGCCTCGGCAATTCGGGCGTCAGCGTCGTGGGTGACCGCCGTTTCGTTCACTCTTTCGGCCGGGCACGGCGTCTGCAGGTACGCGACATTACCGTATTCGTCCGTACACTTATGTATGTCTGCATGCGCTGCTGGCATCAAAGCCGCAGTGAGCAAGATAAACGACACGCTGAGCAGGGCGTTAATGGGGTCGAACCGCATTCTTAAGTGAAACTTAAACCGGAAAATCGCTTCGACCCCTTTTCATATCCGCGGAACCACGATACTTCAGGACGCGCGCCATTCACGCACGGCTTTGACCAACGCGCGGGCCGCCGGTTGACCAACAGTTTGATCGTCGTCGGCGAGTCGTATGGTCACAAAAATGCCCCAGACGGCACTGAGCACAAATTCTGCGCATTGATCCACATTCAGACCACGCTTCAGCTTGTGGCTGGACTTCGCCCGAGTTAGTGCACCAACAAACCGTGCATGCATTTGCTGTCGAAACACCTGAACTCGCGATTTGATCGCTGGCCCGGCCGAGCCCGCAACGAGGGCGGTGTTCACGATCAGGCAGCCAAAATGAGCAAGCGGTAGCGGAGAGTCAGGGCTCACGATCGCTTTCACGAAACCTTCGATGCCGTCGAGGCCTCGATCGTCCAGATGCAGCTTCTGAGCGGCGGCAACCCGTTCCGTATAGCGATCGAACGCGGCGAGAAAGAGGCCTTCCTTGCTGCCGAATGCATTGTAGAGACTTACCTGCTTCACGCCGGTCAGATCTTCCAGGTGACGCATGGAAGTGAGCTGCAGGCCATCCTCCAGGAAGGCCAGGCCTGCCCTGTCGAGCAGTGCCTCGGTATCGAATTCGCGTGGTCTTGCCATCTGTTTTCTCGGTGGTGTTGGAATTCTATAGCGACCGCTATAGTATAGCAACCGTTCTGTAGCGACAATGACTCCAGCCGCGTTCACAGGCACGGCGAGCGCAAATACAGGGGACAGCTCGGGCAAACTGCTGACCGCCCAGTTCGAACCCCGTCAAGTGGTGCAAGTTGAGATCGGTGATTTTCACTTCACACCGGGACAGGTTGCTCCGATTCACACCCACGCCGCCCGGCCGTTGGCTACGTCGCCAAGGGCGAGATCATCACCAGGTGGAAGGCAAAAAGCAGCAGATCCTGAGTGCAGGTGATGTTTTCTACGAGCCTGTCGGCCCTCGCATCCTGCGCTTCGATAACGCTTCAGCGACGGAAGAAGCGATCTTTATAGACTTCAATCTGGAATAGGTCGATGAGCCATTCATCGTCTTTGAACAAGCGCCGACTGAAGCGCTCGATCGTCGCTCGCTGCCAACAATAGACCTCGTCGATCGAAGTGTTGATGGGGTAGACATCTACACGAGCGAACTGGGTCGCAGCGCGTCAGTCGTCCTGGAAGGCGATGAGCCGTCGCTAGGCCTGGTAGCCGAAGGCGTAGTTGAGCTTCAGGTCGATGGCGACGCAAAGCAACGAATTGCCGCAGGTGGAAGTTTTTCACTGCCGGGCGCTGATTCGTCAGCAACGATCGTCAACGTTTCGTCTGAAGTTATCGCCAAAGTCATCACATTTCGTTTGCGGTAAGCGCAACAACAAAAAGGGAGTAAACATCATGAGTCATTTCATCTTGGTACACGGCGCCTGGGAAGAGTCCGGCATGTGGGACAACGTTGCCCCGATTCTTGAGCAGAACGGCCACACGGTAACGGCGGTTGATCTGCCGGGGCATGGCGCGAACAAGCAAGAGGGTTTGCAGGTCACTACAGAGCTCTATATCGAAGCGCTTGTCGAAGTGATCAGCGAACTTGACTACCCGGTAATACTGGCCGGTCATAGCATGAACGGTGCTCTTATCTCTAACGTTGCTGAAAAGATTCCGGAGAAGATCGAAAGACTGGTCTATGTCACCGCGTTCTTGCTGAAGAACGGCGGTTCCGTGTATAGCGCAATGCAAGGTGATGCTGAAGGTGGCGCGTTTCCGTATATCGAGTATTCCGACGACCAGGCCTACGCCACGCTGCCAGTACCCTCACTACGGATAATTGGATTGCACGACGTCGACAAAGACGAAATCGCCTGCTTTGCAGGACGCCATGATAAAGAACTGGGAAGTCGACTCCGTGTTCGAACTGGAGTCCGGCCATTTCCCGACGTCATCGGTGCCCGGCGAATTGGCCGATACGCTGCTTCGCGCGGCCGCGATCGACACATCGAAACTTGTTAGCAACGCCTGATCGGCGGCCTGGATAGCGCTCCGTCCCATTGACGGAGCGTTTCCGGGAACCGATTCAATCGAGTTAGAGACTTTGACTGGAAAAAAATCGACCCAAAGACGGCCAGCACCGCAATATTTCGGCTGCGAGGCCTGTCTATTAAGGTATGAACAGCAGGTTACAGCGCCTTATGCGCACCGGATTACTGGTTTTCATTCTCTTGCCACTATCTTGCCCCGTCTGGGCAGAAACCAAAATGAACGGTTTTGTGCTGGACGGTGCCCTCGTGCCTGTTCGCGAGATTCGATCGGGTGGCCCGCCTAAGGACGGCATCCCGGCACTTGATCTCCCAGATATCCTCGCGGCCGACAAAGCATCGTATCTCGACGATTCTGATCGTGTGCTCGGTATCAGTCTCAATGGCCGCGCACGCGCTTATCCGATACGCATCCTGAACTATCACGAGATCGTCAACGACGTCGTCGGCAGTGAGAAAGTCGTCATCACATACTGTCCGTTGTGTGGCTCCGGCGTGGCCTTCGACGCTGAGGTAAATGGCCGCCCGCTCGAATTCGGTGTGTCCGGCCTGCTATACAACAGCGACGTGCTGATGTACGACCGCCAGACGGATTCGCTCTGGTCGCAGATCATGAAAACCGCGGTAGCGGGTGCAATGAAAGGTGCCACGCTAACCGCGATGCCGTTGAAATACACAACCTGGGGCGACTGGCGCAAGCGGCATCCGCATACGGACGTTCTGTCGACCAAGACCGGCTATCGGCGCAACTACAATACAAACCCTTACGCCGGATATGACAGAACGAGCGATCTCTACTTTGCGGTCGACCGACGAAATCGCGCCTACCACAACAAAATGTCGGTGATGGGCGTCGAGCTGGATGGTTTCTTCAAGGCCTATCCGTTCGAAGAATTGAGAAAGGGACCATCACAATTTTCGGACTCGATCGGCGGGCAGGCGGTTGAAGTGGAATTCGATGACGATAACGGGACGGCCAGCGTGGCTTCGATAGATGGCACGCTGCTACCATCGATGATCGTCTACTGGTTCGCCTGGTACACATTTCATCCTGACACCGATATCTACACGACTGATTAGCCGAATACAAAGACGGCCAGAACGGAGCGTTCAGTAGCCGCCAGCGGTGGATCCGCCGCCTGTTCCCGGCTAACGGCATCTTCCGATTCGAAGCCTCGTACAAGCGCTTTCAGTGCGCTTGTTCGGCCTACTAAGCGCTGTCCTCGAGCACGTACAGCTGCCACAGATCTTTTCGCGTCATGTGCAGGAACGGGTGCAGCGCTAGAACGCCTGTCTTACCGATGCTCCCTTCCAGGTACTCCATTTCCGCGAACTTTTCGCGGGTACGCTCGCCAATGGATGCATCGAGTCCGTTCTCTCGCATCATTAGCACACCCTTCGCACGCAGTGCGAGTTCAGTGTATAGGCGCAGGTAGCAAAGCATATCAACGACGACGTGACCGTCAAACTTGTCGCGGAGATCGTGAAGGAATCGACCAATCCTGGATTCGGCGAATTCGCCGGAATTGATTTGATGCAACAAGCGTGCGTCGGCATCGAAGTCTAACTCCAGCCACTCGTGCAAGTGCTTCGCGCTTCTCCTGAACACGACATACAAGACCGGCGGCAATAGCGCGACGACGCAAAGCGTCATCTGTAACGGCGGCAGTACGAAGTGATTGAAGACAGAATGCAGAGTGGCGGCCACTACGAGTCCGGGTATGTAGAGGAGCAAGTTGATCTTCATGTTTCGCTCGGTCAGTGTCTGCGACATGATAGCGAAAATGGCCATCACGCCACCGTGCATGATCGCCGTTCCGAAACCGCGCACGATCCAGACGGCAACATGCGCATTTCCCGCCGATTGCAGATAGTAAAAATTCTCTACAAAAGCAAATCCGGTGCCGACGGCAAAACCCATAATGGCGCTGTCAACGAGAAAGCCGATTCGATTCATGCGGAACAACCATACGATGACCATCGCCTTCAGGAATTCTTCGCTCAGCGGCGATACGTATCGAGTGAAGCTCCTGAAGTCAATATGCAGTTGCTCCAGCAGGTAACCATTAACGAAGTACGCGAGTATAGCCATCAGAGCGCCGGCCACGATGACCCACAGGACAGTTTTCAAGCCGACAAGCTTGTAGCTGTCCATATATAGCAGGACAAAGAGGAAGATCACGACAGGCAATAAACCGACCGGTGCCCTGATTAGAATATCTGTGGACATATCAGAGTATTTTAAGCGATATCATCCACTCGTCGCTTAGACGATCGCCGTGCTCGTAGCCAGCGGCATAGCCGACAGAGAACGTCATTGGCAGCCGGTGCACTATGGTGAACTCGAGGTCGAGCTGCGCACCGAGCGTTGTAACCGTGCGCTCTGTGGTCTTACCGAGGTCAGTCCGCAGGCCGCCGAAGAACATGGCTGGCCGGATATTCTTGAGGAAAAAGCTCGGGGTGCCAACCTGACGAAATCGAACAGGCGGCAGATTCCACTCGAAGGTGGATTTCACGAAATCGGTGCCGCTGATCTCATCAATCTCGAATCCTGGGAAGCTGTTGTACTCACGGTAACGCTTTTCTTCGCGGTCATCGACATAGTTGTTGCCGAAGCCACCGAAGTAGAAACTGCCCAGAGGGTCCAGCACGCTGCCGTCGCTGCTTCCGGCAGCGTTATAAAACCAGATTGACGAATGCTTCCATGGCAGCGCGAAACCAAAGTCGAGACAGACATGCGGTTTGACCACGGTGGCAAAGTCGGAGTCGTCCACCGTCAGATTGATATCCCAGCGATAGCCTTTTTCATGATCCACCGCGCCGATCGACTCGCGCGTGTTCGTGTAATGCAGGCCGATATCCGCCGAAAAAATCTCGTCGATGATCGACGACGGCACATTCTGATTGCCTGGTAACGTGTCGATACCGGTGTAGTAGGCGGCCTGGGCGGAAAAATCCAGTTGCCTGGGCGGATCGTAGATCAAGGCACGCTCGTAACCGATGATATATGCATCGCCCTTGCGGCTGCGTTTCGTCGGTCCGGCCAGGTCATAGAAATCGGCGCCATTGTGCCGGTACGTGGCATACCAGTTGAGTGCTTTGTAGTCGAGGCTTAAGTGCGTTCGTTCCTTTGATGGCAGATCGTTGTCGGGTGAGTAAGACGTCGATATGTCCAGCGTTGAAAACTCGAGCGGATCGGCAACGCGAAAATTGTAGCCGAGCGCGGTAGAGTCTTTGTAACCCTCGAGAATCGGATAGGCGGACTGCGGCCCCATTTCACTTAGCGGCTTGTACTTGCCTGTGGACCGGGTGATTGATTCGAGTGAAATATCCGTCGCACTCCCAAGCTGCCACTCCTTGACGACCGGATGTTTCTTAACCACTTCGGTACCGAGAAAATGAATCGCGCTAACGTCCTCGAGTGGCACCGGATCGATCACTGTCGGCACAAAACCCTGACCTGTGTAATCGAAAACGATCAGTGAGCCATCTTCCATCGGGATCGGCCGGAAAAACCCGGTCTCGGTGTTAGTCACTGCTTCGATGTCGCCCGTCGCAAGCTCATAACGAAAAATATTGGAGATGCCTGTGTAATATGAGCTGCCGAACAAGTATTTGCCGTCCGGTGAGAATACGAACCCCTCCGGCACCGCCGTGCCGAAATCAAATTGAGAAATCGGCTCCGCTTTGTCGGTCTGCAAATCCTCGAGCTTAAAAATTTGCAACGACTGGTCACCGTTGATCTGCCCAACGGAGGCGGACAGCAGCGTCCCGTCTGGCGAAACGTCTATGTCGTACGGAACCTCTCCATACGACCAGGTGTGGATCATATTCCAGCTGTCGTAGGGATAGGGGATGCGCACCAGCGAGACGTAACCATTCAGGTGGCGCAGACCCCAGATGGCGCGATCGACGGGACTGAATACCAGATCTCCTATTCGTGCGTCCTTCAATAACTTCCGCTTCTTGCCGGTATTGAGATCGACCGACATCAAATCGCGAAATGCATTGTTGTCCTCCGCATAGAACACCGTTTCGCTGTCCGGGTCGTACGCAACCGAGGTAACCCGGTAGAGCATCGGACCTTTCACATCGGCGAAGCGCTCCAATGAACCATCGGTCAGCGAAACCGCGCCGACGTGCGCGACGACGCCCGGGTAGCGAAATGCTCCGATCAGCCTGCCATTTTTGGTATCGACGAAAGAGCGCGACACCGACCCGAGACTGTGCTGCGTGATGTTGCGCGACAGTGTAATCGGAAACTCGCGCACGGCCGCGAGATTCTGACGTTGGAATTCGTGTTCCCACTCGACCCATTCCCGCCAGACCGTATTCAAGGGCTTGCCGAATACATGTTCGAACTGTGTAACGTAGTAGCGCTTGCTACCCTCGGTCCGCTGGACCCACTCGAGCACTTTCTGCGGTGAGTAGGTCAGGCCCAGATAACTCATGAATCGGGTGCCGTAGAGGTAAGTATTGGCACCAATCTGAAAGTCGACAGTGACGCCTTCCGACACTAATCCCAGTGGACTGTAAAAATGTGCGTCGTCCCGCACCATGGCCCGAAACACCATTTCGTCGTAGGCACCCTGCGCTCTGCCGATGCCGCCGGCCAGCCAGGTCTCAAAAAACACCGCGCTGCCCTCGAAGTACCAGCCCGGCGCCACGACACGCGGCGTCGCCAGATAAAAATAAAGAATCGACTCCGGATGTTTGCTGCGCGGCATGGGTTTGCCGCGCAACAATCTGCGCCAGTAAGCGTCCTGGCTGTTCCACATGTCCATCGTCACGACATGCACCAGCTCGTGGTCCATGTAGAGCGTTATTCGCTCGTTCGCGGTGTTGGTTTCGAATGTGCGACTCAACGGCGCGATATCAATCAGCACTGCGTTGTTCGGTGTGCCGCGCGCCGCCGCATTGCCGTAATCGCGGAAGTCTTTCAGCAATACGGTCGTTTTGTCATACGGCTGCCAGCCGAACACGTCGCGTTGAAAATTCAGAGAATTGTGAAAACTGCGTACAACGTGCGGCACCATGTGGGTTTGTATCGGGTCCAGATACAGCAGCCGGAGGTCGTCCGTCTCCAGCATGTCCATTTGGAAAGACTGTGCCAGCGCGCTGCTGCTGGCCATACAGAACAGCCAGATAGTGGAGATCGAACAGATACGTCTGTCCGTACTTACCATGAACCCGCCCCCACGATGCCGTACCCCACGCGTCATTAGCGACACAATCGGCATTCTCGACGCTGCAAAGACCGTCTGTCAAAGACAGACGGTCTTTCTTGCGATTGGCGGCCGTTCTAGGTCGCGCGCGGTTTTATCAGCGGGCGTCGAAAGCCTGCGAGAATGCAGAGTTGCTCAAGAGGGCCGAGAAAGCACTGGCATTTGCCGACAACGCACTAAATGCATGGGCATTCTCTGCCAATGCACTAAACGCCTGAGCATTTGCGCCCAATGCCTGGAATGCCCGCGCATTACTGGCCAGCGCCTGGAAGGCCCGGGCGTTTCGTGCAAGTGCGTTAAAGGCCCGCGCATTGCTGGCCAGTGAGTGGAACGCACGTGCGTTTTGGGCAAATGAGCTGAACGCTTGTGCATTCTGCGAAATCGCCTGGAATGCCTGCGCATTCGCGCCTAATGCCTGGAATGCCTGCGCATTACTGGCCAGCGCCTGGAAGGCTCGAGCATTTTGCGTCAGCGCCGAGAACGCCTGGGCATCGTTGGCAAGAGCACTAAAGGCCGCGGCATTACGACTCATTGCGTTGAATGCCTGGGCATTCTTTGCAAGCGAACTGAACGCCTGGGCGTTGTTTGCCAATGCGCTGAACGCCTCGGCATCGCGTGCCAACGCCTGAAAAGCAGCAGCGTTTAGTGCGATCGCCGAATACGACTGAGCATTGTTTGAACTTGCCAGAAAGGCCTGCGCGTTCTCTGCCAGCGCCGACATTGCCCGTGCATCATGCGCGAGAGCCTGATAAGCCCGGGCGTTTTGTGCCACCGCCGAAAATGCCCGCGCATTACTGGCCAGCGCCTGGAAGGCCTGGGCGTTTCGTGCCACTGCTGAGAATGCTCGTGCATCCTGGCCCAGTGCGCTGAACGCCTGGGCATTTTCTGCCACTGCTGAGAACGCTCGTGCATCCTGGCCCAGCGCGCTGAACGCCTGGGCATTTTCTGCCACTGCTGAGAATGCTCGTGCATCCAGGGCCAGCGCGCTGAAGGCCTGCGCGTTTGCCGCCAGCGCATCCATGGCGCGAGCATCAGCCGCTACCGCTTGAAACGCTTGTGCATTCAACGAAATGGCTTCAAACACGTTCGCATCGTGCGCCAATGCAGAGAACGCCTGCGCGTTTGCAGAGAGCGCGTTCAGCGCATGCGCGTCTTGTGAAATCGCCTGAAATGCCTGCGCGTTGCTCGCCATCGCTGCCAGTGCCATCGAGTGTTGCTGAGCCAGTGCCATAAACTCCTGATCCGCGACCAATGCGCGCACTTCAGGATCATTGATTAGCGCTTCAAATGCATCGGTCTGCATCAATTGCGCCACGGACTCGTCGCCGAGCTGTACATCATCGCTGGAAATTTGCTCCCCACGATAACGATCAGCTGGCGCAATGGTACCGGCCGCGTCATCGCCCGGCGTCGGGTATTTGACGCCAACATAGGCGACAACCGCGATGACAACTGCAAACGCGACTATCAACGTCGTTGACCGGGTTCTGTTTTCGATGCTCATTGCGTTACTCCTTACAATTTGAATCGGACGCCTCTTATCAAGTACAGACGCCGTACATTCACAAAGCTGGTATTAGCGCTCCCTGCTGCAACACCTTGCCATCGCTTGAAAACTCAAGCGTAATCTTCGCCTCTCCGGCGAAAGTCGTGTCATCGACACGACGTAAAAAAATGGTCAGTCTTTGATGGCCTACGGCTCGCATCTTAACGGCCTGATCAGCGAGGACAATGGAATCGAAATTGCCCTCGTTTTGCGCGATGGCATTAGCTTGAAAGCCGGCTCCGGCCATATCTACTGATATATCCAACGGTGCCGCAGCATCAATCTCGACATTGAGGAACAAAACGCCGTTGCTGCGCTCGAGCTGCACCTGGCTTTCAAATCCGTCGTCACGAAACGTAAACGTGTCGATGATGTCTGTCGATGTCGTATTCGGCGCTATAGTCCCAACGAGTTCAGAAAAATCGGCAATACCGGAAGTTGATTGGCCGCCTGCAAAAAAGATCACGACCAACAACGCCCCTGCAGACGCTGCCATGGCATAGCGCAATCCAGCGCCGAGTCGCATGTCGTGCAACCATGCCGGGACTGATGCCCGTTGTTGCGACGGTCGTGGTTCTATATGAGCGACAATCTGCGCGTGTAGTGATGCCGGCGGATCGAGGTCTGGAATTTCGCTAAATAACGAGTCCATCTTTACCAAATCCGCTTTGAATTCGCGCGCGCCCGGTGAGGATTCGAGCAATCGGTCCATTTCAGCCTGATCGTTAGCATTCAGCTCAACATCGGCTGCGGCGCTAACCAGCTCTAGTACTCGATCATCCGTCATGATGAGAAGACTCCGTGCTGGATTAGTTTGTCTTTCATCCGTTTGCGGGCGGTGAAAAGCCGCGACTTCACTGTCTTCTCGGGCACCTCGAGTATCCGCCCGATGTCTTGATAGCTGCAGTCGCCAAAGTAGCGCAGTACGATGACGGCCCGGTGGTCTTCGTTCAGCTCCATTAGTGTTGCCTGCACCTGGCCACAGAGCTGAGATTGAGCGACCGTCTCCGGCGGCAAGCCCATATCGGACTTTGGCGAGTGCTCAAGCGGTTCGGTGCGTCTGCGACGTTTGAGTTGATCGAGCGCCTCATTCACCGCAATACGGTAGGTCCAGCTGAAGAGCCTGAACTTCGGGTCGAAGTGATCGATATTCTCGATCGCTTTGAGAAACGTAGTCTGGGTCACATCGGCGGCCTCATCCGGATTTCCCAGCATACGGTAGGCCGCATTGTAGACGGGTTTTTGCAGTTCTCTCACAAAAGTATCCAGTGCCTTCTTGTCGCCGTGTTGGCAGGACGTCACCAGTGCGATTTCCTGATCCTTATCCATAAGTACTA
>Ga0255052_10000201_pt1 | contig 46178 bp, 38 predicted proteins | sample JV7_2_21_MG_FD_188632 | JGI IMG/M metagenome (GOLD analysis project Ga0255052, IMG submission 188632) | Seawater microbial communities from Jervis Inlet, British Columbia, Canada - JV7_2_21 | ecosystem: Environmental > Aquatic > Marine > Inlet | place: Canada: British Columbia | collected...
GCCCCGGCCCAAGCCGCCCAAGCAGACGGCCGTGATCGATCAGACCGGCTGTACCGGTTGCGAGGCGTGCATCTCGTTTTGTCCGGTGGACTGCATCGAGATCGTTCCCGGGCCCGAGCACCCCGACTTCATGAAGCTGGTGGAAGTCGACCTGGGGCGCTGCATCGGTTGCCAGCTCTGTGCCCGCTACTGTCCGTGGGAGACGATCGACATGTGGGGCTGGGACGAGGGAGTTGCAGTCGCGCCGGAGAAGACGATCCGGTCGATCCTCTACAACTACGAACCCGAGACAATGCACGAGTCCGCCGAGAGCCGTGAGTGACCAACCTCCAGAGGCGACTTCGGGCTTCGATCCCGAGCTCGACGCGGTCCTCAAGAAGGTCCTGCAGATCATCTACAAGGATCACCCCCTGAGCCCCAACCAGATCCTGGTGCTGAGCTCCGAGCTCCAGCGGCTCGGTGTACACCGGCTGGTTCAAGAACATCTCCGCAAGTTCCAGAATCGCCAGGACTCGGTATAGCCTTGTCCGAGGGTCTCGCCTGCTGCCGGCCGCAGGGTCCGGCACAGACGATTGTTTCAACCAGTGAGGTGATGGCCGACGACTGGCAGCTGCTGGCCCGGTCTGCGGACGGGGATGACGATGCCTTTCGACAGATCGTCGAACGGCACCAGGACCGGCTTGTGCGTCTGTGCCAGCGGATCCTCCAGGACCGCGAGGAGGCGCTGGATGCTGCCCAGGAGGTCTTCATCAAGGCCTATCAGAAGGCCGGCAAGCTCGAGCCCAAGGGTGAGCTCTACACCTGGCTCTATCGGGTCGCAACCAATCATTGTCTGAACAGAATCCGCCGACGGAAGATCGTCCGCTTCCTGCCGTTCGGGGGCTCCGGTGGCGAGGTGGCCCCGAGCCTGGAGCCGGTCGATCGAGCGCCGCGACCGGACTCCGAGCTGGCGGCCCGCGAGCGTTGGCGGATCACGGAGCGGGCCATCGCCACCCTGCCCGATCGTCAGCGGGTGGTACTGATACTGGCCAAGTTCGAGGGTCTCTCGTATCGGCAGATCGCCGAGACCTTGCGGATCACCGAGGGTGCCGTGGAGAGCCGGCTCTTTCGGGCCATGCGAAATCTTTCCAAGGCGCAGGATTCGAACCATTCAAGGGTTTCTTTAGAAGAGGGACAGTGATGGACCACAAGACGACAGCCGATTTGATGCGTCTGCTCCTTGGAGAGCTGTCTGCTGCCGATGCCGAGAGGCTGTGGGAACGGATGGCCAGCCAACCGGGGCTGCGGCAGATCTACGAGCAGCTCGAACGGCAATGGCAGAGCCTCGAGCTGCAGGAGCCGCAACCGGCGCCACCGGGCTATTCCACCCGCGTGGTGACCCGGGCAAAGGAGCAGGCCAAAGAAGGCCTGGCTCCTGCCTGGTGGGTGACGACACTGGCCGGGAAGGCAGCCACGGTGGTCGTACTGGCTGGCGGCATCGCCGTCGGTGCCGTGCTGGCGGCCGCGGGCGAAACGGAAGACTGGAGCGAGTTCGCCGTCACCGAGCCCAGCATGGCCGAAAGCTATCTGGTGGCCGTGGATGAATCCGAGAACGAGGCCTGGCTGGAGAATGGGTCATGAAGCGCGGTTGGGTCTGGGTCGCTCTGCTGCTCTCGCTCGGTGTCAACATCGGAGTTCTGGCAACTATCGGTCTGTCGCGTATGCGCACCAAGGCCCGTTGGGAGCGTTCTCGAGACCCGAGTTCGGCACCGCCCTTCGAGCGCATCGCCAATCATCTGAAACTGGCGGGCGAGCCACGCGAACAGTTCATGGTCATTCAGAAGGATCTCTTCCGGACGACACGGGAGCACCGGCAGCAGATGGAGAAGCTGGAAACCGAGCTGCGTCGCGAGGTCATGAGTGAGAATCCCGATCCCGATCGGGTCGACCGGTTGCTCGAAGAGACCGGCGCCGCAAAACGGGAACTGGATCGAGCGATGATCGAGAGTGTCCTGGCAACAAAACAGATCCTGACTCCGGAGCAGCAGCAGCGCTACTTTCACGTCCTGGAGCGGCTGCGTGGTGCCAACAGGCGGTTTGGGGGCCGGGGTGGGCCGCCGCGGCGCCCGCGGTCGGGACCGCGCCCCGGACCCGATCAGGGACCGCCACCGGATCGAGACTGAGGAGAAGATGGGCCCCGCCGTCGCGGGGCCCGGAGGGAAACGCTCCATTTAAGGAGATGTCTACCTTCTCTGTCTGGTGACTCACCGTTTTGTTACAGGTCTGCCGCTAGTTCCGACGGCTGAAGAACTCACCCGCCGTAGTCTCGGGATCGCCGACCAGACTCTCCGGCTTCTCGCCGAGGAGCCAATCATCGGGGAGATGGAGACGATAGGGAGAGGCGAGGAAGCGCTTGTCCAGCAGCGCGATGACACCGGTGTCGTCGGCCGAGCGAATCAGTCGTCCCGCCGCCTGGACCACCCGGGTCATGCCCGGCACCACAAAGGCGTATTCGAAACCGCGCTCGAAACGCTGGTCGTAGTAGTGTCGAAGAAGCTCCTGCTCGAGTGTGACGGCCGGTAGACAGGGGCCGACCACCGCCACCGCCCTGAGCATATCGCCGGGATAGTCCACCCCCTCCGCAAAGACCCCTCCGGCAACGGCCAACAGAAACACGTCCCCTGCCAGCGCCGAGCGCAGGTGGTCGAGGATCTCTTCGCGCTCTTTATCGCTACTGGCGGGTGTCTGGATCAGGACCCGTTTGTGATTGACCTGCAGACGTGAGGCCACTTCGTCGAGAAAGCGGTAGCTCGGGAACAGGGCCAGCAGATTCCCAGGCACGCGGTCGGCGAAGGCCGCCAGACGCTCGGCGATCCGTGGGTAATTCTGGGGCCGCAGACGGTAGAGGGTGGAGACGGTGGCGTCGATGACGACACTGCGGTTGTCGCTCGGGAAAGGACTGGGCACCGTCAGCGTGGCCAGACGCTCCGAGTCGAAGCCCAGAAGATCGCGGTAGAACTCGCTGGGCGACAGGGTGGCTGAGAGCCCAACGACGCTGTGGGTGCGATTGATGGTCCGACCCAGAAACCGGCTCGGGTCCTTGCAGAGGATTCGCAGTCGCGGATCGTCGCCATCGACCTCCACGCAATGGCTGAAAGCCTCACCGTCGGATGACGAGAGCATGATGCCGTCGAGAAAGCGGAGGAGCTTGAAGTAGAGCTCGACAAAAGGATCTTCGGCGCGAAAGGTGGAGGATTCCCGACGGTACTCGAGATAGTCGATAAAGATCTCGTCGAAGGTAATTCGCAACGCCCAGAGGCCGTCCTCGGGCAGGGCGGCTTCGATGGCGCGAGTCTCCGAGCTGCTATCGGCGAGCGCGTTCGAGACCGAATCGTCGATCAGCTTGGCGAGGGAACGGCAAAGATCGGTGGCTGCCCGATGCACCGGCTCGCGACCCTGGGACATGAACTCGGCCGCGGCCCGAGCCTGAGCGCTGCGGAGCGTTGGACTGTAGTAGCCCCGGCCTCGGTCGACCAGGTTGTGGATCTCATCGATGACCAGGATGACATCCCGCAGGTCGTTGTCTTCGTGGAATTCGCTCAGGGCGACATAGGGGTCGAAGGCGTAGTTGTAGTCGCAGACCACGACCTGCCCCTGGCGGCTGAGCTCGAGGCTGACCTCGAAGGGGCAGATCTCGCAATCGCGGGCAGCGGCAAAGATCTCATCTGGCAAGAGTGTGCTCCAGCCTTCCCAGAGCTTGGCGATGACCCCCGAGGTATGGAGCTTCGAGTAGTACTCGCGAGCGTACGGGCAATACTCCTCGTGGCAGATCAACTGGTCGTTGGCGCACATCTTGGCTTTGGCCCTGAGCTGTAGGGAGTGGAAGGTCTCCTCGGCGTTGAGGAGCTTCAGGACCTGGACCGCCATCTCCTGCTGCAGGGTCTTGGCGGTGAGGACAAAGACCCGCTTGTCGTGGGTCAGCGCGTAGCGCAGGGCGGGGACGAGGGCAGCTACCGTTTTGCCGATGCCGGTGGGGGCCTGGATCAGAAGATGATCCTTCTGTTCCAGGGTACGATCCACGGCATCGAGAATGCTCTCCTGCCCGGGGCGCACCTTGTCGTGGGGAAACTCGAGACGAGTCGCAGCCGAGTGCCTCGCGGTCCGCTGTTTGGCGAGTCTCTCGAAGTCGCGGAGCAGGGAGTCGAGACGCTTGCGAACGGCACCATCGACGGCGGTGAAGCGGAACTCCAGGGGCTCGCGCTCGATCTCCTCGCTGCCGATCTCGATCCAGACCAACTCGACGGCGATGTTCTCCTCCCCCTGCAATTGCAGCATCCAGGCATAGAGCAGCGCCTGGCGGGCGTAGATCTCCTTCAAGGGACCCGAGGCGGGGACCCCCCGACGGATCGACTTGATCTCCTCCAGAACCACCCCTTCCTCGGTGCGCCGTAGACCGTCGATCCGGCCGTGAACAGTGACCTCCCAGCCCCGGTGCTGGAAGGAGATCGTTATCGCCACCTCGCGCTCGTAGGCAGGATCCTGAGCCAGCGCTTCTTCTTGATAGCGACTGTGAATGGCCTGCCCGAGCCACCGTCTTTCGTAGCCCCCTCGATTGGCAAATCCCAGATGCCGAGAGAGCGTGGCGTCCACGAGATCGCCCACTGAGAGCTCCAGCGACAGATTCTCGGCATCGAAACGCGGTGGCATGACAGGTGAGTATAAGCGGGTCGATACGGTTGCCTTCTGCCGACCGCTAAGGTACGCTGGCTTCGAGATGGAAGGTAGCAGCGGCAACGGCCGCACAATCGTCGAGTTTCCCAAGCTCCCCAAACTGCCCAAGCTGCCGGCGGGAGGGATCCGGGCGGCAGTGGTGGGGGTCCTGGTTCTCATTCTGGCTTTCAGCGCGATCTACACCGTGGAGCCGGAAGAGGTGGGCGTAGTGGTCCGCCTGGGCAAGTTCGTCGGCACCACCGATCCGGGTCTGCATTTCAAGATACCGCTGGGGGTCGATCAGGTCACCAAGGTTGCCGTACAACGCCAAGAGAAGATGGAATTCGGTTTCCGCACCATCCGAGCCGCGCGGCGCAGCCAGTTCTCTACCGGCGGCAACGAGGGCGAATCCAACATGCTCACGGGCGATCTCAATGCCGTGGTTGTCGAGTGGGTCGTGCAGTTCAGGATTGTCGATCCCTACCTCTTCTTGTTCAAAGTGCGCAATGTCCCCGACACCTTTCGCGACATGAGCGAGGCGGTGATGCGCAAGGTCGTCGGCGACCGCACGGTCAACGAGGTGCTGACGGTCGGCCGCCAGGAAATCGAGGATCTGGTGATGCAGCAGCTGCAGGCCCTCAGTGACCAGTACGAGACCGGAATACGGGTCGAGCAGGTCGTGCTGCAGGATGTCAATCCGCCCGACCCGGTCAAACCCTCCTTCAACGAGGTCAACCAGGCCGAGCAGGAGCGCGAGCGTCTGGTCAATGAGGCGCAGTCGGAGTACAACAAGGTCGTGCCCCGGGCCGAGGGAGAGGCTCGTCAAGCGATCCAGCAGGCCGAAGGGTACGCGCTGGACCGGGTCAATCGTTCCCAGGGTGATGCCGCACGGTTCAACGCTCTCTACGCCGAGTACCGCAAGGCACCGGAAGTGACGCGCAAGCGGATCTATCTGGAGACCATGGGCACGATCCTCAACCAGGTGGGCAAGAAGCTGATCATGGACGAGGAGCTGGAGGGAGTTCTGCCGCTACTGAACCTCCAGGAGCAGGCCGCCAAGGCAGGGGGGGGGCAGTGAAACGCTTGATCCTCATCGTTGTGCTGCTGGCCCTGTTTGCCGGTCTGCGCGGCACCCTGTACGTGGTCAACGAGTGGGAGCAGGTGATCATCACCCAGTTCGGTGAACCGATAGGGGATCCCATCACCGCTCCAGGCCTCCATGTCAAGGTGCCCTTCATCCAGAGGATTCACCGCTTCGACAAACGCTTTCTCGAGTGGGACGGAGACGTGGCCGAGCTGCCCACCAAGGACAAGGTCTTTATCGAGGTGGACACCTACTCCCGTTGGCGGATCAGCGATCCCTTGCTGTATTTCCAGCGACTGCGCAATGAAATGGGGGCTCAGTCCCGTCTCGATGACATCCTGGACGGGGAAGCTCGCAAGGCCATCGCCAATCACAACCTGATCGAAGTGATCCGGAGCACGAACCGGACGCCGGAGCAGGACGAGTCGGTTCCCGACATGGCGGGTGAGCTGGATGAGATCGAGGCGGGTCGAGAGGTGATTCGCGGAGAGGTGCTGGCAGCCGGTCAAATGCGGACGACCGATCTCGGGATCGAGGTCCTGGATGTTCAATTCAAACGGATCAACTACGGCACCCAGGTGCTCCAGGACGTGCATGCGAGGATGATCTCGGAGCGCCAGCGGATCGCCGATCGGTTCCGCTCCGAGGGTCAGGGCGAGCGGGCCAAGATCTTGGGTGACATGGAACGCGAATTGAAGCGGATCGGTTCGGAGGCCTATCGCGAGGCGGAGGAGATCCGGGGACGGGCCGACGCCGAGGCGACCGACATCTATGCGGGAGCCTACAATCAATCGGCCGATTCGCGCAGCTTCTACGAGTTTCTCAAGACCATGGAGACGTTCGAGAAGACCGTCGATTCGGACACCTGGCTGTTGCTGTCCACTGACGGGGACTTCTACCGATTCCTCAAGACCAGTGGTCGCTAGCCACCGGTCGTTACCCCTTTCATAGTGTGTGGGTTCGAGTGGGAGTTACTCTCCTAGGGTGATGGCCGCAGCGGTTGAGCCACGGACAGGTTCGAGTTCGGTCAGGGGGGCTCTTGTCTCCCTGCTACTGGTGGTGATGAGTCTGGGGAGCGTCCCGATCCAGGCACAGGGGCTCGATCAGGCACTGCAGGATGCGGTCTCTTCGGCCAAGCGCGTATCGGGGGCTCTGGGGATCCACGTGGTCGAATTGGCCTCCGAGGAGACCGTTTTCGAGCTGCGTCCCGATGACCAGCGGATCATCGCTTCCAACACCAAGCTTTTCACGACGGCCGCGGCACTCGATCAGCTCGGTCCCGGTTTCTTCATCGAGACCAACGTCTTGATGAAGGGGAAGCTACGAGGCGGTAGCTTGCAGGGCAATCTGGCAGTGGTCGGCGGCGGCGATCCCAATATTTCGGGTCGACACTACGAGGGCGACTCCTTGGCGGTTTTTCGGTCGTGGGCCCAGGAGATCAGGGCCAAGGGGATCGAGCGTGTCGAGGGCGACGTCTTTCTCGTCCATGGTTACTTCGAGCCCCCGCGGGTGCATCCGGACTGGCCCGAGGATCAGCTGAGCCGGTGGTACGAAGCCCCGGTGGAGGCGCTGTCGTTCAACGACAATTGTGTGCTGGTGCGGGTCTGGCCGGGCCGGACACCCGGTTCTTCGGGCCGGGTCGAGATGGTTCCCGATCTGGGGATCTTCGAGATTCGCAACACGACCCAGACCACGACCTCGGCCAAACGGCACAAGGTGATCATCGATCGGTTCAACGGTAGCAATGTGCTGACGGTTGGCGGCTCGGTCTTCCGCCACGCCGCGCCGGTGGAGTCGTGGGTAACGGTGCCCGATCCGCTGGTCTATTTTGCGGCAGCGATGAAGCGGGCCTTCGAGGACGAGAATGTAGATCTCCAGGGACGGGTTCTGTTCTCGAGGTTTTTGCCGGTCGCTCATTGGGAGTGGGCAGCCGGCTACCGCACCGACCTCATGACCACCGCGGAAGTCATCAACAAGCGCAGTCAGAACTTCTTCGCCGAGAGCCTTCTCAAGCTCATGGGTGCCGAGCTCTGCGGCGAGGGCAGCTGGGAGGCGGGACGTATGGTGGTGGAGGAGTTCCTCGAGGGACTCGATATCCACGCCGGGACCTACGAACTGGCTGACGGATCAGGGATGAGCCGTGAGAACCGATTCTCCGCCCGTCAGATCACCGAGCTGTTGCGCTACATGTACTTTCATCCCCGGGGCAGGGATTTCCTTCTCACCCTTCCCTATAGCGGCGAGCCCGGTCTCAAGTGGGAGCGGCGGCTGGCCGAGGACCCTTATCGCGGCAACGTCTTCGCCAAGACGGGCTCGCTCCTGGGGGTGTCGACCCTCTCCGGCTACGTCAAAGCCCGTTCGGGTAAGATCTACGCGTTCTCGATTCTCTGCAATCGCACGCGTGGCAACTGGCAGGCCCAAAGGGCCCAGGACCAGATCGTTCGCGCCCTTGTAGACCACGGTTGAATCGAGCTTCGTCGCGACCAGGTAGTTCTCTCTAGCCGCTGGCGGAGGCAAGGTTTCGATATGAGCGAGGAACGGATGGAGAAGATCGACTGGGCAGGTCTCATGGGCGAGGTCGAAGACCTGGTGTCGGTCATCGAAGATGCCGAGGGCCGTGCCGCGACCCTGTACACGGTGGTCGAGTCGATCATCGCCAAATTCCGGGATCAACTGGGCATCTACGGCGGGCGAATCTACCGGCGGCAGGGTAACCAGTACGTGCTGCTAGGGGTCTTTGGCGACGCTCAGCCGGCACCCGAGGGCCTGATTCTCTACGACACCTACGGTCCCATTGCCACGGTCCTCGATCAGCGCACTCTCTTCATGGAGGCCGACGATCCGCAGGTGGATCGGGGGATCGAGGATACGTTGGGCGTGCAGCGGTTCGCCGCCATCGAGGTCGGCGATCAGGACTACATCCTGGCTTTCGATGTGGAGCCGGGTCGGGAGCGTACCGGGATTCTCTACTCGCTGGGCATCTTGCGCTCCAGTATCAATCAACGGCTTCGTCAGGAGAGGATCGAGGACGTACTGCTCCAGGCTCGCAAGATCCAGGCGTCGATCTTTCCCCGGCGGGCTCCCGACTTCCCTGGGTTTGACATCTTTGGTCTCTCGCAACCGATGGAGATCGTCGGCGGTGACCACTTCGACTTCATCGCCCTCTCCGATGTCTTCCTGGGGATCGCCATCGCCGACGTGTCGGGTCATGGCCTGCCCGCAGCCCTGTTGGTGCGAGATGTCCACGTCGGTCTGCGGATGGGCCTGTCGAAGGAATTCAAGATCACCCACACGCTGGAACGGCTCAACGCCATCATTCATCGCAGTCGTCTGACCAGCCGATTCGTCTCCATGTTCTATGGCGAGCTCGAGCCGCGAGGTTCGCTGACCTACGTCAACGCCGGCCATCCGCCCCCCATCTTCATTGCGGCCAACGGTGAGCATTGCACGCTGATGGCGGGGGGAGCCGTCCTGGGGCCCATCGCCGAGGTGACCTACCAGCGGGGATTCGCCACCCTCGACCCTGGGGATCTCATCGTCTTGTTCAGTGACGGCATCGTCGAGGCGACCGGAACCGAGGGTACCGACGAGACTGACGAGTTCGGCATCGAGCGGTTGATCGAAGTGGTCAGAGCCCACCGCCAGGAACCGGCGGCAGACATCGTGCGAACGGTGTTCAGCAGTGTCGAGGAGTTTTGTGGCACCGATCGACTCAACGATGACCGGACCGTCGTCATCGTCAAACGCTCTCCTTAGCCTGCATTATTCATGAGCCCGGCGGCATCTTGCGGAGATCGACCGCCATCTCGGGCTGTCCTCGCTCATCGCGTCCTCAACATACCGCAAGTATGCCTGCGGCACTCCTCGCTGCGGGCAACCCGATCTGACGGCCGCTTTCCACAACCTGCTCGCCGGTTCATGAATAATGCAGGCTGGCGAGCTTCTGTTCTCTAGGTCTGACGCTCGATGATTTCGATCTGCTGGCGCAGCTTGATGATGCTGTCGGCCGGGTAGAGGCCCGAGCGGAGCAGGACTCCAGGGTAGATCTGGGTACCGCGGCCGACCACGACACCGGGGTTGAGCACCGTGTTGCACCCGGTCAGAACCCCATCGCCCAGAACGGCACCCAATTTGCGCCGACCAGTGGATAGCCGGGCGGAGCCGTCGGGAATGAGAACTTCCTGACCATCATGGCGGAAGTTGGAGAGGATGGTGCCGGCTCCCAGATTGACCCCCCGTCCGAGAATGGAGTCGCCGACATAGTTCAGATGGGGTGCCTTGGCACCGGGCAGCAGGATCGATCTCTTGACCTCGGTATGGGTGCCGATGACACAACCGTCGCCGACCCAGTTGCCGGCTCGCAGGTAGGCTCCAGTTCGGATCTGAACATCGCGACCGATCCAGATCGGTCCCTCGATGACCGCCCCAGGTTGGATCCGGGTGCCCGCACCGATGGCGATGCGATCCCCGAGAACATGGGCATCGGGGGTGAGTGAGATGTCGATGGCGTCCGCGGGTAGAGCGGCCAGGATCTCATCCAACGCCTCACCCAGTAGCGCCCATGGCGTCTCCAGGTCGATCTTTTCGACCAGGACCTGCGGGAGCTCTTCGAAAAGTGGCGGCAGGGGACTCGGCATCGGTGTGATTATAGATCTGCGTAGCGGGTAGGGTAGGGTCGGTCATCGATGAGTCGCTATGCCCCCCTGCCGTTGAAGTTCTACCGCCGCCGGGCCGACGAGGTCGCCCCGGCTCTGCTGGGCCGATATCTGGTGCGCGAATTGGGGAACGATCGGTTGGTGGTGCGGATCGTCGAGACCGAGGCCTACCTGGGGGGTATCGATCGGGCCAGTCACGCCTGGCAAGACCGACGTACTCCCCGCAACGAGTCCCTGTTTCAGCCCGGGGGTGTGGCCTATGTCTATTTCATCTACGGCATGTACTTCTGTCTGAATGCAGTGACCGGTGGGCCCGAGAACGGGGACGCGGTGCTGATCAGGGCAGCCGAGCCGATCGCGGGATCGGAGCTCATGGAGCGGCACCGAGCACTGCGTCGAGAGCCGAGACCCGGGGATCTCGCCGGCGGCCCCGGCAAACTGTGCCAAGCGCTCGAGATCGATCGCGATCTGGATGGGCATCGATTGCAGCGGGTGCCCTTGCGGATCACCCGGGGTGATGCTGTCGGCTCGCAGGAGGTGGTCGTCGGGCCCCGGATCGGTATCGATTACGCCGAGAAAGCCGTCAACTGGCCGCTGCGATTCGCCGTCGCCGGCAACCGGCACGTCTCCAAGCCCTATCCCTGGAACCGGGACGGTTAGTGGGCTGTAACGTCCGTTAGCTCTTGGGTTCGCGCAGCTCGATGTGACCGGCCTCGAGGAGCTTCCAGAATACGACCTGGGCCTCGAGTGGGGGCACCGGAGTGATCTTCAGAATGGTCTGAATGTCGTAGCTGCCGTTGACGCGGGTGAGGACAAATCCCTCTTGCGGAGAGAGGTCGAAGGAGCTCAACTCCTCCGGGTTGGAACAGAGCAGGGGTACGGAGGTCAGCTTGATACCCTTTTCGTTGATGGCCGTCTGGATCCTCTTCTCTGCGACCGTGACCAGCTGTCCCACCTTGACACTGTTGGGGTCTAGACTCTTGGCCGCCCGCAGATGGCGGATTGCGAGGTCGAACTGACGCTCGTCGATGAATTCCTCGGCGGCTTCCAGGAGTGCCTCGGGGTCGGGTGATTTTGGGGCGTCACCGTCGTCGTTACTGGTGGGTTGGGGCGCAGCGACGGATACCTGGACCTGTCTTGGCCGCACCACCTTGAGGTGGCCGGCGCGGATCTGGTCGTAGAGGACCCGGCAGACGTGAAACTCGCCGGAATGGGTCTGGAGAGCGATCTCCTGGATGGTGCGGTCGTCATTCACCAGCGACAGGATGTTCTCCACCCCGGTGTCGCGTTCTTGAGGCGTCAGCTCCGCGACCGCCACGGGGACCACCTGGGAGTTGGGAATGTGCTGGCGGATCTGCGTCCATTCATCAACCCGCCGGTGGCCCTCCAGAACCAGCCCGGTGACGCTCAGGTTGACCGAGATCATCTGGTAGTCGGGTAGCTCAGCGTCGGCGAAGCGGAAATCGGCCTCTTGCCAGGTGAAGAGCTCGTAGATGCTCTCCTCGGCCTTGAGCTTGAGCATCTTCTCGAGATCCGCCTCTTCGATGGCGCCGATGGTCAGCAGGATCTTGCCGAGAAGCATCTTGTTCTCTTCCTGCATCTCGACGGCCTTGGCGAGGGTCAGCTCGTCGATATAGCCATGACTGACCAGGAAGTGTCCCAGGTATTCCTTGGGATCGCTGGCTGCGGAGGAGACGATGTTGCCTTTCTCGAAGAAGATCCGCTTCTCGACCTTGGAGTTGTCTAGATAGAGGGTCCCCGTCTTTCGTCCTTGCGAAAGCCATTGCAGGAGCTCAGCGAGCTCCATGGTCTTGAGATTGCCTGTAATCGCCATGGTCAGCGCTTCCGTCCGATTATAGCTATGGCTTGGCCGACTCCACGGCGGAATTTGGCACACCCATGGTAGGAAGGAACTATTGAAACCAGACGGGAGTGTGGACGTCTTCGCGCTGGATGGTGTCCAGAAACCGGATCTGCCCCTTGGGCAGGGACATGATCAGCGTCGAGGTGCGGTAGCCGCCGCCAAAGAACCGCACACCCCGGAGAAGCTTGCCGTCGGTGACCCCGGTGGCGCTGAATAGGATCTCGTCGCCCGGGGCCAGGTCGAGAGTGTTGTAGATCTGGCCGAAGTCGGTGATGTGAAGCTTGTGGGCCCGCTGCTTCTGGCCGTCATCCAAGGGCGTCAGGCGGGCCTGGATCTCGCCTCCGAGGCAGCGCATGGCAGCTGCGGTGAGGACCCCTTCTGGTGCGCCGCCGATTCCCATGACCGCATGGACTCCGGTTCCCCGAACCGCAGCGGCAATACCGGCCGACAGGTCGCCGTCTCCAATAAGACGAATCCGGGCGCCCGCCTTGCGGATGTCGCCGATCAGCTGCCGATGGCGTTCCCGGTCGAGAACCACGATGGTCAGATCCGTGATGTCGCGATCGTAGGCGTCGGCCAGGCTGCGGAGATTCTCAGAGACCGGAGCGTCGATATGGACTTTGCCCCTGGCAGTCGGGCCGACGACCAACTTGTCCATGTAGATGTCAGGCGCATGCAGGAGGCCGCCCCGCTCGGCGGTGGCCAGAACGGCGATGGCGCCGGAAGCGCCTGTGGCACACAGGTTCGTGCCCTCCAGCGGATCGACGGCGATATCGATCTCTTTGGCCCCCTCCACACCGTGGCCGGCTCCGACCTCTTCGCCGACGTAAAGCATGGGAGCCTCGTCTCGCTCGCCTTCGCCGATGACCACGCGACCGGCGATATTCAGCCTGCCCATGGTGCCGCGCATGGCCTCGACGGCCACCCGATCCGATTCTTCTCGGTCGCCCAAGCCCATGGTCTTCGCCGCGGCGAGGGCCGCCTTCTCGGTCACGCGAACAAAGGCCTGTTCCAGGGAAGTGTTTTCTGCCATCAGGATTCGTCTCCCTCGATCGGTGGATTGAAAGCAGGAATGCCGGTAATGGCCTGGCCGATCACCAAAGTGTGGATGTCATGGGTGCCCTCATAGGTATAGACCGACTCGATGTTGAGCATGTGGCGGATGACCGGGTAGTCGTCGACGATGCCGTTGGCGCCCAGGATCTCCCGGGCCAGACGCGCGCACTCACGGGCTACCCAGACATTGTTCCGCTTGATCAGGGAGACGTGGTAGTGCTTGAGCTGGCCCCGGTCCTTCATGCGGGCACAGTGATAGGTCATGACCTGAGCCTTGGTGATCTCACTCAGCATCCAGACCAGCTTCTCCTGAACCAGCTGGTGAGATGCGATGGGCCGCCCACCGAACTGGATCCTCTCCTTCGAATACTCGAGGGCCGTGTAGTAGGTCTCCATGGCGGAACCCAATGCGCCCCAGGCGATGCCGTAGCGAGCTTGATTGAGGCACATCAGGGCGTTTTTCAGGCCTTCGGTCTTGGGCAGAATGCTGTCGGCGGGAATCCGGCAGTCGACGAAGCCCAGCTCCGAGGTGACCGAGGCGCGCAGAGAGAACTTGCCATGCTGGTCCCAGGCGGTGAACCCCGGCGTTCCCTTTTCCACCAAGAAGCCCCGGATACCGTCCTCGGTACGGGCCCAGACCACGGCCACCTCGGCCAGCGAGCCGTTGGTGATCCATTGCTTGGCACCGTTGAGCACCCATTCGTCGCCGTCGCGGTGGGCGGTGGTACGCATGCCACCAGGATTGGAGCCAAAGTCGGGCTCGGTGAGTCCGAAACAGCCGAGGGATTCGCCCGCGGCCAGTGGTGGGATCCAGCGGTCCTTCTGCTCCTTGGACCCGAAGGTGTAGATGGGATACATCACCAGGGCGCTCTGCACGGAGACGCAGCTCCGAATCCCCGAATCGCCCCGTTCCAGCTCCTGCATGATGAGCCCGTAGGCGACACTGTTCAGTCCCGGTAGACCGTACTCGGTGAAGCTGGCACCAAACAGGTTGAGCTGTCCCATCTCGGGTACGAGATCCAGGGGGAAGCGGGATTCGCGGTGGCACTCTTCGATGATCGGTTTGATCTTCTCATCGACAAAGGCCCGGACCGTCTCGCGAACCAGCTTGTCTTCCTCGCTCAGCAAGGAGTCCAGATCCAGAAAATCGACGCCTGGAAACCGACTCAAGGGAATCCTCCTTCGTAGCGGGTATCAGGTGTTGGGGGTGAGAATTTCCTCGCCGCATCGGCGGCAGAACAGCGTCTGAAGCATAGCACGCTGGCTGTTTGGGTCTGCCGGTTGCAGTATGATCCTTCGCCTCGACTCATGGACGTCTTACGAGCCATTGGGCCGCCAACGCTGGCCCTCTTCACCGTGCTGATTGTCGACCACCTGACGCGGCGACGGGGTCTCTTGCCACCCGCCTTCGGGATCCCTGCGGCAGCGGCAACCCAGCTCGTCGTGAGTGCTCTCCTACGCCGTGGCGTGGCCATGACCGTTCTCTGGCTCGTCCTGTGGATTGGCGTCTTCTCACCCCTGGGCTCGGTGGGCCTGGAGCAGCAGATCGATCTGTCGAACACATCCCCGATCGAGCTCTTCCTGCTGCATTTCTTGTTGGTTCTCTGTCTGATGGTCTGGTATGTGTCTGGCTTCGTGCCGCGGCCGGCCGGCGATCGGAGAGAAAACTTCAGCTGGACCTCGCAACTCGGCTTGCGCACCGATTCCATCGCCCGGGAGCTGGCGATAGGTCTGGTCGCCGGAGTGGGAGCCTGGCTGGTGGTGATCGGGGCGCTACTGGCGATCGCCTTGACCCTCTGGTGGCTCGGCGGGGAAGAGTTACTGCCCAAGGAGCCCCCGAAGCTGATCCCCTGGATCGCAGGTCTGCCCGTTCTGGTGCGCCTGGCGATCAGCCTGTCGGCAGGTCTCGTGGAGGAGACTTTCTTTCGTGGCTTTCTGCAACCACGGGTCGGACTCGCCTTGTCGACAGCGCTGTTCGTTCTCGCCCATGCCAGCTACGAGCAACCGCTCATGCTCGTCGGGGTCACCCTGCTGTCGGTAATCTACGGCGGACTGGTCTACTGGCGCCAGAACCTCTGGCCTGCGATTACGGCCCACGCTCTGTTCGATGCCGTGCAGTTATTGCTGGTGATTCCGGCCGTTTTGCGGGTGCTGCCAGAGGAGGGTGGGGAGGTCGCTCTCAGGGTCTTGGGCCTGATTTGATCTGCTACACTCCGCCGCAGGTCAGCCATGGCTCATTCAACCCGGGAACCCAAGGTCCATTTGGAAATCGGCAGTCGACTCGAGAACGTCGAATTGGTTCAAATCGCTGTTGAAGCGGTCTTGGAGCAGCTCACTATCGAAGAGTCGATTTCGCATCAGATCGGAACCGCGGTGCGGGAAGCGGTGGCCAACGCCATCGAGCATGGCAATCTGGTGGATGCCGAGAAACAGGTGGAAGTCGATTTCGGGTTGGAAGGCGATGAGGTCGTCATCAAGGTTCGGGACGAGGGCACGGGTTTCGACCCCGAAAATCTCCCCGATCCACTGGAGCCCGAGAATCTGCTAAAACCCAATGGTCGCGGTATCCTATTGATCAAAGAATACATGGATCGAGTCGAATACAGTTTCAATAACGATCGCGGTACGGCACTCATCATGCGCAAGCGGGTGGATCTGCCGCGTGGGGAATCAGATCGGTAAGAGGAGGAGAACGAATGAAGATTCCGGCACGACACAGCTCGGGGATCACCATTCTCGAGCCCAAGGGCAAGATCACTATCGGGGTCGGAGATGTGGCACTACGGGAGGCGGTGCACGAAGCCATCGATGCAGGCGCCCTGAACATCCTGATCAACCTGGCCGAAGTGACGACCATCGACTCGTCGGGAATCGGCGAGCTGGTGGCTGCCTTCACCACGGTGACCAACAAGGGCGGCAATCTGAAGCTCCTGAATCTGCCACCCAAGGTACAGGATATTCTGCAGATCACGCAGCTGTTCACGGTCTTCGATGTCCTGGACAACGAAGAAGAGGCCATCGCCTCGTTCGAGAGTTAGCACGTCTCATTGTCATTGACACGAGTAGGGGAGGGGCTTGCCCCCTCCCCGGAATCGGCCGGCCTTGGCGCCGGCCGTTGTCGTTAGCAGCACCCATTCCTCTTGGTTGAGGTATCCTCACGCTGCAGATTCGTTCTGATCATGATCGGTCAAAGCCTCGGCCATTACACGATACTCGAGAAGCTCGGCGAGGGCGGGATGGGGGTTGTCTACCTGGCCGAGGACACGATTCTTGGACGGCAGGTGGCCATCAAGGTCCTTCTGGATGCCTTCTGCTCCGATTCTGAGCTTCTGGCGCGCTTCGAGCGCGAAGCCAAGGTCCTCGCATCCCTGAACCATCCTCATATTGCCCAGATCCACGCGCTTGAAGACATCGCGGGGCGCAGGCTCCTGGTCATGGAGTTGGTGGAGGGCGAAACGCTGGCCGAGCGGCTAGCAGCAGGACCTCTTCCTCCCGACGACGCACTCCGCTTTGCTCGCCACATCGCCAGTGCTCTCGAAGCCGCGCATGATCGCAGCATTGTCCATCGGGATCTCAAGCCCGGAAACATCAAAATCACCACTGAGAATCTCGTCAAGGTTCTCGATTTTGGCCTCGCAAAGACAAAACTGCCCGGTGGTGGGCCTGGCAACTCTACCGACGACGCACCCATGTCTGAGGACGCGACCCTCACGAGGACCGGGAGCATTCTTGGCAGTCCTTCCTATATGAGTCCAGAGCAGGCTCGCGGTCAAGCGGTGGATAAGCGTACCGATATCTGGGCGTTCGGTTCCGTCGTGTTCGAAGCCCTGACAGGTCGTCGAGCGTTCGGGGGCGAGTCATTCTCAGAGACCATGGTGGCGATCCTCGAGCGCGAGCCTAATTGGTCTCTTCTACCCGAGCATCTACATCCCCAAGCTCGAGGTCTCCTACACCGTTGCCTGCGGAAAGACCCTGACCTGCGGCTGCACGACATTGCAGACGCTCGGATCGAGATCGACGAAGTCCTGACAGGATCGCAGGATCGATTGGCGTCGGAACCACAGCTCTCGCCCCGTCGAGCGGGCATGCGAAGAGTCCTGGTCCGGAGTCTGACAATAGCTCTCGTTCCCGCCGCGATGATCGCGGGCTACTTCCTGGGAAGAGGGAGTACCGGCCCCAAGCAGATCAGCACGTCGCACGTTCCCTTCGCTCCGCCGGTAGACGTAACACTGTTTTACCGCTCCAACCCGAGCGTTGCGATCTCCCCTGACGGCCGGCATGTCGTGTACTCAGGTGAACACAGCGGCGAGCGGCTCTACCGGCAAGACCTCTGGCGGTCCAGCACGGCCGAACCCGTGCAAGGTGCCGAAGGTGCCACTCACCCCTTCTTCTCCCCCGATGGCGAGTGGATCGCTTTCTACTCCGCTGGCAGCTTGTACAAAGCACCCTTGATTGGAGGGGATCCCACAGAGTTGGTCGAAGTCCGTGATTTCTGGGGCGCCACGTGGACTACTGACGACGAGATTTTCTATACAGAGACACCCAGCATCTACAGAATCTCAGCCCATGGCGGTGCGCCGGAACTGGTCATCTCTCCAGATCGTGAACGGGGAGAGTTCGCCCACACCTACCCTCAGCTGCTCCCCGATGGCCGGTCCCTGCTCACTACGGTTGCCTTGGTTGGATTCCATTCCCGAATCGTTGTCACCGAATTGGACACCGGTCGCCAAACGGTCCTATTCGAGGGCGGAATCAACGGACGCTACCTTTCCACGGGCCACGTCGTGTTTGTGCAAGACCAAGACCTCGTCGCGATGTCCATCGATCTCTCCAGTATGGAAGTCGGAGCTCCAGTACGGGTCCTGGACAACATTGCGGCCGATACATGGGATGCCGCTCAGCATGCAATCTCTGCGACTGGCACGATTGTCTATATCTCAGGCAGAGCCGACCGGGATCGACACCTCGTGAGAACGGGCCCTGGCACAGAACCGCACGTCCTCGGTCAGGAACCGAGAAGCTACGGGGGCGGCCTCAGCATCTCTCCCGGTGGAGACAAGGTGGCAGTTGAGATCGAAGACCGGCGAGGAGCCGCCGACATCTGGATCTACGACGCCTCTCGAGATGACTTCTCTCGCCTGACCTCAGAACCCGGCTGGGAAGGATCTCCGGTATGGACCCCAGACAGCCAGAAGATCAGCTTCGTGTCTGATCGCCAGGGTGAAATCGGGATCTACTGGCAACCTGTCGACAAGAGCGCTCCGGCAGAAAAGCTGGTCGGCTTTGAAACCTGGGGGGCGCCGACTTCATGGTCCGCCGACGGCAAGCTGCTTGCCTTTGATCGATTTCATCCTGACACCCGCGCCGATATCTGGATCTACTCGCTGGAACAGCCGGACACTCCATCGGTTTTCTCGGCCTCCAGTTTCAACGAGAGTACAGCGACTTTCTCTCCTGACGGCAACTGGCTCGCCTACGAATCTGACGAAACGGGGAGGACTGAGATCTATATGCAACCGTTCCCTGGTCCTGCCGGAAGGATAAAGGTGTCGACCACAGGAGGTCGCCAGCCCCGATGGTCGTCTGACGGGGAGCAGATCTTTTTTCGGGAGGGCAGCCGTGCGATGGTCGCATCTGTGCAAATGGAACCGCACATCGCAACGTCCATCCCACAGTCCTTTGCCACCGAGATCGGACCCGCTTGGGACATCACTCCTGACGGCGATTCTGTAATCACTATCCGGTCAGACCCACAGAAGGAGCTACAACTCTTTCTGGTGATCAATTGGTTCGACGAGCTTATGCGGCTCGCACCGCCCGTGCCTTAGACACTTGTAGGCTCGGCACAGGGATGTGAACCTGGCAACTACATCTCCCTAGGGCGGTGGCGCTTGGCCAGACCACCCAGAGGTGTCTCCGCTCTCGAACCCATCTTCGAAGAAAGAGGCTTCGCCAGTTCCCCCAACAAGGTTGAACTGAGCATGCCGACCGATATTGGCTGCTTCTTGATCAGAGCCACCCCTTTGAATCCAACTCGGCATCGCCGTGTCGGGTTGACCGAACCGTACCTTGTGAATGAACTCCCAGGGATTCTCGGAAGCTATGGTACCCACATACACCCCATCAGGGGGATCGAAATCGATGTTGGTGCCGTCCGTTCCGTGGCACACCCGGCAGACCGCGTCGTTGTTGTAGTCTTCCTCGCCCATCACTTCGTCGCCCTGAAAGATCCCCTGTTGGGAGATGTAGAGGTCGGTATCGATCAGCTCGATCAGCAGGAAATCGACCAGATCCTGGATATCGAAGTCGGCCAGCCCGAAGGTCCCGAAGTCGTGTCCGTTGGGCGTCGTGCTGGAAGGATTCTTGATCAGATCGAAGAGCTCTCCCGCCGACAGGGTCGTGCCAAAGACTCCGGGTATTCCTGTGAAATGAGAAGAGCCTGGTGCGTAGGCCCCGTCGACTCCCTTGTAGTCCCAACCGTGACATTCCTTGCATCGAAAGGTCGTATCGCCTGTCCTCGACCCTTCCGGCGGATAGAGCGGGTGATCCCCGGTTGGCGCCGGGCTGCCGTTGACCTTCCACCACTTGTCCCAGAGGAGGCCGCCGCGGAGCTCGTCGGCGACGCAGACTCCAGTGAGTAGAAACATCGCTGACACGAGGAGAGTCACCCCCGCAATTCTTCTTAGGCTCATGTAGTCCTTCTCCTTTTAACCATTCGTTATGGGGAGGGGCGGACGAACACTCCAACCCTGCCCCGGAGACCTGTCCCGCCCCTTCTCTGGGCTACCCTTGTCGAGGTGCCCCTGTTTTGTATCTGAACACTCGAGTCGAGAGGAATACCCGACGGGGTAGGGAAGTCCCACCTGCAAGGGTGGGACTTGGATAGTGGACCGTCTATAAATCTGGCTCGCAGAGCGCTTGCTCCCCCGGCGCCTTATGGCGATGGCTGTTGGAGGGTCCAGGCAGAGGTGTCGCCGGACTCGAAGCCGTCGACGAAGATTGATCCTCCCAGGACCGCCCGCTCCGCGCCCGCTGGCATGTCGATCAAAAACGTCGCATCTGCGCCAGGGTCGTTCACCGCTTGCAGTTCGGGCAGACTGCCCCCATCATCGTTCTTGCTGTCTACGGCATCCCCGTCGTCCCCCTTGCGCGTATTGAGGCCCCCCGCGGGGTCGTCGTAAATCACGTATTTGTCATCGGCGACCTGCATTGGGTTGCTGCGGGCGGCCTTCCAGTGCCACATGTCGACGGTCTCGCCGGGGTTGTTGGTGCGCATTCGGCCACCGTCGCCGGGGGACTCTCCCACATGGCAATAGACACCACACCCTGCCCAGTCGGTGGCGTTGACGTTGAACATGATGGCGATACGATCTTCGTTGCCCGCCTGGGACCAACTCGAGCCGTTGAAGGTCCATCGGTCCTTGGCCAAGCTCGCGCTCCCACCTGCATCGGTCCACTTCGCAAAGATGTAGAGGCTCTTGGAGTCATACGCCGCTTTTAGAGTGGCCGGTGCGACGGAGCCGCCCGGATCGGTCACCAGAGCCGGTCCCGTAAAATCGGCCTCTTCCGTCGGAGGTGTGGTGACCGGCGAGGCCTTGAGGTCGGCGAGCGATGTCTCGTTGCCCAAGGTATAGCCATCGTCATCTTGCGGTGCCATCGTCTCCGGGTTGCCGCCCTCGTTGTTGAAGATGGCAACAGAGAAATCGTAGAGATTGGTCGGACTGCTGAGATCGAACTGCACGTCTTGGGACAGGGTGTTCGTAAAGTGCGCACGGGACAGGATGACCCTCCAAACATCACCGGCGGCTTCGAAAGAACCGGCGGCCTTGATCTCGGAACGACTACTCCAAGCGGGGCTCAGCACATTGCCGGGAATCGTGTCACCGGCCAGCCAGCCGGCGTTGGTATCGAAGGGCACGGCCCTCTTCGATCCCATGAGAAGCTCGACCAGGAATGTCGCGTTGGCTCCAGGGTCGTTCTCGGCCACGAATTTTGGCCCGATGCCGTTCTTGTTCGCCGAGTCCACCGCGCTTCCATCATCCCCTTTTCGCGTCTTGAGGCCCCCCGCGGGATCGTCGTAAATCACGTATTTGTCGTCAGCGGCCTGCATCGGGTTGCTGCGCGCAGCCTTCCAGTGCCACATGTCGAGGGTCTGGCCGGGATTGTTGGTACGCATCCGTCCACCGTCGCCGGGCGACTCTCCCACATGGCAATAGACTCCACATCCTCCCCAGTCGCTGGCATTGATGTTGAACATGAGGGCGATACGATCTTCGTTGCCCGATTGGGACCAATTCGACCCGTCGAAGGTCCATCGGTCCTTGGCCAAGCTCGCGCTCCCACCTGCATCGGTCCACTTCGCAAAGATGTAGACGTTTTTGGAGTCATACGCCGCCTTGAGTGTGGCCGGTGCGACGGAGCCGTCTGGATCGGTCACCAGAGCCGGTCCCACAAAATCGGCCTCTTCCGACGGGGGTGTGGTGACCGGCGAGGCCTTGAGGTCGGCGAGCGATGTCTCGTTGCCCAAGGTATAGCCCTCGGAATCTTGCAGCTCCATCGTCCCCGGGTTGCCTCCCTCATTGTTGAGGATGGCAACAGAGAAGTCGTAGAGATTGGCCTGACTGCTGAGATCGAACTGCACGTCTTGGGTGGGCCAAGTGGTTGTTTGACTTCTGGTCAAGATGACCGTCCAGTCGCCGCCGGCGAACAAGCCCTCGGCCTTGATCTCTGAGCGACCACCGTGAGGTGGCGACAGGACATGGCCCGGGACTGTCTCTCCCGGCAGAAACGTGTCGCCTCCCCAACTGACTGCAACCCAGAGAACTAGAGCGCAAACACAAAGAGACAGGATGATGCCCTTACCGGTTTCCATGATTTCCTCCCTTTAGTTTCTCCTATTACCAGCCCCGGATGTCTCCTGGCCTCGCAGCCCGACGGTCCTTGGCGGTGATCGCGGGGATGATGAGCAAGCGCCGTGCCAGAAGACAGGGCCGCCGTCGGCCTCGGTCGCTTGAGTTAGCGGTCAGGCGTGGAACGGGTGCTCGGACCTGGATCCAGGTAGCAGCCTGGAGTTGCACCGGTGGAAATCAGGGGTTGGAAACTGCCCGCCTGGACTATTCAGGAGTCTCACGAGTGAGATTCTGTGTCGTATGCGAGACACGAAAGTCGGCTGGAGCGAGCCCATACTTGCGCAGATAACGGTAGAGAGTCGCGCGCGGTACGCCGGAGCTCCGCGCCGCCTCGACGACATTGCCAGCAGTCTGTTCGAGGAGACTGCGGAAATACCCCTCTTCGAACCGAGAGAGCCATTGTTCCCGGACGCGATTGAAGTCACCCTCGCTGGGCTCGTTCGCGGTTGCCTCGCGGCGCGTTTCTGCCGGCAGATCAGCGGTCCGAATCTCCTCGCTATTGGTGAAGGCGGCGACGCGCCGGATCACGTTCTCCAGTTCGCGGACGTTGCCGGGCCATGGATAATGATTGAACACGTCCAGCGCACCGGAAGAAATGCTTCGCACTTTCCAGTTTGGATTCTGCTCGCCAAATCGGACCAGGAAGGCTGTAGTGAGCAGTCGGATGTCCTCTGGGTGCTCGCGCAGGGCAGGTAGGTGGATCGGGATCACGTGCAAGCGGTAGAAGAGATCGTCTCGGAACCTTCCCTGGCGCACTGCTTCTTCCAGGTCGCGATTGGTAGCGGCGATGACCCGGGCATTGAAATGCTTCATCCTGTCGCCCCCGACGCGACGGAACTCCCGCTCCTGAAGAGCGCGGAGCAGCCGGCTCTGCAGCTCCAATGGAATCTCCGACACCTCGTCAAGAAGAAGCGTGCCGTCCTCAGCCAACTCCAAGAGGCCCTTGCGCAAGACCGTGGCGCCTGTGAAGGCGCCCTTCTCGTGACCGAAGAGCTCGCTCTCCATCAACTCCCTTGGGATCGCACCGCAGTCGAGGGTCATCATGGGACTGCTGGGGTCCGGGCCCATTTGGTGGAGGATTCGCGCTACCAGACCCTTACCAGTTCCCGTCTCGCCCAGAAGCACAACGTTTTCCCGTAGCGGCGCCACGCGCTTCAGGAGGCTGCGGACCTCGTGCATCCTGTGGCCTTCTCCAAGGAGCGCATCCGCAGGAAGCGCGCCCTTGGCTGAACGACCAACGGGCTGGCCCACGGGCCGGGCCGCACCGTCGACAAGAGCCCTCTTTGCTACCTCGACCAGCTGGGCTGCCGTGAAGGGCTTGATGATGTAGTCTTGGGCACCCTCCCTGATGGCAGTAATGGCGTCGCTGTAGTTTGGAAAGGCGGTGATCAAGACGACCGGAGCACCGTGACCGTGCTCGAGAGCAAAGTGCATGAGCTCGAGGCCAGATACGCCAGGCATCTTGACATCCAGAATGATCAGGTCAAAGCGGCCGCCAAGGAGGACCTCCCGTACTTCAATGCCGTTACTGGCGTTGTGGACCTCCGGCTCACGTTTGTCTGAGTCGAACTGGGACTTGAGCACATCGCTGCAGATACGCAACATGTCTGGTTCGTCATCCGCCACCAGAATGCGTACTGGCAAGGTGGAGTCAAGCGTCACGGTAAGCCTCTGCCATGGGGAGACTCACAACGAAGAGTGCTCCTCCATCGCTTGTGTTGGAAGCGCGAATCTTCCCGCCGTGGGCCTCGACAATGCGTTTCGACACTGCCAATCCCAAGCCCGTCCCGCTGCCGATTTCCTTGGTGGTGTAGAAAGGCTCAAAGAGCAGATCCGTATCCTCTACCGGTAAGCCCCCACCGGTGTCGCGCACCTCGAACAGCAGCTCGGGCCCCTCCTCTCCCGGGGTACTGCCAAGCGTGATCCACAAATTGCCGCCCTCCGGCATGGCATCGATAGCGTTGTCGATCAGGTTGACAGCCACTTGCAGCACATCGCTAGGGTCCCCGAGGATGACCCCTGGCACCTGGCTGAACTGGGTCTCGAGCGCAATGGCACTCCGCTTCATTTGTGGCTTCGTCAATTCAGCCGCCTCTTCCAGGATGGCACACAAATCAAGCGCTTCCCGGATCCCTGCCGATTTGCGGGAGAAGCTCAGGAGGCTACGCACGGATTGGTCGACTCTCCGACACTGCCGCTCCATCATCTCGAGATCATCCTTGAGCTCACCCTCGGTGCCGCCCGGAGACTCCCTGCCGAGGAGGTGGGTGATCGCCGTCAGCAGGATCCCGATGGGGTTGTTGATCTGGTGCGCGAGGCCTGCTGCGAATTGGCCCACGAGAGACATCTTGTCCGCCTGCCGGAGCTGGGCCTCAACCTCCCTGCTCTCGGTGACATCCAGGATGAGCTGCAAGTAGTTGCCGGAACTTCCCCGCGCATCGATCGAGGGCTCAGGCGTCGTGATGCATTGGAAGACTCTTGTGAGGCCAGTGGCATTGGGCGCCTCATGCTCGCAAACGATTGGAAATGTCGAAGGTTGCCGGTTCCGTTCGAACGGACAAACTTCGCAGCCTTGAGAGTCGCCGCAGATCCTGTCAAGAGATCTCGCCCCGACCAAAGTCTCATCGGCGCCGAACCACGACTCTGCCTTCTTGTTCGCCCACTGGATGTGGCTCCGGGAGTCGACCAGGATCAGGCCGGCTCCCATGGCATTGACGATCCGCTCGAGCCTGCTCTTTTCGGCGATCAGCTCTTCGGCCGAGTGCCGTAGCTCGTTCTCCAGCCGGCGTTGGGTCGTGTTGACCTTGCGCACCACGCTCATCATTATCAGGTAGACCAGCGCCCCACCGCCGATCGAGGTGACCCACAGCAGCCAGGTGGCACGCTGCATTTCCAAGAACAACTTCTCGGGATGGCGGTAGATCTCCACCACACCGACTACCGTCCCCCCCTCCGAGATAGGGATGTACGTCTCCATGATCTGATCGAAGACCCCACGTTCAAAGACGTGCTCGTCACGCTCCGGCATCTCGATGACGCTGCTCACTTCTCCCTGCAAAGCGAGATCCAGATACGTGTTTGGAAAACGGATACCCAAAAGCTCGGGCTCGTCGGACCATATGATGCGGCCGTCGAGGTCATAGATCTTGACGCGAAACACCTCGTCCAGAGTAAGGGCCTTCATGATTCGACTTCCCATCGTGCTGTCACGAATGGGCTCATCGCTTTGGAAGAGAGTTTCCGAGAATTGTGTGGAAATCACGTGACGGACAAAGCTGGCTGTCTGGGATTCGTCACTATTCCGCACAATCCGGTGTACGGTGTTTCTCAGCAACCAACCAAACACGAGGGCACAACTCAAAACCGCCACGAGCGCGGTGATCGAAAACCTCTGGACGTGGTCCAGACGCCGCCAGCGACTCGTCAGACCAGTGAAAGATAGTTCCACGATTTATGCTCTCCGACCGTTGGAGCAGCAATATGCGTACCACATTTGCCTAGGGATCGCCACCTTGGGATTGAGCGTCAGAATCTGACCCGCGCCCGATGAATGGAAAAGGTGTGCTGCTGGCAAGCTTGAAGATGAGCTGCGGGCATGCAGACCGATCTTGCACCGACTCTCCCCACCCGTTCGGGCGGTGCGCTCAAGGCCCGATGCGTGTATACAGATAGTTACCTCGAAAAGGCAAGCCAGCCGAAAAGCTGAACACACAACGCTACGGGTCCTCGGTCAAGGGCGCACGACCCCCAGGTTGTCTATGCGTGGGAGCCCGTCGGTGGCAACAGCTGAGACCCGTGATAGCCGGAGCGTGAGCAGGTTGTTCCCCCACGCGAGCCGAGCATTGGTACTCACCTCGCTCAGTTTGTTGATGCAGAGCCCCGCACCAGCCGGCACGGCCGTCGATCAAATCCTCGTGGTGACCCGAACAGGGGCGGGTGAGAACAACGATGCCGATAACCCCTTCCAATTCTGCTCATCGCCTGGACTGTGCTGGACGCTCGACAACCCGGCCATTGACGATCTCGAGCTCGGCCGTGTCGACGAGTTTCTCCTCGACGTGGCTCCCCTCACGGTGGGAGAGATCACGGAGGTTACCCTCCGGCCGGCGCCGGGATCGGGGCAGGACGCTTGGAAGCCGACCTGCCTGGCAGTCCTGCTTGATGGCGACCTGCTCTACTGCAACGATCAACTCGATGATTTCATCGGCAGCGACCCGGGCGATCTAGCCGCCTTTACCGACCCCAACGTGACCTTCCAGGGCTGCCCAGGCTGCTACGCCTCGGTTCTGACTCACGGCCCGATGGTGGGCCACACGACGAGCTCCAGCGCCAGGGTGTGGTTCCGCACGGCGTCCCGGCTTCCCGTGCAGATCCTGTACGGCCTGCAGCCGGACCTCAGTGACTTTGCCCTGACGGCCAGCCACACCACGGAGCTTGACGACGACTTCACGGGCGTGCTCGATCTCGAGGGCCTCGAACCGGATTCGCGCTACTACTACCAGGTGCAGGTCGACGGAGTTGCGGAGTCGCCACCGGGTATCTCGTTGCGGACGGCCCCAGTCGCTGGCGGTGTGTTCAACGTGGCTCTTGGATCGTGCACACGAGAGGACGTCTTCGCGGAGCAACCCATCTTCCAATCCATCCAGACCCACGAACCCGAGATGCTGCTCATGATCGGTGACAACCATTACGCCGACACGACCGATCCAGCGCGACTCGACTTTTTCTACCGTCTGAGCCGAGGGATCACCGACAGAGCCGTGCTTCTCGCCGTAACGCCGACCTGGGCGGTTTGGGACGACCACGATTTCACAGGAAACGACTCACTCGGGAGTGCGCCGCAGAAGGAGAGGTCACTGGCAGCTTTCAAGCGCTACTGGGCGAATCCGAGCTACGCTACCGACGGTCTCGATGGCATCTGGTCGAACATCGTGTGGGGTGACGTCGAGTTCTTTCTTCTCGACGGTCGCTACTATCGCGACGATCCAAATGAACCCAATCCCAGTCTGCTCGGTCCGGATCAACTCGCGTGGCTGCTTGCGGGCCTCGACGCGTCGACCGCGACGTTCAAGGTCTTGGTGAGCGGCAGTCAGTGGACGCCGTCCGGTTCCACGGACTCGTGGGCGTCCTACGATGCAGAGCGCGAGGCGATCCTCGATCATGTTATGGAGTCTGGGATAGCAGGGGTCGTACTCGTCTCGGGCGATGTCCACCGGGCCGAGGTCAGAAGGCTGCGTGATAGATCCTCAACGACCTATCCGGTCTGGGAGTTCACCTCCTCACCACTGGCCAACACGAACGCTTCTTGCCCAGCGAGCCCCTCGCCGCCGGAAACGCTTCTCTTCTGCGAGGACGCGACCCGTTACTTCGGCTTGCTGCGCTTTGACACCGGCTCTGACCCGCCGCGGCTTACCTACGAGACACGTGATGAGACCGACCTGCTCCTGCACTCGGTCACGCTAACGCTCGATGAGCTCTCCTTGACGGTGTTCGCCGACGGCTTCGAGTCCGGCGACACCTCGGCCTGGTCGAACACCGTGCAGTAGCCAGCTCCTCTACACAACTCTGTGCCGGCCGTTCCGGAGTGAACACCGTGGTTGGAATGATGAGAAAAGAATCTTGGGCGACCTGCCTGTCGAACGTCTCGGGCCAAGAGGACTATGACGGGTGGGCCCTCATCTCCGCTCGCCATCGCACTGGATGGCTTCTGCCCTCCGAGAGATCAAGCACCATGCTCGGCGAGAGGCCGCCTGGCAAGTCACCCAAGACGCTTCGGTCGTCCCGTGCCTCGGTGTCTGGTCACAACCCCTGGAAGGTGGGGGACCCCAGACCGTTTGAGGTGCCCCGCAGAGGGGGCTCACGACCGTAGGGGCGGGTCTCTGTACCCGCCCGTCGTCCTTCGTGCACTACTGGTCGGTGCCCAGACGTCGACGGACCGGCACGGAGGCGCGGCCCCTACAAGCTGCAGACAACCGAGGCGTCCCTTCCGGAAGGAGGGGACAAGCCCCTCCCCTACATGCCAAGGCGTGCCCTCGCGACGACGGGCGGGCGCAGGGGCCCGCCCCTACAACTGGTTCGAGGATAGTGAACTTATCCCTAAATGGCTGAAACAAGGCGTGTTAGCATGCCGCGATTGTGAGGGTTCGCGTCGCTCTAGGCATTGTTTTCTGTGTCCTCCTGATGGGGCTCGCAGCTGGGCCCGTGGGCGCTCAGCAGTCGGGGCGCGAGGCCGAGCTGGAAGCAATCCGGGATCAGATCATGGTCCTGCAGGGTCGGCTCAACCGGGTCCGCCAAGAGGCCACGGGCCTGCGTGGCGAGCTCGAGCAGACCGAAGTGGCTCTCGAGCTGCAAAGGACGCGGTTGGCCGAGGCCCGGGCGGCCCGGCGGATGGCCGAGGATTCGCTGGCCGAAGTCGAGGATGAGATTGTCGGTCTCGAGCAGCGACTGGAGGAGCTCCGCGACCACCTGCGCCAGCGCATGATCGATCTCTACCGGTTGGGACAGGAGGGCTATTTGCGCCTTTTCCTTTCGATCCAATCCGAGGTCGACCTTCTGCCGGGTATTCGGCAGGTGCGTTATCTGGTGAAACGGGACGGCGGCCTGCTGGCGAGCTACGAGGATGCCCACGCGCAGCTCAGTTTCAAGCAGACGGAGCTGGCCAGCCACCACGAGGAGGTACAGGGGTGGCTCGAGATGGAATCCACCCGGGCGGATCAGCTGGAGCGTCTCCAACGGCGGCAGGCCCGTCTGCTGGCGCAGCTGGAAAGGGAAGACCGCGATCTCTCCCTACAAACCGCCGACCTGGTCGACAAGGAACGCAAACTGGCCAATCTCCTGGATTTTCTATATGGGCGTGCGGATACCCCCTTGAGTGGGAAGCCGGTCCAGAGCTTTCAGGGTGTCTTGGATTGGCCGGTCAAGGGCAAGGTCGTCCGGGGTTTTGGTACCCGTATGGATCCGCGTTACAAGACCCAGGTCCCCCACAACGGGATCGAACTGGTGACCGATCCCAGAACGGAGGTGAAAGCGGTGTTCCCTGGCAGAGTACTGTTCGCCGCGCCATTCCAGGGTTACGGGCTGACGGCCGTGGTGCACCATCCAGGCCGGGTCTTCACGCTCTATGCCGGGCTCAAGGACCTCCGGATCAGCCAGGACGATATGGTATCTTTGGGCCAGGTCATCGGTCTGAGCACCGATAAGCTGTATTTCGAGATCCGCGAAGAAAACCGCCCTGTAGATCCCATCGAATGGCTCCGTTGATTTCCCCATGAAGAAGAGTCGCCTCGCCTTTCTGTTGCTGTCTGTAGCCCTCTTGCTACCGGTGATCTCCGGCACTCTGTCACGCGCCGCCACCGAGGATGCCAACGGCAACGAGTCTCTTTCCAAACACCTGTCGGTCTTTTCCGAAGTGCTGTCCCTGATCAAGCGCGCCTATGTCGATGAGACGTCGATGGATGAGCTGCTTGCGGGTGCCCTGGCTGGTTCCACCGATGCCCTCGACCCTCTCGCCACCTTCGTGCCAGCAGCCGAAGTGGAGGGTTATCGCCAGGTTCGGCAGATCGGCCGGTCGCACAGTGGTCTGATCGTTGCCATGGATCGCGGGATTGCCTTTGTCGTGTCAGTGGATCCAGGCAGTCCCGGTGCCGAGGCCGGTCTGAAGCAGGGCGACATCCTGGCCAGGGTCGGCAACCTCTCTACGCGACGGAATCCCCTTTGGCGTCTGCAATCGCTGCTGGCCGGAGAACCCGGTACCGAGCTGCCGCTGGAAGTCCTGCGTCGGGGTCAGACACTCGATCTCAGCATCACTCTGGGAACCTATGAGGCAGTACCACCCTCTATCGAAGAGGTACGCGGGCAGCGGGTGCTACGGCTGACGCGGTTCGACAGGGAAGACATGGATCGTCTGAAGGGAGTCCTGGGCGAGCTTGTGGCCGCGGATGTGGACAAGCTGCTGATCGACATTCGCGGTGTCGCAGGTGGGACTGCCGATGTTGCGTTCGGTATGGCCGGACTGTTTGTCGAAGGCAGTCTGGGCGAGCTGCGGAGCCGGGATGAAGCCACGATCCAATTCCAGGGTCAGGCGGCTCCTATCTGGCAGGGGGAGACGGTGATCCTGATCGACAATGGCACCCAGGGTGCCGGTGAGATCTTCGCCACCGTTTTGCGCCAACTGGGAGACAGTCAGCTCGTGGGTCGTGTCAGTTTTGGCCTCGCCGGCCGCCAAAGGATGATGCCGCTCTCGGATGGCTCGCAGGTACTGCTTACCGACGCCTTCTACAGCGGTCCCGATGGCGAGTTGATCAATGAGAGCCTGATTCCGGATGTGCGGGTGACGGACTTTGGCCGACAGATCGCCGGTCAAGACGAGGACCAGGATGATCTGACCCTGGAGAGGGGACTCGACGTGCTGCTGGGCAGCGATGAAGAGGACGCTCGCGAGGTGGCCTGAGCCGGACTGCTGAATCTCGTTGCAGAGAGATATGCATTCGAGCGACTCGGTTCTCAGCACCGGTCGTCGGTTACGCTAGACTGCTGCTTTCATTCTCCGCCCGGTATCACTCTCTATGACCCATATTCTCGGTATCTCGGCCTTCTACCACGACTCTGCCGCTTGTCTGGTAAGCGATGGCGAGCTGGTGGCAGCGGCGCAGGAGGAGAGGTTCAGCCGCAAGAAGCACGATCACCGCTTTCCGACCCAGGCCGTAGCCTATTGTCTGCGGGAGGCCGGGCTCGAGCCCGAAGATCTGGAGTATGTGGCCTTCTATGACAAGCCGTGGCTGAAGTTCGAGAGACTTCTCGAGACCTATCTCGCTTTTGCCCCGGCCGGGCTGCCCTCTTTCTGGAAGGCCATGCCCCTGTGGCTCAAGCAGAAGCTCTGGATGGGTGATCTGATCCGCGATGAGATCGGCTTCGATGGCGAGTTGCTCTATCCGGAGCACCACCAGTCCCATGCGGCGTCTGCGTTCTATCCCTCTCCCTATCAGCGAGCCGCCGTTTTGACCATCGACGGGGTGGGAGAGTGGGCGACGGCCTCCTGGGGTGTCGGTCACGACAATCAACTCGACCTCCAAGCCGAGCTCAAGTTTCCCCACAGTCTGGGTCTGCTGTACTCCGCCTTTACCTACTACACTGGCTTCAAGGTCAATTCGGGCGAGTACAAGATCATGGGTCTGGCCCCCTATGGCGAGCCCAAGTATGTCGATCTGATCCTGGAGCATCTGGTCGATCTGCGCGCCGACGGCTCCTTCCGTCTCAACATGGATTGCTTCAACTACTGTCAGGGCCTGACCATGACCTCGGAGCAGTTCCACCGTCTCTTCGGCGGTCCACCGCGCCGGCCCGAGTCGAAGCTGACGCAGAAGGAGATGGACCTGACCCGCTCGGTGCAGGAGGTGACCGAAGAGATCATGCGTCGGATGGCGCGGCATGTCCGCCAACAGACAGGGGAGCGCCACCTCTGCCTCGCCGGCGGTGTGGCATTGAACTGTGTGGCCAACGGCAAGATCCTCCGAGAGCAGATCTTCGACGACATCTGGATCCAGCCGGCGGCCGGCGATGCCGGTGGCGCTCTGGGAGCAGCACTCTTCGCCTGGCACCAGGTGATGGGCAAGCCGCGTACCGTGGTGACCGGCAAGGACTCGCAGAAGGGCTCCTACCTGGGTCCGTCGTTTCCCAGCGACCAGATCGAATCGTGGTTGCAGGCCGAGAGGTTTCCCTATCACCGGCACGACAACGGGGACGTCCCGCAGCTGGCCGCCGACCTGATCAATCAGGAGAAGGTCGTCGGTTGGTTCAACGGCCGTATGGAGTTTGGTCCCCGGGCCTTGGGGGCCCGCAGCATCCTCGGCGATGCGCGCAGCCCCAAGATGCAGTCGGTGATGAATCTCAAGATCAAACACCGGGAATCCTTCCGACCCTTTGCCCCTTCCTGCCTGGTGGAGGAGGTCAGCGAGTTGTTCGAGCTCGATCGGCCGTCGCCCTACATGCTGCTGGTGGCTCCGGTCCAGCCCAAGCGCCGACGCTCGATGACCGCTGAGCAGGACGATCTCTTTGGCATCGATAAGTTGAATGTGCCGCGATCCGATGTCCCGGCCATCACCCACGTCGACTATTCGGCCCGGGTCCAGACCGTGGATGGAGAGCATCAGCCGGGCTACTACGACGTGATTCGATCCTTCCAGGAGAAGACCGGCTACGGTGTGATCGTCAATACTTCGTTCAACGTCAGGGGCGAGCCGATCGTCTGTACACCCCAGGACGCCTATCTCTGCTTCATGCGTACCGAGATGGACGTGCTGGTGTTGGAGAATCTGGTGCTCTACAAAGACGAGCAGCCACCTCTGAAGAACGACCAGGACTGGCGTGAGCTCTACGAGCTCGACTGATCGGGTGACAAGGATGAGTCTAGGCAAGAAGGGGAGTGTCAAGGACCTGCGGCGATTCGGATTCGCCTTCGGGACCGCCATGACCATCCTGGGCAGCCTGCTGCTGTGGCGGGACCGGGCGGCTGGGCCCTGGATACTCGGTCTGGCAGCGGTGGTGATGCTCTCGGCGCTGGTCGCTCCCAAACTGCTCCGACCCCTGGAGATGGTGCTGGCGGGACTGTTGCGGGCGGTGATGACCGCCGTGACCTATGCGGTCCTGACCCTGGCCTTCTTTCTCGTCTTTACCCCCATGGGGTTGCTGATGCGCCTGTTGGGCAAGGACCTATTGGACCGGAAGTTCCCCTCCGATGAGGAGAGCTATTGGGTACCGGTCGAGATCGATGGTCCGGCGAGCCGTCCGGACAAACCGTATTGATTGCCCTAGAATAGACAACGGATCTGGCAGGTATAAGAAAATGGCAGGACAGTCGAAACTGGGACTCATGTGGGGATTCTTGCGGACCCGCAAGAAGTGGTGGCTGACGCCGATCGTCGTCACCATGGTGTTGTTGGGTCTGCTGATCGTGCTGTCGGAATCTTCCGCAATCGCCCCCTTCATCTACGCCCTGTTCTAGCGCGGCGGAGACAGCGACCGATCAGTCCCCGCGGAGAACAGCTGCCGGCGGCTGGCGGAGCGCCTTGCGACTGGACAGGATTCCGGTAGTTGCGGTCAGCAACAGGGTGGCCGCCAGGGCGCCGACCAGGGTGGCCGGCTGCAGACGCCATTCGAGGGTCAGGCCTCGGGTGAGTACCGCCCAGGAGAGAAGACTGCCACCGGCCGCTCCGATCACCCCGGCGACCACACCGACCACCGCGAACTCCACCGCCAGCATTGCCGAGATACCCCGCTGGGTCATGCCCAATGTCTTGAGCAGGGCGATGTGCTGGCGCCGGCGCACCGAGTCGGCGCTGACTCCGCCGGCCAGGATCACGATGCCGGCGATGGCTGTGAAGCCGCCAATAAAGCCAACGCCGCTGGCCAGGTAGCTCAGGACGGTTGCCAGGCGCTCCAGGACGTCGCGGATCTTGAGCAGAGTCACGTTGGGGAAGCCAGCCGCCAGACGGTCCTGGATGTCCTGCTCGCGGGTGATGGGCAAGCGGGCCGTGGCGACTCGCTGGTGCGGAGCGTTGTCCAGGACCCCGGGCTCGACAACCAGATAGAAGTTGATGCCGAAGCTTGTCCATTCCACCGTCCGAATCGTGGACACCAGGAGCTCGAGGGGGACGCCCTGCAGGTCGAATCGGAGTCGGGAGCCCACCTCGGCCCCGAGCTCGCGGGCGAACTCTTCCTCGATGCTGACCTCCGCCTCCGCCGGGTCGCTCCAGAGCTCGCCGGCGATGATCTGGTTGTCGTCGGGCAACCGCTCCATCCAGGTAAGACGCTGTTCCCGGGTCAGGGCCCAGCGCCGGTCGCCCTCCTCTTCTGCTGCGGCCAGATCCGCCACCAGACGGTCATCGATCGCTCGTAGACGGGCGGTGACGAAGGGAACCGATTGGATTCGGTGGCCACCAGAAGTCGACAGGAGCTCCTTGATCTGTGGCCACTGTTGGGGCTGGATATTGACCAGAAAGGCCGTCGGCGAGTCGGGCGGCAACTCATGTCGCAGTTGATCCGAGAGCCGATCCTTGACCAGCTCGAGACCCAGGATAAGAAGCACGCCGATGCCCAGCGAGACCACTGCGCCGAGGGTGGCTGCTCCAGGCCGGGCCAGGGCCAGGAGACCCTGACGCAGCCATAGTGGCCGTAGACGGCGGGCCAGAGGGGCCAGTGATCGCATGATCAGGAGGGCGATGCCGGCCAGGATCAGAGAGGCGACAGTGATCCCGAGTGTGAACTGGATCCCCCGCCAGATCGATGCCGCTTGGACCGAGGCGACGGCCCAGACACCTGCGGCCAGCATCGTGAAGATGAGGATCGAGACCAGTCGTCCCCTCGGCAGGGGTTCGACGTCCTTTCTGAGCACCCGCAAGGGTGGCACCGTGCGGACGGACAGCAGTGCGCGAGAGCTGAAGAGCAGGGCGACGGCCAACCCCAGACCGATTCCCCTGGCGAAGACGGCTGGCTGCCAAAGCACCAGCTGCGTTTCGCCGAGGACTTCTGAGAACAGTCGGGGCAGGATCGACTGGATCAGGACGCCCAGAGCCACGCCCACGGCGCTCCCCAGCAGAGCGAGGAGGGCCGTCTGTCCGAGATAGAGCCCCAACACTTCGCTGGGACGCAAGCCCAGGCAGCGCAGGATGGCGATGTCGTCCATGCGGCTGGCCAACCAGGCCCGCGTGGTCTGGGCGATGCCCAGCCCGCCGAGCAGCAGGGAGAGCAGGGCCACCAGGCCGAGGAAGTTGGCCGCCCGCTGGAGGGCCCGCCGCAGCTCCTCCTGGGTCTCCATGTAGGTCTCCACCCGGTAGGGGCCAGTCTTGCCCACCAGCTCGCGCAGCTCTTCTGCCAGACTGTCCAGGGCAGTAGGCCCGTAGGTTTCGGGAGTCCGGACCAGGGCCCGGTAGATGATGCGGCTGCCCATCTGCTCCAGCCCGGTGGTCTCGAAGCCCGCTGCCGACATAAACACGCGGGGTCCGAGAGAGAACGGCGTGGCGATTCGGTCGGGCTCCCGCAAGACCCGACCGGAGAGGCGGAAATCCCGACCGCCGACACGCAAGGTGTCGCCGGTCTCCAGGTCGAGTCGGCTCATCAGGTCGGGTGCGGCTACGATGCCGTCGTCAGCCAGGAGGTCTCGCAGCTGCGCCGGTGGGTCGGTGTCCAGATGGCCGTAAAACGGATAGTCGCCGTCGATGACTTTGAGCTCGATGACCTGACTCCGTCCGGGAGCCTCATCACCGTCGAGCCGGATGGCCACGGTCACCAGCTCCTGAACCCGGGTGACCTGGAGCTCGGGACGCTCTGCGAGGAAGGTTCCGATCTCGTCCGAGAGGGGACGCAGCCCGGCTACCATCAGGTCCGCGGCCAGGAGCTGCCGGGCCTGCGAGCGGATCTGTCGGTCGAGATTGTCGGTCAGGCCAGCGACGCAGACGATAGCGGCTACACCGACGGCCAGACAGGTGACGAAGAATAGAAAGCGCCTTCTCGAGCCCCGGGTCTCGCGTCCCATGAGGCGGGCGTAGAAGAGTGGGGAGAGCTGCTTGCGGCCGCTCATGGGACCGGATCGAGCAGCTTGGAGGCTTCCTCGCCGGCGCTCAACAGCTTGCCTTCGATCAGGGCGAGACGACGATCTGCCAGGCGCGCGACTGCCATGTCGTGGGTGACCAGGATCAGAGTCGAGTCGAAGTGCCGTCGGAGCCGGTTCATGACCTCGAGCACCAGGGCGCCGGTCTTGCGGTCGAGATTACCGGTGGGCTCGTCGGCCAGCAGGATAGGCGGGCTGGCGGCGAAGGCCCGAGCCAGGGCCACCCGTTGCTGCTCGCCGCCTGACAACTGGGCCGGATAGTGGTGTCCCCGTTCGGTCAGACCGACCATGGCGAGGAGCTCTTCGGCCCGGTCCTCGGGGGCCTCGGCCTCGAGGAGCTCCAGCGGCAATCGCACGTTCTCGTGGGCGGTCATGTTGGACAGCAGCTGAAAGGACTGAAAGACGAAGCCGATCTTGTGCCGGCGCAGCAGGGCGAGCTGGCTCTCGGAGAGATCCTGGATGGATTCGCCATCGAGGAGCACCTCGCCCGCCGAGGGTCGATCCAGCCCGGCGACCAAGGCCAGCAAGGTGGACTTGCCGCTGCCGGAAGGGCCAAGGATCGCCACCGATTCACCGGCGGCGATCTGTAGATCCACTTTGTGCAACACCGTGAGCTCGGCGCTGCCCGAGCGAAAGGTCTTGGTGAGCTGTCGCAGCTCGATTCGCGGCGTCTGCACGAGTGTCAATCCAGATAACCGAGAGCCCGGAGCTCTTCTATCAATTCGTCATCGACCTCGGAGGTGATGGCTTCACCGGGCTCGCGGACACCCCAGGTGGCGATCGTATGCACGGGGTGGCGACGCCTGAACTCGGCCCGAAAGAGATCGGTCTGGGGGCGACCGTCGAAGTCCTGGGCGATGGGGAGGTTCATGGCGTAGAGCAGTGTCGGTGTGACGTCGAGACTATGCACCCGCTCGACCTTGGCAGCAGGATCGATATCGGGTCCGGCGGCGATGAAGATGCCTTCGGTGTTGGCGTCGTGACTGCCGGTGATCTCGTGCACGCTACTGATCGCTCTCGGGATTCTCTGCCCGCGGAATTCGAGCTCGTTCGCCACGTCCTTCTGGCGTATCACTACGGTCAGGTCGGCGCCTCTTCCGCTCTCATCGCCCTTGGGCTCTCGCACCCGGAAGGCCGAAGCACCCGTTGTATACGTCACCTGGGCCAGATCGGCTGCCAGGCGTTCACGCAGCGCCGCCAGGTCCTCAGGTTGTACGGGCCCCAAAGGCTCGCGGTTGCTCAGACCGAAGCGGACCAGCTTGATGCGCATCCCGGTGGCTGAGTCCCATGAGGCCGCCTGTGTATTCGGCCAGTCGACGTCCCCGCCCTGGTGTTGGAGATAACCCAGGTGCTCCAGTACGCGGTCCAGATCGAGGTTGATCCGATACTGCTTCCTCTTGACGGCCCGAAAACCGTGGTCTGAAACGACGAAGAAGTTGGTCCGCGGGTCGGCTGCCGCTCGCAGCTCGCCAAGCGCCCGATCGACGTCGCGGTAGGCATCGGGTACCCGCTGACCGAGCCGCTCCAGGCGCTCGGGATCGACCGTCTCGAAATCCTGGGGTCGAAGGTACTTCCAGTTGGGGTGACTTTCGGCGTCGACGTTGCGGAAATAGACCATCAAGAGGTCGAAGCCCTGGCTTACCAGTCGTCCGGACACGGCCGCCAGTGCGCGGTCCTGGACAGCGATTTGCGAAGTGGCCGATCCAGTGTCGGCCTGTCGGTCGTGGGTCACGATCTCTTCGAAGGTGTCGGCGAACTCGGGCGGCCAGAAGGCCTCGGCCAGGCTGCGTACCGCCCGATCCGTCACCACCACCCCGTTGACCTTCTCGGCCGGCCAGGAGGCCCACCAGCCCAGGGCGGCTACCCGCCGATGGGCCGTGGAGACCATATTCCAGATCGCTGGAACCCGTCTGACCTTGGAGGAGACCGGTACATCTCCCGCGGCGGTGGGGACTACGAAGTTGGTGATGCCGTGACGTTCGGGTCTCACGCCTGTGGCAATGCTCGTCCAGATCACAGGCGAGGCGGAGGCCACCGGTTTGAGCTCGGCCGTCACCCCCTGCTGCGCCAAAGCACGAAAATGGGGCAGGTCGTCCTGGTCCCAGAGCTGGCGAATAGCGTTCCACGAGGCCCCGTCGATCCCGATGAGGACCACCGGGGAGACGGTCTCCGAGGTATCTACGGTCCCACGACAGGCGCCGAGCAGGGCAACGAGGAGCAGAATCGGACGGTGAAATCGCCGAGCCTTCATGGGTGCGAATCTATCAGCGATTAGAATTCCCAGATGGCGACCTGTCGAGGGCTGATCCGCGGTGGCTGTCTGATGATCGCGATCTGGGTCGGCTGTAGCCCGGAGACTCTGCCCGCGGGCTCGTCCGAGGGACCCGAGCTGCCGTTGGTGATCTTTCTGGGCGATAGCCTGACTGCCGGCTATGGTCTCAGTGAGGAGGAGGCCTTCCCAGCGCTGGTGGCGGCGCAGCTCGCGGCTGCCGGCAAGCCCGCCAGGATCGTCAATGCCGGGGTCAGTGGTGACACCACGGCTGGCGGGGTCAGCCGGCTCGACTGGCTTCTGGCGCAGGATCCCGATGCGATGGTGGTCGAGTTGGGTGCCAACGACGGTCTGCGGGGCATGGCTCTCGAGGAGACCGAGGCCAACTTGGATGGGATCGTGAGCCGCTGCTTGGCGGCTGGTGCCGAGGTGCTGCTGGTCGGTATGAAGATCCCACCCAGCTACGGTCCGGAGTACTCGCAGGGTTTTGAGACTATTTTCGAGCGCCTCGCCGAACAGCATGGCGTCCTGCTGATGCCCTTTCTGCTCGACGGGGTGGCCGCGGATCCCGACCTCAACCAGGCGGACGGGATCCACCCCAACACCCGGGGGCACGAGCGTCTGGCAGAGAATGTAACGCCCTACCTGGAAGAGCTTCTCGGTTCTCGTTGACTGGCTAATCCCGATCGGCCTTCTTGGCTGCCTGCCAAGCGCGCTCCATCGCTTCGTCGTCGAGATTGGCCAGCGATTGGCCCTGCTGAGCGAGATCGGTCTCCATGCGCTCGACGCGGCGGCGGAACTTCGTGTTGGCGCTGGCTAGCGCCGCCTCGGGGTCCAATCCCAGATGGCGGGAGAGATTGGCGAGGGTGAACAGGAGGTCTCCCAGCTCCGCCCTCACGGCAGGATTCGCCTGGATTTCAGCTGTGTCGCTGAGCTCGCTGCGCAGCTCCGCCAGCTCCTCGTCCACCTTGAGCATGACCGTCTCCGGGTCGTGCCAGTCGAACCCGACCCCGGCGGCCTTCTGGGTCATCCGATAAGCCGTCAACAGGGCCGGCAGACCCCGCGGTAGGCCCCCGAGCAGTGAGCGACCCGCATCATCGCTCTCCAGCTTGTGACGCTCCCAGGCCTTATGAACAGCAGCGCTATCCGGCAATTTCTCGTCGCCGAAGACGTGAGGATGGCGGGAGATCATCTTGTCCTCGATCCGACCGACGACATCGTCGAGATCGAAGGCCGAGCGCTCTGCGGCCAGATGGGTGATGAAAACAATCTGGAAGAGGAGGTCGCCGAGCTCGGTGCGGATCTCGTCCCAGTCGCCGCCGTCGATGGCAGCAGCCACCTCGTGGGCCTCCTCCAGCAGGTAGGCGCGCAGATCCCCCACCTCCTGCTCGCGATCCCATGGGCAGCCATCCGGAGCGCGCAACCGGGCCACGAGATCGAAAAGCCGGCGGAGAGAGTGATTCGAGTCTTGCATGGGTGGCGACAGATCGAGGATCTCCTTGCTACCATAGCTTGACGGCAGGTACCAGAGCGATTATCGAACCGAGGAGCGGGACAGTGGGCGAGAAGAAGATCAAAGTCACTGATAAGAGACTGTTTACGCCTGACGGCGAGCTGCGGGAGCAGTACAAGGATCTGGACGAGTCGGAGCCCCCGGCGGCAGACGAGTCCGCCCACCAAGCCAGTATGCGGGAGGAAGCTCCGCAGGTGTCGCCCGAGCCGGACAGACCGCCAACCGATGAGGGATGGGCCGTGCCCAGTGGCGGTGCCGGCCCACCAGCGGGTGAAGAGGCCGCGGCACCCACATTCTTTGACCTGGTGGGCGTTGTGGCACAGCCCATTGCTCTCTACCTGGGTGATGCCAAAATGCCTGATGGCGCATCGCTGGAGAACCTGGAATTGGCCCGGCTGTACATCGATCTGTTGGAGCTCTTGCAGCAGAAATCGCAGGGCAACCTGACAGACCAGGAATCGACTTTCATGCAGGACCTTCTGTACCAGCTCCGTATGCGCTACGTCGAGAAGACCAGTGAGGGTGGCGACAATTAGAGTCGCGGAAGTGCAGCCGATGCGAACGTCGAGAGGAGCCTGGTGGCGAGGTGCGATCACTGCCCTGATCACCTGTTTGTCTGCGGGTGCGCTCACCGCCGACGATCGGCCGGTTGCCGAAGTCCTGGGTCTGAGTCGCGATCCCCTCGTCCGTTTTGTCCAGTTGCAGAATGACTGGCTGGAATGGACATCAGCGGTTTATCAGAATGACGCGGCCCGGGCGTCTGCCTCTCTCGACGGGCTTTTGGCCGACGCCGAGGAGCTGGGTCTGCGGCGCCTGCCAGACTTGAGCCTCGGTGCCGCTGGCCTGGCGATCGCCTTCGCCAAGGAAGGGCGTTTCGATGCGGCATACCGGAGCCTGTCGGCGGCCGAAGAGTTCGACCCGGGTCGTTCGGAGGTGGCCTTCGCATCGGCTCGCATAGCCCAGATGAAGGGGGACTACACCGCAGCTATCGGACAGGGCTTCGAAGGGTACTCCCGGTTGTTTCAAGACCGCCTGCTGCGCTATCTGTGGCAGGCAAGCATCGGACACTGGCTGCTGTTCGTGGTTCTGGCAAGCGGCGCCCTCTATGTCGCCATCCTGATGGCCACGGTCGGTATCGAGCTCTTTCACGACATCAACCGGTTCATCGATAGGTTCGTGCCAGGTGTGGTGGCATTGGTGGCCACGCTTGTTCTACTCGTCTGGCCTGTGCTGTTGCCTGCCGGGGTCTTTTGGCTCCTGGTCTACTGGTCGATCCTGCTCTGGGCCTATGGGCAGAGATCCCAAAAGGTGCTCCTCGTCTTGATCTGGGTGATCCTGGGCACGGGGCCCATCTTGATCAATGAGCAGCGTCAGCGAATCCGGGTCGCTCTGGCGCCGACCGTGCTTTCCATCGAGAGCCTGGCAGGCGACCGTTTGCAGGGGAGCCTGTTCAGCGATCTGGCCGTCCTGCGGGGGGCTGTGCCCGAGAGCATGGCTGTGGTCCAGGTACTCGCCGATCTCCACAGCCGACTAGGACAGTGGGACTCGGCCCGGGCCCTCTACGAATCCTTGCTGGAGGAAGAACCCGAAAACGGATCAGCGCTGTTGAATCTGGGTGCCTGTCACCTCCATCAGGGCGATCAGTCGCGAGCCATGAGGCACTTCCAGAAGGCGGCGGATACCCTGGAGGCGGGGGCGGCGGCCCGTTTCAACATGAGCCAGGTGCTCTCCGAGCTCTACCGCTTTGCCGAAGCCGAACGGGAGCTGCGCATCGCGCAGCGTCTGGCACCCGGACGGATAGCGGTGTGGTTGCGCCAGGTCGCCAATCAGCGGGTCATCGTCCTGGATGGCGGATTGGATCGAACCGAAGAGATCCGTGACGAGCTCGTGGCCTCGTGGACCAGCGAGGAGGACAAGGGGAGAGGGTCAGCGGTATGGCCCCGGGTTCTTTCGCTGCCGCTGGCGATTGCCTTTCTAGTGATGGCGGCGGCTCTCCACCTCATCGTCCGCCGCGAGGGTCGAGCTGAGTTCAGACCAGCCGAGAAGCTGGCGCCGGCAGGGACCTGGCGCAGCACCTTCCTGGTGGGTTTTGCCGAGGTAGAGAACGATCGACCGATGAAGGGGTTCTTCCTCCTCCTCCTCCTGGTAGTGCTGGTAAGTCTGCCCGGGGCGGCGGAGCTCGGCTACCGACTGCCCTGGCTGTGGGGACCGAGTGGACGAGGGGCGGCGATTTTCGCAGCGGTGGGTTTGGCATTGATCGTCCTGGTACGTCTAATCGGCCACGGCAGGAGAGCTCTGTGATGGAGCCGCAAGCGGCACGAAGGCCTCGGGAGTTGGTGGAGGTACTCCTCACCATCGGCCGGCTGCGTCGCACCGGAATCCTCACCGTGCAGGGCGACCAGCAGATCATCGGCCTGACCTTCTTCGACGGCGAGATCGTCTCTGCCGACGCCCTCAACGAGAGCCACGCAGAGGGGCTGGGCTCGGTCCTCGCCAGCCGCGATCTCGTGAGCCCAGAGGATTTCGCTGCTCTGGTCTCAGAGTACGAGTCCGGAGGAGGGCAGGTCACCGACATGCTCATCGAGAGAAACCACATCGATCGCCAGCAACTGATGGATGCGCAGCGCTGGCACATCTACGATCTCTGTCGCGAGGTCCTCGGCTGGGAGGATCCTGAGTACAAATTCTATGCCGGATCCGAAGTCGCCCGGGACGAGGCGATGCAGCCGCTGGCGGCAGAGGAGGTACTGGTACGGGTGGCGGAGGATGTCGGACCGGATGGCCCGCTGCCCGGATCGATGCCCGTGGCCGAAGCCATCTTCCAGAAGACCGATCTCGAGGAGGTTCTTGCGGGTCAAGACGAGCTGCTGCTGGGCCTGGCTACTTCGGATTCCGAAGGAGGCACGAAACTGTTGAACGAGATCGATGGTCGGCGGACTGTAGCCGAGCTGGCCGCCGACTCGGATCTGACGGAATACGAGGCCCGTCTGACCCTCTATCTGCTCGAGCGAGCCGGACAGGTGCGAGTGGCCGACGACGGCACGGGCGAGTTTCTTCCCCGGGCCGGACGCAAGGCTGCGGCAAGGGTGGCGGAGGCCGGTGCCTCCGTAGCCCAGGTAGGGGTCAAGTGGTTGGAGAAGGGGAGGATCTCGTCGGATCGCCTGAAGGGCTTCGAGATCCCTGAGATCGAATGGCAGACGTGGCCGGCAAGAATCCTCGGCATCGCTTCCTTTGTCCTTCTGGTCCTGCTGATGTTGACCGACCCGGGCCGATTTCTCCTACCTTTCCCCTGGCAAGAGGGTACGCTGCAGGGGGTCCTCGACGAGCAGACTTCGGCGGCCTATCTCAAGATCGATCGGGCCGCCAAGACTTCGTTTCTCCTCGACGGTCACTTTCCGGCGGCGCTCGCGGAGTTGGTGAGCGACGACTACCTGACCCCTCGGGATCTGGTTGATCCAGTGGGTCGACGACTCGGCTATGCCTCGCAGGTGGCTGGCTATCTGATCTACCCCGAAGACGAAAGAGACGTCGCTCCGGGTGCCTCGCGCACCGAGACCGTGACGGGCAACTTTCTTCTCGACCCCGAATTCGTACCCGAGAAGGAAGTGCAGAAACCGCCTCTGGTCCTCCTCGACTAGCCTGAATCCAGTCATTCTCTCCCAGTTCGGCCTGTTTCTGGGAATAAATCTTAGTCTTTTTTTGTAAGATATTGTGAATAGTGGGGTTGACATCAACTCACTGAGATTTATAAGGTATGTACCGGTTCGAATGAGTCGCCCGCGGGTGATTCCGTACTCGAACCGATTCACCTAAGAGGAGGTTGAACGTTGAGCAAGATCATTGGTATCGATCTGGGAACCACCAACAGCGTGGTTTCAGTTATGGAAGGGACGGACGGTGAGGTGATTGCCAACTCTGAAGGCAATCGGACCACGCCCTCGGTCGTCGCTTTCACCAAAACCGGGGAGCGTCTGGTTGGCCAAGTGGCCAAACGTCAGGCTGTCACAAACCCCAAGAACACTGTTTACTCCATCAAGCGCTTCATGGGGCGTCGTTTCGACGAGGTCAGCGAAGAGATGCAGATGGTGCCCTTCGAGGTCACGGAGCGCGATGGCGCCCTACGCGTGGTCATCGACGACAAGAACTACTCGCCGGAAGAGATCTCGGCGATGATTCTGCAAAAACTCAAGCAGGCCGCCGAGGACTATCTGGGCGAAAAGGTGGAGAAGGCCGTGATCACGGTTCCGGCCTACTTCAACGATGCTCAGCGTCAGGCGACCAAGGATGCAGGCAAGATCGCCGGTCTGCAGGTCGAGCGGTTGGTCAACGAGCCGACCGCAGCGGCCCTGGCCTACGGCCTGGACAAGGAGGGCGACCAGCTCATCGCCGTCTACGATTTTGGCGGTGGCACCTTCGACATCTCGATTCTCGAGGTGGGCGAGGGAGTAGTCGAGGTCAAAGCCACCAATGGCGACACTCATCTCGGTGGCGACAACATCGACCAGCGACTCATCGAGTGGCTGCTGGACGAGTTCAAGAAAGACCAGGGGATCGATCTGAGCCAGGATCCCATGGCGGTCCAGAGGCTCAAGGAAGCAGCGGAGAAAGCGAAGATCGAACTCTCCACTGCCCAGGAGAGCGAGATCAATCTGCCGTTCATCACGGCGGACGCTTCGGGGCCCAAGCACCTCAACATCAGTCTGACGCGAGCCAAGCTCGAGCAGATGGTGGAGGATCTGATCCGAAGGTCGGCGGCACCCTGCCAACAAGCCCTAAAGGATGCTGGTGTGGCAGCCAGCGATATCGACGAGATCGTGCTCGTCGGTGGTCAGACCCGGATGCCGGCGGTGCAGAACCTGGTCAAAGAGGTCTTTGGCAAGGAGCCCCATCGAGGTGTGAATCCCGACGAGGTGGTCGCCATCGGTGCTGCTATCCAGGGTGGCGTTCTGCGCGGAGACGTCAAGGACATGCTGCTACTCGACGTGACGCCTCTCTCTCTGGGTATCGAGACACTGGGTGGCGTTTTTACCCAGCTCATCGAGAGGAATACGACCATCCCGACGAAGAAGACCGAGATCTTCTCGACAGCTGCCGAAAGCCAGACTTCTGTCGAGGTGCACGTGCTCCAGGGGGAGCGCGACATGGCCAAGGACAACCGGACTTTGGGCCGATTCCACCTGGTCGGCATCCCGCCGGCACCCCGTGGGGTCCCCCAGATCGAGGTGGCTTTCGACATCGATGCCAACGGCATCCTGAATGTGTCGGCCAAGGATCTGGGCACCAGCAAGGAGCAGAACATCACCATCAGTGGTTCCGGGGGCCTGGGGGATGGCGAGATCGACCGCATGGTCAAGGACGCCGAGACCCACTCGGAAGAGGACAAGACCCGGCGCTCGAAGGTCGAGGCTCGCAACCGCCTGGATCAGCTGATCTACACCACGGAGAAGACCTTCGAGGAACACAAAGAGAAGCTGCCGGCCCAGGAGAAGGGGAATCTGGAGCAAGCGTTGACCGACGCCAAACAGGCGCTCGAATCCGACGACCTGGCGGCTCTGGAAGAAGCGATCAACAACCTGACCCAGGCCTCGCACAAGCTGGCCGAGGTCATGTACCAGGGCACTGGCGCCGGCGGGAGTGAGGGTGCCGGTCCTACCCCTGGAGCGGAGCCGGCAAGCGCCGACGAGAGTGAAGTCATCGACGCCGAATACGTCGACGTCGAGGAGAAGGGATGAGTTTGACCACCGCCGAGGAAACCAATCGATGGCACTCCGGCGCCAGCCCAAGACTCGATTACTGAGAATCAGCGCAGTTGCACAGCGCTTCGAGATTCACCCCCAGACTCTGCGTCTCTATGAGCGCGAGGGGCTGATCTCGCCCCTGAGAAGCGACGGCAATACCCGGCTCTACGACGATCGGACCTTGGACAGGTTGGAGACCATCTTGACCTTGACCCGCGATCTGGGAGTCAACCTGGCCGGTGTGGAGGTCATTCTCAACATGCGCGAGCAGATGGAGAAGATGCAGATCGAGACCGATCGTCTGCTGGCCTTTGTCAAGCAGGAAATGCTCGATCGCAAGGTCGGGGTGGACCGCAAGTACGCCCTCGTGAGAGTGCAAAGCGGCCCCCTGGCCACCGCGGAGGAGCCGCAGAAGAAACGGGCCCGGCGGGGTTCGAAACGCGGCGGCGGCGGACGCCGCCGCCGTTGAGATTCCCTCCAGACGCTCTCTAGCCGCGTGCTAGCATTCCTTTATGGCAGAGACGCTGCCCGAAGAGCAGGTTTGCCCGCATTGCGAAGGTCGGGGTTGGATCCTCGAGGAGGACGGCACAGCCGGGACGGCCCGTCCGTGTGACTGCCAATTCGAGAATCGGGCGCCACGCCTCCTGGCAGCGGCTCGCATTCCCTCCAGGTACGGCTCTTGTACCTTCAAGAGCTTCAATATCAACGCCCCGGCAGCTGCCTCCAAGGACCAGCTCCTTCAAGCCAAGACACTCAGCCAGCGGTATGTCGACGATTTCGTCTCCGCTGAAGATGGTT